>JAEAMG010000053.1_pt1 | contig 178039 bp, 167 predicted proteins | sample 8958741 | NCBI WGS metagenome assembly JAEAMG01 (sample SAMN16933256, study PRJNA681125) | bioreactor sludge metagenome | isolation source: anaerobic bioreactor treating anionic surfactant - SDBS | place: India: Bengaluru | collected 2019-02-28 | reverse complement strand
GGTCCAACGCCAAAGGGAGACCAGGGACGGGGTTTAATTGTTAAGTTCAACTTAACAATTAAACCCCGTCCCTCCTTTCTCCTGTTTCTACGAATCCGCAATTACCTGCCCAGGGAATATTCGACAGCGGCTTCGGAATGTATCGCCGTAGTGTCGAATACCGTTATGGGAACATCCTCCTGTTTAATAAGCAATGGAATTTCAGTGCAACCCAAAATGACGCCCTCTGCGCCTTCCTCTTTCCGGAGGCGGTCAATGATCTTCATGAATCCATCTTTGGATTCCTTGCTTATCCGGTTGGCGCACAACTCATCGAAAATCACGGCATTGATGTAATCCCGCTCTTTCTTGTCGGGTATGACAACCTTGATCCCGTATTTCCCGAGACGCTCCTGATAAAAAGGCTGCTCCATGGTGTATCTTGTCCCAAGCAATGCGACCGTCTCCAATCCGCTTTTGCGGACCGCTTTTCCCGTAGCATCGGCGATATGGAGAACGGGAAGGCCCACTTTCTCCTCGATGGTGTCCGCGAGTGAATTGAGCGTATTGGAAGCAATCACAATGAAATCCGCACCGCCTTGCTTCAAACGTTGCGCGCCATCAAGGATGGTTTGGCTTATCAATGTCCAGTCGCCCTTCTCGGCCATTCTTTCCTGTTTGGAAAATTCACCGAACTCGATGGAGAACATCAGGATCTGGGCGGAGTTCACTCCCCCCAGCCTGTCACGCACCATTTCATTCATCAGGCGGTAGTATTCTATGGAAGACGCCCAGCTAACCCCGCCTATGATGCCGATTGTTTTAACCGGGCGCTTTTCTGGAGCGGCCTCAATCGAAGGGCCCTGCTTGCCGTCATCGCCTTTAGGTAAATCCGTCGCCGGAGCCACGGCGCAGCCGCTAAAAATAACCGCCGCCATAAGAGCAACATAAAAGGGACCGCGCATCAGCTTGATATCCATGATCTTTCCTCCTTCCGCCCAACGGGCGGTAACCGAGCCCCCGTCCGCGACCGAAAGCCCGTAGGGGCGAACTTCATGTTCGCCCGGTCATTGCGAAGCAATCGCGACCCACTGTCATTGCGAGTCCCGATAAAAGCGTTCAGCTTGTATCGGGGCGAAGCAATCCCGACCTGCCGCGCAAGCAGAGACCAGGTACGGGGTTTAATTGTTAAGTTCAACTTAACAATAAAACCCCGTCCCTCCTCCCCCCCGGCTCTTCGACCCGAATCACCGGCGGTCGGGGTGGCCCCTTTTGAATCAGGCGGGGGCGGGTTCCTGGCGGTCGGAATGGCTGGTTTTGAGTGACCACTGACAGCAGGGAGTATGAACAAGATCGAAGTCCCCGAAGAGGTTAAGTTGCATTGGTCGAAGCGCGGCAAAGCAGCGCGGAGGCCACGGCCAATCTGAACGTTCTTCAACTGCCACCAGTGTATGTTGCAACCACCTTATCGCTTTCATCCAGGTACACATAGACAAAGTGCAAACCATCGTCAAAAACAATTGCTTTCGCAGGGATTGGATCAACTGGATAGTCATAGCCAGACTTGCGCCAAAAAGCGTTGCTGGGGATGTCATCCGCAGGAATCTCGGCATTGGTCGCAGATGGCACAATTCTGTAGTGCTTGTCGCCGTGGCGCTCGATAGTCTCGTACACTTTCATGCCCGCCGCCTGCAGAACTTCATCTTTGGTCATCCCGACCTTGATTCTGCCATAGTAGTCTTGCGACCCCGGGTGGCATCCACAGAGCAAACAGCCCGCAATTATAGCGGTAGCAATGATGCGAAAGTATGTCATTCCCATTTTCCCGAACCTCACGGCGCTGCAGATCAGCGGCAAAGGCGGAGGCGAGAGCCTGACCGCCGTAGCCCCGACTTGTCGGAGCGAAGACGGTTGCTCGCCGCAGCGGGCGGCCGCGGTAGCCGCTCGTTCAAGGGCGCGAAGCGTCCGAGAACAAGCGGATGGCAATCCGCAGTATCGTTCGATGTTAATCGTCTTGCTTCTGAATTTTCGCCATGTGCTTAGGAATCTCCTTCCAATCATCAATCCAAATGATGCCGACTCCAAATGAACGGGCATCGCTAGTTTCATACTTTTCCATAATGTCAATCAGCTCTTTGGATATCTTTGCATTATCTGGTTGAGACTTTGTTCTCATTTTACCCTTGGGCCTAATAATTACTTTGTCCAGCGATGATTCGATAGTCCCCAGGTCGTAGTGCTTCTTGTACATATAATGGTGGAGTGAGTCCTCGCCGCGAAGGCGATGAGCTATATCAAGAAGTCGTCTCAAATTGGGGTCGCTCAGAGAAGACCCTATAAAAAGACAGCTCTTCTCTTTAAACTTGGCTATCTGCACGAGGTTACTCCAGTGATATACATCTGTGTATTGTTGGTGATAGAGATCCTCGCTAAGCGTCAACTGATTCTGCTCGGTAATAGGGCCGGAAGGGGGCAGAAAACCGTGTACATGGTAAATTGCCAACCTATTCAACGCTGGATTCATGCCAGCGTGATATACCGAGGAATAGGGAACGCCGATCTTGAGCTTGTCCAGCGCGTCCTCAATAATATTGTCAAAATTAAACGTTATGATACTATCAAGGTTTGGTGATTTCCCAGCAGCTATGCACAATTTCTGAATTTCCTTTAGTAGGTCAGAATCCGTGTTGACCTGCTTCGTCTCATACAATGCGTCGCGTACTGCCCGTGTGAAGGCGTGGGCATCATCTTTGTGGTTCTTCTTGTAGAAGAGAGCAAGGTATCGCGCGGCAATTAGCGGATTTGGAGAAAATACCTTGGTGAAGATGCTGGCAAGGAGTTGGGCATGTTCCGGGTTTTGCGTCGAGTCCGACTTTATGGTTGACAACAGAAGACGCTGCAGAAGCGTATTCCAATCCGGCAGCCCATGATCGAGCGAGACGCCCGCTCCAAGGACAAGCACGAGATTCCCTCGGCGATATTGCTTGCCTATTTCGGGCACATAGTCCGATGGCGGACTGACGATGAAATCGCTAACATGAATGAAGAAGTCTTTGAGAATTTTATTCGACAATGTGACCAAATGTGTCTTCCCCATTCCGGGGGTCATCCGAAGTGTAATATCCCGACTCATGTGATCCTCCTTTTGTATCATACGACAGGCACAGGTGTGTGGTTTACGAAGTTGCCTCTGGATCCTTATTCGATTCTTCCGTCTTCTTGGCTCTGGATTCCTTGCCAGCCTTTTCCGGGAGGTGGAGGATGCGAGTCCCGGCCAAATTCATGAACTGCAGTGTTTGAGAGGCCGATATGACGCGGTCAATGTGCGTCTTCGCGGCTTTCGCGTCCGCTGTCTCCGCGTCCGGAGTCTTCTCTTTCTTGGGTGGCTCTGCGCGGACTTCAATGTTGTATCCGGAATCAATCCTGTTTGCGAGCTTGTTTAGCGATATTCTAACGGCGTTTGTTAGTTCGTTTCGTCGCTCCTTGTCCTTGCCATAGAAATATTGCTCGATCACTTCTACTGTGATCTTCTCGACTGCTGCCGTCATGACTGAGTTGGTATGCTCAATGATACCAGTCATTTCTTCATCCTTCAGCCCCTGACTCTTTAGTTCGCCCTGCAGTTTCCTGATCTCGAGCAGGCTCTTGTAAGCATTGATCAAGCGTTCTACCGCATGTGCCACGCATGCAGCAACCGGAGGAATTGCTGCCAAGAAAACCATCAAGTCAGAGGAGGATATGGTCTTGATAGGCAGAGGTGCGCGTTTGCCCGTTGCGACTTCCGAGAACGTCCCCAAAACAAAATCAAAGTCCTGGAGTTCCTCTCCGAATTGCTTAATGCTATCTTTGACAGCGCGCCTCGGGACGAGTATGCCAAGCTCACACTCCCCCGGGGACAGCTTGTCCGCACCAATTCCTATCATTGAGAGACCGGCGACGGTGTTGTCAATGGCCTGTTTGAACTTCTGCAGCTCCTCGAATATTGCTTGGACCTCATGTTGTGCAACGGAGGGAGTGATCTGGTTTCTCTCGAAGATGGAACGGATACGCTGCACTAGATAAGATCCAAGGAGACCTTGGCCGCCGATTTTCTCAACGGCCTGACGCCACGCCGGACTGAAGCGATCGCTGGGGGCATCTTTCATTATCTCATAGAACTGAGTCATGGCTGACCCAAGCTGTGCCTGATGATTTGACTGCTGAGGTTGACCGACAACACGATTGATGGAAATGACCACTTGCTGAAGAGCCGATACGCTGTTCTGTGAATCCATTTCGCTCTTCAGGGCAAGGCAGACAGCGTGAAGTCTCTCAGCATTCATGAGGGTATCCTTTCATTCTGTCTGAATCGAATGGGTGGCGGCTGAACCTCAGTCCGCCGGCGAGTTCTTGAGCACCATAGCCATGACTTGTCGGAGCGATGCTGATTACCCCCCACAGAACTGCAGAGTTCATTCATCCGTTAATGCGCCGCGCGCAAGTGCGGCCGCAGGATGGAGACCAGGGACACTGTTAAGTCCAACTTAACAATTAAACCCCGTCCTCCTTTTCGTTTGCCGGCACTAGATGGCGCCGGAGGGCTTTAATATGCCGATAATGGGCAGCATAGTCAATATATTCTTCCGAATATTCCTAGCAATGGGCCGGCTGTTTTGACGGGGTGGGAACGTTTGGTTACAATAAATACTGGTATTCATGAGGACCGCCGCGGGGAAGAGGGGGCGGCAAGAACTGGCACGGCGCGCGGGAGAGCGGCGTTCTGCCGCCGCACTCCAAAAGGCGGCGGGAACTTTCTGACGAACGCAGCGTCCAAATGAGCGAGGGCATAAAAACGGCGGACGACGGCTTTCCGGAGGACGCCGCGCTGGTCCGGGCGTTCCAGGCGGGGGAGGAGGCCGCCTTCGACCGGCTGGTCCTGCGGCACCAGGATCGCACCGTCAACCTCTGCTACCGGCTCCTCGGGAACTACGCCGAGGCCGACGACTGCGCCCAGGAGGTCTTCGTCAAGGCCTTCCGCTCGCTCCAAGGCTTCCGCTCCGGCTCCGCCTTCTCGACCTGGCTCTACCGGATCGCGGTCAACGCCTGCCTCTCCTGGCGGCGCTCGCTCGCCTTCCGCTTCCGGAAGCGCTCGGTGTCCTTGAGCCAGCCGGACGATCCGGAGAGCGAGGGAAGACCGCGGGAGATCGGGGACGAGACGCTCTCCCCCCGGCGGGAGGCGGAGAGGAAGGAGCGGGGAAAGATCATCGAGGAGGCGATCGCCTCGCTTCCGAAATCGCTGAGAACGGTCCTGGTCCTCCGCGAGATCGAAGGGCTCTCCTATGAGGAGGTGGCGGAGGCGACCGGCTATAATCTGGGGACGGTGAAATCGAAGATCGCGCGGGCGAGGGAGAGGATGCGGGGACAACTCAAAACGCTGCTGGGGCCATGATTCGATTGATACATTTGTGGGAGGGGCATTCCTGCTTGCCCCGATCGCTGTTTGTCGGGGCCCCAATTCAGGACGACCCGGATCGCGACCCCGAGTGGATTCTTGGAATGCGGGGCAGGCAGGAATGTCGCTCCCACAATCCGGCTTGGCTTGGATCGCGGCGAGACGCCGCTCCCACATGAATAAAACTGAGCAGCGACAAACGATGAAAGACTGCCGGGACATCAGAAAGCTCATTCCCGCGCTTCACGACGGGGAGATCGCGCCGGAGGACCGCGCACGGGTGGAGGCGCATCTCAAGGCCTGCCCGGATTGCGCGCGGGAGCTGGCCGAGCTCGCCGAGAGCGGGAAGGCCCTGAAGGGGCTCGCCCGCGTCCGGGCGACGGACGATTTCCTGGAACGAGTCCGCGCCCGCCTGGAAAGACCGAAGCCGGCCGAGCGGCGGTCGCCGTTCTTCGCCGGGACGAGATGGATCAAGATCCCGCTCGAGATCGCGGCGGCGGCCGGGGCGGTCTTCCTCATCTACTCTGTCGCCCACCAGGAGCCGGCCCTCTACCGCCCGCCTGCAGCGCCGGCTTTGAGGATGGAGATCCGGACCAAGGCCGAGGACGCGAAGAGCGCTCCTCGCGGCCAGCTGGCCCTGAAAAGCGTGGCGGAGAGGCGCGAGACGGCGGAGATGGACTACGCGGCGGCGCCCCTCCCCCGCTTGCGCGTATCCCTGCCGCCTGCAGCGGATCAGGACATGTATGCCGGGGCGATGCGGATGGCTAAAGCCCGGACAGCGGGGGAGACCGGCCGAGACACATCCTTCCGGGAAGAGATGCCGGCGGCCGCTGTCGCCCCTTATGAATCCGTAACACGAGACCGGGAAAAGGCGAAAGGCGGCGCGGGGGAAGATATCCTTTTCCGGATCGCCGAGGCGGCGCGGGGGGTGGGCGGACGGGAGATCACGCCGGCGGAGGGCGAAGCCAAAGCCGTGGCAGTGGAGATCCCCCTCCTCCGCTATGAGGATTTCCTCCGCGAGATCGGGCGGATCGGAGAGATCGAGCCGGTCTCCCCGCCGGCGCTTCCGCGGGATCGGGAGACGATCCGGCTGCTGATCGAGATACTCTAATCCCGGGGAAACGCACTCCCCGGCGGGTCGTTTTGGCCTCGGTAGCCTTGTCTCTCTGACACAACCCCGTTGGGGTTGGACGTTGTTTCTACTCTTCCCAGGGTAGCGCATTCGGCGCAACCCCGGGCCAGGGGACTCAGCCCCGTTGGGGCTGCCTCCATCCCTCTCGCGGGACGGCGCATTAGAGACGTTTCTTCTCGAACCAGAAGAAGAGGAGGAGGATGCAGGCCCAGAAGATAGGGAGGACCGCCCAGTTCGAGACGCCCAGCGTCTCCGGGAGGCCGATCCGGCCGAAGTCCTTCCAGGAGAGGACCGTCCGCTTGAGCCAGGGATAGAGCTCGGCGTAAACGGCCGCCCCCGCCACCATCCCCGCGATGGCGAAGAAAGCGTGCCAGCGCCCCTCGCCCAGGGCGCCGGCCGCCGTCCCGGGGCAGAAACCCGCCAGCGCCCAGCCCGCGCCGAAGAGGGTCCCCCCGAGAAGGACCGCGCCCAGGTTCATCGGCTTGTGGCTCGGCTTGAGCGTCCCGGAGAGGAGGGCGAGGCCGAGCGAGCCGACCACGATCGCCGAGAGCATGAACTTGAAGATGGTCATGTCCTTCAAGAGCATGGCCCCGACCTGCTTCTCGAACCGGAGGACGCGCCCTTTCTGAAGGAGGAAGCCGAAGAGGACGCCGGTGAGGAGTCCCAGCCATTGCTCCGCGTTCATCGCGACCTCCCCGCGTAGATCCGGCCGGCGACAATGACGCCGACGCCGAAGAAGAAGACCAGGGCAACAAACGAGCTAACCGAGAGCTGCATCAGGCCGCTCAGTCCGTGGCCGCTCGGGCAGCCGTCGGCCAGGCGGGCGCCGACCATGGCGACGACGCCGCCGAGGAAGGCCCCGGCGATCCGCTTCCCGGCCGAGCCGCCGAAGCGCTCCCTCCAGATCGGGGGGACGCCCTCCCAGCGGAAGGACTTGTCCGCGGCCGAGGAGAGGAGGGAGCCGAGGACGATCCCGACCAGGAGCATGAACTGCCAATCGACCTTGACCTTCTCCTTGGTGAAATACTCGTTCGCCGACACCCGGCCCGGGGCCACCGCGCGCTCGAGGAGGCCGGCCGCCCGCACGAAGGTGGTCGAGGCGCCGAGGTAGTTGGTCTTCGAGAGCCAGCGGGTGGTCGCCAGGGCGGAAACGATCGCCAGGACGCCCACCAGGGCTCCCGCGAGGTAGGGCGACCATCCGCCGTCCGCGGTCTTCCATTTCATGCGCATCCTCCTTGTCCGATCGCCAAAGGTTTTATAGCCCGGACCAATGCTGGGGTTGCTTACTGGAAACAGCCTCGCCGAATTCGCGCTATTCTAAAATAATACAACACTCCGTACACCCCCGCCACCATCGGGCCGGGGACGGCCCGCGGACGACCGGCGAACAAAAATATTTGGAACTTTTTCGGCTCTCATCCGTCATATGAGGAGAGAGCGCAAGCATCGAGAGCGCTTTAACCGCCGGGGGCGAAGGCCCGAACGGCGAAAGGAGTGAAGCGATGAACCGATGGCTGTGGGCGATGGTCGCGGGGGCGATGCCCCTGATGGCGGAAGCGGGCGGGGCGGCTGGGGAGGCGGGGACGCCGGAGGCGGCCCTCTCCCCTTACTTCTTCGTCCAGGGAGACCCCGGAGTGGACGCCTTCCCCCTCCTGAAGAACGAGGCGAAGATCCGGATCGCCGGCGTCATCTCCGAGGTCGAGCTCACCCAGGTCTATAAAAACGACGGGAAGAAGACGATCGAGGCTATCTACGTCTTCCCGCTCGGGGTCAAGTCCGCGATCCACGCCATGCGGATGACGATCGGAGAGCGGGTGATCGAGGCCAAGATCGAGGAGAAGGGGCGGGCGGCGAAGATCTACGACACCGCCAAGCAGGAGGGCCGGGTGGCCTCCCTCCTCGAGCAGGAGCGCCCCAACGTCTTCCAGATGAAGGTGGCCAACATCATGCCGGGAGACCGGGTGGAGGTGCTGGTCAAATACACCGAGCTCCTCGTCCCCGAGAAGGGGATCTACGAGTTCGTCCTCCCCACCGTGGTCGGCCCCCGCTTCACCGGGGAGAGCAAGGCCGAAGACCTCCGGGGCAAGGACGGCTGGTCGGCCTCCCCCTATCTCCATGAGGGGAAGGAAACCCCCTACGAGTTCAAGCTCTCGGCCGAGATCAACGGGGGGATGCCGCTCTCCGCCGTCTCGGTCCCCTCCCACCAGGTCGCGCTGGAATGGCCCTCGCCGAACGAGGTCGTGGTCTCCCTCGACCCCAAGGAGGCCGGCGGAGGCAACCGCGACTTCATCCTCCGCTACAGCCTTCAGGGAGAAGCCATCCACTCCGGCCTCCTCCTCTACCCGGGGGAGACGGAGAAGCACTTCCTCCTGATGGTCGAGCCGCCCGCGAAGGTGACGCCCGAGATGGTCCCGCCGCGGGAATACCTCTTCATCGTCGACGTCTCCGGCTCCATGCACGGCTTCCCTCTCTCGGTCGCCCAAAAGGCGATCGGGGAGATCCTGGACGGCCTCAAAGCCGGGGACTATTTCAACGTCATGTTCTTCTCCGGGGGGGCGGACGTCCTCGCGGAGAAGCCGCTCAGCGCGACCGCGGAGAACAAGAAGAAGGCGATCGCCCTCCTCGAGTCCCAGCGGGGGAGCGGGGGGACGGAGATGCTCGCGGCCCTGAAGCGCGCGCTCGCGCTCCCCAAGCAGGAAGGCCTCTCGCGGACGGTGGTCATCGCCACCGACGGATACGTCACCGTGGAGAAGGAGGTCTTCGACCTCATCCGGGAGAAGCTCGGGGCGGCCAACTTCTTCGCCTTCGGGATCGGTTCCTCGGTCAACCGCTACCTGATCGAGGGGATCGCCCGGGCGGGGCGGGGAGAGCCGTTCGTGGCCACGAACGAGGCGGAGGCGGCCGCGGTGGCGGAGGACTTCCGGCGCTACGTCGAGACGCCGCTCCTCACCGACATCCGGGTCCGCTGGGACGGGTTCGACGGCTTCGACGCCTACGAGGTCGAGCCCCCCGCCCTCCCCGACCTCTTCGCCGCTCGCCCCCTCGTCCTCTTCGGGAAGTACCGCTCGCCCAACGGCGCGATCGTGATCACGGGGAAAACCCCCGCCGGAAACTACGAGAAGAGGATCGAGGTCTCGGCGAAGGCGGAGAGCCGGGACAACGCCGCCCTCCCCTACCTTTGGGCGCGGGAGAGGATCGCCCGCCTCTCCGATTACGGCCGGACCGGCGAGGACGTCGCGGCCGAGGTGACGGCGCTCGGGCTCAGATACCACCTGATGACCGAATACACCTCCTTCGTCGCGGTGGACACGATCGTCCGGCCGACCGGGGAAACGGTGACCGTGAAGCAGCCCCTCCCCCTGCCCCAGGGAGTGAGCGACTACGCGGTGGGAGACATGAAGTGCCGCGTGGCGGGCGTAGCGCAAGTGGGATACGCCTCGGCCCCCATGATGTCCTCCAAGATGGCCCTCCGGGAAGAGTCCGCCGACGCGGCCACCGGCGCCGGGGAAAAGGCCAAGCCGCAGTTCTATCTCGACGGCGGTTCCCTGCCGGCGGGGGTCTCGCTCGACGAGACGGAGAAGCTGATCGCGGCAATCCAGAAGGACCTGGAGAAGAACTTCCAGGAATGGGAGCTCGCCTCCGCCACGGTGATCCTCACGGTGGAGAAAGGCGCCGTGGTCGGGCTGAAGGTCAAGGAGTTTAAGGGGAAGAAGTGCCCGGAGGAGGTCCTGGCGGGTCTCTTCAAGAAGATAGCCTTCCCCGCCTCGGTCACCGGGAAACTGGAGCTGAACCTGCGGTATAACTGAGGCTACCCGTGGGAGCCCCGATAGTCCCGAACTTCTGCCGGGACTATCGAGGCTCCCACAGGGCCGGCGTGAGCAAGGGCGATCATCGGCGAGCCTGTGGGAGGGGCATTCCTGCCTGCCCCGACTGCGGTTTATCGGGGACCCGATCAAGGCCGGCTTTGGATCGCGATCCCGAGTGGATTCTTGGAATGCGGGGCAGGCAGGAATGTCGCTCCCACAGGCGCGGCTTGGCTTGGATCGCGACAGGAATGTCGCTCCCACAGGCCCAGCGCGGCATGGATCGCGACAGGAATGTCGCTCCCACAGGCGCGCAGAGGGAAGGCCCCTACCGCGCCGCTTTCGCCATCTCCCGGGGGTGGGGGGTCTTGACGATCAGGAAGGTGGCGTTCGCCGAAGAGCGGTTCTGGATGTTCATCGGCGTGCCTACGGCGACCGGGACCAGGTCGCCCTTCTTCGCCGGGACGTCCTTCCCGGAAAGGTTGATCACCACCTCGCCCTCCAGGATGATCAGGTGGACATTGGAGTCGGCGTTGTGCTGGGGGACCATCTGACCCGGCTGGAGCGCCGCCTGCATCAGGAGCAGGTAGGGCTGGTCCACGAGCTTCCGGCGCCCCGGACCCGGGTCGGCATAGGGGGCGGTCTCGATCAGGTTGGTCGTCATCTCTCCTCCTGGGGGTGGGGTTAGCGTGGGGGCGGCGGCGATTGCCGCGGCGGCGAGTATCGCTGCGCTGAGGATCATATCGACCTCCTGCACCGCAATATATCCATCTCCCATGGAGATGGGAAGTCCCGATCCGATCGTGACCATAGTTGGCGTGGCAGCCCGTTCCGCGAGCGGATGAGCCGGGCCAGCCCGCCGCCGCGCGCCCGGCTGCCGCCTCGCAGAGGCGGCCTACAGAGTGCGGCGCACCGCCAGCCCGCCGCCAACGGCGGAGGAGGCGAAGGCGCCTATAATAATGTGGAGTCCTTTTTTCTCCCGTGCCATAATCGGCCGGCTCAAAGACGGGGGGAGATCAGCCATGCGCACCACTTTCCTCTATGACCCGGCGACCGGCCAGGTGAAGGAAGGCCTCACGCCAGCCGAGATCGAGGCCGCCCTCAAGGATCCGCAGAAGCTCCTCTGGATCGACATGGAGGACCCGGCCGCCGAGGACTACAGCCTCCTCGACGAGCCCTTCCACTTCCATCCCCTCCTGATCGCCGACTGCATCACCCCCCAGAACCTCCCCAAGTGCGACGACATGGAGGACTATATCTTCATCGTCCTCCACTCCGTCTATTACTACGTGACCAAGCGCGAGGAGCAAGCGCTCGACATCCGGGAGATCGACATCTTTGCCGGCCCCAACTACATCCTGACCATCCACCAGGGGCACATCAAGACGGTGACCGTGAACCGCGAGGTCTGCCGGAAGTCGTCCAAGATCATGAACCGCGGCGCGGGCACCCTCCTCTACCGCCTCCTCGACACCATGGTCAACAACTACATGGACATCATCAACACCCTGACCGACCGGATGGACACCCTGGAGGACGAGATCCTCGCCGGCGCCCGGCCGGTGATGCTCCCCCGAATCCTCTCGATGAAGAAGAACGTGATGACCATGCGCAAGGTCCTCATCCCCCAGACCGAGCTCTTCTACCAGATCTGCCAGGGGAAGATCTCCTTCATCACCGGCGACGCGATCATGTACTTCAAGGACATCAACGACCACTTCTCCCGCGTCTCCGATCTCGTCAACAGCCTGCGCGAGATGGGCGAATCCCTGCTCGATGCCTACCGCTCCACCCAGACCGCCCATTTGAACATGGTGATGAAGATCCTGACCGTGATCATGACCGTGATGATGCCGATGACCCTGGTCGCCGGGATCGGGGGGATGAACGTGAACTTCCCCTTCGGCCTGCACCACACGATCGCCGGCTTTTGGATCCTGGTCGGCATCATGGCGGCGGGCGGGATCCTGCTCATCATCTGGTTCCGCAAGATCAAGCTCCTATGAAAGTCCTCGGAGCGGTGGGGAGACACCAGCGCGAGAAATGGTCCTACTACCGCCGCCTCTCCGCGCTCCTCTCCACCGTCGTCTTCCTCTCCCTGCGGCCCGGCACCTTCCGCCGCACGGTGCGCAACGTCCTGGCCCGCCAGATCCTCTTCACCGGCTTCGAGGCCGTCCGCTTCGTCTCCCTGGTCGCCTTCCTGATCGGGATCGCCGTGGTGGTCCAGGCCCAGCTCTGGCTGACCAAGGTGGGGCAGTCGGCCCTCCTCGGCCCGGTCCTGGTGATGGTGATCGTACGGGAGCTCGGGCCGCTCCTCGTCAACTTCATCGTGATCGGGCGGAGCGGGACGGCGGTGGCCACGGAGCTGGGCTCGATGAACGTGGCGGGGGAGGTAAGGGTCCTCGACGCCCAGGGGCTCGACCCCCTCGTCTATCTCGTCATCCCCCGGACGCTTGGCGTGGCCGTCTCCGTCTTCTGCCTGACCGTGGTCTTCATCGTCGTCTCCTTCCTCTCCGGCTACCTGAGCGGCCTCATCCTGGGCGGGGCGGGCCAGCCCGGCCTCTTCCTGCAATCCGTCTTCAAGGCGATCACCCCCGCCGACGTGGGGAGCCTGATCGCCAAGACGCTCGTCCCGGGGCTTCTCACGGGGATCATCTGCTGCTCCGAAGGGCTCTCGGTGAACCTGGCGATCACCGAGGTCCCCCAGGCGGCCACCCGGGCGGTGGTCAAGTCGGTGACCGCGCTTTTTTTGACCTCGGTGCTGATATCGGTCTTCACCTACGCCTGAATCAAAGGTCCGCGGCGACGGAAACAACTGCCGGATATGGAGTCGATACTCGAATTCCGCGAGGTCGTCCTGGAGGCCCGCCACCCCTACGACGTCGGCCTCGACCGGGTCTCCTTCTCGCTGGCCGCCGGCGAGCTCCTGATCGTCGGCGTGGAGAAGGGGCACGGGCGCACCCCCTTTCCCGACGCGGCGGAGGGCCTGGCCGAGCCGGATCGGGGGGAGGTCTTCTTCCGGGGCGCTTCCTGGGCGGGGATGTCCGCGGGGGAGTCCGCGGCGCAGCGGGGGACGATCGGCCGCGTCTTCGAGACCGGCGGCTGGGTCTCCAACCTCAACATCGACGAGAACGTCACCCTCTCGCAGCGCCACCACACCCTCCGCCCGCTGGAGGAGATCGCCGAAGAGGCCGACCGCCGGGCCCGCGGTTTCGGCCTCCCCGGCCTCTCGGCCATCCGCCCGGCGGCGGCGAAACGGCCGGAGCGGAGGGCGGCGGAATGGGTGCGGGCCTTCCTGGGCGAGCCGGCCCTGATAATCCTGGAACACCCGATGAATGACGCATATACTTCTTTTCTGCCCGCGTTGGGAGCGGCGGTGGAGGCGGCCCGGAAGAGGGGCGCGGCGGTCCTCTGGCTGACCCACGACCCCGTGCCGCCGGAGGCGGGGATAACATCGGCGCGAGGCGCAACACTCTCGGGAGATCGGCTGCTCATGCGTCCGTAGGTGCGGACATTCATGTCCGCACGCCCAGGCCCGCGGACCTGTCCCGACGCATCCGTCGGGATGATCATTTTGGAAACAGCTCATGGTGGATCAAAGGTCCGCGGCTACGGACACGGCGCGCCGGGCGCTGATTACTGTTTACTGATCACTGGTCACCTTTTCGCTGCCGCCATGGCCCAAGCCTTCAAATTCCGCTACGTCAACGAGATCGTCGGGGCCTTCGTTATCCTGATCGTTCTCCTCCTCCTGGCCGGGATCTTCTTCGCCGGCCACGCCCAGCGCTGGTTCGAGCCGGTCCACCGCCTCACCATCGACTTCCCGCCCGAGGGGTCCTTCGGTCTGACCGCCGGGGCGGAGGTGGTCATCCTGGGCACGGTGGTCGGCTCCCTGGAGCGGATCTCCGTGAGCGAGGACGGGACAATGGCGGGGACGGTGATGATCAAGGGCGACTTCGTCCGCTTCGTCCGCGCCGATTCCAAGGTCAAGGTGAAGAAGAAGTTCGTGGTCGCCGGCGACTCCTACATCGAGATCAGCAAGGGGACGGGGTCCAAGCTCCCCGAGGGGGCGACCCTCCCCGCGGTCAAGGACACCGAGATCACGGAGCTGGTCGAGGACGCGGTGGCCGAGATCCGCGAAAAGACCATCCCCGCCATCGACCAGGCCAAGGAGCTCCTCAGCAAGGTCACCTCGATCGTCTCCGGACTCGAGGAGGGCAAGGGTCCGGCCGGGAAGCTCCTCCGGGACGACGAGATGGCCGAGGACGTGAAGGAGATCGTGGCCAAGGCGAACGAATCGCTGGCCTCGGTCCGGGACGCCCTCTCCAAGCTTCCCCCGATGGCCGAGACCCTGAGCGGCGAGGTGCAGGACATGCCAGGGCTCGTCGTCCAGACCCGGGACATGCTCCGGGAGACCCAGCGCCTGATCGAGGCGATCCAGCGCCACTGGCTGATCCGCGGCTACGTGGACCAGGCGCCGGCGAGCGAGACCATCCCCCCGGAAGCGATCGGAATCTCAAGGTAAGGCAACCAACAAACAACAAAATACAAATAACAATCTTCAAGCAAACTACAAGCTACAAATTACAAAACACCAAACCGCGCAGCGGCAAGCAGAGAAGGCGCGGTCGTTATGGGAATTTGTAATTTGGATTTTGTTTGTGGTTTGTGAGTTGTAGATTGGAATTTTTCATGCGCCCTGTAAACATCCTGTTGTACCTGGGATTGAGTGCGGCCCTGTTCCTCCTCTCCGCCTGCTCCTCACCCGCGCCGGCCCGCAAGTCCGACGTCGAGCTCTCCCGGGTCGCTCTGAGCGCCCGGCGGACCTTCGAGGTGGGGCAGGCGGAAGGCGCCGCCCGCCTCTACCACAAGGCCCTCCAGCTGGCCAGAGCCGACGACAATTCCCCGGAGATCTCCGCCAACGCCTATAACCTCGCCCTCTGCCTCGTCTCTCTAAAGCGCTACGCCGAGGCCCTCCCCCTGCTCGACGAAGCCGAGGCGGAGGCCGCCCGCCGGGGAGCCGACGCCACCGAGATCCGCCTCCTGAAAGCGAAAGCCCTCTATCTCGGGGGCGAACCGAAGAAGGCGGCGGAGATCGCCCGGAGAGCCCTGGAGGCTCCAGACCGCCTCGCCCCCGCCGCCCGGGCCCAGTTCGAGATCCTCCTCGCCCGGATCGCCCTGGACGGAGGGGACGCCGCCGGAGCGAAAGCGGGGCTGAAGCGGGCCGAGGACGTTCTGGGCGGCGATTCTTCCACCCTCCTCGACGCGGAAACGGCCGGACTCGCCGGGGCGATCCTCTCCGCGGAAGGCGCCTTCGGCCCGGCCGCTCGCGACTTCGACCGCGAGGCCGATCGCCTGCGGAAAGCGGAGAAGTATCGGGACATGGCCGACGCCCTGCGCCGAGCGGGCGAAGCCTACATCAAGAGCGGCGACAACCGCGCCGCCGCCGACCGCTTCTTCCGCTCGGCCCGCGCCGCCTACGCCCAGGGCGACACCGTCCAGTCCCTCCGGACGATCGAGGCGGCCCTGGCCGTTTTGGACAAGGAAACGGACGCCGGCGAGATCGGGCGGATCGCGGCCCTCTTCGAGGAGATCAAGAAATCGGTCCCGCCGGCGCCGGAGCGTGAATAAGTTCCCGCCGCTGGCGTCGATATAGTGGACATCTCCTGTGGGCCCCGATCCCGCGCTATCGCACGACACCGAATCAGCAAGGAGGCTGTTATGAGATCACTGATCATCCCCCTCGCCCTACTCGCCTGCTTCCTGTTTGCGGGCGCGGCGGCGGCGGGAGAAGACATGATGTCCGTCCAGGTGAAGACGGGCTCCCTCCGGGACTCCCCGTCCTTCCTGGGCAAGGTCGTCGCCCCGGTCAACTACGGCGACCGGGTGGCGGTCGTTTCCGAGCAGGGCGAGTGGCGCCAGGTGCGCTCCGCCTCCGGAGCGACCGGCTGGATCCACTCCTCCGCCCTGACCGAGAAGAAGGTCGTCCTCTCCTCGGCCGGGCAGACCGGGACGAGCGCCTCCGGCGACGAGCTGGCCCTGGCGGGGAAGGGCTTCAACGCCCAGGTGGAAGGGGAGTTCAAGAAGAACAACCAGGACATCGACTTCTCCTGGGTGGACAAGATGGAGAAGATCAAGATCGCGGGCTCGGAGATCGTCGCCTTCCTCAAGGGCGGCCAGGTCGCCCCGGGAGGCGCCAAGTGAAAAGACTCCTCCCGATCTGGGTCGTCGGCGCGCTCGCCGCCTGGCTCGCCGGATGCCAGGCCGTGACGGAAACCGTGGGCGAAGTCGGCGCGGCGGTCGGCGAGGCGACCGGGACGGTCTCCCCGGAGCAGGCCGAGTCGATCCGCAAGACCTCCAAGGCCGTGGCCAAGACCTTCGAGGACATCACCCCCGAGCAGGAGTACTACATCGGGCGCTCGGTGGCGGCGACCATCCTCCACGCCTACAAGGTCTATGACCAGGAAGCGCTCAATCACTACCTGAACGTCCTCGGCCAGGGGCTGGCCGAGGCCTCGGAGAAGCCGGAGACCTTCGGCGGCTACCACTTCATCGCCATGGACTCCGACGAGATCAACGCCTTCGCCGCCCCGGGCGGGCTGATCATGATCTCGCGGGGGCTGATCGGCTGCTGCCGGAACGAGGACGAGCTGGCGGCGGTCCTCGCCCACGAGGTCGCCCACGTCCAGTACAACCACGGCCTGAAGGCGATCAAGCAGGGGCGCCTCACCTCGGCCTTGACCATCCTCGCCACCGAGTCGGCCAAGTCCTTCGGGGGCAAGGAGCTCGCCGACCTGACCGAGGCCTTCGAGGGGTCGATCACCGACATCACCTCCACCATGATGAATAGCGGCTATGCCCGCGGCCTGGAATACGACGCGGACAAGGGCGCGGTCCAGATCTTGAAGCGCGTGGGCTACAACCCGAAGGGGTTGACCAACATGCTCGCCGAGATGCAGAAGCGCCTCAAGCCCGGCGCCCACGACTTCGCCCAAACTCATCCCGCGCCGCAGGAACGGATCAAGGAGATCGCGGACGAGGTCACAAGCTACCCCGATATCGTCGAGCCGGCCGCCCGACAGAACCGCTTCGCGAAGTCGGTGCAGGCGCGGCTCTGATCGCGCCCAGAGGGCGCTCCCACGGGCGCGACCAGCGAGCGGGATCCGTGGGAGGGGCGTCCTCGCCCCGATTCATTTTCGGCCATTCGTGCTGATTCGTGAAAATTCGTGGAAGTCCTTAGCGGTTCCCGCCGAGCCATGACCGCCGCCCAGAGAAAGATCCTCTCCGGAGCGGCGGTCGGCCTCGGCGCCGCCTTCGTCGCCCTCCTCCTCTGGGCGACGGGCCCCCTCGACCGCTGGGAGAACGCCACCTGGTCCTGGCGGGTCAAGGCCTTCGCCCGCCCCTCGGAGGCTACCGGCCGGATCAAGATCATCCTCCTCGACCAGCAGTCCCTCGACTGGGGGAAGAACGAGTCCGGCCTCTCCTGGCCCTGGCCGCGCGAGGTCTACGGTCCCATTCTCGACTTCTGCCGGCGGGCCGAGGCGAAGGCGGTCGCCTTCGACGTCCTCTACACCGAGCCCTCCGCCTCCGGCGTCGGCGACGACGCCAAGTTCGGCGAGGCGATCCGCCGTTCCGTCCCCTTTGCGGGGGCCCTCGCCCTGACCCGGAAGAAGGCGGGGGTCGAGGCATGGCCGAAGGAAGTCCCGCCGCCGCCCTTCGTCGTCCCCCAGAGCCGCCTCTACGGGGACCTGATCTACCCCTGGGCGACCTTCCCGATCCCCGAGGTCTACTCGGGAGCGGCCCTGCTCGGCAACGTGATGGACTCCCCCGACCCGGACGCGATCTTCCGGCGGGCCGCCCCCCTCGCCTTCTTCGACGGCAAATCCGTCCCCTCCCTGGGGTTGGCCGCCTGGCTCGCGCCCTTCGCCGAGGGCGAGGAGGCGAAGGAGCCGGCATACGAATGGGCCAGCGGGGGCGGCGGGCTGCGGGCGGGAGACTGCCGGGTCCCCCTCGACGGGAAGGGGCGGGCGATCCTCCGCTACCGGGGGACGATCGACGCCTATTCTCCCGTCACCGCCTCTTCGATCATCCTCTCCGAGCTCAAGATCCAGGGAGGGGAGAAGCCTCTCGTCGACCCCGCTTCATTCAAGGACTGCTATGTCTTCTTCGGATTCAGCGCCCCCGGACTCCTCGACCTCCGCGCCACTCCCTTGAGCCCCGTCGCCCCCGGGGTGATGATCCACGCCACCCTTCTCGACAACCTCCTCGCCTCTGACTTCCTCCGCGACGCCCCCGCCCCCCTGGTCGTCCCGCTCGTCGTCCTCCTCTCCGTGATCGCCGGAGTGACCGGGGCCGTGGCGAAGAAGTCCTGGCAGAACATCCTCTCTTTCTTCGTCTTCCTCCCCCTCGCCGGCGGCCTCGGTTTCGCCGCCTACCCCCTGGGTTTCTGGTGGCCGATGGTGGCGGGGCTCGCCGCCGCCGCCCTCGCCCTGGTCGGGGCGGTGGTCCTGAACTACGCGACCGAAGGAAGGCAGAAGCGCTTCATCAAGTCCGCCTTCCAGCAGTACCTGAGCGGGGAGGTGATCGACGAGATTCTCGTCCACCCCGATCGCCTCCAGCTCGGGGGGGAGAAACGCGAGCTCTCCCTCTTCTTCTCCGACCTCGAGAAGTTCTCCTCCTTCTCCGAGCGCCTCGACCCGCCCACGCTCACCGCGCTCTTGAACGACTACCTCTCCGACATGACCGACATCATCATGGAGGAAGGGGGGACGCTCGACAAGTACGTCGGCGACGCGATCGTCGCCTTCTGGAACGCACCGGTCGAACAGGCCGACCACGCCGTCCGGGCCTGCCGGGCGGCCCTGCGCTGCCAGCGGAAGCTCGCCGAGCGGAGGGAGGAGTTCGAGAAGAGGACGACCGCGGTCTTGAAGAACCGGATCGGGCTCAACACCGGCCCGGTGACGGTGGGGAACCTCGGCTCCCGCTCCCGCTTCGCCTACACGGTCCTCGGCGACGCCGCCAACCTCGCCTCCCGGCTCGAGGGGGCGAACAAGGCCTTCGGGACCTACCTCATGGTCTCGGAGGCGACCTGGGTCCAGGCGAAGGGCGAGCTGATCGGGCGCGAGATCGCCTCCATCCGGGTGGTGGGGAGGAAGACACCGGTCAAGGTCTTCGAGCCTCTGGGGCTTAAGGGGGAGAACCCTCCGCCCTGGCTCGGCGACTACGAAAACGCCCTCGCCCTCTTCCGAGGCCGGAAGTGGAAGGAGGCGGCGGAGGTCTTCGGGAGGATCGCCGGCGACCGGCTCTCCGCGATCTACGCGGAGAAATGCCGGGTCCTCACCGCGAACCCCGGGCAGGAGTGGGACGGCGTGTGGAACCTCACCGAAAAATAAAAGGAGTGATGGAGTACTGGAGCAAGGGAGTATTGTAAAAGCAGGCGAGACATCGAGCCATCATCACTCCAACACTCCACTACTCCATTGCTCCTCTGGGGCTGCTCTAACCGCATCCTTCTGAACCGGGGGCTATCGCTCGTGAAGATCACCTTCCTTGGAGTGCGCGGCACCAGCGCGGTCACCGAGCCGAGATTCCAGGGCTTCGGCGGCGAAACCACCTCGGTGAAGATCGAGGGGGCGGGAGGGGAGCGGATCTTCATCGACGCCGGGACCGGGATCCGCGCCGCCCGGGTGGCGAAAAGCGAGACCGGCTGCCTCCTCCTCCTCACCCACTACCATCTCGACCACGTCATGGGTCTGCCGCACCTGGCCGCCCTCTACGACCCGCAAGACCGGATCGCGATCGCCTCGCCGCGGCGCGCGGGGAGATCGGTGGAACAGGTGATCACCCGCATCCTCGCCAACCCCTTCTGGCCGGTCCCGATCGGGAAACTCCCCGCCCGGATCGCGTTCCGCGACCTCCCGGAACCCGCCTCCCGCGCTCCTTTCCGCCACGGCGGCCTCCTGATCCGCTGGGCGCCCCTCCACCACCCCGGGGGATCGACCGCCTACCGGGTCGACGAGACGGCCACGGGGTCGTCCTTCGTCTTCGCCACCGACGTGGAGTGGGCGGAAGCGACAAAGGAAGAAAAGCAAGCCCTGATCGATCTCATCGCCCGGCCGGCGCCGGCGAAAGTCCTGGCCATGGACGGCCAGTACACGCGGAAGACCTATACCGCTTTTCGGGGCTGGGGGCACAGCGCCTGGGAGGACGCCGTCGAGGCCGCCGACCTCTCCGGCGCGCCCGGGCTGATCGTCACCCACCACAACCCCTCCTCCGACGACCGTTCCCTCGCCGCGATCGAGGCGGCGCTCAAAAAGGCGCGGACCGGTTCGGCCCTCGCCCGCCAGGGGATGAGACTCGCCCTCTGACCCGGGAATGCGTGGGAGGTGCGTCCCTGCCTGCCCCGATTGCGGTTTATCGGGGCCCCGATTCCGGCTGTGATCGCGGCCCCAATAGTCCCGATCTTCCGGCGGGACTATCGGGGTTCCCACAGGCGCGCAGAGCGAGCGAACTTGTGTGGGAGGGGGCGCCCCCGCATCTCCGGCAGAAGGCAGTCCGGCAGCCCCGCGGTTTTTTGGTGCCTTCCCCCCGGCCAGGACATATAGTGGCAGCCGCCCGGAGAGCGAAGACATGGACCAGTATCTGCCCCTGATCTCGGAGATCGCCTTCTTCGCCGCGATCCTCTTCCTCGCGCTCCTCGCCACCATCCCGGTCCGCCGGCGGCTGCGCCAAGCCTGTGCCGGGAAACCCCTTCCCCGCCTGGGGGCGTCCCTCCTCCGCCGCCTCTCCTTCCCCCTGGCCACGGCGGCGATCACCCTCCTCGCCTTCTGGGCCGGGCGGTTCTTCCCCGCCGGGGCGACAATCGTCCCGGCTGCCTCCCACGTCGCCTCCTGGCTCGTCTTCTTCCTCGCCCTGATCGTCCTCGACCTCATCGAGATCGCCGCCCTGGAGATCTACAACCTCCGAAAGCGTGCCTTCCCCGTCCCCCTCCTCCTCCGGAACATCATCCGCTTCATCATCCTCCTCGGCGTGCTCTTCCTGATCCTCCGGACGGGGCTCGGCGTCGACATCTCCCCCCTCCTCGCCTCCACCGCGCTCCTGACCGCCGTGATCGGCTTCGCCCTCCAGGGGGTGCTCGGCAACCTCCTCTCCGGGATGTCGCTCCACCTGACCAAGTCGCTCCTCCCCGGCGACTGGGTGGCGATCGGCTCGGCCGAGGGGCAGGTGCTCCAGACCAACTGGCGGGAGACGCGGCTGCGCACGCCCGGGGGCCACCTTATCGTCGTCCCCAACAGCGCGGTCGCCTCCGCCGAGATGCGGAACTTCTCCTCCCCCACGCCGCTCCGCCGCCACAACGTCTATGTCGGGGCGAGCTACTCCGACGCCCCGGCCGAGGTGATCGCCGCCCTGATCGAGTCCGCCCTCGAGGTGCCGGACGTGGTCCGCGACCCGCCGCCCCACGCCTACGTCACCGAGTTCAAGGACTTCGGGATCAACTACGTGCTCCGCTTCTGGACCAACCGCTACTGGGATCGGACCTCGATCGAGGGGAACGTCTCCCGGATGATTTGGTACAAGTTCAAGCGGCGGGGGATCGAGATCCCCTTCCCGATGTCCGACAAGCTTCTCTCCGACTTCATGGAGGTGGTCTACACCCAGCGCCGGCTCCCGGCGGACGACGGAGCGGTCCGGGAGATCGCGCGGGAGTTCGCCAAGAGCGATCTGGTCAAGACCTTCCTGGCCGGAGTCCTCTCCCCCGAAGAGATCGAGCGGATCGCCCGCCTCCTGAAACGGGTTCCCTTCACCCGGGGCGAGACCGTCTTCCGCCAGGGCGAGGAGGGGGACAACTGCTACGTCGTCCTCTCCGGGAAACTGGAGGGGCGGATCGAGTTCGAGGGTGGGATGCCCCCCCAAGTCTTCGAGATCGCTCCGGGCGCCCTAATCGGCGAGATGTCCCTGCTGACGGGGCTCCCGCGCACCGCGACGGTGAAGACGCTCGACGAGTGCGTCCTCCTCCGGATGGACCAGGCGGCCTTCGCCCGCCTCCTCGCCCTCAAGGAGGAGATCCCCGAGCTCCTCTCCCGGGTGGCGGCGGAGCGGGCAGCGGCGAACGCCACGAGGCTGGAGAACCTCAAGTCAGTGGCGAGGAGCCGCGTGGAGGGGACGATCCGTAAGGAGAACATCTTCCGGCGGTTCCTGAGCCTTCTCGGGCGCGGATGACATCCGCGCCCGAGAAAATCCCCGAATCCGAGGTTCGGGGAGCGAATCCGGAGCCGATCCCGGCCAAGCTATTCGACCGATGACAAACGCCCGATGGGAAATGAAGCTTCCTATCCCCTTCGGGTCAGCAGGTATGGCGTCACGATCAGCTCTGGGTCGTAGGAGCGCTTGGCCTGGCGGAGACCCGCGATCCCCATGTCCTGCTCCCGGTTGATCAGCTCGTAGCGCCCGCGCAGGCGACGCGCGGTCTCCCGGTTGATCGCCTGGGCCGCCCCCTTGACCTCCGGGTCCGACTTCTCGAAGTGGACCACGGCCGTGTTCCGGTTCATCCGGTCGTAGACCGCGAAGGCGAGAAGCCTCCCCTCGGCCATCAGGACCACCCCCTCCTGCCGGAGCGCCCGGAAATGGCCAAAGGAGCGGGCGATCGCCTCCCGCTCGCAGGCGAACTTCCCGAGGTGGGCATTCTTCTCGTACCAGCGCTCGGCGAGATCCCGGCAGAGGGGGATGTGGCCTTCGGAGAGGTCGGCGAAGGAGTGACCGGGATGGGCGCGGGAAAACTGGGAGATCAGGTTTTTCTTCTTGCGGAGCTTCTCCCCGCTCAACTCCTCGAGCTTCTCCGTCTGGTAGATGTAATCGGCCAGGGGGTCGGAGAGTTGGAGATCGAAGCGGGCGGAGAGCGCGGCGCGCTGCGTCTCGACGAACTCGGAGGCGATGAGGAAGAACTTCCCCTCCCGGCCCTCCGCGCGCAGAGCGTCGGAGAGGTCGAAAAGGGTGGTTGGTTCGATCGGTTTTCCCCAGGGCTGGAAGAGGAAGTCCTCCTTCCGGTCGTAGAGGACGAGGTAGCCCCGCCAGACCGACCAGCGGAGGTCGTAGCAGGGCGCCCAGCAGTAGAGGGTAGGGAAGTTGTAGTCGCTCAAGACCGGCTCGACGGCGCGGAAGTAGGATTCGATCTCCGGCCGGTCTTCCAGGCGGATCTCGCGCATTTTCTCGAGGGAGAAATGTTCCATGGATCAGGCCTTTCGTTTCCCGTTCCGGGACGGGGCGGGCCCGAGAAGCATCGCCCGGTGGCCGCGCATGGCCCGGAAACCCGCCCGGCGGTAGAATCCCTCGCTTCCGGGCCGGGCGATCAGGCCGATCCAGCGGCAGCGCCGGGCGCGGAGGCGTTTCAGGATCTCCCGGAGTACTTTCCTTCCGATCCCCCTCCCCCGCCGCGACGGCGCCACGATCACGTCCTGGACATAGGCGTCGCAGACCCCGTCCGAGATCGCCCGGCCCATGCCGACCAGCCTTCCGTTCTCGAAGGCCCCGACCGCGCAGAGCGATCCGGCGAGGAGGCGGCCGATCCAGCGGGTGTCCTTCTCCTCGCCCGGATCGCACCATCCCGCCGCCCGGTAGAGACGGAGGATCTCCGCGCGGGTGGCGCGGCGGAGAGAGCGGATCGCGATGTTACACGTCAGAACTTCTTCGCCTGACACCGTTTTCACTTCCGCCTTCTCCATCCTTACTTCTGACTTTTGCTCGGCGCCGCGATCTTCTCCGCCGGGATCCCTTCCCTCAGCTCCACCGTGGCCAGCACCTTGGGAACATACATCTGGGTCTCGGTGGGAAGGTGATAGACCGCCTCGGAGAAGGTCTGGGCCCCGTGCTTCTTCAGCGTCCGCCCCACAGTCCCTTCGCCGGCGTTGTAGGCGGCCAGAGCCAGCGGCCAGGAGCGGAACTTGTCGTAGAGGAGGGAGAGGTAGCGGGCGGCGGCGGGGGCGAGCTTGGCCGGGGAGAGTCGCGCGTCCTGTGGGCGGATGGCCAGGCCGAAGCGCTCCGCGGTGGCGGGCATGAACTGGAAGAGGCCGCGGGCCCCGACCGGGCTCTTCGCCTCGGGGTTGAAGGAAGACTCGACCTCGGCCAGCCAGACGAGCTCGGAGGGGACGCCCTCCCGGCGGAATGCCTCCTTGAGGACCGGGACGAGCTGACTCGCCCGCGCGGGCGCCGGGCGGCCGGAAAGCTTCTTTTTCCAGACCGCGACGCTGCTCACCGTCTCGGTCCGCTGCTTCGCCACCGCCGCCGGGGCGGGGACGGGGCGGGTCGAGGGGGAGGGGCGGAGGGCGACCGGGGAGGGCGTGGGAAGGGGGCGGGGGGCGCTGGGGAGCGGCGTGGGCGCGCGCGGCCGCGGCGGGACGGGCGTCAGCTTGGCCGCGGGGAGCTCCTTGGTGACCTCGCCGGCCAGGTCGAAATAGTCGAGCTCCTGGCGGAGCCAGTCGGCGTAGTCCTTCCCCCCCTCCATCGACTCCAGGGCGCAGAGCGCCGCCTCGGCCTGCGGCTTCAGGCCGGCGAAATCGTCGAGCGAGCCGGACTCCCGGACCTTCTGGAGCGTCCGCCAGAAATGTTCCAGATCGGCGGAGGTGGGGAGGGTGTAGCCGTCGAGGACCTCGCCGGGGACGTAGTCGCCGATCCCTTCCAGTCCCCACTCCTGGGCCGCCTGGCGCAAGGTGGAAGGGCTACCGTCGCCGGGGAAGGCGGCCGGAGGGAGAGCCGCGCAGAGGGCGGCGAGAGAGCAGGCGGCGAGGCGGAGCATGGCGCAGGGACGAAGGTCCGGCCGATACTGTGGCCTTTCGGGGCGGGAATGTCAAGGTGCGGCCGGGATGTCGGACGGCATGGACGAGATGGACACTATGGACGATATGGACTTTATGGACGGACCGGGCGGCTAAGATCGGCAGCAGCCGAGAGGCTTTACCGTGTCCATCCCGTCCTATTCTTATGCTTTGACACCGCCCCGCGTTTCCCCAACAATGCCCCCATGAAATGGCGCGACCACAAGCGGCTCGCCTACCAGATGGCGGAGACCTTCGGCCTCAAGGACTACCAGGCCGAGATCGTCAACGGCTCGGTCGAGCCGGACCAGAAAAAGGAGGTCGTCCACGTCTGGCCCCGGGCCAAGGGCGCCGCCCGGGCGAAGATGTACAAGGCGCGCCGCGCCATGATCCGGGGGGACATGGCCGCCGCCGCCCGCTACATCGGGATCGTCTCCCACTACATCGAGGACGGGATCGTCCACGGCGCGATGGACGCGATCGGCCACACCGCCGACCACTCGACCCTGGAGGGGGAGATCGGGGCCCGGGCCGACATCACCGCCGCGACGCCGATCGACCCCCTCGAGGAGGGGCTGCCGGACGGGGAGTTCGTCTTCCGGGAGATCGACGCCCTGGTGCGGGAGGGGATGTCCCAGGAGCGCCTGGGACGGGCTCTCTCCCTCCTGGGGAGCGCGGTCCTCTCCCCGCCCGAGCCGCCCCCGGAGGTGGCCGAGAACCGCCGGAAGCTCATTGCCGCCATCGGCCGTCCGCTCTTCAAGATCCTCGGCCTCGCCGCCGGCGCCGGGGGGATCGGGGCGGCCGCCCTCTCCCGCGACCCCCTCTGGCTCCTCCTCCTCCCCTACTCACTCCTCGCGGCGGGTCTCCCCGCCGTCTTCCGCTTCTTCCGCGCCTTCGGCTCGATCCTCGCGGCGGGGGGTGTCTTCGGCTATCTCTACGCCGGGGGGCAGCAAGGCTACCTCGACCCTGCCGCCTGGACCCGGCTCATCCTCACCCTTCTCCTCCTCGGGCTCTGGGCCTTCCTCTCCACCGTCCCCGACCCGGGGAGATACAGCGAGAAGTGGTACCGGATGTAACTACAAGTTACGTAAGGTTACGTGAGGTTACGTAAGGTTACGTGAGGTTACTTAAGGTTACGCGAGGTTACACGAAGTCAACCGCTGCCGCGCCATCTTGGCCCGCCCGAGACCAGGATGTGGGCGCGCCGGGTGGGCTCCGGGACGCGGTAGCCCCCTCCCGCCGCCAGCGCCAGGCGGATCGCCTCGTCGAGGTCCACCCGGTGGCCGATCGAGACGAAGATCGGCTTCACATGGTCCCGCGTCCTCAAGGCGGCGCCGATCGTCTCCCCCCCCGCATCCCGGAGCGGCGTCCACTCTCCCCTCCTCTCCCCCGGCTCCTCATACTCCCCGACGTAGAGCGACTTGGCGCATCCCACCGCGGGGAGATCGAGGAGAAGCCCCAGGTGCGCGGCCAGCCCCAGCCGGCGGGGATGGGCGATCCCCTGGCCGTCGAAGAAGACGGCGTCGGGGCGGCGGGAGAGGCGGGAGAAGGCCTGAAGGGCGAGGGGACCTTCCCGGAAACTGAGGAGGCCGGGAACGTAGGGGAAGGCGATCTCCCCCTCGATCACGGCCTCCTCCACCATGGCCAGGTCCGGGAAGGAGAGGAGGACCACGCCGGCCCGCGCCCGGGAAGAGAAGCGGGAGGAGGAAACGTCGCAGCCGGCGAGGAAACGGGCCTCCCGGACCTTCCCCCGCCGGATCACCCGGGAGGCGAGCTCCTTCTGGAGGGCGATCGCTTCCTTCGGCGAGAGGTCCCAGGGGTGAGAGATCGGAGCGGATCTCATCGCTTCTAGCCCGGAATATTCATGAAAACCGCCGGTTTTCATGAATATTCCGGGCTAGGATTGCAGTGGGCAACGGTTTATGGATAGGCCCTGCATTTCGGTGGAGAGCTTGAGTTTGCACACTCTCGCTAGCTCCGTTGGCTGAGCACAGGCGCTCTCCTGCGATTAAACCCACTAATTCAAATATCGCCGTCGTCTCTTCTAAAAGCTCCACCCAAGCGAGCAATCGCCCGCATTATTTGTGAAGATCTTTCCGATCTTCACGAATAATGCGGGCTACTTGAGGAACCGGCTCATCCCCTCCAGGACCGGGACAAGGTATTTCTGCTTCTCGGCCCGGATGAGGGCGGAATCCGCGACGGGGTTGTCGTCGAGGTCGGTCACCGCGTCCGGGGAGAAAAGGTTGTAGGTCTCGGTAGCGAAGCGGATCTTCAGACGGTCCGTGACCAGGCAGCAGTCGTCCCAGCCGGAGAGGACCAGGAAGGCCGGGCGGACGGGGTCGAGCACGCCCCGGCCCAGGCTGTAGAGGGAGGGATCCCGCCGGTCGCCCAGGGCGGCGAGGATCGTGGCCGGGACGTCGAGGTGACTCGTCCGGACGGCGAGCTCGCGGGGCGGCTGGTCGGGGTCGAAGTAGACGAAGGCCACCCGGACCTGCTCGGCGGTGTAGGCGCTGTTGTGGCCGAAGTAGCCGTGCTCCCAGAACTCCTGCCCGTGGTCGCCGGTGACCACGACGATCGTGTCGGAGAGGAGACCGTTTTCTTCCAGGGCCGCGACGATCCGCCCCAGGTTGTGATCGTCGTAATAGACCGCGTTCCGGTAGCGGTTGAAGATCGCCTCCCGGTCCTCCTGGAGGTCGGTCCGGACGTAGCTGATGGCGGGGGCGCAGGGGGTGAACTTCGCGAAGGCGGACTTGAAGAAGAAGGTGGTGTGGGAGGAGTCCAGGAAGAGAAAGGAGAAGAAGGGGCGGCCGGGGGGAAGGGCGGCGAGCCACTCCCGGAAACCCTCGACCAGGAGGTCGTCCCGCTCGGAGGAGTCCTCGCCCGGCAGCTCGTCGTCCAGAGGACCGGTGAGGGCGGCGAAGGCGGTCCGGTTCGTCTCCGGGTAGGAGAGGGAGGTGCTGGACATGATCTTGAAGAGGTAGCCGTTCCGCCGCAGGGTATCGATCAGCACCGGGCCCTGGTTCCGGTTCAGGACCTCGTGCCAGTAAGTCCCGTAGAGCCCGTAGAAGAGGCCGAAGATCCCGAAGCGGGTGGTGTTCCCGGAGGAGTGGTGGTTTCGGCCGACGACCGAGCGGCGGGCCAGCGCGCTCAAGTTCGGCATATTCTCGGGGTTGAGCATGTCGGAGCGCAAGCCTTCGACCGCGACGACGACGACGTTCTTCCGGCGGCCAAGATCGGCGGGGACGAACCCCGGCGGCGGATAGGCGAGTTCGCCCCGCGTCGCCGCCCGGGGCGCCTGGAAGCGCTGGTCCGGTTCGCCGATGTGGGCGTCGAACCACTCCCGGAAGGTGATCGGGAAGTAGAAGGGGAAGATCCGCCCGTAGCGGGTGATCTCGGGAACGCCGTAGACGTCGGCCAGGCCGTAGCCGATCTTCTCGGCCAGGGCGAGGAGGACGACGCTTCCGGCCGCGACGGAGAGGACGGCCGGCCGGGCGAGGCGGCGGAGGCTCCCCCCCCGTTCCAGCCTCCGGGCCAGGAAGAGGAAGAGGGCGAACTCGACGAGCAGGAGAAGGGCCACCCCCAGCCCGGCGAAAAACCAGTCCCCCACGTCGAAGTGCATGGAGTCCCAGTAGCCCGGCGTCGCCATCGCCTCAAAAACGATCCCGCTCAGGTGGAAGCGGAAATGCAGGTAGACGCGGACGTCGATGAAGAGATAGAGCTGGGCGAGTCCGAAGACCGCCGCGGAGAGCGCCGCCGCGATCAGGCGCGAGCGGACCAGAAAGGAGAGGAGGGCGAGGAGGGCCGTAAGGAGGAGGCCGATGGAGAGGAAGTGGGAGAAGAAGGCGGCGTAACCGAAGAGGTGCTCGAGCGGGCGGGCCGGTCCCCGGGGAAGATAGGGCAGGGCGTTCGCCAGGAAAAGGAGGCCGTTGGCCAGCCCGAGGAGGGCGACGGCCCGGACGGACGCCGGCCGGGAGGGCGACGGCGTCTTTTCCGCCGTCTGCGGGTTATCCCGGGATTGGGTCATCGCCTTCGCTCCTCTGGGACGGATTATAGCAAAGCGGCCTTCCGGCCGCTTCTTTTCCCTTGGAAATCCGGGCGGCCTCTGCTTAAATCCCTCCGGATCGCAGCAGCGACCCCCGGAAGATCAGTCACTAGAGAGATCGCCTTCCGCACCTTCAGAACGTTCTTTTTCGCGCTTGTGCCGCGCTTCAGCGCGGCGGGAGCGCGAAAAAGAAAGGAGAAAGCACCATGCCCGAGGAAGCGAAACCCAACACCCCGGCGCCGGCCGCTCCGGCGCCTACCGCGCCGGCGGGGACCGCGCCCGCTCCAGAAGCCGCCACCCCCGCCGGAGAGAAGCCGACCCGGGGCCGGAAAATCCGCCTGATGACCCTGGCCCAGATCGAGAAGGCCCTCTCCCACGCCCGCTCCACCATGGGCGGGGAGTCTTCCCACTACGTGCAGCACCTTCTCGCCCGTAAAGCCGAACTGGAAGCCAAGAAAGCCGGCCCCGCGGCCTCCGCCTGACGGCGGGGGTCTGTTTTCGGTTCCGTCGAACCGGCGGCCGGAGTTCGGGATTGAGCCCGTGAAATTCGGCCTCCACCCCCACTGGGGCGTCTTCCTAACCGAGGCGCGGGTGGGCGACTGGTCCACCTTCGCCGTCAATCAGGGTTTCGCCGCCCTGGAGATCCGGATCGACTTCCGGATGCTGGAGACCGGGATCGAGCGCTTCCTCGACCCCAAGGTCGTCTCCATCCTCCAGAACGCCCGCCGCCGGGGGCTCGAGATCCAGGTGGGGATCGAGCCCTACGAATCCCATCTCTCCTCCTGGCGGGCCCGCCGGCGCGAGGATTCCCTGCAGCGTGTCCACCGGGTCATCGCCTTCCTCGAAGAGAGCCTCCCCCCCCGCTTCATCTTCGTCTACCCCGGCAAGACCGACGGCCGCCGGGAGCTGGGGACCGAGTACCTGATCGACAGCCTGCGCGCCCTCCGGGACTCCTTCCCCTACGCCCGGATCGGCGCCGCCCTCGGCGCGGAGGGGGAGTGCCTCAAGACCCCCGAGGAGACGCGGAGGCTCCTCTCCCAGATCCGGGACCTCGACCTGGTCCTCGACGCCGCCTGGGCGCTCTCCGCGGCCAGGGCGGACGCGGGGCGGCTGAAGAGCCTCGTCCAGGCGGCGGGGGAGCGCGTCTACTCCGTCCACTGGCGCAACCTCGCCGACGCCAACGCCCAGACCGGCCAGCCCCTCTCGCGGGGGCGCTTCCTGGACGCGGATTTCTTCTCCCTGCTCGCTCTCCTCCCGGAGAACCGGGAGATCCGGCACGTCCTGGACTACCGGGACCGGGCGCGAAAGCACTACCTGGCGGACAAGGACTTCCTGGAGGAGCTCGCCTTCCGTCTCCGCAGAAGGTCATCGACCTGACCGGGGGACCTCCGGCACGGCGCGAATAAAACCCCCGGGGCGGATCGCGCGCGATCCTGCCCCGGGGTTTTTATCTGGACTGCTCGACGAACCCCACCATCAGTCCGATGATGATCAGGGTGAGGACGATCGCCGCCGCCTCGTTCGTGGAGAGCGGCGAGGGGTGCTCTTCGCCGCCGACCAGAAGCGGCCACCCGGCGGAAGCCGGGCCGAGCGAGGGGGCGGACGGCTCGGAGGAGAGGAGGGCGGCGCGCCCCACCCCGGGGCTGAGGGCGAGGGGCAGGAAAAGGGCGAGCAGGAAACAGGCGCGGGGCACGAGTCGGCGTCTCTTCATTGGGTCTCCCTTGTCGTTGGGCACTAGCCCGGAGCCTTCATGAAAACCAGCGGTTTTCATGAAGGCTCCGGGCTAGTATTGCAGTGGACAACGGTTTATGGATAGGCCGTGCCTTTCGGTGGAGAGCTTTAGTCTGCACCCGGTCGCTCACCCCATGGGCTGATCAGAGTCGTGAACCACGATCGAACACACTGATTATTATCCCGGGCTGACTTATATATACGCCCGACCGGGACGGATCGTTCAACCGCCCGGGGCGGGATCGGGGACGGAGCGGATGGTCGCGAGCAGGTAGGAATGGAGGGCCGGCGTGGCGGCGGCCACGTCCTTCCGCAGCACCCGGTAGCGGCGACCGTCGAAATCGCTCACCGTCGCCCCCGCCTCCTCGGCGATGACCGCCCCCGCCGCCGTGTCCCAGGGGTTGAGGCCGATCTCCCAGAAGCCGTCCAGGCGGCCGGCGGCGACATAGGCGAGGTTGAGCGCGGCCGAGCCGTCGCGGCGGACTCCCTGGACGACGGAGAGAAAGGCCGCCAGCCGGGCCACCGCCTGGGGGCGGCGGCGGAGGTCGTAGGGGAAGCCGGTGGCGAGAAGAGAGCGGGAGGGCTCGGTCACCGAGGAGACGGCGATCCTCTCCCCGTTCAGGAAGGCCCCCTCCCCCCGCCCGGCCCGGAAGAGCTCGTCCCGGAGGGGGTCGTAGACGACGCCGACGACCGTCTCCTCGCCCCGGGAGAGGGCGATCGAGACGCAGTAGTGGGGATAGCCGTGGGAGAAGTTGGTGGTCCCGTCCAGGGGGTCGATCCACCAGGTGAACTCGGAATCGGTCTTGCGCTCCCCCCCCTCCTCCGCCACGATCCGGTGGCCGGGGAAAGCGGAGCTGATGATCCCGACGATCGTCTTTTCCGAGAGGAGGTCGGCCTCGGTCACCGGGTTGGCCGCCCCCTTGTAATCGGTGCGGGGGCGGAGGCGCTTGGCGAGGATGACCTTACCCGCCGCCCGGGCGGCCGCGGCCGCGATCCGGCCGAACTCATCCCAAACGCGAGCTTTCTTGGCAGTCATGGGTGGCTAGCCCGGGTTATTCTTGAAAACCGTTGGTTTTCATGGATAAACCGGGCTAGTATAGAACAATACGGCGTAAGGGAGAAGCGAAAGGGCGCCAGGTGTCCGGCGTGAGGAGCAAGTTGGAATAGCAAATTTTTAAACCACGGACCAGAGAGAGACCAATGATCACCATCGAGGAATTCAAGAAGCTCAACCTCCAGGTCGCCACGATCACCGGCGTCCAGCCCCACCCCAATGCCGACCGCCTCTACCTGGTGGAGGTCGACCTGGGAGCGGAGAAGCGCCAGCTGGTGGCCGGGATCCGGCAGGCCTATACGCCCGAGGAGCTCATCGGGAAACAGGTGGTGGTGGTCGAGAACATGGCCCCCGCCGTGATCCGGGGCGTGGAGAGCCGGGGGATGATCCTGGCCGCCCAGGGCAAGGACCGGATCGTCATCGTCTCCCCGGAGAAAACGGTCGAGCCGGGCAGCATCGTCAAGTAGCAGCCCGGCCGCTCCGCACAGATTCGAATCGGATCGGAGAGGACACCGGTGACCCGCCTGGTCCATCCCGCCGCTGCCCTCGTCTGGGCCGCGGCGGTGTCTCTCGTCCCCCCCGCCTTCGCCCAGACCCCCGCCCCGCCGGCCGCCCCCGTCATCCGGCCGGTGGTGGACCGGGACTACCTCCCCGCCGTCCTCGCCCTGATCGAGGGGGCGCGGAAATCGATCGACTTCATCCAGCTCGAGTTCCACTACGACCCCACGGTGAAGAAGATCCAGGACGCCCTCCGGGCGGCGGCCGGGCGGGGGGTGGCCGTCCGGGGGCTGATCGACGACTCGATCGACTTCAACCGCAAGAGCCTCCCCTTCCTCAAGAAGTTCGGGATCGACGTCGCGCCCGACACCCCGGAGAAGATGACCCACTCCAAGCTCTTCGTCGCCGACGGGGAGCGGATCCTGATCGGCTCCACCAACCTCTCGGGGAACTCGATCGACAACAACCACGAGACCAACGTCTACGTCGAAGATCGGGCGCTGGGAGCCTACTTCGGAAAATACTTCGAGGCCCTCCGGAAGGACAGCGCCGCGGAGCCCCCGGTCGGGTCCGCGGCGGTCCCCTCCGTTGCCGCCGTCGTCAACCGGGGTTATTTCCCGGCGGTCTCGGCCCTCCTCGAGAGGGCGAAGCAGCGGATCTGGGTGATCATGTACGGGACCCGCTACTACCAGGGGGCCGGGGCCTCCCCGGTCAACCGCCTTCTCGACTCCCTGGTCGCCGCGCAGCGGCGCGGGGTGGAGGTGCGGGTCTTGATGGACTTGAGCGACTACAACCTCAAGCTCAACGAGATCAACGCCGAGACCAAGGCCCGCCTGGAGCGCGACGGGATCTCCGTCCGCTACGACCGTAAGGACGTGACCACCCACGCCAAACTGGTGCTGGTCGACGGGACCGCGGTGGTGGGGTCGGTCAACTGGGGCTACGACGCCCTGGAGCGGAGGAACGAAGCCTCCCTGATCATCTCCGACCCGGCGACGGTCGAATCCTTCGCCGGCTACTTCCTCCGGCTCTGGGACGAGGGGAAGCCGGAGGCGGCGGTCCCTTCGGCTACCCCCGCCCCGGCCGGCGCGATCGACGACCGCAGCTAAGACTACGAATTATCGCGCATTACCAGCAAGACCGCGGATTTCGCGGATCGGCTCGGTCTTTTTCAACAGACGATTGCATAAGATAATGAATGCGCGAGCGACGCTTCCCGCTTCTTGCGCTGGGGCGATTTCAGCTCTCGCCTTCCTCATCGCCGCCCCGATCCCAGCCGGAGAACCCTCCCCCGCCTCCCCCTTCCACGTCCCCGCTGTCCGCTGGGGGATCGTGCTCCGGAGGTCCGCCGCCGGGGAGGGGGGCTACCGAACGGAAGGCGAGGCCACCGGCGGCCCCGGCCTCCTCATCACCTCTCCGGCCCTGGAGGAGACCAGGACGACCGAGGCGGCGATCCGCTTCTCCGGGCGGGTGGAGGCGGGAGCGAGCTTAAGGATCGCGGGGAAGGAGGCCGCCCTCTCCGCCGCCGGGTCGTTCGCGGAGAGGATCAAGCTCTCCCCGGGCCAAAACTCGGTCGACCTCTCCGTCCGCGACCGGGACGGCGAGACCGCCTGCCGGATCGAGATCGTCCGCGAATCGCCGCCGGAGGCGGCGGAGAAGAAGGCGGCCTATGACAAGTTCCGGCGGCCGCGGCTCGGCCGGGTCTCCGGACCGGCCGCCCTCCAGGTCGTCGCCGGGGGCGCCCGCCTCCTCGCCCCGGCGCCGGGGACGCTCCTCAAGGTCCTCGCCCGCGAGAGGGACTCCTACCGCGTGGAGCTGGGCCGCTCCTTGAGCGCCCTCGTCGCCGAAGGCGCCGTCAAGCTCCAGGGGAACTACCCCGCCGAGCCCGCCGTCGTCGGCAACGTCGTCCTCGACCCCTCCGGGAACAAGGCCTTCTTCACCGTCCCGCGCCGGGTCCCGGCCGAGGCCGAGGCGCTCTCCCCTTCCGGGCTCCGGGTGACCTTCTACAACGCCTCCGTGGGGACCTCGGAGATCAACCTGGGGGACGGCGGCATCGCCTGCCGCTGGGAACAGGAGGAGGACGGGCGGGCCTCCTACCTCCTCTCCGGCCCCCTCTCCTGCCACCGCTGGTCGCTCCTCTGGCGGGGCGGCCGCTACGAACTCTCGTGGAGGGACCGGCCGCGCGGCGCGGCGGGGACCCGCGTGGCGATCGATCCCGGCCACGGGGGAGAGCAGGAAGGGGCGGTCTCCCCGATGGGGATCGAGGAGAAGGAGGCGAACCTCCTCCTCGCCCTCTCCCTCCGGGAGCGGCTGGCGGCGGCGGGGGCGGACGCCTTCCTCACCCGGGAGGACGACCGGACGGTCTCCCTCGACCGGCGGGTGGACTTCGCCCTCCAGTCCGGGGCCGACCTCCTCGTCTCCCTCCACTTCAACTCCGTCGCCGGGACCGAGGACCCGCGGGGGAAGACGGGCTTCGCCGTCTACCACTACCAGCCGCCCTCGCTCGGGCTCGCCCGCTCCCTCTCCCGCTCCCTGGCCGGGCTGGGACTCAAGGACAACGGAGTCCGCTGGAGGTCGCTCGCCGTCCTCCGCTCGCCCCGCCTCGTCTCCGTCCTGGTGGAGACCGCCTTCCTCTCCAACCCGGAGGACGAGGCCAGGATCGTCGCTCCCGATTTCCTGGAACGGGCAGCCGATGCCATCGCGGGGGGGATCCTCGACTACCTGGGAGACGGAGGGGAAGAAGCAAGTGCGAAGTAAGAAGTAAGAAGTCAAAAGCTGCAAGAAAAGCGAGGGGCGGGCGACGGGCGCGGGGGGCCGGTTTCTCTCGGCTGACAACCCGTAACTTACAGCGCGTTCCGGGCGGCGGAGAGGATGGCCCGGATCGTCTCGTCGTAGGAGCGGCCGGAGCGGAGGGCGGCGAAGGCGAAGCCCCCGTCCGGCGCGAGGCAGGGGTTGGCGTTCACCTCGAGGATCCACCACTTTCCCCTCCGGTCCGTCCGAAAGTCGACGCGGGCGTAGCCGGAGAGTCCGAAGAGGTCCCAGCAGGCCCGCGCGGCCCGACGGAGCCGCCCGAGGAGTTTGCGGTCGGCGGCGGGGAAGGCGACTCGGCGCGGCGTGTGGTCGAACTCGAACGACCCCTTCTCCCATTTCGCCCGGTAGCCGACGATCCGCGGCTTCCCGGCCGGGAAGCCCAAGAACTCGATCTCGGCGGGGGGGAGCATCTCGACGCCGGAAGGGGCGGCAAGGAGGGAGACGTTGAACTCCCTCCCCGGCACGTAGCTTTCGGCGAACATTTCCCGGCCGAAGCGGGAGGTGGCGGCGGCGATCCTCCGCCGCAGCCCGGCGAGCGATCCCGACCGGGCCACCATCCCGTCGTCGAGGCCGAAGGAGGCGTGCTCCCAGACCGCCTTCACGATGAACGGGCCCGGCCGCCAGGAGGCAACCCCCTCGATCCGCCTCCCTTGGGCCTCGAGCCAGGCCGGCGTGGGGAGGCCGCCCCCGGAGAGGGTCCGCTTGGCCAGGATCTTGTGCGAGGTGAGGAGGAGCGCGGCGGAGGAGGAGCCGGTGCAGGGGAGGGAGAGGGACTCGAGCAGGGCGGGAACGAGATGGATCAGGGACCCTCTCCCGTCGAGCTCCTCGACCAGGTTGAAGACCGCGCCGGGGCGCCACCGTTCGAGTTTCCGGCGCAGGAGGGAGAGATCGAGGGTCGCGGTAAGGCGGGCGGTCCGGTGGCCGAGGCGGCGGAGCGCGCCCTCCACCGCCGCCGCCTGGACGAGGAGATCCCGGTTCTCCGGGCCGGCGCGGGGGGAGACGGCGTTGATGACGACGGCGACGCGCATGGGGGAAAACCGGCGGCGGAATGTGTTTACGCGGGAGGGGCATTCCTGCTTGCCCCGATCGCTGTTTGTCGGGGTCCCGATCCAAGTCGGTCATTCGCGAAGATTCGCGAGGATTCGCGGTTGAAATATTCCGGGCCGACCCGGATCGCGACCGGGATGCCGCTCCCACGATCGCCTAATATACCGGCCGGTAGTTCGCTCTCCTGGGGGGGGCGTCCTTACGAGCCGAGTCTCTCCAGGGCCGAGCCCAGAATCCGCCCGATCAGCTCCCGATACGACATCCCGAGCTTCCCGGCGAGGATGGGCAGGTCGGAGTGGACGGGGTGGAGGCCGGCCAGCGGGTTCACCTCGAGGAAGAAGGGCTGGCCCTCCTTATTGCAGCGGATGTCCGCCCGGCCGCCGTCCCGGCAGCCGAGGAGGCGCCAGGCCTCAAGCGCGATCCGAGTCCCCTCGCCCACCTCCGGGGCGGCGGGATCGGCCAGACGGTAGGCGACGAGCTTTTCGTACTCCTCCTTGTTCCGGTAGGTATACCCACCCGCGTCGGCAGCGGGGAGCGCGCTGATCTCCAGCGCCCCCAGCGCCTCCGCCTTCTCCCCCGTCCCCACGATCCCGACCGTGAACTCCCGCCCGGCGAGGTGCTCCTCGACGAGGACGGGCTGGCGGAAGCGGGACCAGAGGCGGCGGCAGAGGGGGAGGAGGTCCTCCCGGCGGCGGACGACGGATTCGGCGCTAATCCCCTTGGACGTCCCCTCGGCGACGGGCTTGGCGAAGTAGGGCGGCGGGAAGGGGATCCCCTCGAGATCCTCCGGGCGCGCGACGAGCGCGAAGTCCGGCGTGGGCAGGCCGGCGTCGCGGACCACCCGCTTGGTCATTCCCTTGTGCAGGCTCAAGGCCAATACCAGCGGGTCGGAGAAGACGTAGGGAACTTCGTAGAGGTCGAGGAGAGCGGGGACCAGCGCTTCCCGGCCGATTCCGCGCAGCCCCTCGGCGATGTTGAAAACCAGTTCCCAGCGCTCTTTGCGGGCCAGCTTCCCGACCAGGGCGAAGGCGTTGCCGATCCGGAAGACCTCGTGGCCGAGCGAGTGGATCGTCTCCTCGAGGGCGGCTATGGTGTCGTCCCGGTCGAACTCCGCCGTCGCCTCCCGCGAATGGCCGGCGGCGAGGTACTCGGAGCGGAGGTCGTAGGTCAGGCCGATGCGCATGGACGGGAAGGTAAATATGGAAACATGGAAATATGAAAACAAGGAACACGGCCCCGGCGTAGAACCTACGTCTCTCCGCGCCGGGATCACCTTGTTTCCATATTTCTATATTTCCAGATTGTTATTCCGGGGGTAGTGGCCGGCAGCCGGTAGAACCGCCGGACCTAGTCCGAAGCGCATGGCTTCGGATCCGGATAGCGGAAGATCTTGTCCTCGTGATTGCGGAGGAGAAGGGAGTCGCCATCCCGGCCGATCACGGCGTCGGGCATGAGGGGGATCTTCCCCCCCCCGCCGGGGGCGTCGATGACGTAGGTGGGGACGGCGTAGCCGGTGGTGAAGCCCCGGAGCGCCCGGATGATCTCCAGCCCCTTCTCCACCGGGGTGCGGAAGTGCGCCGAGCCCGAGAGGGGGTCGCACTGGTAGAGGTAGTAGGGGCGGACCCGCATCATCAGGAGGCGGTGCATGAGCGTTTTCATCGTCTCCGCGTCATCGTTGATCCCCCGGAGGAGAACGGTCTGGGAGCCGAGCGGGATGCCGGCGTCGGCGAGCATGGCGCAGGCCCGGTGGGTCTCCGGCGTGCACTCCTCCGGGTGCGTGAAGTGCAGGCTCAACCAGAGGGGGTGATGGCGGCGCAGAGTCCGGCAGAGCTGAGGCGTAACCCGCTGGGGGAGGACCGCCGGGACCTTGGACCCGATCCGGATCATCTCCACGTGGGGAATGGAGCGCAGGTTCCCGAGGATCCAGTCCAGCTTCTCGTCGCTCAAGCTCAAGGGGTCGCCCCCGGAGAGGAGGACGTCGCGGACGGAAGGGGAGGCGCGGATGTAATCGAAGGCCTCCTCCAGGCGGGAGGCGTTGGGGTGGATCGTCCCGTGGCCGACCACGCGGGAGCGGGTGCAGTAGCGGCAGTAGGTGGAGCAGAAGTCGGAGGCCAGGAGGAGCACCCGGTCGGGGTAGCGGTGGACCAGCCCCGGGACCGGCGACTGGGAGTCCTCGCTTAAGGGGTCGTCGGACTCGCCGGGGGAGCGCTGGAACTCGGCCGTGGTCGGGATCACCGCCCGGCGCAGGGGATGCCGGGGATCGTCGGGGGAGACCAGGCTCAGGTAGTAGGGCGTGATCCCGACCGGGAGAAGGGAGCCTCCGCCCTCGAGCGCCGCGCGCTCGTGGGGGGAGAGGCTGAGCATCCGCTCCAGGTCCGCGGCGCGGCGCAACCGGTTGCGGCATTGCCAGCGCCAGTCGTTCCAGTCCTGGTCGGCGACCTCGGGGAAGAAGGCCCGGCGAAAAGACCGGGTCCGACGGCTCGTCCGCAGGAAGCGGTTGCGGGGAAGGGAATAGTCTTCCGGGGCGGGCGCGGCGAAGACCGCCGCCGGAGAGCGCGGCAGGGGAGCGATGGAGAGGGCCAAGGGGCCTCGGTTCGGAGGCTCCTCGGGCGCCTCGCCGGCGCCGTCGTCAAGCGTGGTCCGGGTGGTGACTGTATCGCGCATCGTCGTCTCCGGGCTCGGGCTCGAGAAGCTACTCGAGCTCCCTCAGGATTCGGAACTCGTCCGCCCGGCCGGTGATCTCGAAGGTGGGCGAATACTGGTTGTTGTCGCGATAGCCCGTGAAACGAGCCTGGTAGGTCTGGCCGCCCATTTCGATCAGGTAACGGCGGTTCACGCTGCAATCCTCATGCAGGATTTCCTGGGCTGCTTTCATCTTTCCCTCCCGTTTCGGTGGTCGGTTGCGATGGCTGGTAGTGCTCGAGCTCGAGCTTCATCTGCTTGGCCTGGCTGCAGACCTCTTCGCCCAGCGGCGTGAGCCTTAACCCCCGGGCCGTCCCCCGCTCCTTGGTGACGTATCCCTTGCGCTGAAGCGAGATGAGGACCTTGTGGACGGTCCCGGGGTTCGAGACGTTGAGCCCCTTTTGGATCTCGATCACCGTCGGGGGGTAGAGCTTCGCCAGGATGAACTCGTGGGCGAAGGAGAGTACCTGGGACTGGAGCTCGGTGAGGGGGAGTCTGATCTGAGGAGGCATTTTCTTTATTTTAACCCGAATTTTCCCGTTTTTTTCCTTTCTATAACGAGGGTATAATGAAGTCAAGAAAAAAATATGAAAAATACGGGAAAAATAGAGGAAGCGGGGAGAGACCGGCACGTGCCGAACTGCCTGGGCTGCGGGAAGGACAACCCCCGGGGGTTCGGGCTGCGCTTCGCCGTCTCGGAAAACGAGGCGCACTCCGAGCTGAAAACGGGGAGGGAGCACGAGGGGCCAGCGGGCTTCGTCCACGGCGGAGCGATCGCCCTCCTGCTCGACGAGGCCGCCGCGGTCCTGGCCTCGGCCCGGGCGGGGAACCGGCTGATGACGGCGAAGATCGAGGTGCTATTTAAAAGCCCCGCGCCGGTCGGGGAAACCCTCTCCGTCTTCGCCCGGGCGGTCCGCCCGGGGGAGAGCTTCTTCCTGGCGGAGGGAGAGGTGCGGGGCGAGGACTCCCGCCTGGTCGCGGAAGGCCGGGTCTGGTTCATCCGCGGCCCGGTAAAAAAAAGATAGCCGCGGATTTCGCGGATTGCGCGGATTATTAAAACCGGTTCAACGGGAAGATATCCACGAATTGACACGAATTTTCACAAAAGGGCCAATTTTGAATTAGTGAAAATTCGTGCAAATTCGTGGACATTATGTTTATTCCGCGCGAGCTAGGTCCGGACCCACATCTTCGTCCGCAGCTCCTCGGTCGCGCCCTTCCGCTCCGCCGAGGCGAGCTTCTTCTGGATCTCCGTCAGTACCCGGAAGACCGCGTCGGCCATCTCCGCCTCCATCCGCATCCCGGCCGCGCCGGTGTGGCCGCCGCCGCCGAACTTCTTGGCCACCGCCGCGGCGTTGATCAGCCCCTGGGAGCGGATCTCGACCAGGATGCGGTTCGGCTCGTACTCCAGGAAGAGGGCCCCCACCTCGACCCCCCCGATCGAGAGAAGGTAGGGCGGGAGCATCGCCAGCTCGTCCACGCCGGGCGTGAACTTCCGGTAGACGTCGTGGTGGACGACCGAGTAGGCGACGGCGCCGCCGGAGGCGAGCTGGGTGTTGAAGATGGCGAGCCCCGTGAGCCGGATGAATTCGAGCGACCGGTCGAGCTCGAGCCGGCGGTGGACCTCGTAGGGATTGATCCCCAAGGTGAGGAGCCGCCCCGCCTTCTCGTGGGTGAAGCGGGTAGTGGAAGGGTAGTTGAAATTGCCGGTGTCGGTGACGATCCCGACGTAGAGGGGGAGGGCGAGGTCGCCCGTGAGCGGGACCTTGAGCCGCTCCAGGAGGTCCATGATCAGCTCGCAGGCAGAGGAGGCGTGGTCGTGGATGGAATTGATCGTCCCGAAGCCCGGGTTGGTCGAGTGGTGGTCGATCACCATCATCACCTTGCGCAGGGCCCGCATCTTCCTCCCCACCGGGCCGGCCCGCTCCAGGGCGGCGCAGTCGAGGAGGACGAAGAGGTCGGCCTCCTCGAGAACGCGGTCGTCCCGGACGGGCAGGTAGGTCAGGACCTCGCTCTCGTCCTCGAGGAGAAAGCCGAGCCCGCGAGGGACGGGGGTGGAGTTGACCGCGCGGCACTCCTTCCCCAGGCGGATCATGGACCGCCGGAAGGCGAGGAGCGCCCCCACGGCGTCGCCGTCCGGGTTGACGTGGGAGGCGACCACCACCCTCTCCGCTTCCCGGATGGCCTGGATGATCTCGCTCATTAAAATTTTCCTGCGGAAAATTTTTAAAACGCTAGCGCGCACTTCCCCGCGCCCACCAACGCTGACCAATTTCCGTCAGCCAATATCAGTTGTCAAAATCGCGATAGACCTTGGTGTCGATCCGGATCTGGTCGAGCAGGGGGGAGAAACGGATCTCCACCACCGCGCCCGCGACCACGGTGTTCGCGTAGGTCAGCGACTCGTAGAACTCGCCGGGCCGGCCGGTCGAGATCTGGGCGGCGGCGGCGGGACGGCCGAGCCGCGCGATCACCGCGTCCCGCGTCATCCCCTTCTCCAGGGCGTCCAGAGCCTCCCGCCCGGGCGGAGAGGGGGGCCGGCCCTCGGCGGCGACGCAGCCGGCGAGGAGGGAGGCGGCCAGGAGGGCGGGGAGGAGCGTCTTCACGGCGGGAAAGTATAACACAGCTCTAGGCCCTCTGCTCCTCCCTCCCCGGCGGCGCGCGCAAGGAGAGTCCGGAATAGAGCAGGACAAAGGCGGCGAAGCTCAAGCAAAAGGTCCGCGCGCTCGCCCGCAAGACCTCCTCCGGGCAGAAGCTCGCCTCGCTCCACCAGATCCGGCGGTAGTTCTCCGCTGTCATCGGCTGCGCGATCCGATTCAGGAAGAGGTGGGCGACGACGAGGAAGACGATCATCGCCGGGCGGGAGTAGACCCCGGGACGGGCCTTCAGCGCCTGGAGGCCCAGGATCAGGAAAACCGGGAAGGCGACGGCGTTGATCCGGCAGCGGTCGGCCCCCCCGATGGCGAGTATGACCGTGGAGAGAGCGAGGTAGCACAGGAGTCCGGGCTGGCGGAGGAGGAAGCGGATCGAGCCGGGGAGGGCGAGCAGGATGGGGAAGAGGAGGGCGCCGTAGACGTTGGCATAGGAATGAACGATCCTCCGGCCGGTCGCGAAGAAGAGGCGGGCGAACTCGGCGGCGTGGTCACCGTAGCTGAAATCGGCGTTGGCCGGGCGGATGAAGAGCTTGAGGGCGGCGAAGGCCAGGACCGGAAGGGCGGCCAGGAGAAGCGTGCGGGCGATCCTTGAGCCATTGAACCATTGAACCCTTGAACTTCCGTTTGCCCGCCGGGCAAAATAATAGACCGGAACGAGCGTGATGAAGTACTCCCGGGTGACGGCCCCGACGAGAAGCGCCGCCCAGAAGAGGGCGTCCCGGCCCCGGTAGGCCGCGGAGAAAGCCGCCGCCAGGACAAGGTAGTAGGCGGGATCGACCTGGGCGGGGTAGAAGAATCCGAAGCGGACGGTGACCCAGGAAAAGAGGAAAAAGAAGACGCCCAGGGCCGACTCCCGGCGGCCGTGGCCGAGGGAGCGGAAGAGGGAGAAAAAGAGGCCGGCCGAGGCCGCGTAGGCCAGGGCGTTGAAGAGGGCGTAGGCGGAGAGGGGGGCGAGGGGGACGAAGTGGATGAGGAAGGCGGGGAAGAGGCGGTAGCAGTAGGGGGCGGTGAGGGTGCGGGGATCGGCCGAGAAGAGCTCGGCGGCCATCGCCCGGTAGAAGCCCCCGTCGTAGCCGGTGAAGGTTTCCGGGGTAATAAGTTTGAGGAAAAGGAGGCTTGCCGCGACCGCCAACCCGAAGGCGACGGCGGGCCAGGGAAACCGCGACGAATCCTCGCGAATCTTCACGGATGGCTCAGGTATCAAGCCCGGGAATGCGTTATACTGTGATTATCATAGCATTCCGGCCGCCCGAAGGCGAAAAGGACCGCGCGGGGCGCCGACAGCAAGGACATTCTCCTCCGCCAGCTCCGCCGTCCATATCGTCCATCTCGTCAATCGCTCGGCGCAACCATGAAGAGAGAGCGGAGAAAAAAGAGAGTCTTTGAGGGCCGCTGGCTGGCCATCGCCGAGGCCGCCTACCGCTCGCCCGGCGGGGCGGAGGTGAGCTGGGAGGTGGTGGAGCGGGCGCGGGACGAAACCGTGATCATCATCCTCGCCCGCCTCGTCCCTTCCGAGCGGTACGTCCTGGTCCGCCAGTTCCGGGCCGGCGTGAACAACCACGTCATCGCCCTCCCCGCCGGGATCCTCCCCGCCGGCGTCGATCCCCGCCTCCACGCCCTCCGGGAGCTCAAGGAGGAGACGGGCTACGCGGGCCGGGTGACCGAGGAGTCGCTCCCGCTGAAGATCAACCCCGCCATCCTCGACTGCGACGTCCGCGTCCTCAAGCTCGACGTGGACGAGGGCGACCCCGCCAACCGCTTTCCCCGCCAGTCCCTGGAACCGGAGGAGGAGATCGAGGTGGTCCTGAAGAAGCGCGAGGAGATGCGGGCCTTTTTCGAGGCGGAGCGGAAGAAAGGCGCGTGCGTGGACGTCGCCTGCTGGTTTATATTTTGCTGCTGACCCCAGAAGCGGTCCGCAGCAAAATATTCGACTCCCGGAGTGCTTGTTTCCAGAACCGTAGCCGCGGACCTTTAGGTCCGCGGAAGGGCAGAACAAAGGAGGCGGACATGAAGGCCATCTGGTCGGTCATGCTCATCACCCTGGCGCTGGCTACGGCGGGGGCGGCGGCGGGACGGGAAGGGCCGGTATTCGACCTCGGCGCCACCGTCTCCCACATCAAGTACGAGGAGCCAGGGTTGATGAACGAGAAGGGGATGATGTACGGCCTGGCCGGGGATTTCTCCTGGCGGAGCGGGCGCGGGATCATGCTCGGCCTGGAGGCGCGCGGGGCCTACGGACGGGTCGACTACAGCGGAGGGACCTGGGACGGGGCCGAGCTCACCATCGACGACATCCCGGACTACCTGCTGGAGGGGCGGGGGCTGGTCGGCTACGACGTCCTCTCCGACGAGATCACCCTCACCCCCTTCGCCGGCCTCGGCGGCCGCTACCTGAACGACGGCCTCCAGGAGGAATCGTCCGGCGGCTACGAGCGGGAGTCGAACTACTTCTACAGCCCCCTGGGCGCGGAGCTGATCGCCGAACTCGGCGAGGAATGGACGCTCGCCGTCCGCGTCGAGTACGACGTCTTCTGGCAGGGCCGCCAGATCAGCCACTTCAGCGACGTCTCCTCGGAATACAACAACCCGGAAAACGACCAGGACAAGGGGTACGGCCTCAAGGGGTCGTTCCGGCTTGCCTGGAGCGGCGGCGGGAAGGTCGGATTCGCGCTCGAGCCCTTCGTGAACTACTGGAAGATCGAGGATTCGGAGACGGCCACCCTCACCCAGAACGGCTGGCCGGTGGGCGAGGTGATCGAGCCGAAGAACGAGTCCACCGAGTTCGGAGCGGCGGTCAAGATTGTTTTCTGAGAGCGACGCTCCGCGCTGCGGGAGCGCCCTTAAGGGCGCGATGCGGGCGGGCCGAGCCGAGATCGCGCCCGTAAGGGCGCTCCCACAAGGCGCGATGCGGGCCGCCGGGGATTACAGCCTTCGGGCCCGCATAACGCCATTGATCAAGATTAAACATCAACCCGCCCGCCGTCGGGCGGGTTGATGTTTAAAAGTAGAGACCGAAGCCCAACCGGAGCTGCATGTGGTCGAGCTTGAGTTCGGCCTTGTCGTCGCCCAGGCCCGTCACCTCCAGGTCGGGGCGGTGCCAGTTGTAGCGGAACTCGCCCCGGAGAACGGCGATATCGGTGAGCCCGATCTCGGCCCCGACCAGGGCGAAGTAGATCGGGGCGTCCTTGAGCTTGAGGCCGGAGACGTCGATGTCGTTGAAGCTGTAGCCCGCCCCGCCGCCGCAGTAGGCGTAGAGGACGTCGAGGTCGCCGCCCACCCGGAGGCAGGCCGTCACCGGGATCAGGGTGACGTCGGCCTTGTCGGCGTCCTTGTACTCGGTCCGGATCCAGTCCCCGCCTACGTCGGCCCGGATGAACTCGCTCAGCTTGAAGACCACGCCGCCCCCGAAGCCACCGCCGTTGTCGAGGTCGGTGTCGCCGACGCCCTCGAGCTCGCCGTCGAAGCCGAAGGCGAAGAGCCCGTGGGCCTCGATCCCCGCGGTCTGGGCCGGGGAGACGGCCCCCCAGGCGAGCGCCAGGCCCAAGCCCAGCGCCAGACAGAGCCATTTTTTCATACCCTACCCTCCTTGGTTGTTCGCCTGTCCTATAGTATCGACGATTCGGCGGCGGCGCGCATTCGATATTATTTCCTCTCCGCTTTGCGCTCTGAGTTGTAAATAAGGGAGTCGCCTATACAAACGGGGAGCGGCTTCCGCCGCTCCCCGTTTGCCCGTCTAAATATTCCCGTCCCGCTTGATAGCGGGACGCGAATATTTAGAAGTTAAAACCAAGCCCCGCCCTCAGCTGCATGTGGTCAAACTTGACGTCAAACTTCTCATCAGCAATTTTGACGTTCAATTCAGGCTTCATCCAGTTGTAGCGGAATTCCCCGCGGATGTAGAGGTCCTCGTTCAGGTTAAACTCGGCGCCGCCGCAGGCGAAGTAGACCATGCAATCATCCAGATCGATATCCGATGAACTGGCGCCCTCAACGTCTAACGAGTTGAAGCTGTAACCCGCGCCGCCACCGGCGTAGAGGAAGACGGACTCCAGGTTGCCGCCGAAACGGAGAGCGGCGCAAACCGGTATAAATTGGGCTTTGAGGTCGGACTCGTCATCGCTTTTGGGCTTGTAATAGTCCGCGCCGATGTCGAGCTTGATGTTTTCGTGGAGGCCGAATACGAAGGAAGCCCCGCCGCCAAAGGTATCGTCGGCGTTGGATCCCTCGTCCTCGTCATCGTTGAAGTTGAATGCCCAGAGACCGTGGGCTTCCAGGCCGACCTTGCTCGCCGCGGCCTCTTCGGCCATGGCCGACGCGCCCCAGCACGCCAGCGCCACGCCCACCGCGAGATAGACCAGTATTCTCATGCTCCCTCCTTTTGCGGGCTCAGGCTCGAGCCCTTTTCGAATTCAGGACACCATAAAATATTTGCGCCATCCGGTGATGGCAAGCATTTTTGATTTTCCTTGGGGGAAATCAAAACTCATAGCCCAGGCTGGCGCCGCCCCAGATCCCTTCCTTGGCGGAGCCCGTCTCCTCCCGGAGCCGGTGGTCGACCAGGGCGTAGTATTCCCCGCGAACCGCGACATAGGCCCCCGCGATGATATCGGCGCAGAACTCGATCCCGGCGGTCAGGTCGGAAAGGCCGTCCCGGTCCACGCCGAAGTTGGACTCGTTGGAGTTTGCGGAGGCCCAGCCCATCCCCACCTCGGGCGTGATGGTGATGAAACCGGCCTCGACCTCGTAGGAGACCGAGGGCTTGAGGTAGGTCCCCTTGACCAGGTCGAAGTCGTAGGAGGCCTGCAGGTTCACCGAGAGGGGAGCGCCCCAGGAGAGGAGGGCCGTGACCTCCTGGGTCTTCTCGTAGTCGCTCAAGGGATAGTGGTAGTAAACGTAGCTCAGGGTGGCGGAGAGGTCGTCGATCATGAGGGAGTAGAAGGCCTCGAAGTCGAACTCGTTGAACTCGCCGCGCTCGTCGTGGTAGTCGGAGAGATCGAGGTTCCCCCAGACCCGCCCGCCCAGGCCGAAGGCCTCGAGCCAGATCTCGGACTGGAAGACCCCTTCCGGGTTGAGCTCCACGCCCCGCCAGATGTAGGCGGTGTTGACGGCCAGGTCAACTCCGCCGGCGAGCGCCGAGCACTCCTCTTCCTCCGCCGTGCCTTCCTCCGGTCCTCCCGCCTCCGGGGCGGGAGCTTCCGGGGAGGCAACCTGCTCTCCCGCCGGAGCCGCCTCATCGACGGCCTGGGCCGACGAGAGGCCGGCGGCCAGAAAGATCGCGGCCCCGAACGCCACAACCACCAGGTTCTTCATCATCCTCCCTCCTTGGTTACGGTCGCTTATCCGCTTCCACCGCAAATGGTAGGGGAACGCCGCCGCGCGCGCAACTCGAATCTAACCTCCGCCGGTTGTCGGCCCGGACTGTGTCCGGGCGGCGGTTTTCGGCCCCTATCCATCTATCGCCGCGCCGGGGGGTCAGAAGATCCAGTTGACCAGCGCCCCCGCCAGCGTCGCGGTGAGGACCATGATCCCCGAGGCCCGGAGGGTGTCCCGGATGCCGAACTCCTTGATGAAGACGGCGAAGGTGGCGACGCAGGGGAAGAACATGGAGAGAACCACCGTCGCCGTCACCAGTTGCTTGCCGCTCAGGTTGAGCGGCGCCAGCAGCCCCACCGCCACGTCCTTGCGCAGGAAGCCGATCAGGATCGCCGCGACCGACTGGCGGGGGAGCCCCCAGAGGCGGGTCACCACCGGGGCGAAGAAGCCGGCGATGGCGTCGAAGAACCCCACGGAATAAAGGAGGTTGATCACGAGGACGCCGATGAAGATGACCGGCACCGCTTCGCGCAGGAACCCCCAGATCCTCACCCAGACCTTGGCCAGGAACGGCCCCGGGGGCGGGAGGCGGTAGTGGGGGATCTCGATGATCAGCTCCGGCTCGTAGCCCTTGACCGCGACCCGGAGGATCGCCCCCAGGAGAAACCAGGCCAGGACGAGGGCGAGGTAGACCGCGGCCACGTAGATACCCCCCTTCTCGCCCACCAGGCCGAAGATCATCGCCTGGAGGGCCGCGCAGGGCACGGCGATCGAGATCATGACCGCGGCGATGAAGCGCTCCTTGCGGCTCTCCAGTATCCGGGTGGCGAGGAGGGCGGGCACGTTGCAGCCGAGCCCGAGGAGGTTGGGGATGATCGCGTAGCCGTGGAGCCCCACTCGGTGCATCAGGGAGTCGAGGAGGACGGCGAGGCGGGGGAGGTAGCCGAAATCCTCGAGGAAGCTCAAGACGGCGTAGAAGGAGGCGACGTAGGGGAGGACCATGGCGAACTCGATGTAGGGGACGGTGGTGAGCAGCCCCAGCGACTGGCGGAAATCGATCCTCCCCTCGAACAGCTTCCCGATCAGAAGGTTGTGGAGAAGGCCATCTTGGCCCAGGAGGGCGGAGAGGCGGTAGAGGAGCGGGGCGTAGAGGCGCTCGAAGACGGGGTCGGCGAGATGGGAGATGATCCCCTCCCCGATCAGGCGGATGATCTTGAAGGCGGCGAGGAGGACCGCGGCGGCCAGGAGGAGGCCGGAGACGGGCTGGACGGAGAGGTCGGAGAGGCGCTGAAGGAAGGTGTGGCGGCGGGGGGTGAGCGTCTGGCAGGCGGCGACGATCCTCCCGATCTCCCGCCAGCGCTCCTCGCTCCCGGAGGGCGGGCGGGAAGCGGCGCGGGATCGGTTGAGCGCGGCGACCAGGCCGTGGACCCCCTCGCCGGTCGCGCCGGCGGTGGCGACGACTGGGACGCCGAGCAGCCCCTCCAGCCTTCCGGGGTCGATCGCGATCCCGCGGTGGGCGGTCTCGTCCCAGAGGTTCAGGGCGACCACGACCGGGACGTTTTTCTCCAGGAGCTGCAGGGTGAGGCCGAGGTTCCGCTCCAGGTTGGTGGAGTCGACCACGTCGACGATGACGTCCGCTCCCGCGATGATCTCGCAGGCCGCCCGCTCCGCTTCCGAGACGGGTTCGAGCGAGTAGACGCCCGGGGCGTCGATCACCTCGATCTCCTCACCCGGAAGGAGGAGGGGGGAGGCGCCCTCCGGGGCCGGAAGGGGGACCCGGAGCCGCCCGCGGGTGTAGCCGACCGTGGTCCCCGGATAGTTGGAGACGACGACCCGGACGCCGGTCAGGCGGTGGAAGAGCATCGACTTGCCGACGTTGGGGTTGCCGGCAAGGACGATGCGCTGCGCAGGCCGCGGATCTTCCGCCTTGTTCACGGAGCGTTTCTATTTCTCCGGTCGGGCCGGGAGCGGGCGCGGCGATCGGCACGACCACTGATCACTGATTACTGATCACTGTTTTCCCTGTCTCCACCGCCACCTTCTCCGCCATCCCGTGGCCGAGGGCGATCCGCGTCCCCCCGACCTGGATGACCACCGGGCCGCGGAGGGGAAGGCCGCTGATCTTGGCGACCATCTCCCCGACCCGGAGCCCCATCGATTCCAGGCGCTGGCGGAGGCCGGGGCCAGAACGGACGGAGGCGATCCGCCCACGGCCGCCCGGCGGTAGCTCGGTTAACGCGACGATGTGGCTCAACCCCATAGGCGTTCCTGTCCCGCGATCGCGGGCCTATCGCCGGGGCGACCGGCGCTTTTCGGCAGCCGCGCACTGGGCGCAGAGGCCGGTGACCTCCACCTTGTGGCCGCGGGCCTCGAAGCGGCGGGAGTGGCAGACGCTCTGGAGCTCGCGCTCCAGGGCCGGGCGGCGGAACTCGATCACCGCCCCGCAGTGGAGGCAGATCAGGTGCTCGTGGTGGCGGGCCTCCAGGGCGTTCTCATAGTGGGCGTGGCGGTCGGTGAAGGCCACCGGGCGGAGGATCCCCCCCTCGACAAGGAGGGGGAGCGAGCGGTAGACCGTCCCCCGGGAGAGGCGCGAGCCACACCGGCGCAGGTCGAAGACCAGCGTCTCCACATCGAAGTGCCCGGACCGCCCGGCCACTGCCCTCAAGATCTCCCGCCGGCCGCGGGTGAGCTTGAGCCCCCGCCGGGCCAGGAAGGCGTGGAATTGTCGCTCGGCCGTCTCCATATGCGAATGAGACTAATTCTCATCGGGAATATACTCCCGCCCCCCTCCCCCGTCAAGGCCCGAATGGCGCCGTTCCTGCCCCCCCTTATTTAATCTCAGCGGCGATTGTAGGCCGGTTCTGCGAACCGGCGCTGTAGGCCGGTCCTGCGAACCGGCGCGCTGTAGGCCGGTTCTATGAACCGGCGCTCCGGTCGGCCCATTCTCCGCCTCCGGCCCCGCGGGCTGCCGACTCCGCTTTCGGAGTGCGGCGGCACGACGCCGCTCTGAGTCGCTCCGCCGCCCCCCCGCGATACTAAAGCGGCGCCCCGGCGCCGCACTCCAAAGCGCCCCGAAAATAATTCGGGGCGCGGGCCCCCACCGCGTAACTGAGGCCTTACCGACCCGGCGCGATTTTACTTCCCCTTTTCCGACCGATTCGTGTATGCTGAAGGCTAGGAGGTGTCATATGGCTGAAGAGAAAATCGAAATTTTGGAAAACGAGGAGGAGAAGCCCCTCGCCAAGACGGGCAAGGGCGGGAAGAAGGGCCGGGGCAAGGCTAAAGGCAAGGGCAAGGGCCGGAAAGCCGCCCGCAAGGGAGCGAAGAAGGCCGCTGCGCCGGAGGCGCCGAAGAAGGGCCGGAAACGGGGACGCCGGGCGAAGGGCAAGGCCGGGAAAAAGGCTCAGCCCACCGCCGCGGTGAAGCTCCCTTCTCCCGAGGGCGGGGACTCCCAGCCGATCTGGTATCAGTACGCCGCCCGGCCCCAGGAGCCGGTGACCAAGCGCCCGTCCATCCCCACCGAGGTTAAGATCGGGAACGTGGTGGCCTGGCTCACCGATTCCGGGCGCGACCGCTGCGGAGTGGTGCGCGGCTTCCAGGCCGACGCCGCCCTGATCGACGTGGGCGACCGGATCGAATCGATCCGCCTCTCCCGCCTCCAGGTCGTCGCCGAGAAGGAAGAGAAGGAGAAGAAGGCCAAGAAGGGGAAGAAGTAACCCTTCCGAAAAGGAGTATTGGGGCGATGGGGTAGCGGAGCGGCGCCGGCAGGCGTTGCTCCATCACTCCAACGCTCTAATACTCCTTTCCTTTATAGATCCGGCGCATCCTGTTCGTCCGGCCCTCTTCATCTCAAGCTGGCCGGAGCGACCGATTCCTCACCGCCGAGAGCTATTAAGGGGAGCACGAAACAGTTGCCCTAGAAGCTCAGGGTGAACGCGCCATGAGAGGCGAACTGCTCCCGATAGAAAGGATCGAATCCAAGATTCTCCTGCTCCGCGGGCAGAAGGTGATGCTGGATCGGGATCTCGCGGCTCTATATGGAATTCGAACGAGCATGTTGAAACGCGCAGTCCTGCGGAACGCGAGTCGGTTCCCGAGTGACTTTATGTTTCGCCTTGAACGCCAAGAGATTGCGATTTTGAGGTGCCAAATTGGCACCTCAAAATCCGACCCGCGCGGAGGTTTGCGCTATGCTCCAATGGCCTTTACGGAGCAGGGCGTGGCGATGCTGTCGAGCGTCCTCAATAGTCAACGCGCTATTCAAGTGAATATCGCCGTCATGCGAGCCTTTATCCGGCTTCGGCAGATTCTGGCCACTCATGGCGATCTAGCGAGAAAACTGGACGAACTGGAGAGTAAATACGACACCCAGTTCCGCGTCGTTTTCGACGCCCTGCGCCGACTGATGAATCCTTCTCGGCGTCCCAGGAGACAGATTGGTTTCACCGTGCGGGAAAGACGCGCCGCTTATCGCCTCCGTTAGGTGCGCCGGAGGTCTTCGCGATGATCTCCAAGGCATACCAGACGGAAGCGCTGGACTGGCTGGAGGCATTTTAAAAGGTGAAAGCAGCAAGAGTATTAGACCATGACTGATCCGGCGGGGACCGGAATCACAATCCTCGCCAGCGACGCCAAAGACTCGTAGACGAAAGCCACTTTTATAAAGGAGGAAAAGCGATGAGGTCGATCAGCCCGGCTATCGCGATCGCGTCCGCGATCTTGTTCGGAACGGCCCTCCCCGCCCGCGGGCAGGCGCCGGCGTTTACGCCGCCGCCCGCGCTCACCCCGCCGCCGGCGAAAATCCAGGCCTCTCCCTCCCCCCTCTCCCCCGAGGCCGCCGCCGCGATCGAGGCGGCCCGCCGGAGACGGGAGGAGAACGTCCTGACCGAAACCGGAGCGCGCTCACTCCAGGGCGGCGAGGGGCCCGTCAACCCCGACCTGCTCTACCGGCAGGGCGCCGCCGCGCTCGAACTCACGCCCGAGGAGAGCCGCCAGAACCTTCTCTTCAGCCTGGGCGCCCAGAGCGTCCTCGGCCCCTCCTCCGGGGGCGATTACCGGGCGACTACCGGATCGTCCAGCGGGGGGAGGATCGACCAGCGGGGGCAGAGCGCGACGGTCTACGGCCCCTCCGGGAAAACCGCCGGGCGCTTCCAGAAGACGGGCGAGGCCACCTTCCTCTACGGCCCGGACGGGAAGGTCCAGGGCCGGGTCCAGAAATCCGGAAACACCGTCCTCCTCTACGGGGCCGACGGCAAACCGTCAGGGCGCATCCAGGAATCGGGCAACACCACCACGGTCTACGACCAGCGGGGCGCTATCTCGGGGCGGGTGGTGACGCAGGGGGAAACGTCCCTTCTCTACGGTCCGGACGGCAAGCCGCTCGGGCGGGTGCAGAAGACGGGCGACGTCACCACCTTCTTCGGCGCGAACGGGAAGACGACGGGGAGGATGGAGCAGCGGGGCAACACCACCTACTTCTACGGCCCCGACGGGAAGATGACCGGCCGGACCCAGCGCTAGCCCGAATTATTCAGGAAGATCTTGCGATCTTCCTGAATAATTCGGGCTAACTCGCGCCACGTATAGTTCAGCTGCCGGGCCAACTTGGGTCGCGGCCCCGAGTGGATTCTTGGGATGCGGGGCAGGCGGGGATGCCGCTTCCACGGGCTTGGCTTGGATCGCAGCCCCTCACGCCATCTCCAGGACCACCCACCCGGAGTCCGGGTTGTTCCCCGGGACCTCGATCTCGGCCAGGACCTTCCACTCGTGTTTGGCGTTGGAGCCGCGGTAGGTGGGGAGGACGCCGGCGGGCAGCGTGACGGTCGCCTCCCAGTCCTGCTCGCTCTTGGCGGGGAGCGGCTGGGAGGGGGCGACCTGGATCCGCTGCTCGTAGGTGGCGGCCGACCGCTCGATGTCCTCCTTGACCGCCTCGATCCGGTCTCCCGTCTTCTTCGCCACCTCCACGTCCTTCACCCGCACCGTCTCGACGCCCGCCACCTTGAGGAAGACCCCCTGGGACTCCAGGGCGGTTTCCCCCACCGTCGCGTGGATCCGGACCTTGAACGGCCCGGCCCGCGACGGCTCGATCGCCTCCAGGGTGAGCTTCGCCCCCCCTCCGGTGACGAAGTTGACCAGTTTTCCCAGGAATCCCATGGCTCCCTCCCGCGGCGCGCGCCGGCGCGCCGCCAGTGTCGTTGCCGAAGTTGTTGGCCCGATCTGCGATCGGGCGATCCGGGTCCTCTCCCGCCGGTTAGCGGGACCGACCCGCAAGTCTTTTGCCATGGTATCCCAACCCCGGAGCTAAGGCAATCGCTCCCCGGGACCGGGGGCGGGCGCGGAAGGGGATCGTCGGGGATCTCGGGAGGAAATTGCGCTAGCCCGCTTTCGTCATGAAAATCGATGGTTTTCATGAATAAAACCGGCTAGACTTTATTGAAGGCAACCGGCAAACGGCGAAAGGAGGGCGCAATGCATGCGGTGCTCTGGGTCCTCACCGTGGTCTGCTTGGCCTCCGGGCTCTTCCTCATCCTCTCCCCCGGCGGCTTCACCCGCGTTTCCAAGACGCTGGATAAGCGCTACTCCACCGACAACCTGGCCGAGCTCCTGGAGAGGTACATCGACGTCAACGAGCGCCTCCTCCAGTTCGTCCGGGTGATCGGAGTCTTCGCCCTGATCGTAGGCATCTTCCTTCTCCTCTCCGTCCTTAAGCTCCCCTGAGCGCCTACTCGCGCCGGTAGGGGCGCAGAAGCGCGCCCGGTCCCCCCGCCCCGCGGCTGGAGAAGGCGAGGAGGACGATCGTCAGGAGATAGGGGAGGAGGAGGAGGTACTGGTAGGGAAGTTTCAGGCCCGCTCCCTGGAGGCGGAGCTGGGCGGCGTCGAGCGCTCCGAAGAAGAGCGCCCCCAGAAGAATCCCCCCCGGTTTCCATTTCCCGAAGACCACGAGCGCGAGCGCCACCCACCCCCGCCCCGCCACCATCCCGGGGAGAAACATGTTGAACTGGGCGATGGAGAGGAAGGCCCCGCCCAGCCCCATCAGCCCCCCGCCCAGGGCCACGGCGGCGTAGCGGGCCCGGTAGACGTTGATCCCCGCCGCGTCGGCCGCCGCGGGGTTCTCCCCCGCCGCCCGAAGGCTGAGCCCCCAGCGCGTCCGGTAGACAAGGAAGGAGAGGACCGCGAGGAGGAGGAGGGCCAGGTAGGTGAGGGCGTACTGGCCGAAGAGGATGGGCCCGGCGAAGGGGATCTCCGAGAGCGCCCGTAAGTGCACCGGGGCGAAGGGCGTGACGTGCGGGGGGGTGGCCGGCGTCCCCAGGACCAGGCGGTGCACGTAGAGGGCGAGTCCGGAGGCGAAGATCGTCAGGCCCAAGCCCGCGACGTGCTGGGAGACGCCGAGGCTCACGGCCAGGGCCGCTTGGACCAGCCCGAGGGCGATCCCGGCGGCCAGCGCCAGCGCCGTCCCCAGCCAGAGGGAGCCGGTGAAGTAGGCGCCGAGGAAGGCGACGAGCGCTCCCAGGGCCATGATCCCTTCGATCCCCAGGTTGACCACACCGGACCTCTCCGAGAGCCATTCGCCCAATCCGGCGAAGAGAAGGGGCGTGGCCATCCGGACCGCGGCGGCGAGGAGTCCGGCCAGGAAGGCGGCGGTAAGCATCTCGTTCATCGTCGGCGCCCTCTCAGGCCGGCCCCGGGTTTCCCGCTCCCTCCGGAAGGGCGCGCGGCGCGCGACGAACGACGATCCGGAAGCGGGAGAGGATAAGAACCGAGAGCATGGAGAGGAGGAAGAGGCCCTGGAGGGTTTCCGCCAGGGCCACCGGCACACCGGTGTAGCGGCTCATCAGCTCGGCCCCGGTGACGATGACCGCGATCAGGATTGCGGATAGGACCACGCCGACCGCGTCGAGCCCTCCCAGGGTGGCGGCCACCACGCCCGCGTATCCGTAGCCGGCCGAGAGCTTCTCGATCAGGTTGTAGCGCAAACCGATCACCTCGCCGCAGCCGGCCAGACCCGCCAGCCCCCCGGAGAGGAAGGAGGCGATCAGGATCGCCCGGGCCACCGGCACCCCGGCGAAGGCGGCAGCCCGGGGGTTCCTCCCCGCCGCCTCCAGCTCGAAGCCGCGGACCGACTTCCGCATCAGGAGGCGGACGGCCGCCGCGGCGGCCAGGGCGACGATCACCCCGGCGTGGAGGCGGGTCCCGGGGAGGAGGATGGGGAGGCGGACGTTTAAGGGGACGGTCGGCGAGTTCGGCCACATCGTGGAGGGGTCCTTAAGCGGGCCGTCGAGGAGGGCGGAGACGGCGTAGATGACGACGGAGTTGGAGAGGAGCGTCGCCACCACCTCGTTGACGCCGAGCTTCGTCTTGAGAAGCCCCGCCCCGAGCGCGAAGAGGCCGCCCGCGGCGAAGGCCGCGATGAGCAGGACGGGCACGGAGAGGACGGGGGAAAAAGGCAGGACGAGGCCCAGTGTCGCCGCGGCGAGCGCGCCGAGGTAAAGCTGGCCCTCGCCGCCCAGGTTGTAGAAGCGGGCCGAGAAGGCGACGGCGGCGGCGAGCCCCGTCAGGACGAGCGGCGCCGCCTTGACCGCCGTCTCGGCCAGGCTCGTTTTCGACCCCAGGGCGCCCCGGAATATCCAGGCGAAGACGGCGACGGGATCGGCCCCGGCGGGGAGGATGAGGAGGAAGGAGAGGAGGAAGGCGATGAGGAGCGCGAGGAGGGGGAGGAGAAGCCTCCCCCAGAGCGGGAGCGGCTGCCGCTTCTCCAGGCGGATCTTCACCGCGCCCCTCCCGCCATCAGGAGGCCGATCCGCCCCCGATCGGCTTCCTCCCGGGGGAAGACCCCGGCGATCCGGCCGGCGGCGATGACCGCGATGGTGTCGGAGAGGGCGAGGATCTCCTCCAGGTCCTCCGAGACGAGGAGGATCGCCGCCCCCCGTTCCCGCTCGGCCCGGAGGCGCCCGTGGACGAAGGCGGCGGCGGCGAGATCGAGACCCCGGGTCGGCTGGGAAGCCAGGACGAGCGCGGGGCGGGGATCGAGCGCCCGGGCGAGGATCGCCTTCTGAAGGTTCCCCCCCGAGAGGGTGGCGGCCTCGGCCTCCAGGCCGTGGGCCTTGATCGAGTACTCGATAGCCAGTCTCCCGGCAAACTCCCGGATCCGCCGCCGGTCCCGCCAGCCGCGCCGGGCGAGGGGCGGAAGGTGGTAGCGCTCCAGGGCGAGGTTCTCGGCGAGGCTCAAGTCGAGGATCGCCCCCGTCTCCATCCGGTCCTCGGGGATCCGCCCCACTCCCAACTCGACCAGTTGCCGGGGGGAGAATCCCGCCGCTTTCCTCTCCCGAAGGACGATCTCGCCGGCCTCCGCGCGCCGCGCCCCGCTCAAGATCTCCATCAGCTCGCGCTGGCCGTTTCCGGAAACGCCGGCCAGCCCCGCGATCTCCCCCTCCCGGACGGTCAGGGAGACGCCCCGAAGGGCGGGGAGGCCGAGATCGTTCCGGGCCCAGAGGTTTCTGACCGAGAGAACGGGGACGCCGAACGCCCGCCGAACGCCGGGGCGGGACGCCGCGACGGGACGGCCGACCATCGCCCGGGCGAGCTCGGCGGCGGTCGTCTCGGCGGTCCGCTTCTCGAGCGCCGTCACGCCGGAGCGGAGAACCATCACCCGGTCGGAGAAGGCGAAAACCTCGGGGAGGCGATGGGTGATGAAGACGATACCCTTCCCCTCCGCCCTAAGCGCCCGCAGGACCGTCCCCAGCTCCTCCGTCTCGTGGGGGGTGAGGACGGCGGTCGGCTCGTCGAGGATGAGGATCTCAGCCCCCCGGCTCAAGGCCTTCACGATCTCCACCCGCTGCTTCTCCCCGACCGAAAGGGAGCGGACCTCGCGCCCGGGATCGACCGGGAGCCGGTAGCGCGCGGAAAGCCGGGCGACCTCCCGCTCCGCCTCCGCCCGGCCGAGGAGGAAGCCTCTGCGGCCGAGAAGGACGTTCTCGGCCGCGGTCATCTCCTCGACCAGGGCGAAGTGCTGCTGGACCATGCCGATGCCGAGGGCGACGGCCGCGGCCGGGGAGCGGATCCGGACGGGGCGACCGCGGACGAGGATCTCCCCCTCCTTCGGCGCGTAGAGGCCGTAGAGGACCTTCATCAGGGTGGATTTCCCGGCGCCGTTCTCGCCCAGGAGGGCGAGGACCTCACCCCGGCGCAGGGTCAGGGAGACGCCGGCGTTGGCCGCCTCGCCGAAGAAGCTCTTCACGATCCCGCGCATCTCGACGAGCGGGGCGGGGTCGGTCGGGGGAGTCATAAAGCGGAAGTCATTCGCTTCTCAGTCCGAAACCGGTATCGCCTCGCTCACCGGGACGACGAAGGTCCCGGAGAGGATCTCCCTCGCCTTGGCTTCGACCATCGCCTTGACCTCGGCGGGAAGCCTTTCCTCGAAGCGGCCGTAGGGGGCCAGCGCGGCCCCGCCCTTTTTCATCATCGACCACTCGGCGTAGTCGCGCCCGGACCATTCCCCCGCCCGCAGCGAGCGGACCGCTTCAACGAGCGTAGGGTACATGTCCCAGAGCGGGCCGGTCACGACGTGGTCGGGCGCGAGCGCGGACTGGTCGAGGATGTTGCCGAAGGCGAGGAGGTTCAGCTCCTGGGCCGCCTCGATCACCCCGTAGCGCTCGGCGTAGAAGACGTCGGCCCGGAGCGCGGAGGCCGCGTAGACCGCCTCCTTGGCCTTGGGCGGGTCGAACCAGGAGTTAATGAAGATCACTTTGACCCGGGCGTCGGGGCGGGAGGCCTTAGCCCCGGCGCGGAAGGCGTTGATCAGGCGGTTGACCTCGGGGACGGAGTAGCCCCCGACGACCCCGATCGTCCCGGTCCGGGTGAGTTTTCCCGCGATCATCCCGCAGAGGAAGGCCGGCTCGTGGATCCAGTCGTCGAAGACGGAGAAGTTGGGCGGGACCGGACGGAGGCCGGAGCCGAAGAGGAAGGCGACCTTCGGGAAATCTTTGGCCACGCGCCTCACCGCCTCCTCGTTCCCGAAGGCGTCGCCCAGGATGAGGTCGAAGCCCCGCCCGGCGAACTCGCGGACCACCCGTTCCACGTCCGGGTTGGGGACGGACTCCGTCCATTCGTAGCCGACGCCGAGCGCGCCCTTCGCCTTCAGGCAGGCCTGGTGGATGACCGCCGGCCAGGGCTCCTCGATCGGGGTGGTGAAGACCCCGGCGATCCGGAGCGTCTCCTCCGGGCGAACCGCCTCCCGCTCTCCGCCCGCCCCCTTCCCGCAGGCCGAGAGGAGAATCCCGGCGGAGAGGACCGCCGTCAGTTTGAGCGCCGTCTTGGTCATACTTCCTCCTCCCTAGCCCGGATTATTCGTGAAAACTGAAGGTTTTCACGAATAATCCGGGCTAGCGGCGGGGGCGGGCGCCGGTGCGGGCGCGCTGGATCGGGATGCCCGACTCCCGGAGCTCGGCGGCCGGGATGCTGTATTTCTCCACCAGGGCGTTGAGTTTCTGCAGGGAATCCCCCTGGAGCATCCTCCGGAGGAGCTCGGGATCGGCGTTGCGGAGAAACTCCTTCCTTCTTTCCAGCCGCTCCTGGTTCACCCCCGTCTCGCTCGCCGCCCGGGCCTCGATCTCGGCAAGCATGCTGGCCCGTTTCTGTTGGATCTCCTCGTCGCTGGGGCGGGAGGCGAGTCCGCTCAGGTAGTCGGCGAAGTCCTTCCGGTATTCCTCCCGCCGGGAGGGGTCGGTCAGGGGGGCGTAGGCGTCGACGAAGTTTTTCAGGTTGTAGGCGATCTCCCGGGGTTCCGGCCCCCAGCTGTTCTGGGGGGGCGGCTCGACCCCTCGGGAGCGGAGCTCCTCCCGGGAGATGTTGTATTCGTCCATCAGCTCATCGAGCTCTTGGAAGCTGTCCAGTCCCCGGTAGTAGGAGAGCACGGACGCGAGGTCATCCGCGGAGGCGTTCCGGATCGTCTCCTGCCTTCGCTTCAGCTCCTCCCGCTCCCGCTCGCTCGCCGCCGCAGCGATCCGCGACTCCAGTTCCGCGAGCGTCCGTCCCCGGGCTCCTTCGGCGTCGCCGGCGCCCTCCGGCTTCAGGGTGGCGGCATAGGCGGCGAAGTCCTGGACGAACTTCTCGCGCCTCCCCTCCTCGATCCGGGACGCGTAATCATTGGCGAAGGCCTCGATCTTCGCGGCGGCGGAGACCGGGGGTCTCTCCGGGGCCTCGACGGTCTCCGGCGCAGCGACGGAGGGGGCGCTGGCGACGGCGGGAGCCTTTTCCGCCGGGAGGGGGCGGGCGAGGGCGGAAGCGTCTTTCTTTTCCCCCAAGCGGTCGCGGAGGGCGGCCAGCCGATTTTCGTAGTCGTCGGCCTGGCGGCGCCACTTCTTCGCCTCCGCCTCGTGCCGGGACGTGAGGCGGGCGATCTCGGCGCGGTGGCGTTCCTCCAGATCGCGGCAGCGGGCCTGGTAGTCCTCCTTGTCCCCGCAGGCGGAGAAAAGGAGGGGAATGCCGGCTCCAAGCAGGATCAGAACGGCGCGTCTCATAACAACCTCCGCTCAACTCTATTCCGGATTATTCGTGAAAACCAGCGGTTTTCACGAATCAGGAGATTTCGTTTGACGCCGCCCCCGAGGCGGGGTATTATTAGCATACGCTAATTTTGTTCAACCCCTGAAACCGCGCCGGGAGCCCGCCATGCCCAGGCCCTTCAAGTGCCGTTTTGTGGAGAAACTCCCCCCCGCTGACTACTTCAAGCCGCGGGGTATCCCGCTCTCCGAGCTCGAGCTGGTCAACCTCACGGTGGATGAGTTCGAGGCGGTCCGCCTGGCCGACTACGAGGGGCTCTACCAGGAGCAGGCGGCGGAGCGGATGGGAGTCTCCCGGCCGACCTTCGGGAACATCCTGGCCGCGGCCCGGAAGAAGATCGCCGACGCCCTGGTCAACTCCCGGGCGATCCGGATCGAGGGAGGCGTTTACCGGACAGGGGACGCCTTCGGCAAAAACGCCCGCGGGAGGGGGCGGGGGGGTGGAGGCCGGCGTTGGAAACCCGGCCCGCCGACCGGCCCCGGAGCGCCGGGACGCTGAACCGGATCAATTCTGGGGACCGCGAGCAAATTTGGGGATGGGAAGATCGCTGCGGATTCCCGAGGTAGCTTGTCTCAAAAACAACCGCCCGAATCGATCGGGAAGATCGCGCGATCTTCCCGGGCGATTCGGGTCCAGGAGGGAGGAGCATGAAGATCGCCGTCACCGCGCAGGGGACGAACCTGGACGCGTTCGTCGACCCCCGCTTTGGCCGTTGCCAGTTTTTCCTCTTCATAGACACCGACTCCTCGAGCGTGGAGGCGGTCGCCAACGAGTCCCGCTCGGCCGCGGGCGGTGCGGGGATCCAGGCGGCCCAGTTCGTCGCCGGGAAAGGGGCGAAGGCCCTGATCACCGGCGCGGTCGGACCGAACGCGGAGGCGGTCCTGAAGAAGGCCGCCATCCCGGCCTACCGGGGCGCGGGGACGGTCCGCGCCGTGGTGGAGAAGTTCCAGGCCGGGAAGCTCCCGGCGATGGAAGCCGGCGGCCCCCCCGGCGGGGGCGCGGAGTAGGCGATGAGAATTTCGGACGCCGAGAAGCTCCTCCGCGCCGAGACCGCCCGGGTCGTCGGCTGCACGGAGCCGGCGGCGATCGCCTTCGCCGTCCAGGCGGCGCGGCGGCAGCTTAAGGGGCCGATCGATCCCGCGACCGTCCGGCTGCGCCTCTCCGTCTCGCCCGAGGTGCGCCGCAACGCCTCGACCGCGGTCGTGCCGGGCATCGGGAGGCGCGGGGTGCGGGCGGCGGCCGCGGCCGGCCTCCTCTCCCGGGCCGAGGGCTTCAACCCCTTCGCGGGGCTGCGCCTCTCCCCCTCCCACCCCCTCCTCCGGCGGAGCGGCTGGCTCCTCGTCTCCACCGCCCGGAGGAGGGGGATCTTCATCCGGGCCGAGATCGCCACGCCCTCGGGACGGGCGGCGGCCGTCGTCGCCGGGCGCCACGACCGGGTCGTCTCCGTTTCCCGCGGCGGGGAGGCCGTCTTCCGGGCGGCGCGGCCGGAACTCCCGAGGTTGCGCGGGCTTGCCGAGATCGCCGGGATCGCGCGGAGGCGCGACCCCCGGCTCGAATCCTTCGCCCGCGATTTCCTCCGACGCCAGGTCCGCGGCGACCCCTCGCGGGGTCTGGTCGACGAGCTCGCGGGCCTGGTCGTGGACCGGATGAACGGCCGTCCCCTCCCCGTCCTCACCTTCACCGGCTCGGGGAACCAGGGGATGTTCCTCGGCGTCCCCCTGCGCGACCTCTACCGGCGGCGCGGGGAGGAGGCCCTCCCGGCCGTCGTCTTCTCCCTCCTCGCCCAGGTCCACCTTTGCCGCGTCCGCAAGAGGATCTCCGACGAGTGCGGACTGGCGGTGAAGGCCGCGCCGGCCCTCGCCGCCGGATTGGCCTATGCCCGGGGAAGGAGTCTCGCGGAGATCAAGCGAGTCATGGAGCGGGTCCGCCGGAGGCTGGAGAACATGGACTGCCGGGGCGCGCTCCCCTCCTGCGGGGGGAAGGCTGCCCATGCCCTGCGCGTAGCCGGAGAAGAGGCCGGGAAAAGAAAAATATGAGCGAAACCGCAGAGACGCCGGTCGTCTACGCTCCGATCGGGGTGATCCGGAGCGAACATCGCCTGGCCGAGGAGACGCCGATCCAGCCGGTCTGCGCCCGCGGCTGCCGCGGGCAAGCGGAGATCAAGCCAGAGTATGCCGAGGGGCTCAAGGACCTCGACGGTTTCTCCCACCTGATACTGATCTACCACCTGCACCGGGCGGGGCCTCCCCTCCTGACCGTCAAGCCGTTTACTGACAACCGGGAACGGGGGGTGTTTTCGACCCGTCACCCCCAGCGTCCCAATCCCGTCGGTTTCTCCGTGGTGCGACTGAAAAAGATCGCGGGAACGACGCTGCACCTGGAGGACGTAGACATCCTGGACGGAACGCCTCTTCTCGACATCAAGCCCTATGTCCCTCGTTTCGATTCGGTCGATGGCCCGCGAGGAGGGTGGACCGAAGAGGTGGCCGAGGGAACGGCTCGGTCTCGCGGACGGCGCGGTTATCGGGGCAATAATGCAGCCAAGGACTAGGCCTCATGAAAGAGGACAAGCTCAAGCAGATAGAATTAGCCCGAAGCATATTGGGATTGGGCGAAGAGGCGACGCTCGCCGAAATCCAAAAGACTTTCCGCCGACTCAGCTTGAGCCTTCATCCGGACCGCTGCCCGGAAAAGGACAAGAAGGCTTGCGAAGAGGAGTTCAAGAAGATCGGGTGGGCCAAGGCGGTCATCGCCCGCTACTGCGCGAACTACCGCTATTCCTTCCGCCCGGAGGACATCCGGCGGAACACGGAGGAGGGCTTCGTCGAGGACCACCTCCGCCGCTTCTACGAAGGCTGGCTGTGAGACCCCCCGGACCGTTCGAGACCGGGGCGCGCGCGTATGACGGATGGTATGCGAGGCACCCGGGGGCCTACGCGGCGGAGCTGAAGGCCATGCGCCTCGCGCTGCCCGCCTTCGCCCGCGGGTTGGAGGTCGGCGTGGGGACGGCCCGCTTCGCCTCGTCCCTGGGGCTGGGCTGGGGGATCGACCCGTCCCGGCCCATGCTCGAGATCGCCCGGGAGCGGGGCGTCCGAGCGGTCCAGGCTATGGGCGAGGACCTCCCCTTCGGGGAGGGGTCCTTCGACTGCGTCCTCATGGTCACGGCCCTCTGCTTCATCCGCGATCCCTCCCGGGCTCTCGCCGAGGCGGAAAGAGTCCTCCGCGCCGGGGGGGCGCTGGCCCTGGGGATCGTCGACCCGGAAAGCCGGCTCGGGCGGGACTACCATCAGCGGGCGGCGGGGAGCGGCTTCTACGCCGGGGCTCGCTTCCTCGCCGTCCCCGCGGTCCTCGATCTCCTGGCCGGAGGCCCCTGGTCGCGGATCGGGATCCGGCAAACCCTCTTTCCGGACGGAGGGGAGGATCGGGAGCAGCCGGTTCGGGAAGGCCACGGCGAGGGCGCGTTCGTCGTGGTCTCCGCGCGCAAGAAATCCCGACCGCCGCGAAGGCGCGGCGGCCAACAGCAAACCGATCAAGGAGGACCCGCATGAAAGTCGTCTTCACCGCCGATGGAACCGGCCTGTCGTCGCCCACCGACCCCCGCTTCGGGCGCTGCGCCAACTTCGTCCTGGTCGACACCGATTCGCTGGCCGTCCAGTCCCACCCCAACCCCTCCCGCCAGGCCGCCGGCGGAGCGGGGATCCAGGCCGGCCAGTTCGTCGCCTCGCTCGGCGCCCAGGCGGTGGTCACCGGCCAGGTCGGCCCCAACGCGGCCCGTGTCCTCAAAGCGGCCGGGATCCGGATCTTCGTCGGAGCCGCGGGCGCCGTCCAGGAGGCGCTCGATGCCTTCCGGGCCGGGAAGCTCTCCGAGGCCGACGCGGCCACGGTCGAAGCCCACTCCGGGATGGGGGGAAAGCGGTGATCGTAGCCGTGGCCGGGAAGCCGGCGGTGGAGCTGGCCGACGCCGCGCTCGGAGAAAGGCTTGAGGAGACCTACCGGCGCATCCGCGGCCTTCTGGCCGGAAGCGAACGGGGGGGAGCGTGAAAATCCTGAAGGAGATCATCGCCACGCTCGACCCGGCCGCCGCCGTCCGGGAGGCCTGCATCGGCCCTTTCGACACCGCGGTCTTAAGCGCGCGCTGGGGAATCTCCACGACCTTCCGCGACGACTGCGCCTCCGGGGGACCGGCCGGCGTCCGGGGCGCCGGAGAGCTCGTCGGCCGACACGCCCTCGAGATCGCGCGTCTCGCCCTCTCCGACCGCCTCCTCGAGGCCTCCCTGGGGATGGCCGCGGTCAACTCGCTCCTCGACCCCGAACGGCTCGCCCTCCGCGAGGTCAACGCCTCCCGCCTCATCGCCGAGAAGGGTCGGGGGAAGAACGTCGCGGTGGTCGGCTGCTTCCCCTTCCTCGACTCCGTCCGCGGCGTGGCGAAAAACCTCTGGGTGGTGAGCCGCCCCCCGGGGGAGGGGAAGGAAGGGGTGAGGGAGGCGGAGCGCGTCCTCCCCCGCGCCGACGTCGTCGCCATCACCGCCTCCTCCTTCATCAACCACACCGCCGCCGACCTCCTCGCCCTCTGCCCGCGGGCCTACACGGTCGTCCTGGGGCCGACCACCCCCCTCTCCCCCGTTCTCTTCCGCCACGGCGCCGACGCCCTCTGCGGGGCGGTCGTAGCCGATCCCGCCGCCGCCCTCGCCGGCGTCCGTGAGGGCGCGCCCTTCCGCTTCCTCGCCGGCGTCCGGCGGGTGACCGCGCTCGCGGAAGGACCGGAGGCGGCGGGGTGAAACCGCGCCGGACACGGCCGCCGCCGGCGGGGATCGGCCCCGCCGCGGCCATCCTGGAGTCGATCTCCGACGGCGTCTTCACCGTCGATGCGGCCTGGCGGGTGACCTCCTTCAACCGTGCGGCCGAGCGGATCACCGGGGTCCCCCGGAAAGAGGCGATCGGCCGCCCCTGCTCCGAGGTCTTCCGCTCCAGCATGTGCGAAACCGCCTGCGCCCTGCGCCGGACGCTGAAGACCGGCCGGCCGGTGATCGGGCAGACGGGTTACATCGTGACCGCGCGAGGGGAGAGGACCCCGATCAGCGTCTCGACCGCCCTCTTCCGCGACCGCTCCGGGCGGGTGATCGGGGGGGCGGAGACCTTCCGGGACCTGAGCGAGGTCGAGACCCTCCGCCGGGAGCTCAGCGGCCGCCGCCGGGTCGGCGAGCTCGCCTCCGGGAGCCCCCTGATGCGGAAGATCTTCGACCTCCTCCCCGCCGTCGCCGCCTCCCCCGCCACCGTGCTCATCCTCGGCGAGACCGGGACCGGGAAGGAGCTGCTGGCCCGGGCGATCCACGACCTCTCCCCCCGCCGGGCGGGTCCCTTCGTCGCCCTCAACTGCGCCGCCCTCCCCGACACCCTCCTCGAGTCGGAGCTCTTCGGCTACAAGGCGGGGGCTTTCACCGGAGCCGACCGGGACAAGCCGGGCCGCTTCGCCCTCGCCCGGGGGGGGACCATCTTCCTCGACGAGATCGCCGACGTCAGCCCCTCCCTCCAGGTCCGCCTCCTCCGCGTTCTCGAGGGAAAAACCTTCGAGCCGCTGGGTTCGGTCCGCCCCGAGGAGACCGACGCGCGGGTCGTCGCGGCCACCAACCGCGACCTCGAGGAGCGCGTCCGGACGGGCGGTTTCCGCCGCGACCTCTACTACCGCCTGAACGTCGTCCGCCTCTCCCTCCCCCCCCTGCGCCGGCGCAAGGAGGACGTCCCGCTCCTCGCCGCCGAGTTCATCGACCGCTTCAACCGCCTCCACCGCAAGTCCGTCGAAGGCCTCTCCCCGGAGGCGCTCGCCCTGCTGATGGCCCACGACTGGCCCGGCAACGTCCGGGAGCTCGAGAACGCGATCGAGCGGGCCTTCATCCTCTGCCCCGGGGGGACGATCGGGGTCGAGCACCTCCCGGAGGAGCTCACCGGGGCCGGGCGCCCGGAGCCGGCCGGGATGCGGGGGGCCCGCGATCTCATCGAGCGGCAGGCGATCCGCCGCGCCCTGGAGGAGAGCGCGGGAAACCGTCAGAAGGCGGCGCGGGCGCTCGGCCTCCACAAGAGCACCCTCTTCCGGAAGATCGCCCGCCTCCAGATCGCCCTTCCCCCCCGCGACGGGCGCTCCCGCCCGGAAACGCGACAGTCGCCTTAACGCTACCCCATCCGCCGCCAGTGTCGCGCATTTGCGACTCTATGCCCCGGGGCCGCGGGCGGGCGCAAAGTCCTTATCCCTTGGCGGCCAATTCGATGCAACCGGATGCTGCTCCCTGCTGTTTTTGGCATGCCGCTTGCTAAAGTAATCATTCGGAATTCAATTGCAGTCATTGCGAGGAGGCGAACGATGTGAAAGCGGCCTTCCCGGTCTGGAACGGGCGGATCGCCCCGGTCTTCGACGTCGCCCGCCGGCTGCGGGTGGCGGAGAAGGGCCCGGACGGGGTCCTCCGGGAGCGCGAGGAGGACCTCCCCGGCGCCGCGGACGGCAAGGCCGAGCGGCTGCGCGAGCTCGCCGTCGACGTGCTGGTCTGCGGCGCCATCTCCCGCCCCTTGCAGTTCGCGGTCGAGTCGCGCGGGGTGCGGGTGATCCCCTTCGTGGCCGGCGACCAGGGCGAGATCGTCCGGGCCTGGTCGGAGGGGAGGCTCGCGCGCCCCCTCTTCGCGATGCCGGGCTGCCGCGGCTGGAGGCGGATGCGCGGGCGCGGCCGGTGCGGACGCGGATTCATGAACAACCCAACATTCGGGAGGTGACGGTCATGCCGAGAGGAGACGGAACGGGACCGGCCGGGCAGGGACCCGGCACGGGACGCGGATTGGGCCCCTGCGGCGCGGGCGGTTCCGCGGGCCGCGGAACGGGACGCCGCCGGGGACGCGGAGGTGGAAAAGGCGACGGGAGAGGGCGCGGGGCGGGCGGGGGCCAGGGTCTCGGCCGCCGCCAGGCCTGAGCGGGCGAAGAGAGGATGATATGCCGAGAGGAGACGGAACGGGACCGCTGGGGACGGGGCCGATGACCGGGCGCGGGATGGGTTACTGCGCGCTCGCGTCCGACACCGCCCGACCGGGGATCCTCGAGGGGTTCGCCGGCGTGGCGGGCGCTCCCGTCAGCCTATCGGCCGCAACGAATAAGGAGGTGAGTCAGATGCCAGCAGGAAACGGAACCGGCCCCTGGGGAATGGGGCCGATGACCGGGCGGGCCGCCGGGTTCTGCGCCGGTTACGGCGTGCCCGGCTACCTGAACCCCATGCCCGGGCGCGGCTTCGGCCTGGGCTTCGGGCGGGGGCGGGGAGGCGGAGGGAGAGGTCGGCGGAACATGTTCTACGCCACCGGATTGCCCGGCTGGGCGCGGTTCGGAGGGGCGGCTTATCCCGCCGCCTATCCCAAGCCCGACCCGGAGTGGGAGAAGCAAGCCCTCAAGAGCCAGGCGGAAGCCCTCCAGGCGGAGATGGAGGAGATCAAGAAGCGCCTGAGCGAGATCGAGGCCGCTCCCGAGGCCAAGTGAGAAACCCCAAGCCGCCCGGGATGGCCGGGAGCCGTCCCGGGCGGTTCCGCCCGGCCGCGGAAGCCCCCTCCCGATGAAAACCGCTCTTCCATGCCTCCCCTGCCTGGTCCGCCAGGGACTGGAGGCGGCCGCTTTCGTCCTCAAGGACCCCGCCGATCGGGAACGGGCCCTCCGGGAGACGCTGCGCTCCCTCGCCAAGAGCGACCTCTCCCTCTCGCCGCCCGCACTGGCCCAGATCATCCACCGCCGGCTGCGCGCCGTCTCCGGGAGCAAAGACCCCTACCGGAAGGCTAAGACCCGCTCCAACCGCTTGGCCCTGGAACACCTGCCGTGGCTGCGGCGGCGCGTGGGAGAGACACGGGACCCGCTCGCTCTCGCGCTGCGCCTGGCGATCGCGGGAAACGTCATCGACCTCGGCGCCTTCGGCGACCTCCCGGACGCCGCGATCCTCCGGGAGATCGATCTCGCGGCAAACGGGCCCTTCTCCGGGGATATCGAGGCCTTCCGCCGGGCGGCGCGGGAGGCTCGATCGATCCTCTACCTAGCCGACAACGCGGGCGAGATCGTCTTCGACCGCCTCTTGATCGAGGCCCTCGGGCCGGATCGGGTGACGGTGGCGGTGCGCGGCCATCCGGTGATCAACGACGCCACCCGCGACGACGCCCGGGAGGCCGGGCTGGAAGGAGAGGTCGAGCTGATCGACAACGGGTCCGACGCCCCGGGCACGATCCTCGAAGACTGCAGCCCGGCCTTCCGGGAACGCTTCCGGGCGGCCGGGTTGATCGTCGCCAAGGGGCAGGGGAACGCGGAGACCCTCTCGGGCGTCCCGGGGAGAATCTTCTTCCTTTTCAAGGTGAAATGCGCTGTCATGGCCTCCCGCTTCGGTTTGGCGGAGGGAACGCTGGCCTTGGTCGCTTCGTCCCGCCCCGGGAGCGGACCTGGCGCCCAGCGGACCGCTGGCCGAGTCGAACCGTGAACCGCGGAACCGTTGAACCTATGGAAGAATGCATGAAAATCCTGCTCATCTTCAACCGCCCATCCTATGACGGCACGGATGTGACCCGGAAATGAAGATAGCGGTCGCCAGCGGCAAGGGGGGGACGGGGAAGACCACGGTCGCCCTCAATTTGGCCCGGGCCGTGGCCGGTCCCGTCCAGCTCCTCGACTGCGACGTGGAGGAGCCGAACTGCCACCTCTTCCTCCGGGGGGAGCTCCTCCGCCGGGAGACCGTCTCCATCCCCGTCCCCCGGGTCGACGAATCGCTCTGCGACTTCTGCAACGCCTGCGGGGAGTTCTGCCGCTTCCACGCGATCGTCGCGATCAAGTCCGCCCCGCTCGTCTTCGGCGAGCTCTGCCACGGCTGCGGCGGGTGCGCGCGGGTCTGCCCCCGAAAAGCCATCCGTGAGATCGACCGCCCGGTCGGCGCGGTGGAGACGCTCCGGGCCGGGCCGATCACGCTGATCCAGGGCCGACTCGACGTCGGCGCCCCCCTCTCCCCCCCGGTCATCCGGGCGGTCAAGGCGCGCCTCCGCGAGGGGACGCCGGCCATCCTGGACGCCCCACCGGGGACCTCCTGCCCGGTGATCGCCGCGGTCCGCGGCGCCGACCTGGTCGTTCTCGTCACCGAGCCGACGCCCTTCGGCCTCCACGACCTCGCCCTGGCGGTGGAGGTGATGAAAGAGATCGGCCTCCCCTTCGGGGTCGTGGTCAACCGGATGGGGGCGGGAGACGACCGCGTCCACCGCTACTGCGCCGAGCGCCGCGTGCCCATAATCGCCGAGATCCCCGACGACCGGAGGATCGCCGAGGCCTACTCGCGGGGGGAGCTGATCGCGGACGCCCTCCCCGAGTACCGCTCCCTCTTCGATCGTCTCCTCCTCAATATCGAAAAATCGATCGCGAAGAAAGCGAGCTGATCCATGCCGACCTACGAGTACGAGTGCGCGGGCTGCGGAAAGCGGTTCGAGCGGCGCCAGGCGATCACCGCGGCGCCGGTCGAGCTCTGCCCGGACTGCGGCGGGAAGGTCCGCCGCCTGATCAGCGGCGGGGCGGGCTTCATCCTCAAGGGCGGCGGCGGACGGTCGGGAAAGAACTGCTCGCTGGACGCGAACGGGCAGACCTGCTGCGGACGGTCCGAGCGCTGCGGACGGCCCGCCTGCGGGGAGAAATAGCATGGCCAAGGCTCCCTCCCACGTCTACGGTCCCGTCCCCTCGCGCCGCCTGAAGCGCTCGTTGGGCGTGGACCTCGTCCCCTACAAGACCTGCACCTACGACTGCGTCTACTGCCAGCTGGGGCGGACGACGAACCGGACCGTCCGGCGGCGGGAGTATGTCCCGGTCCCGGCGATCCTCGCCGAGATCGAGGAGAAGCTTTCCCGGCGGCCCCTCCCCGACTACATCAGCCTGGCCGGGTCCGGCGAGCCGACGCTGAACACGGGCCTGGGCGACCTGATCGACGGGATCAAGCGGCTGACCCGGGTGCCGGTGGCCGTCCTCACCAACGGCTCACTCCTCTGGAAGCGGGAGGTGCAGGACTCCCTGATCTCCGCCGACTTGGTGCTCCCCTCCCTGGACGCCGGCGACGAGGGCCTTTTCCAGTGCGTCAACCGCCCCCACCGGAGCCTCGCCTTCGCCCGGACCGCCGAGGGGATCGCCGAATTCACCGCCCGTTTCCCGGGGAAGGTCTGGCTCGAGGTTTTTCTCCTGGCCGGGCTCACCGCCTGGGACCGGGAGGTGGAGAAGATCGCCCGCTGGGCGAAGAAGATCCGCCCGGAGCGCGTCCAGCTGAACACGGTCTCCCGCCCCCCGGCGGAGGATTTCGCCTTCGCGGTCAGCCGGGAGGAGCTGGAGAGGCTGGCGCGCCGCTTCCCCGGCCGGGCCGAGGTGATCAACGAGAACCCGAGGATCGCCGGAGGCGCCCGGAAGGCCGACGGAGCGGCCGACCGGGAGATCTTGAGCCTCCTGAACCGGCGCCCCTGCACCGTCCGGGGCGTGGCGCTTGGCCTCGGCCTGAACGCCGCCCAGGCCTCGAAAAGGCTGGAGGCGCTCTGCCGGAAGGGGCTGGTCGGGATCGTGCGCCGCGACCGCGACCTCTTCTTCGACGCGATGAGGGCGCAATGACCAAGGAGATCGTCATCGTCAGCGGCAAGGGCGGGACGGGCAAGACCAGCCTCGCCGCCGCCTTCGCCGTCCTCGCTTCCGGCCGGGCGGTCATCGCCGACTGCGACGTCGACGCGGCCGACCTCCAGCTCGTCCTCTCCCCCCGGGTCGTCGAGCGGCACTCCTTCCGGAGCGGGAACGAGGCCTCGATCCGGGCGGCGGACTGCACGGCCTGCGGGCTCTGCCAAAAGCTCTGCCGCTACGGCGCCATCGCTCCGGCCGCGGGGAAGTTCGCCGTCGCCCCCGTCTCCTGCGAGGGATGCGGAGTCTGCGTCCGCTTCTGCCCGGAGCGGGCGATCGACTTTCCCGAGCGGGAGTGCGGGGAGTGGATGGTCTCCGAGACCCGCTGCGGGCCCTTCTTCCACGCCCGCCTCCAGGCGGCGGCGGAAAACTCCGGGAAGCTCGTCACCGCCGTCCGCCGCGCCGCCCGGGAGCGCGCCGAGAAGTCCGCCGCCCCTCTCCTCCTCGTGGACGGCCCGCCCGGGATCGGCTGCCCGGTGATCGCCGCCCTGACCGGCTCTTCGCTCGCGGCGGTGGTGACCGAGCCCACCGTCTCGGGCGAGCACGACCTCGCGCGGGTGCTGGCGCTCGCCCGCCACTTCCGGGTGCCGGCCGCGGTCTGCGTGAACAAGTGGGACATCAACCCCCTCCTCTCCGAACGGATCGAGCGGGCGGCCGCGGCGGCGGGCGCTCTCCTCGCCGGGCGGGTCCGCTACGATAGCGGGGTGACCGCGGCCCAGATCCGGGGGAGGGCGGCGGTGGAGACGGGGGCCGCCTCGGCCGAGGATATCCGCCGGGTCTGGCGGCGGCTGGAGGAGGCGGCGTCTTGAGCCGGGGAACCGCCAATGGGCGCGGGGCGGCCATCCGTCCGATTCGTCGGATCCGACCGATCCGTCCGATCGGAGCGCGCGGCCGGACGGGCCCGGCTGATGAAACCGCGAATCGCGCGAATCTTCGCGAAAGAGCCGGGGCTCCATGCGCGCGGTTGGGCCCGGCGGATGGAATCGCAAATTGCACGGATTTCATGGAGGGGGCGTTTCCTGATCACTGATTACTGATCACTGATTACTGAGGATACCAATGCCATGACCAGAGAGAGAACTTCACCGGCTGACGGACGGGACTCCGGCCTCCCATCCTCCCCCGGCGGCGCCTCCGCCGCCTCCCCCCGCCGGCCCGGGGAGAGCGAGCGGGAGTTCGCGGACCGCCAAAAGCTCGAGTCGCGCCTCGGCCGCATCCGCCGCCGGATCGTCGTTCTCTCCGGCAAGGGCGGCGTCGGGAAGTCCACCGTGGCGGTCAACCTGGCCGCGGCGCTCGCCCGCGCGGGCGAGAAAACCGGCCTCCTCGACGTCGACATCCACGGCCCCAGCATCCCCACCATGCTCGGCCTGGAGGGGGCAATCCCCGCCGCCGTCGGGAAGGAGTTCGTCCCGGTGGAGGCGGAGGGGATCCGGGTCATGTCGCTCGGCTTCCTCCTGGCGAGCCCCGACGACGCCGTGATCTGGCGGGGGCCGCTCAAGATGGGCGTCATCCGCCAGTTCCTCTCCGACGTGGCCTGGGGGGAGCTCGACTTCCTCGTCGTCGACTCGCCCCCGGGGACGGGCGACGAGCCGCTCTCCCTCTGCCAGCTCCTCGGCCGGGTGGACGGGGCGGTGATCGTGACCACCCCCCAGAAGGTGGCCGCCGTGGACGTCCGCAAGTGCGTCACCTTCTGCCGCAAGCTCGCCGTCCCGGTGCTGGGCGTGGTCGAGAACATGGCCGCCTTCGCCTGCCCGAAGTGCGGGGAGATCACCCCCATCTTCAGCGCCGGGGGAGGGCGGGCGCTGGCCGAGGGGATGGGCGTCCCCTTCCTCGGCTCGATCCCGATCGACCCCCTCATCGCCGAGTCCGGCGACCGGGGCCTTCCCTTCATCCGCCACTACGCCGGAACCCCCACCGCCCGGATCATGGAGGAGATCATCCGCCCGATCCTGGCCCGGGAACCGGACAATCCAGCGGCGGCAACCCTGGGAGCGGCGCTCTGCCCTGAGCATGCCGAAGGGTCCCCGCCGCGACAACGAAACCAAAGGAGGATGCCAACCATGAGGATCGCCATCCCGATCACCGGGGGCGCGCTCTCGGCCCACTTCGGCCACTGCGAGACCTTCGCCCTGATCGACGTCGACCCGGAGGCGAAGAAGATCGTCGGGCGGACGGATCTCGAGCCGCCCCCCCACGAGCCGGGCCTTCTCCCCTCCTGGCTCAAGAAGCAGGGGGCGAACCTGATCATCGCCGGAGGCATGGGCCAACGCGCCCAGGACCTCTTCGCGGAAAACGGCATCCAGGTGCTGGTCGGCGCCCCGTCCGAGAAGCCGGGGAAGCTGGCGGCGGATTACCTCAACGGGACACTGCGCACGGGTGAGAACGTCTGCGACCACTGATCGGCCCGGATCGCCGGCCCGCTCGGCCGGAAACCGCCATGGGCACGCCCACTGCCTGATGTGCGGCGACGAGAATCCCCTGTCTCTCGGTTTGCGCTTCCGGACCGGGAAGAAGGGGACGGTTTGGACGCGGTTCCAGGCCCGGCGCCTCTTCCAGGGATACGAGGGGATCCTCCACGGCGGCGTGATCTGCGCCCTCCTGGACGCGGCGATGACCCACTGCCTTTTCCACGGCGGGGTGCGCGCGGTGACCGGGGATATGCGCGTGCGCTTCTCCCGGCCGGTCCCCTGCCGGGCCGTCCTCCATCTGCGGGCCTGGCCGCTGTCGATGCGCCCGCCCCTCTACCGGGTCGCCGCCGCGCTGCTCGAGGGCCGACGGGCCATGGCCCGGGCCGAGGCCAGGTTCATGCTCTATCCACGGGGCGAACGGCGTAGATCATGAGGATCACCATTCTCGTCGACAATGCGGGCGCGGCCGGCCTGCGCGCCGAGCACGGTCTCTCCCTCTGGATCGAGGCGCGGGGGCGGCGCATCCTGTTCGACACGGGGCAGGGGAACGCCCTTAGGGGCAACGCCCGAGGTCTTCGCGCGCCGCTCGAGAGAACAGACACGATTGTTCTCAGCCACGGCCACTACGACCACGCGGGGGGGCTGGCCGGAGTCTTGAAACTCGCGCCCGCCGCGCGGCTGATCGTCCATCCGTCCGCCCTCTTCCCGAGATTCAGCCTCCCAGCCGGGAAGCCTCCGCGTTCCATCGGCTTCCCGCCGGACGCCCTATCCGCGTGCCTGCGCGCCCGTCCCGGACAGATCATCTGGGCGACGAGGCCCGTTTTCATCGCCCGCGGAGTGGGCGTCACCGGGCCGATCGTCCGGCGGACCGCCTACGAGGACTCGGGGGGGCCGTTCTACCTCGACACCGGCGGGCGGGAGAAGGATCCCTTCGCGGACGATCAGGCGCTGTGGATCGAATCGCCCGCGGGGGTGATCGTCTGCGTGGGCTGCTGCCACGCCGGCCTGGTCAACACCCTGAACCAGGTCCGGCGGACGACCGGCGCGCGGAGGATCCGGGCGGTGATCGGGGGCTTTCACCTCGGAGCGGCGGGCCAAGACCGCTTGCGGCGGACCGCCGACGCCCTGGGGGCGCTGTCGCCGGAACTGATGGCCCCCTGCCATTGCACGGGCGAGAAAGCCGTCCGCGTCCTTCGGAAAGCCCTGGGCGAAGCGGTCGTCAGCGTGCGGGCGGGTTCGACCTTCACCTTCCGCTGACCGCGCGCGGCCGAGTGGTTGTGGGATGTGCGTTCCCTGGGAGGTGCGTCTTGCCTGTCCCGATCACGATTAAATTTGATCACAAGAGGAAATCGTTTATGGCCGCTCGGGAGCGGCGTCACCGTGGAGCGCCAGGTAGTTCGCCAGCGCGTTGTGGAGCGTAGTCGTGGCGAGCAGGCAGCAGTGCCAGTGGGAGCGGGGGAGGCGCCCCAGGTCCTTGAGCAGGGCCCGGGGAGAAATCCCGAAGGCCTCCTCCAGCGTCTTCCTCTCGGCCAGCTCCGTGATCGCCTCGCCGCAGGCGGTGGTGACGCCGCAGCCGTCGGTCTCGTAACGGGCCGCGACGATCCGGTCGTTTTTAAGGGAGAGGTAGACCGCCATCGTGTCGCCGCAGATCCCCCGGTTCCGGGCGAAGCCGTCCGGGCGATCGATCGTCCCCCGCCGCCGGGGGTGCGACCAGAGCTCGACCACGCGCGGCGAGAACTCCTTGCGGGCCTGCTCGTTGAGCGCCTCCTGGATCGCCCGGAGGACGGGATCGTCCGAAGCCGGATCCGGTTCGGTTCTCTTTTCTGGCTCGCTCATGCCTGTCCTTCCGGGGAAAGCCGCGCGCTCAGTCGGCGGGGAAGACCCTCAGGCGGGCGGGCGCCCCGCCGCCGCTGACGTCGAGTAGGTACAGCTCGCCCACCCGGGAGAGGGTATCCCGGACGAACTCCAGGTAGAGGCGCGCCCGGCCGACGGACGGGGCCCGGGAGAATTCGGCCAGGGTTTTCAGGAAGCGCTCGCTCTCCCCCTGGGCGGCCTTCACCACCCGGTCGCGATGGCTCTCCGCCTCCTTGGTCATCCGCTCGGCCTCGCCCCTCCCCCGCGGGATGACCTCGTTCCGGTAGGATTCCGCCTGGCTGATCATCCCCTTTTTCTCGACCTGGGCGTTGATGACGTCGGTGAAATATTCCTGGACCACGATCGGGGGCTGGACCTCCTTGATCTCCGCGGAGGCGATGGCCAGGCCGCAGCGGGAGGCCTCCAGGAGCGCCTGCGCCCGTTCCCGGACGGCGTTCTCGATCTCCTTCTTCCCGACGGTCAGGACGTTGTCCACGGTCCGGGAGGCCATGATCCCCAGGATCGACCGGCAGACGGCCTCCCGGAGGAGGGCGTCCTTCCCGGCCGTCCCCACCAGGTAGAGGTAGGGATCGGAGACCGTGTACTGCACCACGAGCTCGATGTGGACGGCGTTGTTGTCCCCGGTGAGAACGTAGGATTCCAGGCCGGTGAGCTGGGCGAAGGGGTTGGGGGCCCCGGGGCGCGAGGGCGCGAAATCGTCGATCACGGCCCGCTTGATCTCCCGGGCCGGGAGCTTCCACAACCGCCCCAGCGGCGGCGGGAAGGAATAGTGCAGCCCCGGAGACGCCTTCTCCGGGTTGATCCGGCCCAGGAACGCGGTCACCCCCACCTGGTTCTGGCGGATGACGAAAAAGCCGGAGAGGAGGTAGAGGGCGAGGGCGGCCGCCAGGATCCGCCGGGAGAGCCGCAACCCGTATCCCGCCGCCGCTTGCAGGTCTTTCCACATGGTCGGTTACTTCTCCGGGGGCGGTTCCGCGCGATCCGCCGCCTTGGGCAGCAGGTAGCGGAAGAGGGCGGAATCGCTGGAGAGGATCAGGGTGGTCTTCTGCCCCAGGATCTTCCGGTAGGACTCCAGGGCGCCCCAGAAATCGTAGAAATCGCGCCCCTGGCCGTAGGCGCCGCCGTAGATCCGCATCGCCTCGGCGTCGCCCTCGCCCCGGATGACCTCCGCCCGCCGGTAGGCCTCGGAGGTGATCTCGGCGGACTCCCGGTCGGCCTCCGCCTTGATCTTGGCGGATTCCTCGGCGCCTTCGGCGCGGAACTTGGCCGCCTCCTTCTCCCGCTCCGCCCGCATGCGGGCGTAGACCGATTCGGTGACGATCTCGGGGTAGAGCAGCCGCCGGATGCCGACCTCCAGCACCTCCAGCCCGTAGTTCCTCCCGGCCGAGAGGTTGCATTCCTCCCGGAGGCGCGTCTCGATCTCGGGGAGCTTTACCTCCCCGGGATCGACGTTGATGATCTGGGCGAGGGTGTATTCGCCGAGGACGCTCCCCAGGCGGGCGTTGACCAGGTCCCCGAGCTTCTGCTCGGCGATCTCCGCCCCCTGGAGGGCCTGGAAGAACTCCAGGGGCTCGCTGATCCTCCAGTTGATGTAGCAGGTGACGACGATCGGGTTCTTGTCCCGGAGGAGAAGCTGGAGCGGGCGGCTCTTGAAGGTCTGCAAGCGCCGGTCCAGGCGGTTGACCCGGTCCAGGGGCGCGGGGAGCTTGAGATGAAGACCGGCCCGGTCGGCGACCCGGACGGGCTTGCCGAAGCGGGTGACGATGACCACGTCCGCCTCGTTGACCACGAACAAGCTCAGCCCCGCCGCGGCCAGCGCGGCGGCCGCGAGGGCCGGCAACGCCCATCTCGCCTTCATAGTTTATCCCTCAGGGTGCGGAAATATTCTTCTTCCGGCGTCCCTTCCTTCCAGGGGGGGGACTCCGGGAACGGTTCGCCGGCCAAACCCGACGCCCGGGCGGCCGGGGGCGGGGCGCCCGGAAGCGCGATCCGGGACCAGAGGTCCGGCGTGCCGGCGGCCGGATCGACGATGACGATCCTCCGGTCCTTTAGCCCCTCGCCCAGCGTCTGATAGAGCAGCCGGCGGGAGATGATTTCCGGGTTGCTCGCGTAGGCCTCCCGGCGGCGGAGGAATCCCTCGCTTTCTCCGGCGGCGGCGTCCCGTTTCCGGACCGAATCGGCGGCGGCCGCCGCCAGGCTCGTGGCCTCCCGCCCCCGGGCCTCGGGCAGGGACCGGTTGCGGTATCCCGCCGCCTCGTTGATCATCCGCTCCTTCTCCTGCCAGGCGGCGATCACCGTCTCGTAGGCCGTGGCGATGGAGAGGGGGGGATGGATGTCCCGGAATGATACCGAGCAGATCTCCAGCCCGGAGTCCAGTGCGTCGAGCGACCGCTGGGTCTCCCGCCGCAGCTCGTCCTCGACGGAGCGGCGGGAGGTGATGGCGATATCGTAGAACTCCCGCCGGGAGAAGATCCGGGTCAGCGTCGCGGTGGCGAGGTCGTCGAGCAGGGTTTCCGGGCTCCGGTGCCGGTAGAGGTAGGGGAAGATGTCCCGGACGCGGTAATGGACGACCACGTAGGGATAGAAGAAGTTGTTGTCCCCGGAGATGAAGGGCTCCTCCATCCCGTGGTCCACGGTCCAGAGGTAGGCCGCGCTGGCCGCCGAGGTGACGTTGCCCACCGCCCGGGAGCGGATGGAACGGGAATCGACGCGGACCGCTTTCTCCCAGGGATATTTCCAGTGCAGGCCGGGGCCGATCGGACGGCCCCAGTTGAGCGGTCTTCCCCAGCGCTCCCGCGCGGCTTCCTGGGCCGGGCCGACGGCGTAGAGACAGAGCCGAAGGAGCGCGATCAGGACGGCCAGGGCCGCCGCCAGGGCCGCCGTCCTCCGGATCCGGGCCCGCTGGGGCGGCGGCAGGCCGGCCAGTCTCGCCGCCCGCCCGATCCGATCCCGCAGCTTCCGGGCGGCCGCCCCCCGCCAGCCGTCCGCCAACGCCCGCGCCGCCTCTCCCTCCCGCCAGTCGCCCTGGCCCTTTCGCGCCTGCCGGAGGTTGACCAGGATCTCCAAGGCGCAGTGGAGCATGAGGAGGGAGACGATCAGCGCGGCCAGCCGGTCCACGTTGAGCCCGATCTGGACGATCAGGAGGGAAAACCCCGTGATCAGCGCCCCCGCCATGTCGGCCCGGGAGTGGAGGGAGTCGGAGATCAGTCCCGGCGATTTCAGTTCCCGCCCCTGTTTCAGCTCGTAGTGGCTCAGCATGAAAGATCCCAGGGCGAAGAGGAGGAAGAAGAATCCGTTGAGCGCGGGGGAGACGACGACGACGGGGGGACCGAAGACCGCTCTCTGGATCACCCCCAGGGCGGCCAAGGTTATGAAGAGGCCGATCAGGAAGGAGACGCGCTGCTCCGCCGGTGTCCGCTTCCAGAGGCGCACGACCGGAATCCCCGACGGCGCCGTCTCCTCCGGGGAGGGGGGGGCGATGAGCCGGTCCTTCAGGGAAAGGAAGACCATCAGCGAGGTGAGGATGTCGGCCAGGCTGTGCCAGGCCTCGGCCAGGACCGCCAGCGAGCCGGAGAAGCGGTAGATGGCGAACTTGAGGACGGCGAAGGCCGAGTTCAGGACGACCGCGACCAGGGCGATTTTCTGCCGGGTGTTCACATGCGGCCTTGCGCGGGGCGGGGTGACATTGTGAGCATATGCTGGTAATATCCCCCTGTCAAGGATCGCCGGGCGGGAAGCAAGAGGGGATATGCCGCAACTGGAGAAGGGCGGGAAGCATGTTTTCGGCTGGTCGGTCGTCGGAAGGGACGGCCGGGTCCGGATCCCCGCCGAGGCGCTGCGGGAATACCGCCTGCGGGCCGGAGAGCGGGTCATCCTGGTCTCGGGCAGCCGGACCTCGGGGGGGTTCGGACTGACCCGGCGGTCCTTCCTCGTCCGCTCGCCGCTGCGGCGGCTCCTCCAGGAGAACCCCCGCCTCGACCGCTACCGCCTCCGGGAAGGCGAACCGCTGCGCCACCGCTGGCGCTTCCTCTGCTGGCTTAAGATCCGCCGGGGCGGGATCGTCCGCCTCCCCCCCGCGGCGCGGGCGGCCTACGGCCTCCGGGGCGGAGACCGCCTGATGTCGGTCCGCTCCAGCGACATCGCCATCGGCTTCGCCGCGAAGGGCCCCCTGGTCGCGGTGGGGAGGAAGCACCCGGAGATCGAGGTGTTCGTCTAGGTCCGGGGAAACAAGCCATGGATACGAGAGGAAGGGAATTCCTGAAGGATGGCGTGCGGAAATCGGTCGACTTCTCCCGGACGCCGCAGGCCCGGGGGATTGAGCCGCCGCCGCCCCAGAAGCCGCCCCGGCCGGGCGAGCGGATCATCGCCCTCTCCCCGCCGGGGGCTTGGCGGACCGTTCCGAAACTCGGCCTGGAAGAGGCGATCGCGCGGCGGCGATCGCGGCGCGACTTCCTCGCTCAGCCCCTCTCGATGGAGGAACTTTCCTTCCTCCTCTGGGCGACGCAGGGGCTCCGGCCGGGCAGCCCTCCGGGGGGGAACTTCCGCACCGTCCCGTCCGCCGGCTGCCGCCACGCCCTGGAGAGCTACGTCGCGGCCTTGCGCGTCGCCGGCCTCGCCCCGGCGATCTACCGCTACCTCCCCCTCGACCACGCCCTGGTCGAAGCCGTCCGCCCCGCCGATCTCGCGGAGCGGCTGGTCCGGGCGACCTTCGGCCAGCGCTTCTGCGGGGAGGGCGCCGCGACCTTCGCCTGGACGGCCGTCCCCGCCCGGATGGAGTGGCGCTACGCCTCGGCCTCCTACAAGGTGATCGCCCTCGACGCCGGCCACGTCTGCCAGAACCTCTACCTGGCCGGAGAGAGCATCGGCACCGGGGTCTGCGCCGTCGCCGCCTACGAGCAGGACCTCATGGACGAGCTCCTGGGCGTCGATGGCGAGGAGGAGTTCACTCTCTATCTCGCCGCCGTCGGCAAGCGATGAGATCCCACGTGGAAACCTGGCTGGAGGGGGACGGGGCCGCATTCCTCCGGCGGATCGGCCTGAAGCCGGGCGACCGGGTCCTGGACTTCGGCTGCGGCCGCGGCCACTACTCCATCCCGGCAGCGCAGGTGGTGGGAACGGCGGGGCGGGTGCTGGCCATGGACAAGGAGGGAAAGGCCCTGGAAGGGCTGAAGCAGTGGGCGGAAAAGTTCGGGCTGACCAACCTCGAACCCCGGCTGACCGCCGGTGCGCTCGCCGTCGATTCCCCCGACGGGTCCTTCGACGCGATCCTGGCCTACGACGTCATCCACTACCCGGAGCGGCGGGAGCCGCTCTTCGCGGAATTCCACCGGGTCCTGAAGGGGGGAGGCTTCCTCTCCGTCTATCCCAAGCACCGCCGGGGGGACCACCCCCTCCCCCCGATGGCTTGCCTGTCCCTGGATGAGATCGTCGCGGAGGTCGCCGGGGCCGGCTTTTCCCCGCGCCGGAGATTCTACGAGCGCCTCCTCCACGATGAGAGCTACAATCAGGGGGTGGTGATTAACTTCGCTTGGAGGACGCGACGATGCCGGTGATGGAGATCACCTTCGTCCCGGGCGTCCGGCGGGTGGTCACCTCGATCCGGATCGACGATCGTCGGGACAAGCTCCTGACCATGCAGGGCAAGCTGGCCTCGGTCCGCCGGAGACTCCAGCCCAAATAGAGGGGGCTCTTCCCGCTCAGCGCTGGATCGGGTTCCCTTTCTCGTCCCAGTCCTGGCGGCTCACCTCCACTCCGTCGCGGTTTTCGATCTCCTCCGCCAGCTGTCCGTTCTCGTACCAGCTCCTCCAGGTGCCGACCGGAACGCCGTACCGATAGCCGTGCTCCGACTTCTTCTGGCCGTTCTCGTACCAGGACGTCTGCATCCCGTCCTGCACCCCGTCCCGATACCAGATCTCCGCCTTCTTCTGCCCGCTCGGGTAGCGCCGGACGACCGCGCCCGTGAACGGGGTCTTCGAGCCGGCCTCGTACTTGGTCTCCTTCACCTCGAACAGTGTGCTTCCGTCCACCACCCTCCCCTCGCCCGCCTCCGCCGGGACCGTCGTCTCGTTCCGGGCGCACCCCGCCCCGGCCAACGCCGCCGCCAGCACGACCAGCGCCCAGGTGGTCCTCACGCTCTCCCTCCTTACAAGTTCTTCTTGGAGAAGAACCAGTCCGTGCACTCGATCCCCTTCTCCCTCACCCGCTCCTCGGCCCCCTTCTGGGTCCGCGGCGGGGGCACGATCACCCGGTCGCCGGGGCGCCAGTTGGCCGGGGTGGCCACGCCGTGCTTGTCGGTGGTCTGGAGCGCCTGGATCAGGCGCAGGATCTCGTCCATGTTCCGCCCGGTGGAGAGCGGATAGTAGATGATGGCCCGGATCGTCTGCTCGAGGTCGATCACGAAGACGCAGCGGGAGGTCTCCGTCTTGCTGTCCCCCGGCATGATCATCCCGTAGAGCGACGCCACATTCTTGTCCAGGTCGGCGATGATCGGGAAGGTGAGCTTTCGGCCGAACTTCTCCTCGACCGTCCTCGCCCAGGCGATGTGCGAGTAGACGCTGTCGATGGAGAGCCCCAAAAGCTCGCAGTTGAGCTCGCGGAGCTTCCCGTGGATCTCGGCGAAGGCGATGAACTCCGTCGTGCAGACCGGCGTGAAGTCGGCCGGGTGGGAGAACATGATCAGCCACTTGCCCTTGAAGTCGGAGAGCTTCAGGGGCCCGAAGGTGGTGACCGCCTCGAACTGGGGGGCGGGGTCACCGATCCGGGGAAAGGTCGGGCACGGGGCCTCAGCGGTTGTTTTTTCTTCCATGTGTATGCCTCCTTGGGCTCTTAAACCCGTTAAGCGCGTTTGCGCATCTTCTTCTTAGTTTAATCCGTCTTCCCGGCCCCGTCAAACCCCCAGCGGCGAGCCGAAAGTAGGACGCTTCTGCAATTAAACCCCGTCCCTCCTCCCTTTTCATTGGACAGCATGATAGGGAAGCGCTAAAAAGAGGCGACGAGGCGATGGGAGAAATAACGTCGTGGAAGACATGGACTTCAGGATTCAAGCCGCTCTGGTGACGGCGGCGGCGGTCGTCATCACCGCGGTGACGAGCCAGGCGATCAAGATCTTTTCCGACCTCCACGACCGCCGGCGCCGCCATCGAATAAGCCTGATGAACCTCCGCAACGAGCTCGTCGTCAACCTCTCCCTGGCCCGGGCGATGACCGTCTGCAGCCGCACCTTCGGGATGCGCTTCATCGACTCCGTCTGGACGACGGGGGACACCTCGGTCATCTACCTCGGCCGCCAGCCCGCGGAGAGGATCCTCGCCGCCTACACGAAGATGCAGCTCTTCAATTGCCTGAACGAGCGCTACCAGCTGATCGCCCGGTCCCCGGAGTATGGACCCAGCCGCGGTCAGCGCCTGGTGGACGAGCAGAAGGAGCAGGCCGACCTCGCCGCCGAAATCGAACGGCTCCTCGCCGAACTCGTTCCGGCGATCCGGATCTGAGCCTAGGGGCAGCGGGGAGGCCACCCATCCGTGAAAGCCGAGATCATCGCGATCGGTGACGAACTCCTCTCCGGGGAAACCGAGGACAGCAACTCTTCCCTCATCTCCCGCGCCCTCGCCGGGGCGGGGATCGACGTCGTCCGCCGCCGGACGGTCGCCGACCGGAAGGACGAGATCGTCGCCGCCCTGCGCGAGGCGGCGGCGCGGGTCCGCCTGGTCATCGCCACCGGGGGGCTCGGGCCCACCCCGGCCGACCTCACCCGCCAAGCCCTGGCCGAAGCCGCCGGACGGCCGCTCGTCCGCGACCCGCGGGCGGAGGCGAACCTCCGCGCCTTCTTCTCCCGCCGCGGCTGGTCGCCGTCCGGAAGCAACTTCCGCCAGTGCGAGGCTCCGGCGGGCGCCGAGCTGATCGAGAACTCCTGCGGGACGGCGCCGGGGATCTTCCTGGAATGGTCCGGCGCGCTCCTCTTCGCCCTCCCCGGCCCCCCCGCCGAGATGCGCGAGATGCTCCTCCGCTCGGTCCTCCCCCGCCTGCGGGAGGAGGCGCGGGAGTCGGGGGGAGGGACAAGGGAAGCCCGGACGCTCCGCCTCATCGGGATCGGCGAATCGAACGCGGCCGAGGCGCTCCGCGGCCTCATCGACCCCGCCGGCGAACCCGCGCTCGCCATCTACGCCTCCCCGGGGGAGGTGCGCCTGCGCCTCTCCGCGAAGGGCGCGGGCGCGGCGGCCCGGCTCGGCGCGCTCGAGAGCGAAGTCCGCCGGCGACTGGGAGAGCGCATCTACGGCGAAGACGACGACACCCTGGAGTCGGTGGCGGGAAAGCTTCTCCGGGAGAGGAAGGCCACCCTCGCCCTGGCGGAGTCCTGCACCGGGGGCTTGATCGCCGACCGGATCACCGACGTCCCGGGCGCTTCGGACTACTTCGCCGCCGGCTTCGTCGCCTACGCCAACGCGGCGAAGGTCCGTCTCCTCGGAGTCGATGAGGCGATCATCCCAGCGCACGGGGCGGTGAGCGAGGAGTGCGCCCGGGCGATGGCGGAAGGCGCGCGGGCGCGGGCGGGGACGGACCTCGCCCTGGCCGTGACGGGGATCGCCGGTCCGGGAGGAGGGAGCCCGGAGAAGCCGGTCGGCCTGGTCTATATCGCCCTGGCCGACGATTCCGGGACGTCGGTGGAAAAACACCTCTGTCCCGGGACACGGCTCCAGTTCAAGCGGCGCGTCTCCACCCTCGCCCTCGACCTCCTGCGCCGGAGACTGATGAGCAAAGAGCGGAAGGCCTAGAGCAGAGAACCGGAGCCAGCGACAAGCGCAGCGATACTGCAAGCCTTTCCGAAGGAAAGGCGGTCCTACAAGCGAAGCGATCCCACAAGCCTTTCCGATCCGCCAGCGGATCGGAAAGGCGATACCGCAAGTCCCTTGCCCGCGGAAGCGGGCGAGGGACGATCCCGCATCTCCATGATCTTCATCACTCCCAGCCTCTCCCTCCCCGAGCGGGAGATCTCCTTCTCCTTCGTCCGCTCCCCCGGGCCCGGCGGACAGAACGTGAACAAGGTCGCCACCGCCGTCCTCCTCCGCTTCGACCTCGCCGCCTCCTCGCTCCCCGCCCCGGTCAAGGATCGCCTGGCCAGACTCGCCGGATCGCGGGTCAACCGGGAAGGGATCCTGCTTGTCCGGGCCAGCCGATTCCGGACCCAGGGTGAGAACCGCCGCGACGCCGTCGAGCGTTTCGCCGCCCTCGTCCGGCGAGCGCTCGAACCCCCGCGCGCCCGCCGGAAGACCCGTCCCCGGGCCGGGGCGCGGGAGAAGCGCCTGGAGGGCAAGCGCCTCCGCTCCCGGAAAAAGATCTGCCGGCGGCGGCCGACGGCGTGGGATAATTGAAGCCGGAACGCGGGGAATATCTGATGCCGGCCGCCCAGCTGAACCGAGAGCGCATCACCCGGATCGCCCGCCTCCTCCAGGGGGTCCCCGACCTCCCAGTCTTGGACTACGCGGGCAACCTCTTCCCGCCGCCCGGCGCCTCCGGCGCGCTCGAATATTTTTTCGGGATCGTCCTCCACCAGTTCGGCTTCTGGACGGACGACGGGCGGCGCTACGCCGCTCCCATGCTCGCCCAGATCGAGGGGCGAACCCTGAAGGGCTCGGACTTCGTCTGGAAGGCGGGAGCGCGGGCCGCGGAGCGCGAACCGGACTTCTTCGATCCCGCCTTCCAGGCCGTCATCTCTCCCCGCACCTTCGCCGCCGCCTTCGCCGAGGACGCCGGCACCTGCCCCCTCCCCATGTTCGACGCCCATGTCGCCCTCTCCCGGTCCTACGGCCGGGACCTCCTCGCCCAGGGGCTTTCCCCCCGGGGGATCGTCGAATCCGTGAACGCCGAGGACCGCCCCCTCAACGCGCTCCTCAAAGTCCTCTCGGGCGTCGGCGGGTATCGCGAGGACCCCCTCCGGAAAAAGGCCCTCCTCCTCGCTCTTGCGCTCGAGCGGAGGCCCGAGCGTTTCCTCCGGGTCAAGGACCCTCTGAGCTGGGCGCCGGTCGTCGACTACCATAACATCCGGACGGCGCTGCGCACGGGCATGGTGGAGCCGGTCGGGGAGCCCCTCCGGGGCAAGCTCCGGCGGCGGGAGTTCGTGACCGAGGAGGAGGAGCGGGCGGTGCGAGCGGCGACCTTCGACGCCATCGCAGGCCTGATCGAGGGCTCGGGCGCGGGCGTGGCCAAGATCGACGCTCTCTTCTTCGGGGCGCGCCGGACCTGCCCGGAGATGACGGCGCCGGACTGCCCGCGCTGCCCGCTCGAGAAGGCCTGCGCGAAACGGATCGAACTCTTCCAGCCCGTCTTCCGGACCACGTTCTACTGAAACATTCTTGCCACTAAGACACCAAGTCACGAAGAACTGACATAATGTCTTTCTTCGTGCTTCCTTTGTGCCTTGGCGCCTTTGTGGCATAATCCCCCGTCGGGCCATGATCATCTACGGACGCAACGTCATCCGGGAAGCCATTCAGGCCGGAGTCCGCCTTTCCCGCGCTTACCTCGCCGTCGGCGAGGGAGCCGCGGCGGAGCTCAAGCGCCTGGAAGAGGAGCTCGCCCGCCGGGGAGTCCCGGTCGAGAAGCTCTCCCGCGACCGACTGGAGGCCGTCGCCCACTCCCGCGAGCACCAGGGGATCGCGGCCAAGATGGCGGATTTCGCCTACGCCGACGTCGGCGCCGTCCTGGACAGCCTCTCCCGACCCCCCTTCGTCGTCCTCCTCGACCGGATTCAGGACCCCCACAACCTGGGGGCGATCATCCGCACCGCCTACGGGGCGGGGGCGGACCTGATCGTCATCCCCGCCCACGACGCCTGCCTGGTCACTCCCGCCGTCCTCAAGACCTCGGCGGGCTACGCCTTCCGGATGCCGATCGCCGTGGAAACCAACCTCTCCCGGACCGTCGCGCTCCTGAAAGAGCGCGGGATCTGGGTCTACGGCGCGGTCATGGGCGGCGAGTCCTGTTTCCGGGTCGACTTCTCCGGGCCGGCGGCGCTCGTTTTCGGGAACGAGGGGGACGGGATCCGGAAGATGCTCCTCGAAAAGTGCGACTTCCGTGTCTCCATCCCGATGGCGCGGGAGATGGACTCGCTCAACGTCTCCGTCTCCGCCGCCGTGATCGCCTTCCGGGTGCTGGAGTCGCGGGCCAGCGCGCGGGTCTAAAGACCCGCGCCTACGGAAAACGGGGAGGGCAACACCGAGTGCCCGTAGCCGCGGACCTTTGATTGACCACAACCCCATCCCAAGGTAATCATCCCGACGAAAGTCGGGACAGGACCGCGGGCGGGGCAAGGACGCCATGAAATCCTACACCGAACTCGTCCGCTCCACCTGCCGCCAAGCGGCGGAGGCGGCCGTCCACGTCCGCATCCGCCCGGAGAGGATCGCCGCCTACGGCCGCTCCCTCCTCGCGGTCCGCCCCCCTCCCCCCGGCCTCGACCCCGCCCGCCACTACCTCGGCCACGACGAGGACACCGTCGCCTTCATCCTCACACTCGACTCGATCAACTTCGGATCGGGCTACTTCCCCCGCCTGAAGAAGCGGCCGGGCTGCTCGGGCTACTTCACCGTCGCCTCCGCCCTGACCGACCGCTTCCGCGAGCGGGGGCCGCTCTCCGCCGAGGAGCTGAGCCAGATCACCCCCCGCGACTGCGCCGGCATCTTCGGCCAGGACCTCTCCGACGGCGCCGTCGCCGAGCTGATGTCCCTCTTCGCCGGCGCCCTCAACGACCTCGGCCGCCTCCTCAACCGGAAATACGCCGGGAGCTTCCTCGGACTGGCCGGGGCGGCCCGGGGGTCGGTCGAGAGGATGATCGGACTCCTCAACGGGATGGAGGCCTTCGCCGACAGGGAGACCTATCGCGGGGGGCTCATCGTCCACTTCTACAAGCGGGCCCAGATCGCCTGCGCCGACCTCGCCCTGGCCTTCGACCGGCAGGGGCCGGGGCGCTTCGACGACCTCGAGCGCCTCACCATCTTCGCCGACAACCTCGTCCCCCACGTCCTGCGGGTGGACGGCGTCCTCGAGTACGACCAGGATCTCCTCGACCGGATCGAGAAAGGAGTCCTGATCCCGAAGGGCTCCGAGGAGGAGATCGAGCTTCGGGCCTCGGCCGTCCACGCCGTCGAGCTGATCGCGGAGAGCCTGAAGGGCTCGGAACGCCCGCTTGCTCCGATGGAGCTCGACTTCGTCCTCTGGAACCGCGGCCAGGAGCCGTCCTACAAGGCCCGCCCCCGCCACCGGACGAGGACCGTGTTCTACTGAGCCGAAGCTCATCGCGACGAATAAAAAGTGATCAGTAATCAGTCACTGATAACTGATTACTGATCACTGATTACTGTATGCTGCTTCCATGAACCTTTCCGCCCTTCCCGAAATCCTCAAGGACGAGCCTCCCTACCGGGAGAAGCAGGTCCGCCACGCCCTCTTTTCCCAGCTGATCGGGTCCTGGGACGAGGCGACGAACCTCTCCAAGGAGCTGCGGGAGAAGCTGAAAGCCGCCGTCCCGGTCGATCTCCCGGCCGAGATCGTCCGCTCCGCCGACGGAAAAACCCTGAAGGCGGCACTGCGCCTCATCGACGGGGAGACGGTGGAGACCGTCCTCATCCGCCACCGGGACGGGCGCAACACGGTCTGCGTCTCCTCCCAGGCGGGCTGCCCGCTCAAGTGCTCCTTCTGCCTCACCGGACGGGCGGGCTGGCGGCGCAACCTCCAGGCGGAGGAGATCGTCGACCAGGTTGTCCTCTTCGCGCGCCTCCTGAAACGGGAGGGGGAGCGGGTCTCCAATGTGGTCATGATGGGGATGGGGGAGCCCTTCATCAACTACGCCCAGGCCCTCGCCGCGGTCCGGATGCTCAACCGGCCGGACATGCTCGGGATCGGGGCCCGCAAGATCTCCATCTCGACCGTCGGGATTGTCGAGGGGATCGAGAAGCTCGCCCGGGAGCCCCTCCAGGTCAACCTCGCCCTCTCCCTCCACGCCCCGGACGACGCGCGCCGGGAGAAGCTCATCCCGGTCAACCGGAAATACCCGATCGCCCGGGTCCTGGCGGCCGTCTCCGACTACATCGAGAAGACCCGCCGGCGGGTGATGATCGAGTACCTCCTGCTCAAGGACTTCAACGACTCCGAGGAGGACGCGCGGAAGCTCGCCGCCCTGCTCAAGAAGTCCCTGAAGCGCCTTTTCTTCGTCAACCTGATCGCCTGCAACCCCGGCGGTCCGGGGGAGGCCTCTCCTCCCGAGCGGATCAAGCGCTTCCAGGCCGTCCTCGAGGGCGAGCGGATCGAGGCGGTCGAGCGCTTCCGCTTCGGCGACGAGATCGCCGGGGCCTGCGGCCAGCTGGCGGGCAGACCCGGAGATCCAACCGCGAATCTCCGTGAATAGGCCTGGCCGGGAAGATGATGTCCATGGATTGCCACGCTTGCGCGCCATCGCGCTTCAGCGCGCAGGCACAAATTTGCATGAATGGTCTGATCACTTCTTTCCCCGTTGCCGATCGCTCTCTTCGTGTGGGAGCCCCGATCAAATCTTCGATTCGATCGGGGCGATGACGAGCCGGATCGGGGCGAGACGCCCCTCCCACACCCCGCATAACTGAGGCCTTACGTCCGGTTGATTTTTCCGGCTGTTTCCCGCTATTATAGACCTAGCATTAACCCGGAGGATGACCCATGAAACTAGCCGCCCCGGCTGTATGCTTAGCCTTCGTCCTGGTGATCGCGACCCCCCCGGTTTCCGCCCAGACCACGTGGTCGCTGGATACCGACGTCGGGTCCACCAACCTCTACGGCGTCAGCGTCCTGGACGCCTCCCATGCCTGGGCGGTCGGCGGGGTCGGCGCCGGCGGGCCGGGAAACATCTATAGATACGACGGTGCCACCTGGTCGTTCGAGACAACCATCGACACTCGCCATAGCGCGGTCTGGGCGGTCTCCCCGAACGATGTCTGGGTGGCCTCCCACAACGGAGCGGTCTATCACTACGACGGCACCTGGAAACAGGACACCGACTTGGGCATCGCCTTCAACTCGAGCATCCGGGGCGATTCTATGGGATCGACGATCAATGTGGGGACCAGCAACGGCACGGTTTATCAAAAAGCGGGGAACTGGGCCGTCCAAACCCAGCTCGAAGCTGGTCTGATGGTGAACGGCTTCGACATCAAGACCGGATCGGGGTTCTGGATGGTGGCCGACTCCTACGGAAGCCACGGTGTCATCTTCCGCAACCTGGGGGGCTGGACGGTCCAGACCGACATCGCGGGGATCGACCTTTACGACCTCTACGTCGTCTTCGAGGATTTCTATTACGGATATGTGGCGGCGGGAAAGCTTTCCCCCGCTACCGGCTACATCCTTTTCTGGAATGGAGTGAGGTGGACCACGCAGACGACCGTGCCCGACGCCATCATCCGCTGCGTCTGGGGGGCCGACTCCCGCCACGTCTGGGCCGGCGACAACGGGGGAAGGATCTATTTCGGCGACGGCGACACCTGGACACTGCAGACGAAGACCTCCTCCTCCATGATCAATGACATCTGGGGGACGAACTCCGGACTGGTCTGGGCGGTGGGCAACGACGGCCAGATCTACCGGGGGTTGACCCCCCAGCGGTGCAACTACCACACCGATTTCGACGGCGACGGGACGAGCGAGATCGCCCTTTACCGGCAGAGCGAAGGGCTCTGGGCGATCCGGGACCTCACCCGGGCCTACTTCGGCTCCTCGGTCGACACCGCCGTCCCCGCCGACTACGACGGCGACGGCGCCTGCGAGATCGCTACCCAGCGGGGCTCCTCCGGCCTCTGGGCGGTGCGCGACCTCACCCGCGTCTACCTTGGCATTCTCCTCGACCAACCCCTCCCCGGCGACTACGACGGCGACGGGTCGGCCGACTGCTGCGTCTTCCGCCCGGAAACCGGCCTCTGGTCGATCCGAAACGTCACCCGCTTCTACTTCGGCGGCTCGGGCGATCGTCCGGCCATCGGCTACTACGACGGGGACAACCTCCTCGACGCCGCTGTCTTTAAAGCGGGCGAGGGGCTCTGGGCGGTCCGGGGGATCACCCGCTTCTACCTCGGCTCCTCCGCCGACAACCCCGTCCCGGGCGACTATACGGGCAACTCCGCCTGGGAGGGGGCGATTTTCCGCCCGGCCGACAAGCTCTGGTCGGTCCGGGACCTCACCCGGCTCTACTTCGGCTCCGGCAACGTCTCCTCCCGCCCCGGCGATTACGACGGCAACGGCCGCGACGACATCGCCGTCTACCGCTTCCTCGACGGCCAGTGGGCGGTCCGCGACCTGACCCGGGTCTACTTCGGCTCCTCCCTGGACCTCCCGGTGACAAGGTAGCGGCCGAGACGACGGGCGGTAGGCCGTTTCCCCGCCTCCGCCCTGCGGGCTACGGCGGACGGGTGTGAACCGGCGCCCCAGGACGCCCGATCGCACTTGTCCGCCAGAGCCCGAAGGGCGACGGCGGAGATCGGGCCTAGAGGCGGCTGTCCCGCGAAACCCGATGAACTGCATCCGGATCGCGATCGCCCTGGCTCCCCTGATCCCCTCGTTCGTTTCCGCCTCCCCCCTCAAGCCGGACGAGGAGATCGTCTTCTTCCCCACCGCGGCCGCCCTTTCGACCGACGGGACGCGCTGGATCGTCCCCGTCCACGGATGGGTTTTCGAGCGGGAATCCGGCTCCCCGACGCGGAACGCCCTGATCGCCGCCCTGCGGATTAGCCTCGGTCTCGAGGCGGAAGACCCCGGCGACGATCTCTTCCGGGCCCGGGCGGGGATGTTCGTCGTCGACAACGAGAGCGGCAAGGAGATAACCGTTCGCCTGAACGATCGGATCCTCCCCTGCCCCCCCTCCGGAGATGACGGCCATTTCCGGGGCGAGTTCGGCATCCCGCGGGAAAAGGGCCGGCCGGGCGAATGGGTCTTCTTCACCGCCTGTCTCCCCGCCGCCGACGGCCGGACCTACGCGGGCCGAGCGCTGCTCGTCCCGGACGGCGCGCCGATGGTGATCTCCGACATCGACGACACGGTCAAGGTGACCGAGGGCTGGAGAAAGGATGCGCGGATCGCCAACACCTTCGCCCGCCCGTTCGAGGCCGTGGCCGGGATGGCGGAGGTTTATCGGGAGTGGGCGGCCAAGGGAGCGGTCTTCCACTACGTCTCGGGATCGCCCTGGCAGCTCTACCCCTCGTTCGCGGAGGGTTTCGCTCGCGTCGGCCTCCCCCCCGGCGCTTTCCACCTGCGCCCCTTCCGCCTGGCCGACGGGACCGGACTCGCCTTCTTCTCCTCCCCCCGGGAGTACAAGCTAAAGACCGTCTCGGCGATCGTCGAGCGCTTCCCGCGGTCCGTCTTCGTCCTGGTCGGCGATTCCGGGGAGCAGGACCCCGAGGTATACGGCGAGATCGGGCGGAGGTACCCCGAGCGGGTCGGCGCGATCTTCATCCGCGACGTGAGCGTGGGCGAGTCCCAGGCCGGGCGCTTCGAGAAGGCCTTCCGCGGCCTTCCTCCCTCCCACTGGCATGTCTTCAAGTCGGCCGACGACCTGCGCCGCCTGCCCGGGTTCGGAGTGGTATATTAAAGGCGATGATCTCGCCTGCCCTCCTCGGCCGCCGGCTCGCGCCCGTTTTCCTCCTCCTCGCCGCCCGCGCCGCCCAGGGCGGCGCGGTTTTTGAGACCTCGCTCGCCAAGGTTAAGCCGGACTCTCCCCATGAAGGCCCGGCGACGATCGAGATCGCCGCCGCCCGGAACGAATACGAGTCCTTTGCGATCATCCTTAACGGCCCCCTCTCCGGCGTCACGGTCGAGTTCTCCTCGCTCACCGGCCCCCAGGGAACCATCCCGGCCTCGTGCCTCCTCGGCTTCCGCGCCGCTTACCTCAAGATCGCGACCGCCTCCAACTACGAGGGGGATACCGGCCTCTTCCCCGACGCGCTCATCCCCGGGGTTGACCCCTACGCCGGAGAGGAACGAAACGCCTTCCCCGTGGACGTCCCTCCGGGGGAGAACCGAACCGTCTGGGTCGATCTCTTTGTCCCCCCCGGAACGCCCGCCGGGCGCTACGCCGGAACCGTCCGCGTCCGCTCCTCCTCCTCGCCCGACCAGTTCCTCCCCTACTCCCTGACCGTCTGGAACTTCGACCTCCCCTCCACCTCGTCCCTCCCCATTGCCTTCGGCTACGAGGCCTGGTCGGTCCTGCGGGGGCACTACGGCGAGGACGGCATGGACAACCACTACGACCAGATCGTTCCCCTCGCCCAGCGCTACGCCGACTGCGGCCTGATGCACCGCGTCACCCTCTCCTCCTGCCTGCGGGAGGAATGGGATCTCTACGACGATCCCATCCCCTGGGAAGCCCTGGACGCCCGCTGGGGAAGCTTCTTCGACGGGCGCGACCTTCCCTTCGGCCTGAAAAACGCGCGCCTCACTTCCCTGGAAATTCCGGAGATCGGCGATACGCCGGAGGGCAAGATCGCCTTCTGGGAGAAGTTCTGCGAACACTACCGCGCCCAGGGCTGGTTCGACCTCCTCTTCGATTACACCTTCGACGAGCCCTCCGAGGCGGCCGACTACCAGGCGATCCGCGACCGCGTCGCCCTCCTCCGCGAGGCCGACCCCGGTCTCCGCTCATTGGTCACCGCCGACATCCAGGAAGCCTCGCAGTTCGACGCCCAGACCGTCATCGACATCTGGGTCCCGATCATCAACGTCATGGACGGCAAGCCCTACCCCGCCTGCTGGGACCCCCAATCGGAATACGCGGGGAGCCAGCGGACGCTCTACGATCCCCTCCTCGCCGCCGGGGCGGAGCTCTGGTGGTATCAGTCCTGCATGAGCCACGGCTGCGACGGGGCCGACCCGGACGACGCCTGCGAGTCGGAGTATCCCTCCTACATGGTGGACCATTCTTCGGTGAAGAACCGGGTCATGTCCTGGATGAGCTACTACTACGACGTCCGGGGCGAGCTCTACTTCGACGTCAACTACTGCGACGCCGAGGGTGAAGCCTGGGTGAGCACCTACTATTTCGGGGGAAATGGCGACGGGACCTTGATCTACCCCGGTCGGCCCGACGTGATCGGGGGGACCACGCACATCCCCATCGAGTCCATCCGGATGAAGCAGATCCGGGACGGGATGGAGGACTACGAGTATTTTCGGCTTCTGGAGAACCTGGCGGGGCGGGATACGGTCCTGGCCATTCTGTCCAGAGCGGTCACCAACGCTTATACCTATTCTGGCGACGGAGCGGTCTACCGGGAGATCCGGCGCGGGATCGGCGAGAGGCTCTCCCGCGCGGGGGCGCCCCGGGTCATGGCCGGCAGCGATTTCGACGGTGACGGCACGAGCGAGATCGCCGTCTTCCGCCCCGCTAGCGGCCTCTGGGCGGTCCGGGGGATCACCCGTCTCTCCTTCGGCGCTCCGGGCTCTCTCCCCGTCAACGGAGACCACGACGGAGACGGGACCGACGATATCGCGGTCTTCTCCCCCTCCTCCGGACTCTGGGCGGTCCGCGCCGTTACACGCTTCTTCTACGGAAACTCCTCCGATTCCCCCGTCCCGTCCGATCTCGACGGCGACGGGACGGCCGACTCCGCCGTCTTCCGGGAAGCAACCGGCCTCTGGGCGATCAGGGGATCCTCCCGCTTCTATCTGGGGACGGCCGGAGATTTCCCCATCGCCAGCGATAGCCGGGGCGACAGGACGGCTGACGTCGGAATCTTCCGTCCGGGGCTCGGCCTCTGGACGATCCGAGGCGCCACTCGTTTCTATCTCGGCGGATCGTCGGATCTCCCCGTCTATCTCGACCACGACGGGGACGGGACGGAGTCGGCGGGGATCTTCCGTCCCGCCTCGGGTCTCTGGACGATCCGGGGACTGACGCGCTTCTTCTTCGGATCCGCCGGTGACATCCCCTGTCCGGCCGATCCCGACGGCAACGGGAGTGGCGAACCCATCGTTTTCCGGGGAGGCCAGGGCCTGTGGGCGGCGAGGGGGCTCACCCGCCTCTTCTTCGGCTCGGCCGCCGACATTCCCGTGGCCAAATAGTGAATGGCGACTAGTGACTGGTAGCTAGCAAATATTCGCCGGCCAGCGATTATTGGTCCATACTGTCCATAAAGTCCATATTGTCCATAACTGTCCTATCGTCCATCCAGCCCATGCCAGCTCCCACCTCCCATCGCCTCTCCCAGGCCATCGCCGCCGCCGCCCGCGGACAGACCTTCGCCCTGATGGAGGTCTGCGGGACCCACACCGTCTCCATCTTCCGCTCCGGGCTCCGCTCCCTCCTCCCCGAGACCATCCGCCTCGTCTCCGGACCGGGCTGCCCGGTCTGTGTCACGCCGGTCGAGTACCTCGACCGCCTGATCGCCCTCGCCCGCCGGCCCAAGACCGTCATCGCCACGTTCGGCGACCTGATGAGGGTGCCCGGTTCGAGATCGTCGCTGGCGAAGGAGAGAGCGCGCGGCGCGGACGTCCGTCTCGTCTATTCCCCCTTGGACAGCGTACGGATCGCCGCCGCCGAGAGGGGGAAGCGCGTGGTCCTCGCCGCCGTCGGCTTCGAGACCACCATGCCCGCGGTGGCCGCCGCCGTCCTGGAGGCGGAAAAGCTTGGGCTCGACAACTATTTCATCCTCCCCGGCGGGAGGATGATCGCGCCCGCGATGGAGTCCCTGCTGGCCCGAACCGGGGAGGATCGTTCGGCCGGTCATTGCCAGGACCCCGAGCGGAGCGAGGGGGACGAAGCAATCTCTCCCTCTCGCCGCTCTGTCATTGCGAGGACCCCCGAGCGGAGCGAGGGGGACGAAGCAATCTCTCCCTCACGCCGACGGAGAGATCGCTTCGCTTCGCTCTCCCTGACCACCCGGGCCGTCGAAAAGCCCCTCCGCGGCATCGACGGATTCATCTGCCCCGGCCACGTCTCCGTCGTCACCGGGATGGAACCCTACGAGCGGATCGCCCGGAGGTATAAGGTCCCCTGCGCCGTCGCCGGATTCGAAGCGGAGGACATCCTCCTGGCGGTCCTGACGTTGGTGAGGATGATCCGGGAGGGGAAGGCCGGGGCGGCCAACCTCTACACCCGGGCCGTGCGAACGGAGGGGAATCGAAGGGCGCAGGACCTCCTGCGCCGGGTTTTCCGCGCCGGAGACGCCCCCTGGCGGGGCCTGGGGACGATCCCGGGGAGCGGCTTCGCCCTGAAAAATGAGTTCCGCCGCTTCGATGCCCGGACGGCGATCCCGCTCCGCCTCCCGCCGGCGCGCGAGGACCCCCGCTGCCGCTGTGGCGAGGTCCTCACCGGCCGGATCGTCCCCCCCGCCTGCCCCGCCTTCGCCCGCCGCTGCACCCCCGACCGCCCCCTCGGCCCCTGCATGGTCTCGAGCGAGGGGGCCTGCGCCGCCTGGTTCTCTTTGTCGCGGTGCGATCCGTAGGCGCGGACATTTATGTCCGCGCGCCCTGCCGTGGAGTGTGAAGCGAAAGCTTCACGCCGATTTGGAGTGCGGCGACACGTCGCCGCTTTCGCCATCGGGGCAGGAATGCCCCTCCCACAAGCACGCTATCGATCGCCCCCCCGATTATTCCGTGAAGAGGGCGACTCGAATACTTCAGCCAACGGCTTTCAGCCTGCCCAACGCCGACAGCAATCCGTCCAGGATGGTCAGCGGATGAGGAGGACAGCCGGGTATGAAGAGGTCGACCGGGAGGAGCCCGGAGAGGCCGCCGTGCGCTTCGGGATGGCCGGCGTAGATGCCGCCGGAGATCGCGCAGGCGCCGACGGCAATGACGATCTTCGGGGAAGGGACGGCCGCGTAGGTCTTGAGGAGCGCGAGCCGCATGTTTTCCGTCACCGGCCCGGTGACGAGGATACCGTCGGCGTGGCGGGGCGAGGCGACGAACTGGATGCCGAAGCGGCCGATGTCCCAGGCCAGCGTGCCGAGGACGTTGGTGTCGGCCTCGCAGGCGTTGCAGCCGCCGGCCGAAACCTGGCGGAGTTTCAGCGAACGCGAGAAGCACTTCCTCCGGTCTTCCCGGAGAAGCGGAGGAACCCGCTCACTCCCCGGAACGACGACGAGATCCTCCCGCCGGGCCGCGGCGAGGCGGTGGTCGCGGCTGAACAAGACCGCGCCCGAAGGGCAGGCGGCGCGGCAGGCCCCGCAAAAGATGCATAAGCCCATGTCCAGTCGCAGCGGAGTGGAATCGCGAGGCGGCTGGATCGCCCCGGTCGGGCAGATGGCCGCGCAGGACCGGCAGCCCGGAGCGCATTTCCCGCCCTCCAGAACCGGACGGCCGATAAAAAGCGCGGGCAATTCCGGCGCCGGGCCGGCGGGATAGGGCATGGTCCGATATCCCTGGTGGAAACGGGCTTTCAATATCTCCAGCATGTATTCCTCTTCACCGATCGAAGCCGCAGTAAGAGAGATTGAAACTCTTGTTGCAGAGGGGGAAGTCCGAGATCTGGCCGTTGCGCAGGGCGAGGGCGAGACCAAACCAGTTGTGGAAGGAGGGATCGACCGCCTGGTAGCGAGCGAAACGCCCCGCGTCATCGGTGACCGCCGCGTGGCAGATCTCGCCGCGCCAGCCCTCGACCAGGGCCACGGCGAGCCTCCCCGCCGCCCAAGGCCCCCCCTCCACCCGCGCCGGACCCTCGGGCAGGGCCTGGAGCTGCTCGGCGATGAAGGCCGCCGACCTCTGGATCTCGAGCCAGCGGACGAAGGCCCGGGCGAAGACGTCGCCGGTCTCCGCCGAGGCCGGCGGGATGTGCGCCATCCGGAAGATCCCGAAGGGAAAATCCCGGCGGACGTCGCGGGCGAGTCCGGAGGCGCGAGCCGCCAAGCCCACCAAACCTGCCGCCGCCGCGTCCGCCCCCGTCACCACGCCCGTCCCCTCGAACCTGGCCAGGACCGACGGCGTCTCCCAGAGAAGCCCGATCGCCGATTCGGCGTCGCGCAGAGCCGCCGCCAGGCGCTCCCGCAGCCGAGCGGCGGTTTTCTCCTCCAGATCGAACCCGACGCCTCCCGGTCGCATCATCCCGCGTCCGAATCGGTTGCCGCAGAGGGCGGCCGTGAGGTTCAGGACGTCACCCCGGATCCGCCCGCAGTAGGACATCGTGGGCAGGAAGCCGACGTCGCCGGAGAGAGCCCCCAGATCTCCGAGATGGTTGGCGATCCGCTCCAGCTCCAGCGCCACGCCCCGAATGACCTGGGCCCGCGCCGAGACCCGGCAGCCGGAGAGCGCTTCCGCGATCCGGCAGTACGCCATGGCGTGGCCCACCGTGGTGTCGCCGGCGAGCGTTTCCAGGTAATGAATGGTTTTCGACGCGGGAGCGCCGACCAGCGCCCGTTCGATGCCGCGGTGCTGATAGCCGAGCGAGATCTCCAGGTGGTGGACGACCTCGCCGTGGCACTGGAAACGGAAGTGCCCCGGCTCGATGATCCCCGCGTGCACCGGCCCCACCGCCACCTCGTGGATCTCCTCGCCCTCGATCCGGAAAAAGTCCGCGGCGCCGCAGGAAACGGCCGGGCGGCCGGAAAGGCGCGCCGGGGGGAAACGCACCGGTTTCAGCCAGGGGTGGCCCCGGGGTTCGACGCCGGTCTCCTCGAATATCTCCCGCTCGAAGAGATGCGCCTGGGGACATAACGGCGTCAAGGCGGGATAGCCATCACTGACGGCGGCGGAGAGGACCGAGAGGATGCCTCGGTCTTCCCGGGCGATGACGGCGACCAGACGCGCCCCCGCCGGCCCGGGGAGGCCGAAGAAAGACGCCAGCCGCCCGCCGCGGCGAACGCCGATGAGAATGGACTCCCGGAACTCCTCCACGGTGAGAAGGGGGACTTCGCCGAGATCCACCGCGGCGCCGCTCAAGAGGGGAACGCCCGCGATCACGGCGTCGCCCCCAGTATCCGGGCGGCCTGGGCGAGCGCGCCCAGCAGCGGAGGCGGCATCCAGACCCCCAGGAGGAGGAGCGCGCCGAGCGGTCCGAAGACCAGCGCCCCCTCGATCCAACATGCCTTCGGCGGTTTCACCGCCGCCGCCGGGGGATCCCAGGCCATCGCGATGACATGGCGGAGAGCCCCCACGAAGACGACGCCGACGCCGGAGAGGAAGAGGACGGCGGCCAGCCGGGCGCCGCTGTCCAGCGCGGCTTTGAGGATCAGGAACTCGCTCATGAAGAGGGCGAAGGGAGCGACGCCGAGGAGGGCGAGCAGGCTGCCGACGAGTCCGGACCCCCAGACCGGCGAGGAGCGCAGGAGGCCCGTCATCCCGCGCATATCGTGCGTCCCGTAGATCTGCCCCAGCCTCCCCGCGCAGAAGAACGAGAGGGATTTGCAGAGGGAATGATTGAGCGTGTGCCAGAGGGCCGCCACCGCGCCGAAACCGCCCAGGCCGACGCCCAGCGCGATGATCCCCAGGTGCTCCACGCTGTGGTAGGCGAGGAGACGCTTGAGGTCGTGCTGGGCCACGATAAAGGCCGCCGCCACGATGATCGAGACGAGGCCGAAGGCCAGGAGGATCCCCCTTCCCCAGCCCGCGCCGCCCGGGATCGCCTCGGTGAGGGGGAGGCAGCGGAGGATGCAGTAGAGGGCGGCGTTGAGCATGAAGCCGGAGAAGACGGCCGAGACCGGGGCGGGCGCCTGGCTGTGGGCGTCCGGGAGCCAGTTGTGCATGGGCGCCAGCCCCGCCTTGACGCCGTAGCCGACGACCAGGAAGATGAAGCCGGCCTTGAGGAGCGCGGGGTCGAGGCGGGAGGCGGCCGCCCGGGTCGCCGTCCAGGAGAGCGCGGCGGTCCCCTGGAGGCCCGCCATCCCCGCCGCCGCGGCGACCAGGAGCGCGCCGGTGAAGGCGAGCGCCACGCCGACCGAACACATCAGAAGGTATTTCCACATCGCCTCCAGCGAGGCCGGCGAGGGATGGATGCAGACCAGGAAGGCGGTGAGGAGCGTGGTCGCCTCGATCCCCACCCACATCAGGCCCAGGTTGTCGGAGAGGAGCGTGACGAGCATCGCCGCCAGCGACCCGAACCAGAGGCCGCCGTAGCGCCGCGCCGTTTTCCGGGAGAACTCCCCCGCTTCGATCTCGGCCCGGAAATAGCCGACGGCGTAGAGGGCGCTCAGGGAGAAGATCAACATCATCACCGCCAGGTGATAGGCCGAGAGCGCGTCGAGGCGGAGCCAGCCCCAGCCGGCCGAGACCGGCCCGGCGCGGAAGACCGTGACCGTGGCGACGGCGGCCAGGCCCGCCGTGATAAGCGTGCCCGCCGCCCCGAAGCGGAGGATCGCGGACGCGGAGGGAAGCGCGAGCGAGACGCCCGCCAGCGCCACCGGGAGCGCCGCCAGCAGAGGCAATAGCCATTCCGCGTTCATGGGTCAGCCTTTCAGGACGTTCAGCCGGTCGGCGTCGATGTGGTCAAACTCGCGGTTGATCCGGTAGATGGCGATCCCCATCACGAAGACCGCCGCGAAGAGGTCCATCAGGACGCCCAGCTCGATCAGGACCGGGATCTCCCGGGCGATCGCCAGGCCGAAAACGTAGATGCCGTTCTCGACCGCGAGATAGCCGATCGCCTGGTTCATCGCCGTTCTCCGGGCCACGATCAGGAAGAGGCCGGTCAGCATCATCAGGAAAGACAACGGCGCGATGAGTCCCGAGGCGGTCTTCAGGGGAAGCGGCAAGCGGGAGTCGAGCCAGAAGGAGGCGAGCAGGGCGACCACGCCGAAGAGCAGGGACGCGGCGTAGCCGATGAAGGGCCGGGACTCGCGGTTGATGTCGGATTCCCGCAAGGCGCGCGCGAGGAGACGGGGGAAAACGAAGCCCTTCATTCCGACCACGATCGCGCCGACCAAGGCCAGGCGCGTCGTCAGGCCGCCGCGCAGCGCGAGCGGAAGCAGCCCCGCCAGTATCCCCTGGACGGCGCCGATCCGGATGGAGACGCCGAAACGCCCCGCCCCCAGCAGAAGAAAGCTGGTCAGGACCAGGGCGACGAGGAGCGTGTCCAGAACCGTCTTCATGACGCGAAACCCGCTACCAGGGCGAAGGCGAGCGCCGAGATGGCGCCCGCGCCCACCAGGAGCTGGGGGACCTTGGCGAGGGGGAGACGCGCCATCACCGACTCGATCGCGCCCACCGCGACGGCGAGAACCCCCATCCCTCCGGCGAAGGCGGCGAAGGCGAGCGGGGACGGAAGCTCCCAGGGCGAGAGGACGAGGTTCACGATCAGGCTCCCCGTCACCCAGAGCTTCAGCGAGGCGCCGTAGAGGACTAAAGCCAGGTCGGGGCCGGAGTAGTCCAGGATCATCACCTCGTGGATCATGGTGAGCTCGAGGTGCGTGTTGGGATCGTCCACCGGGATGCGCGAGTTCTCCGCCAGGAAAACGATCAGGAGCGCCGAGGCGACCAGCGCCAGGGCGGGCCCCGACGCCGCCCAGGACGACCGGGAGAGGCCGGCGAAGATCCCGCTCAGGGAGAGCGAGTCGCCGGAACGGGCCAGGGCGGCCAGGCCGAGGAGGAGAGCCGGCTCGGCCAGGGCGGCGAACTGGACCTCGCGCGACGCCCCCATGCCTTCGAAGCTCGACCCGGTGTCCAGTGCCGCGATCACCGTGACGAACCTCATCAACCCCAGGCAGTAGGCGAAGAGGATCAGGTCGCCCGGGAAGGAGACCGGCGCCGGCGACCCCGGGACGGGCAGGATCGTGAGCGCCGCCGCCACGGACGCGAGAGAGATCGCGGGAGCGGCTCGGAATACCCAGGTGGTGGTGCGGCTGTAAACGGCCCCTTTCCGGAGAAGCTTGGCGAGATCGCGGTAGGACTGGAGGAGGGGCGATCCCCGCCTCCCCGCGAAGACGGCCTTGGTCCGGTTGATCACTCCCGAGAGGAGGGGAGCGAGGAGAAGTCCGGCGACCGGCAATAGTATCGAAGACAGGCGCATGACGGCTCTAGAGTTTCCAGACCAGGAGGCCCACCAGCGCCAGGACGATCCCCAGTATATAAAGGTTCAAACGCCCGTGCTGAAGGAGACGGAGCCGGGCCAGGAGCCCCCCCATGATCGAAAAAATCGGACGGTAGACGCCCTCCTGGTAGAGATCGGGCGTTTCGCTGGAGAAGGAGGATGACGCGGGGAAGAAACCCATGGGCGGAACGAAACGGCGGCGGGTGCGCAGGAAAACGCGGAACATCCGCATCAGGGGATCGGCGAAGGAGGAGGCGGTGTATTGCATCCGGGGCGACGGCGCGATGTAGCCGCAGTCCCAGGTGACGGAGGCGCTCACCTCCCGGCCGCGGAGAAGGCGGTCTCGCGCCCAGTAGAGAAGGAGGGCAAGGCCGATCCCTCCCGTCGCCACCGCCGCGATCATGGTCAAGGCGTCGCCCACGCCCGCCGGGGCCGAAGACAAGCCGGCCACCACGCCGACCGCCGGCTGGAGGAATGGGATGATGAACGACCCGCCGAGGCCGATGGCGGCGCAGGTGGTCGCCAGAATCGCCATCGGCATCTTCATCGCCCCTCCCGATTCATGGGCCGCGGCGGACGCGGAGGAGCGCGGCTCGCCGAGGAAGATCACGCCGAAGGCCTTGACGAAGCAGGCCACCGCCAGTCCCCCGATCAGTGCCAGCGCGGCGAGGCCGATCATCCCGGCGAAAACCGTCCCGACGGGTTGGCGGCTGGGCTCGGCCACGGCGCGCAGGGAGGACAGGTAGATCAGGAACTCGCTCACGAAACCGTTGAGCGGCGGCAGTCCGCAGATGGCGGCCGAGCCGACGAGAAAGGCGAGTCCCGTAGCCGGCAACCGCTTGAGGAGTCCGCCGAGATGCTCGATATCGCCCGTCCCGGCGGCGTGGATGACCGACCCGGCGGAGAGGAAGAGGAGGCTCTTGAAGACGGCGTGGTTGATCACGTGGAGGAGCGCGCCGGCCAGGCCCAGAAAGGCCATGGCCGGAGAGCCGTAGGAAATCCCCAAGAGGCCGATGCCGATACCGAGCGCGATGATCCCGATATTTTCGACGCTGTGGTAGGCGAGGAGGCGCTTGAGGTCGTGCTGGGCGAGCGCGAAGAGGACGCCCAGGACGCCGGAGACGACGCCGATGGCGACGAGCGACCAGCCCCACCAGGGAGGCGGCGTCCCGAGAAAGGTGAGAACGCGCAGCAGGCCGTAGATCCCGGTCTTGATCATGACGCCGCTCATGACGGCGGAGACATGGGAGGGGGCGGCGGGGTGGGCCTCGGGGAGCCAGACGTGGAGGGGAATGAAACCGGCCTTGGCGCCGAAGCCGACGAGGGCGAGGAGGAAGGCCGCTCCGGCGAAGCCGGGGAGGGCGGCGGCGCGGGCGAACCCGCTGAACTCCAGGCCCTCCGCTCCCCGCCCGAGCAGCGCGAAGAGGGCGAGCAGGAACGCCGCCCCGATGTGGGCGGCGATCAGGTAGATCCAGCCGGCCCGGCGAACGCCGGCCTTCTCGCTGTCGAACATGACCAGGAAGAAGGAGGCGATCGACATCGCCTCCCAGGCGAGGAGGAAGAGGAGTCCGTCGCGCGCGAGCACCACCAGGAGCATGCTGGCGGTCAAGAGGTGGAAGAAAAACCAGGAGACGGCGAGGTCTCTCTTCCCCTCCCGGTCCCTGAGGTAGGCCGACCCGTATATCGCCGAGAGAGCCGTTATGGCGAGTATCGGGAGCGCGAAGACGGCGGAGAGGGCGTCCAGAGCAAGGAGGATCGATCCGAAGGGCATCGACCAGCCGAGGCGAAGCGCGCCCAGAGAGCTACCGCTCAACGCCATGAGGACCGGAGGGAGGCCGAGGAGAGCGGCGGCGACGGCGACCGCCGGCCCGATGATCCGCGTCCGTGACGGACGGCCGATCGTGGCCAGGCAGAGGAACGCCCCCCCGAAGAGGACACCCAGAGCCGCGACGATCCAGATCACTCCTGGACGGCTCCTTCCTCCCTGCTCCCGGTCGGGCGATGCGGGATGCTGCCGTCGACCAGGGCCGCGGCGGCGGCGATCTCGGCCCGGCTTCCGCGGCGGGAGATCGCATCGGAGAAAGCGGGATGGCGCAGCGCGAATGAGAGCCGGGAGAGAAGATTCAGATGGGCCGAGATGGTGGGGGAGACGATCATGAAGATCGTGTGGACCGGTTTGCCGTCCAGAGAGCCGAAGTCGATCGCTTTCTCCAGGAAACAGAGCGTCACCATCGGCTGGGGGATGAACATGACGATGGGGTTGCGGACATGGGGGATGGCGATGCCTTCTCCGATCCCGGTGGACCCGAGCGACTCGCGGGCCAGGAGCACGCGCAACAGGAACATCCGGTCGACTTCCTTCGGGAGCGCCATCATCTCGATGGCGGTTTTCAGGACCGAATCTTTGTCATCACCCTCCACCCGGTAGTGAATCCCCCCTGCCTGGAGGGCTTCCGCCAAGGAAGGGAATGGCACCTTGTCCCGATCGGGGTCGGAGAAGATCTCGGTCGAGACGTTGACGCGGTGGGCCGTCGCCCATTCCAGGAGCTCGGCCCGGTTGATCCGGTATTGCTCGTTGATCTTGAAAACCGGGAGATTGTTCCCCTTGATCCACCGATAAACGGTCTTCTCCGACACGTTCATCAGCTCAGCTGCTTCTCTGACCCCTATCTGCATATTTTCTTATCTCTGTATTCCCTCGCTTGTGACAATCTTGGACATATTATCGCCCATAGCCCCACTTGTCCACGCCAAACATGCTTTCGAGTGCCTGTGGGAGCGACATTTCTATCGCGATCCCGGCCCGCCGAGCTTGTGGGAGCGACATTCCTGCCTGCCCCGCATTCCAAGAATCCACCCGGGGTCGCGATCCAAGCCAGCCAAGCCCGTGTGAGCGACATTCCTGCCTGCCCCGCATCCCAAGAATCCACTCGGGGTCGCGATCCAAGCCAGCCAAGCCCGTGTGAGCGACATTCCTGCCTGCCCCGCATCCCAAGAATCCACTCGGGGTCGCGATCCAAGCCAAGCCAGATTTGTGGGAGCGACATTCCTGCCTGCCCCGCATTCCAAGAATCCACTCGGGGTCGCGATCCAGGCCAGCCAAGCCCGTGGGAGCGACATTCTCGCCGCGATCCAAGCCAGCCAAGCCCGTGGGAGCGGCGTCTGCCCCATCCCGAAATCTTCTTCGGGACACGCCGCGATCCAAGCCCGCCTTGTAGCGTCGGGCCTCCTGGCCCGACGTCGTCAGAACCCTCGCAAATGACCTTCAGGTGCGATATCCAATTTCGCTCCGAATCTCCGTAGCCTGTGTTCCCACTCGTAGCCACAGACCTTTAGGTCCGCGGGATCCCCTCCCCCCGCTCCGCGAATTGTAGGCCGGGTCTGTGACCCGGCGCGTTGGCAATGCGGGGGATTTCTTCCCTAGTCACTCTTGTTTTCTTCATCGCATTCGCGATTATGCGAATCTCCATCTATCCCCGCCCTTTTCAATAGATTGAATACTAACTTGCCCCTAAACAGCATGTACCACGCCAACACAACATATAGCATTATGTGAATAATAATATTTGCGAATGCCGATATATCGATATTTTGCGCCGTCTTGGCAATATATGTCGCCATATCTTGCCCGGATTCGTCGATATGAATCCTGGGCATGGCGATATACTTGTACATGGATATCATAAGGGATGGCAGTATCATAACGGCCTTAATGCCGCAATATACGCCGAATGCCCTTACGATCACCCAGGCTGCTTCAGCCCCGTTCATGTTCATCTTCACGTTATCTCCATTTTAAGTATTCAGACCCGAGGCCTCATCCCCACATTTCACTCAACATCCTCGTCCGTTTCAACTTATTCATGAGCACCAAGCGGGGTGCCAATAACCTTTGGTGAAAGTCAACCGGGCCGATCCGCTTAGGCAGCCTTTTGAGCAAGACACTTCTTTACATTATGACCCCTGAGATCACAGATTGTGATCTTAAACACTGCCTGTCTCTCTGCATACCGAGCACTTCGGTTCCCGCCTATCGCGATCTCGCGTACCAGTTCCCCGGCATTGCCCGCATTTTGCGAGGAGAAGGCTTGACTGTATTTCAACGATCACTTGCTGATATATCTCGATATTCATCGTAGACAGATCTGAAATCGCGAGTAATCATATGAACCTTCCCATACTAGCGAATGTCCCAATCAGGCCGAATGAAATATTGACTACCTTGCGCCGTCTTTCATATCGCTATTGCCTCAATATTGCAAGCCAAGCAGCCAATGCACTTAAGACCGCTGCTATGCCCGATACAAGCGCCATGAGCCATAATTTGCTCTCTCTTCGCGATCGTTCAGCATTCCGTATCCTAATTTCTAACTCTTCTTCAAGAAATTTCGGATATTGAGATTCTGGATGAACATATAGACTATTTGTGCTAACGCCTATTGTGCGAGCATATTCCAATAGAGACTTTTTCCGATCTTTAGCATCGACATTCCTCATTAATATTTCTAGCTTGCTCATCGACATTCATCCATTATTACTAATGATTATATCCTCACTTCGCTAGTTGTCTAACAACTGCCAGTACTGAAGAAACAAGCTTTGTCATTGATTCCATAGTAGATAATGAGATCCTATCAGCGAGAGTAGGAGAATATGTCCGGACTCCGGCCGCATCGATATTGTGCCGAATCGGAAGGATTACTTTGCGCCCGTTGTTTTCAAGGCTAACAAGGCCGTCAAGTTCTCTCTGCGGCCAATTCTTGGCGAAGAAATATGGGCTCAAAATGACAATCCCATAGCGAGAATGAGCGAGGCCGCGATCAATGGATCGGCGAAGGCTATCTCCAAGAGTCAAAATGAATTCGTCATACCATACCCGGAGCCCCGCATCTCGAAGAGCTCGGGCAAAAGAGTTAACAAACGCCCTTTTGTCTTCCGATGCGTGACATATGAATACGTCCCACTCATCGTTGCCAGCATCAGGCAGGGTTGAATCTAGTCTAAGCTCTGCCAAAATATCGGAAGGTGGATATTCAATAGAGTCGGCAAGATCTCGAACTGGTTTTATGATAGCGGATAATGCTTCAATCATCTTGGTTGGCCATTTTGCAGCAGTTTTGTGATCAATCTCCGCTTTCCTAAGACTAATCCAATATTCAAGCGCAGCTCGTACATAACGGAAGCTACCGATAGATATCCCTTGAACAACTATAGGATCATATGTGCGATCTTTGAGGACTTCTTGACCCCATGATATAATATGCAGGATATCCTCGGCTTCGTTCTTATAAGGCCTATCGACTGCAGCATGCTTTAATGCCTCTTCATTCCATTCTTCTACTTTGGCAAGAAGACTTTTTAGAGATTCCTGTACAAGCATATATTCCTTCCTGGGAACATGCCAGTTTCCAGCATTCGTGCGATCTAAGCTGTACTGATACATATTATGCTATTCTCTGTTTGGAATATTTGTTAACTTCAGCAATCAATTGATCTCTCAGTCGAGCAAAGGGTCGGAGAAATACTATGTCCTAGAACCTAGCCGAGCCAACTGCGCGCTTACCATTACCATCCAGCTACGCGGCCGCTCCATTCAATCTTTCCCTCTGGACATGCAAAGCGACAATCCTATGATTACGACAGATCTTGTACTTCGAGAATCATAGTTGCTTATACCATGCCGAGAGTTTTTGTATAATGTTCCCTATATGCAATTGCGCCCGCTTCCAAATCCCATCATCCCGAGGCATTGGCACCCAAGATATATTGTCTAGATCTTGTAGCGCGATTTTGCATTCACGCACTGCATTATCGAAATATTCTCGATCTTTCTTACCTTGCCAGCATATTACCGAATTTGTACGGAAGAGCAGATTACGTATCATCCCGGCAATATTTGGTGGCAAATACACACAATGCTCGATCCAATATGATGACATGGTATCGAATGTATCCTTATATCTCTTCTCGGGGTAGGGATTTCTGTCCCTAGTGGCATCATCTTGAATGCCCTTGTTGCGATATATCAAATAATCACGAGCTGCCTGGTCAAGCTCGCATACCATGATATGCATACGTCTATATGATTCAAGTCGCTTTTCAAATATTAAATCAAACCGTTCTTGGATCTTTTGCCACCTTGTTGCTTTAAACGATGCCCATTGGGTTATTATGGTGCCAAGCATCGCTAAGATACCACCGATTAGTACAAGAAATATGTCTTTCATAATCCCTCGTCGATATATCCGATATTAGCTAGTATGTACCTGCGGTTATATGCAAATATAGTTTGCCATACGGCTTATTAGAAATGCTGAAGTTAAAAATACGCCCAGAACTACAAATACGCATTTTAACGATCCCAACACATCCGCCAATTTCCTCGTCCGTTTCAGCCGGTCCATAACCGCCAGGCGGGGGGTCTGAATATTTACCTTCAGCGGGAAGTGGAGCCCCGCACCATGTTCACGCCTAAATTCGACACCCTGAGCGAAGTACCCTCGGCTAACCTATCCTGAGCGCAGCCTGATACCGGGGCACGCCGCCGAAGGTTCGATCGGACCGATCCTTTGGGGCCGGCCTTTGAGAAGCAATAATCAAATCTCGAATTTCCCTATTGGAAGCATGGGGAGGCCTATGAAGCCGGATGGATCCCCTAAGCATGCAAGGGCCCAATAGCTAGGCAATGCCGATAAGGAATCAGCAATATTGCCTGTTGTAATAGATAAGTATCGCGAAGGACGATTCGCAGGATCTCGCTTTGTTATGTATCCATGGTGCGTATTCCTTAATGCCCTCATTACATTCCCTATGAATTGTCCGTATTTTTCCTCAACCATATTTTCCAATTTGCGATCCTTAACCATTACCCCGTTTCCTTTAATTAATCCAGGAATATATATCGATTCAAATACACTTTTTTCAATATCAGAATATATTGCCGCAATTGTACTCACTAGATATTTATGAATATCTTTTGGCATATCGCTTATGCATTTGCATATATATCCTGGAGCATCTATCGGATTGAACAGCATTTTAAATACCATATCCTTTGATATGCCGTTTGGAAGGTGCATTTCGGCTAGAGTTTCAAGCAGATCAGCTACTTCAAATGTCAAACCTTTGGCTACATTGGGTATCGAATTGATCGAAGCAAGAATAATTATCCGGAATAATCTATCAATGGTAAGGCTATGCTCAAAACAATATATCGGATCGATAATATTATCTTCGTCCAAGTAATTGCATATATCTGTCAATTCATACCATAATATGCTTGCTCTATTTATCACCCAATCCACCATTGCAATGCGGCCTGGCAAATCAGGTATATCCTTATAGCAATAGCGCCTATAAGATGCCTTTTCTGTCGCAGATTGTTCCCCAAGAAGCACTGTCCAGGGGATCTGCTCACCTGCAAAAGATGCATGGGCAAGAGGTATGTCCATCCATGTTGGGGGCCAAACTCCTGGAGTATATATATATGGCTTGGCTAAAGAAAAATGCAGGACAAGGCCAATGTTATCCGCATGGAATCCGGATATATTTGGATAAAAGAAATAATCCGCTAAATCTAATAACAATGGGATAATATGTATATGGTCAATATAATGCCAATCCCTTAATGCTGCAAATTTTCTGCTTCCAGGGCGTTTGTCAAACTCTTCGGGTTTAAAATTGCTGAATGCGTATGATGCTCGTTGGAAGCCAAATAGTTTAGCAAATCTATCATCTAGCATATAGCAAGTAACAATGCCATCGGGATATGAGCAAAAATATATATCAAAGGCTTGTCTCAGTATGGCTTCTAAGTCAGAATATTGTGCAAATCCTATGCCTTTTGCAAAATTCGTAAATGCAATATGTGGCTCTTTCTCAGCGCAAAGATGCTTCATTAGTTTTATACAGTCTTCTATCGTAGATCCGATGCCTTTCCTCCTATTGTATTCAGCATAACTTGAACGAGAATAGTCGTCTAGCCACCGCATATCCTTTTTATCTATCCATTGATCTTTCCCAAAGCGTGCAAGACATCTTGCCATTGGGATTATGTTGCATCCTTTACGACGTTCAATTCGCCTTAACCAATATTCCTTGCCGCTTCTATTATACTCATAATGATATTCAGGTCTCCTTTCGCATAGCGCAGCGATATTGGATGCATAATCTCTCTGTGGACTTGTTTGAGGGATTAAGGAACGGTATCCTAAGGCATCCAAAGTCACAATTTTTACCTGTTTACTCATTTTACCTTTCCTCCCTCCACAATCTTGATCTCCTCCTCCGTCAGGCCGTAGAGCTCATAAACCAGCCGGTCGATCTGGTCGTCGGTGGACTTGATCTCGCGATCCAGCCGGATCTTCTCGTCGGGATTCTTGGCAGCAGCAAGCCTCTTGTGAAGATCGAGCATCCTTTCCACAAGTGGCACCATTCGGTCATGCGCGATCTTGTCCGCTGGCTTCGACAAATCGATGACGCGGATAGGTACTTTCTCCATGTATTGATAAATGAGCCGGTAACGATATTCCCCGGCGCGTACACCGAACGGGATGCTGATATTGCTGATCGCATACCAAAACAGCCGGCTGTTCAATATACCCAGCAGATAAAGGTCGTCAGTTCCTAAACAGTAGGCAGTGTTTGCGAGATAATGTCCGCCAACGTCGAGGCAAAACCGAGGTCCCTTGGCGATGTCTGGATAGATTAGCTTTGGGCCATCGAACACTTCATAGTAGGCGACATCATCCTGAATTTCATACCAGGCGTAGCGACCTGGTTTACGACCTTTTAGAACGCCCTTGTCTCGTTTCGGCGTAAGGTCTTCTTTCCATTGAGCCAAGTGTTTGTGGATAGCCGGATACCGATTAATATCCACCCCACGCCGGGTGAAAATCAGCCAGAGGCCCGTTTCGTGGAAGATATTGCGGCGAATATCCTCGCCGCCGAGCAGTGGCTTAATGAGTTCCGCGCTCTTTTTATCCTGATTGATGAGTTGCTTGCGTGTTTCATTGTCAATGATAAACGCGTCGTTCAGCCCGGTCTTAATACCATAATATATTCTTCTGCCGACATACTCACTTAGGGGCTTCCCCGCCCTTGTGATTTTAGCGAGTACTGCTGCTTCTTCATCGGACTTCAACGCCCATGCCTCCGCCGACAGTCGTTCACTCGGAATCGAGAAGTGGTGTTGTCGGACGTGATCAGCAAGGTTGGTGAAGTCGAGGTTGTTCACCTTCGCGACTTCGATGCGAGCTTGCTTGCCGCCTTTCTGAAGAAGCGGGATGCAAACATAGGTGTCTTTGGCGTTGACGAAGATTGCAAGGCCACCGAAGTCCACAATACGAAGCACTGCGGCATGCTTCTTGAGCGTCCGGCGTAATGATTCGCCGTAACTCGCGCGGAGGAAACTGCTTGAAACGATGATGCTAAAGAATCCGCCATCTCTCAGAAGCTTGACGCCTTGCTCCATGAAGTAGGTGTAAAGATCCGCCACACCGTCATAGGCTTCGTAGTTTGTCTCGAAATACCGTTTGAAGTCGGAGAGCGCTTCCTGCCGAACATACGGCGGATTCCCGATCACTACATCGAAACCGCCGGACCTCATTATTTCGGGATATTCGGCCTTCCAATCGAAGGCGTTGATCCGTTCGCGGTCCTCGGGCGTGAAGGAAATGGGATTGCTTCGCTCCGCTCGCAATGACCCGGCCTCGTAAATATCCGGACCGATCAGGGAGTTGCCGCACTTGATATTGTTGCCGAGATCCGGCAGCGCGCGTTCCCGCCAAAGCTTCATCTGGCGATCCAATGTGTCCTGATTCTCGTTCTCCAGGACTTTGAGGAGAAGGCTGAGCTTGGTCACCTCCACAGCCTGGCTGTCGATGTCCACGCCGAAGATATTGTTGAGGAGAATCCGTTTCTTCTCCCGCGTGGAGAGATACCACTGTCCTCCTCTTCCCTGATAGATGGGCATCTCAGGCTTCTCGCCGGGGACTAACTTCCTCAATGCCGCCTTGGCGATCGCTCCTTCAAAGCCCCGTTCCGGGAGGAGATGCTTCACATACCAATCCCGGTGGTAGTTGAGAAGATAGGTATACGCCCCGATCAGGAATGAGCCGGAGCCGCAGGCAGGGTCGAGGATCTTGAGCTTCTCGATCTGCTTGGGCGTCTTCCCTTCGCAGAGCTTGCCGACCGTGTTCTTGACGATGTAGTCCACGATATAGGTCGGCGTGTAATAAACCCCGCCGGCCTTGCGGACTTCCGGTTTCTCCTCGACCACTGCGTGATGGCCGGCGGTGAGTCGGATCACCTTCCCTAAAAACTGTTCGTAGATGTTCCCCAGTATCTCCGACCCGAGGACGGAGAACTCGTAGGGGCTGTCCGGGTAATAGAGGTTCTTGAGGATCTCCTTGAGGACCTGGTCGTCGATCATAAGCGCGGTGGTGAGCGTGTCGGGAGGGCTCACCATCCCCTTCTCCTCCCGGAAATGGAAGAGGCCGGAGTTATACTTCTCGTCGGCCTGCTGGAAGATCTCCGTGAGCCGCCGGTAGATGCGCGGGCCGTTCAGCAGAGCCTGGAGCTGCCCGTAGCGCTCGGCCCCCCGGTCTTCGCAGATGCGCAGGAAAATGATCCGGTCGATCGTCTTCTGGACGGCATAGTTGAGCTCGCGGATGGAGAGAGAGGGATTGCGCAAGGCGATGTTCCGGGCCAGGAGGTCCCGCCAACCTTCGATCTCCTTCAAGAATTCGTCGTCCACTTCCTGTGTGGTCCGCCGGCCGACGACCGACTCGGCGTATTTGTCGAAAAGCCCCTCCAGGACCGCCTTCCGGGAGAAGACGGCGGCGATCTCGTCCCACCTTTCGGCGTATTCCCGGTAGGGAATGAACATCACCCGGTCCTGGCCGGGCTTGTCCTTGAGCTGGGGGCGGACGCGGCAGTTGTAGACCGCGAACTCCTCGAAATCGGTGAGGATGGAGAGGGGAAGATCGGCCGACCAGGCATAGCGCCTGAGCTGGTAGGCCGGGCTGACGTCGCCCCGGATGTCCACCGAGGGCTTCTTCGCCTCAAGGAAGAACTTGCGCGTCCCCCCGATGCGGAAGCAATAATCGGGGGCCTTGGTATAGCCCCCGACCTTGATCGCGTCCTCAGTGATGACGTCCTTATAAGCCTCGGCCCAGCCCTGCTTGTTGCGAACGTCCCAGCCGAGCTCTTCGAAGAACGGCTCGATGAATTCCGAGCGAAGCTGGGCTTCCTTGTAACCGGAATTTTTGTAGGCGGGGAGGTTGCGCTCGAAGACTTCGACCAGGCGTTGGATCTTGTCCGAGGCGGGCATGGTCTATACCGGATGGTTGTTTATCATCATACAAATCCCCTTCTTCCAATTCCATAAGATATTCCATTGCATAAGATATTCCAGCTCCCCCCTCCCTCCTATTCATAGCCCCCCCCGCCTGCTCCCCCTGGGACACTTGCTGTCCGATCGGACAGGGTTTGTCCACTTTTGATCGGGGATGGAGCGTTTCCGACGCCCCCAGCCTAGTATAGAGCTGGGGCAACTCGTGTCCGATCGGACAGGGTTTGTCCACTTTTGATCGGGAATGGAGGGTTTCCGGCCTCCCCCAACCCAGTAACGAGCTGGGACAACTCGTGTCCGATCGGACAGGGTTTGTCCACTTTTGAGCAGGAATGGAGGGTTTCTGGCCCCCCCAACCCAGCATTGATCTGGGACAACTCGTGTCCGATCGGACAGGGTTTGTCCACTTTTGAGCAGGAATGGAGGGTTTCTGGCCCCCCCAACCCAGTATCGAGCTGGGACAACTCGTGTCCGATCGGACAAGGTTTGTCCGTTTTTGATCGGGGAACGAGGGCTTTTCCTGCTCCAAACCCACCCATTGAGTTGGGACAACCCATGTCCGATCGGACATGGGTTGTCCCAATGTCGTCTCCTGATGAGTTCATTGCCCTTGAAATCTCTGCAAGAAATATCCGTTCAAAAGAGTCCTTATAGTAGGGCGGGCAATGTCCGCATGAGCGCCGATTGCCCCTCCATCGCGGAGACGCGCGGATGCCAACCGTTGCCGAAGATATCCTGATGCTCCTCGCCGAGGGAGCGTTCCGGCTCCTGACTTTCCGCTCCCTGTTCACGCTCGACTGGGGGTTCAGCTCTCCGGCTTATCGCAAAACGATCACCCGGCTCGAAAAAGACGGCGCGGTCCGGCGGGTGCAACATAGACGCGACGTGTATCTTCATCTCACCGATCGAGGCAGAAAAATTCTGGAACAACGCCGTCCTCCCCCGAGAAAATCCCCGCCGACCTGGGATCGTCTCTGGCGGCTGGTGATCTTCGATATCCCGGAGAAAAGAAACGAGGACCGCCTTCTGCTCCGTCGGTATTTGACGGCATCGGGGTTCGCAAAAGTGCAAAAGAGCGTTTGGATCGCTCCCTATGACCGCGAAGAACAAGTGCAGGAGTTCACCCGAAAAATCGATATCCAACGCTATGTATTGCAGCTGACGTTTAAAAAATTCCGCAACCTCGAGGAGCGGGATTTAGCCGCGTCGTTCTGGGATATCCAAGGTCTGCAAGTTCGCTACCAGGAACTGATCCAACGCTACGCGAAAAGAATGGCCGTGCTCCCGGCAGGGACAAGGGGGGCGGCGATTGGGCGCAGACAGTTCTTGAACGATCTGCTCTGGGATTACCAAACTATCCTGGCCTTAGACCCTCAACTGCCGACCGAGCTGCTTCCGGCGAACTGGAGCGGCGCGGCCGCGAAGCAGTTCGTGAATCGCTGCCGCACCCTTTTCTCCAGCGGCCCTGTGTAGCGCAATCCGGATATGCGTTGTTGCACGCTCGGACAACTTCTGTCCGATCGGACAGGAGTTGTCCCGATGAAACCAGGTTTTCGGGAGGCAGTTTCCCCCTCTTTCATGCTTGGATTTGGGACAAATCCATCCGATCGGACAGGTTTGTCCCAAGCCCGAAGCAGGCGGAAAGGGGGGATGAGGGATGAGAGATGAGGCATAAGAGATGAGGCATGAGGGATGAGGCATGAGGAACAAGGAGGGGCGACTGCCGATGCTGGACCGTCCCGGCGCAGGCGGTTTCCCGATTTGGCCCGTGCCGCGACATTCCAGAGGGGCGACCGCCGATGCTGGACCGACCCGGCGCGGGCGGTTTCCCGATCTGGCCCTTGCCGCGACATTCCAGAGGGGCGACTGGCGATGCTGATCCGTGCCGGCGCGGCCTTCCTCGGGGGTGATATACTGTTGCCCGATGAGCAAGCAGCGGACCATCACTATGGACGACGGGAGCGGGTCGCTCTCCTCCCGGGAGCTCCTCCGGGAGAGCGTCCTCCCCTATCTCCGGAACCCCGTCCTCAACCGGCTGGAGGACGCGGCCCGCTTCCCGGCGGGGGGCGGGGAGTTCGCCTTTACCACCGACGCCTTCGTGGTCTCGCCGATCGTCTTCCCGGGCGGGGACATCGGGAAGCTCGCGGTCTGCGGGACGGTCAACGACCTCGCCGTGATGGGCGCCCGCCCCCTTGCCCTCGCCTCCGCCCTCATCCTCGAGGAGGGCTTCCCACGGGCGCTTCTGGAAAGGATCGTCCGCTCGATGGGAATCTGGGCGAAGCGGGCCGGCGTCCGGATCGTCGCGGGCGACACCAAGGTGGTGGGAAAGGGGAACGCCGACGGAATCTACATCTCCACCTCCGGCGTCGGCCGGGTGATCATGAAAACGCCCCCGGCGGCGGAGCGGATCCGCCCGGGCGACCGGGTGATCTCAAGCGGGACGGCCGGCGACCACGGCCTGGCGATCCTGGCCGCCCGGGAGAGGCTCGACATCAGCCCCCAGCTCAAAAGCGACTGCGCTCCCGTGAACGGACTGATGGAGCGGATGGTCAAATCCGGGGCGGAGATCAAGTTCATGCGCGACCCCACGCGGGGAGGGCTGGCCGCGGTACTCAACGAGATCGCCGAGGGGCGGGACTGGGGGATCGGGATCGAGGAACGCTCCGTCCCGGTCCATCCCCGGGTTCGGGCGGCGGCCGAGATACTCGGCCTCGACCCGCTGGTCCTCGCCGGCGAGGGGAGGATCGTGGCCGTCGCCGCCGATCGGGACGCCCGGAGGCTCGTCGCGGCGATGCGGTCGCATCCCCTGGGGAAACAGGCGGCCGTCATCGGCGGGATCGTCCGCGGGCATCCCGGCCTGGTCTCCCTGAGGACCCGGGCGGGGGGAGAGCGGGTCCTGGACTGGCCCCGGGGCGGCGACCTGCCGCGGATCTGCTGAGCGGCTTAGCCCGGCGAAGAAAACCACGAATCACACGAATCTTCACGAATAGCCCCGCCCCGGCGCGCGGACCTGAAGGTCCGCGCCTACGGGATCGCGGATTGCGCGAATCAGACTTGGAACGAATTAACCCATGGCAGACCAAACGCCATTAATGTTCGAGGAGGAGCGGATTGCGTCGTGGGTCGGGGCGGCCCTCGCCGCCTCGATCCTCCTCCACCTCCTCTTCGCCCTCGGCCTCTCCCGGATCGCGCTCAGCCGCCCACCTTCCGCACCCCCGGAGAAGACAGTCCGGGTGGAGTTCGTGGACTCGCCCCAGCGGGTCGCCCCCAAGGAAAAAGAGGTTCCCACCAACTTGATCTCGGAGAAGGCCTCCGCCGTCCAGGACGTCATCCCCGGCAAGGACGAGGCCGGGGAACTCCCCCGGGCCGCCGGAGAGGTCCCCGGGAAGAGCATCCGGAAGGTGCCGGCGGGGCAGTCGGTCCCAGTGAGGGCGCCGAGCTGGGAGACCGCCTTCCCGGACAAGAAGCAGCCGGAGGCCGACGGGCTGGCCGTCAAGAAGGTCCCCCGGCAGGAGGAGCAACCCTCCCGCGATCAGGCGAGCGCGCCCGGGGACGAGAGCCCCTTCCACCTCCAGGGGATGGACGCCTACCTCTCGCCCGAGTCCGAGATCCCGGAGGGGAAGGCGGCGATCCTGAAGCAGGTGGCCTTCAACACCCTCTCCCCGGAGGTGGCCCAGTATCTCGCCCGGATCCGGCCCCGGATCACCAACCTCTGGCACTTTGCCATCCTGGCCAACACCTTCCACGTCCGCTCGGAGAAGACGAGCCTCCTCTTCAAGATCATGCCGGACGGATCGATCGGGAAGCTCGTCCTGAACGAGCACCAGGGGCCCGAGTTCGAGATCTACTACTCCGCCAGCGCGATCGAGAACGCCGCCCCCTTCGATCCGCTCTCCAAGGAAATCCTGGAGTACATCGCAGACGACGGGCTCTGGCTGGAGTTCAACTTCATCTACCATTGATCTTCGCCCCCGCCCTCCCGGGCGGGGGCGAAGTTCAAGGTTGAACCCTAGCCCGGTTTATGGATAGGCCATGCATTTCAGCGGAGAGCGCAGTTTGCACAATGTCGCTCGTCCCGATCGAATCGAAGATTCGATCGGGGGCGGTTTTCCCTTGCCCGGGCAGTCGCCGAAACGATATGTTTCCCGAAACCGATGATCCGTGCCACCCGCGGCCCCGCCCGAAGCGGCCGCGGCCCACGGAGGAGACATGTTCCGCGTCGCCCATGCTCAACGCCTTCACCCGCAGGCCGTCCTCCTCAGGATCGAGGCGCCCGAGATCGCCCGGAGACGCCGCGCCGGCCAGTTCGTCGTTGTCCGCCCGGACGAGAGGGGCGAGCGGATCCCCCTGACCATCATGGATTCCGATCCCCGGGAGGGGACGATCACGCTGGCCGTGCAGGAGGTGGGGGCGACCACGAGGAAACTGGGACGGCTGAAGGCGGGAGACCGCATCGCGGACGTGATCGGACCGCTCGGCCACCCGACCGAAACCCCCCGGGTCGGCGAGGTGGCCTGCTTGGCCGGCGGGATCGGCGCGGCCGAGGCCCTCCCGGTGGTCAAGGCCCTCCGGGAGGCGGGCAACCGCGTGACCGCGATCGTCGGCGCCCGGACCCACGACCTCCTTATCCTGGAGGAAGAGATGCGGCGGGCGGCCGACCGCCTGATCGTCACCACCGACGACGGCACCTACGGCAAGCACGGGCGGGTGACCGACGCCCTCCTGGAGATGATCAACGACGGCAGCATCCCCCAGCTGGTCTACGCCATCGGCCCGGTTCCCATGATGCGGTCGGTGGCCGACCTCACCCGCCCCTACGCGATCCGGACCATCGTCTCCTTGAACCCCCTGATGGTGGACGGGACCGGGATGTGCGGGTGCTGCCGGGTGACGGTCGGGGGGAAGACCCGCTTCGCCTGCGTCGACGGGCCGGAGTTCGACGGCCACGCGGTCGATTTCGACGAGCTCGCCCGGCGGCAGGGAGCGTATCTCGAAGAGGAAAAACGATCCCTGGAGGCCGGGGCGGGCAAACCGGGCGTTTAGGGGTTACCGGGCGAGGCCCGAAGGGTAGCCGCGGACATTGGCTTTGCCTTCACACCATTGTTTGAACGCGATTAACCTCACGCAAAAAGGAGAACCCATCATGGCGGCGCCGTTCAAGGCTTACGATATCCGCGGAATCTACGGGAAGGACGTCACCGATTCATTGGCCTACGACCTGGGGCGGGCCTTCGCGAACTACCTCCCGGGCAAGACGGTCGTAGTCGGGCGGGACATGCGCCCCGCCGGCGAGACCCTGCAGAAAAACCTGGTCCAGGGGCTGACCGAGCAGGGGGCCAAGGTCATCGACATCGGCTTGGCCTCAACCGACATGTTTTACTTCGCCGTCATCGCGAAAAAGGCGGACGGCGGGGTGATCATCACCGCCTCGCACAACCCGGCCCAGTACAACGGCTTCAAGCTGACCCGGGAGAAGGCGATCCCGATCGGGATCGATTCCGGCCTGGCTGAGATCGAGAAGACCGTCCGCGCCGGCCGCTTCCCGGAAGCGGCCCGGAAGCCCGGGAAGGTCGTGAAGTGCGAGATCTTAGGCGACTTCATCGCCTTCATGCACGGCTTCGTCAAGCCGAAGGAGCTCGCGCCCCTCAAGGTCGTAATCGACTGCGGCAACGGCATGGGCGGCCTGGTCATCCCCAAGCTGCTCGCGGGGAGCCCGCTTAAGATCGTCCCCCTCTACTTCGAGCTCGACGGGACCTTCCCCCACCACGAGGCCAATCCCCTCCTGGAGGAGAACCGCCGGGACCTGATCGCGGCCGTCCTCAAGGAGAAGGCCGACCTGGGGATCGGCCTGGACGGCGACACCGACCGGGCCTTCTTCGTGGACGACACGGGCGCCTTCTGCTCGGCCGATTTCATCCTCGGCCTGCTCGCCAAGCCGATCCTCCGGGCCCATCCCGGGGCCAAGATCGCCTACGACGTCCGCTGCTCCAACTACGTCCGCGACACCGTGAAGAAGTACGGCGGGACGGCCCACATGGGCAAGGTGGGCCACGCTTATGCCAAGATCTTCATGCGCGAGATCGGCGCCGAGTTCGGCGGCGAGGTCAGCGGGCACTACTACTACAAGTACCAGGACGCCTTCTTCGACAGCGGGAACCTGACCTGCCTCCTCCTCCTCAAGGTCTTAAGCGAGAAGAAGGAGAAGCTCTCGGCCGCCTTGGCCGAGACCAGGAACTACCACATCAGCGGGGAGATCAACTCCACGGTCAAGGATCCCGACGCCGCGATCCGGCGGGTCCTGGAGGGCTTCCGGCCCCGGGGCAGGCTGGTCGAGATCGACGGGGTGTCCGTGATCGGGCCGACCTGGTGGCTGAACGTCCGCAAGTCCAACACCGAGCCCCTGGTCCGGCTGAACTGCGAGGCCGACAGCAAAGCGAACATGGAGAAGCTCCGGGACGAGGTCCTGACTCTGATCCGGGCCTGACGCGGCCGGGAAAAGAAACCACGAATCCCGCGAATCTTCGCGAATATGTCCGGCTGGGCCCGGCGACCGAAAACGCGGATTAGCGCCGGCCGACCGGCAGGGATTCCACGGATTGATCGCGAACGATTGATCGCCGCCGGGCTAGAACATCCAGGAAAGGAGAAGAAGACCATGCAAAAATGTCGTTGCTTTACCGGTCTGATCGCGCTCGCCGCCCTTGTCCTCGCCGGAAAGGCGGAAGCGACCGCCTGGCAGACCCAGAACCCCATCCCCACCGCCAACAACTTCAACGACGTTTACTGCCTCCCGGGCGCCCACGTCGTCGCGGTGGGGAACGCCGGGGCAATCTTCCTCTACGAGCCGGGGGAGGCCGCCTGGCACTATCTGACCTGCCCGCCGGAGGCGAACTACAACGGCGTCTGGGGCGACACTCCGAATAACATCTACGCGGCCGGGCGCGGCCAGGGCGAATACAGCGACGGGGCGATCTACCACTACGACGGCTCCTCCTGGTCCCAGGTCCATTTCGTCCAATACAACCAGATCTACGACATCTGGGGCGCCGACGGCGCCTCGGTCTACGCCGTGGGCGACGGGGGGACCGTCCTCCGCTACAACGGGTCGTCCTGGTCGGCCATGGACATCGGCACCGCCCAGACCATGCGCGGGGTCTGGGGGCTGGCCGCGAACGACGTCTACGTCGCCGGGAGCGCCAAGGTCCTCCACTACAACGGATCGAGCTGGTCCGAGATGACCAGCGACTCCTCCGGCGGCTTCCAAGACATCTGGTGCGACGCCGCAAACAACATCTACGCGGTCAAGGACACCGGGAAGATCTTCCACTACAACGGTTCCACCTGGTCGGTGGCGACCGCGGTCACCAGCGGAGGGTCGAGCGTCTCCCTCTCCGCCGTCTGGGGCGCGGGCGGAGAGGTCTACGCGACCGGGAGCGGCAATCCGGTGGTAGTCTTCCGCTATGCCTCCGGCTCCTGGGAAGCGATGGAGAGCGGTACCGCCAAGCCCCTCAACGGGGTGCACGGACTGAACACGGGCGACGTCTACGCCGTCGGAGAAGACGGCAGCGTCGTCCACTACGCCGGCTCCTCCTGGTCCTCCCTCCCGAGATGGAACGACAGCAATTTCTACGGCGTCTGGGGCTCCTCGCCCACCGACGTCTTCGCCGTGGGCTGGCGGGCGAGCGGGGCGGGCGGCGTCGTCCTCCACTATGACGGAACCGACTGGTCGGAGATGACCATCCCACCCTACGGGACCTTCAACCAGCTCGAAGGGGTCTGGGGATCATCCTCCTCCCAGGTCTTCGCTCTCGGCAACAAGATCTACCTCTACAACGGCTCCGGCTGGACCGAGCAGACCGAGATCACGCCCGCCCAGGTCTACGCGGCCTGGGGGTCTTCCCCCACCAACGTCTTCGCGGTCGGCTACGTCGCGTCCTACGAGGGGGGAGTCTTCCGCTACGACGGAGCGAACTGGACCGTCTCGACCGTCATCCCCTACACCCTGCGCGACGTCTGGGGATCTTCGGGCACCGACGTCTACGCCTGCGGAGACCATAACCAGATCATCCGCTTCGACGGGAACCAGTGGACGGTGCTCACCGACGGCGACGCCGCGACCGGCTGGTCCGGGATCTGGTCGGGAGGGAGCGGTTCCTTCTACGCGGTCGGCTCCAACCTGAACAACGACGACCTCCTCCTCCACTACGACGGGGGGGTCTGGACGCTGAAAAGCGACTTCCACTTCGCCAACTTCAGCCGGATCTGGGGCTCCTCGGACTCCGACCTCTTCGCCGTCTCCACACCGATCGGGACGAGCGACAAGGTCTGGGGGCGGATCCACCACTACGACGGCCGTTCCTGGGCCGAGTCGCCGACCTACTGGGAGAACGGCTTCAACAGCGTCTGGGGATCGTCCGGGACCGACGTCTTCGTCGTCGGCGACGGGGGGTCCATCCTCCACTACGGGGGCGGCCGGCTCGTCGCCGAGAAGCCGAATTGGATCTACGACTACGACGGCGACGGCACCTCGGACATCGCCATCTTCCGGGGGACGAACGGGATGTGGTCGATCCGGAACCTCACCCGGGTCTACCTGGGGAACTCGACCGACGAACTCGTCCCCGCCGATTACGACGGCGACGGGACGACCGACCCCGCGATCTTCCGGGAATCCGCCGGCCTCTGGTCGGTCCGCTCCCTCTCCCGCTTCTACCTGGGGGCCACCGACGACCGCCCCGTCCCCGGCGACTACGACGGCGACGGGACAGCGGAGGCGGGGATCTTCCGCCCCACGGCGTCGCTCTGGTCGATCCGGAACGTCACCCGGGTCTATCTCGGCGGATCGGACGACGTCCCCGTCCCCGGCTGGTACGACGAGGACGGCGCCAAGGACATCGCCGTCTTCCGGGGAGAGAACGGTATGTGGTCGGTGCGAAACCTGACCCGGTTCTACTTCGGGAACTCGACCGACGATCTCGTCCCTGGCGACTACAACGGCGCCGGTTTCTGGGAGGCGGGGATCTTCCGCCCCTCCTCGTCGATGTGGTCGATCCGGAATGTCACCCGGGTCTATCTCGGGGGCGCGGGCGACTGGGCCCTGCCCGCCGACTACGACGGCGACGGCGCCGACGACGCCGGGATCTTCCGCGATTCCTCGGGCCTCTGGTCCGTCCGCGACGTTACGCGGGTCTTCTTCGGCTCCAGCGCCGACCTGCCGGCGACGAGGTAGCTGGTGGGAGGGGCGTCCCGCCCCGATGGCGAGCCGGGGATCGCGGCGAGACGCCGCTCCCACGGGGCGTGCCCAAAGTCCATGAGCGCAAAACTCAAGACCCATTTCGCCCCCGCCGAACGGTCGGGAAAGGCCGAGATCGCGCGGCAGGTCCGGGACGTGAGTTCCAGCTCCCTGGTCAGCGGCCTCCTCGAGACCGCCGCCGGGCTCCTCGCCGTTCTCAACCGCCGCCGACAGATCCTGGCCCTGAACCACGCCCTCCTCGCCGCCCTCCGGGTCCGCGACCCCGAAGCCGTTCTCGGCCTGAGGCCGGGCGAAGCGATCCGCTGCGTCCACGCGCGGGACATGGCCGCCGGCTGCGGGACGGGGAAGTTCTGCGCCTCCTGCGGAGCGGCGATCGCCATCGTCTCCTCCCTGAAGAAGCGCCGGCCCGTCGACCAGAAATGCATCCTGACCGTTGCCGGAGGAGGGGAAACCCGCGACCTCTGCTTCCGAGTAAAGGCCCATCCCTTCCGTGTCCGGAAGGAACCCTTCCTCCTCCTCTTCCTCCAGGACATCAGCGAAGAGGAGCGGCGGGCGGAGCTGGAGCGAGCCTTCTTCCACGACCTGAAAAACGTCGTCATGGGCATCCAGGGGGCTTCCCAGCTGATGGCGAAGGGGACCGGCGCGGGGATGGCGGATTGGCCGCAGCAGATCGGCCGGATGGCCTCCCGCCTCCAGGCCGAGATCGCGATCCAGCAGTCGCTCTCCCGGGGGACGCCGGGGAGATACGCGCCCCGGATCGAGGCGATCCGGGCCGGCGACCTGCTCGCCGAGCTGCGGGAGACCGTCGCCCACCATCCCGCGGCCCGCAAGAAGGTCCTGGTTGTCGGGAAGCCGCTCCCCCGGCGGCCGTTCCGGACCGACGTTTCCCTCCTCCTCCGCGTGCTCGGCAACATGCTGACCAACGCCTTCGAGGCGACCGAGGAGGGCGGCATCGTCCGCTTCCGGGCCGAGCTGACGAAGGCCCGGGCGCGATTCAGCGTCTGGAGCCGGGGGGCCATCCCCCCGGCCATCGCGCCCCGAGTTTTCCAGCGCTACTTCAGCACCAAGGGGGGACAAGGGCGGGGGATCGGCACCTACGCGATGAAGCTCCTCGGGGAGGAGTACCTGGGGGGGAAGGTCGATTTTACGTCGTCGCCGGCGAAGGGGACAACCTTCCGGATCACGCTCCCCGCCTGACCCGGCAAATGATTTCCACGAATTTACACGAATTTTCACGAATGGGCCCGGGTTAGATCGGGGGCCAAACTACGAATTGCGCGAATTTCGCGAATTACCTTTGGGATGATCCGAGGACTGGGCTGATCGCGATTGTTGGCATGTTGGCGAGTTATAACTCTGCTAGATTACGTTCATATTCTAATTCGCGTAATTCGCGCAATTCGTAGTTCCCATTCATGAGCCAAACCAAGAAAACAATAATCCCCCGCCAGAGAATGGCGGAGCAGGAGCCGCGGAAGCGGATCGGAAACTTCCGCGAGGTCCCCTTCGGCTTTACCCCCGAGCAGGCCCGCCTCGAGTCCGCCCGCTGCCTTCAGTGCAAGAACGCCCCCTGCCGGAAGGGCTGCCCGGTCGAGGTCGATATCCCCGCCTTCATCCGCGAGATCGGGGAAGGCCGGACCGCCGAGGCCGCCCGGACCATCCTTAAGACCAACTCCCTTCCCGCCGTCTGCGGAAGGGTCTGTCCCCAGGAAGACCAGTGCGAGAAGCTCTGCCTGCTGGGAAAGGTCTCTTCCCCGGTGGCGATCGGGGCGCTGGAGCGTTTCGCGGCCGACGCTTCGGCGGGCGGCGATGTAGCGGCGCCCGATCGCAGATCGGGCCTACAGGCGGCCTCGACCGATCACGCTTGTCCGCCAGGGCCCGAAGGGCGACGGCGGAGATCGGGCCTACAGGCGACGGATGCGCGCGCAGGCCGAAAGGTCGCCGTGATCGGAGCGGGGCCGGCGGGGCTCACCGCCGCCGCCGACCTCGCCCGGCTGGGCCACCGCGTCGTCCTCTTCGAGGCGCTCCACGAGGCGGGCGGGGTGCTGGTCTACGGCATCCCCGAGTTCCGCCTCCCCAAGGAGATCGTCGCCCGGGAGGTGGAGAACGTCCGGAGGCTCGGCGTCGAACTCCGCCTCGACCAGGTGGCGGGGAGGACCGTCACCCTGGACGATCTCCGGGCGGAGGGGTTTCAGGCCTTCTTCATCGCCACCGGCGCCGGTCTGCCTTCCTTCATGTCCATCCCGGGCGAGAACCTGGTCGGCGTCTACTCCGCCAACGAATACCTCACCCGGGTCAACCTGATGAAGGCCTTCCGCTTCCCCGATTACGACACGCCCGTCGCCCGCGGGAGGCGGGTTTGCGTCGTGGGGGGCGGCAACGTGGCGATGGACTCCGCCCGCACCGCGCGGCGGCTCGGGGCGGAGTCGGTCGCGATCGTCTACCGCCGGACCCGCGACGAGATGCCGGCCCGGAAGGACGAGATCCACCACGCCGAGGAGGAAGGGGTCGCTTTGCGCCTCCTCACCCTCCCCGTCCGCTACCTCGGAGACGGGAAGGGGCGGCTCCAGGGGATGGAGTGCCTGAAGATGGTGCTCGGCGAGCCGGACGATTCGGGGCGGCGGCGGCCGCTCCCGGTCCTCGGCTCCGAGTTCCGGCTCGAATGCGACCTGGCGGTGGTGGCGATCGGGAACGACCCCAACCCCCTCCTGGTCCGTTCCGTCGCGGGGCTGAAGCTGGGGCGGAAGGGGAACGTCGAGATCGATCCCGGGACCGGGCAGACCTCCCTCCCCGGGATCTTCGCCGGGGGGGACATCGCCACCGGGGCGGCGACGGTGATCGAGGCGATGGGGGCGGGGAAGCGGGCGGCGAAGGCGATCGACGCCTACCTAAAAACAGTAACCGAAGAAAAGTGATCAGTAATCAGTTACTGATCACTGATCACTTCTTTCGCTTTTACTGCTTCTTCCGCCGGGGACGCGGCGGGAGAAGCTTGACCGCCGTTCCGCAGACGTAGACCTCGAAGGCCAGCGGCACGATCACGGTCACGTCGAAGGTGACCTTGAGCAGGGCGTCCGCCCCGATCCGCTCCGCTTTCTTGATCAGCTTCTTCAGGGCCTTCTCCCGGAGGTCGAAGAGAAGGTCGGCGTAGCCGTCCACGTAGCAGTCCGCCGCCGGGGCGTTCTTGTCGCAGACCTTGGGGCGCGGGGCGGGCTCGGGGATCCCGAACTCGCGGCCGGTGACGATCCGGGGCCCGAAGGAGAGGGCGTTGGAGAAGACCCTTTTGAGCGACTTGAGCAGGTCGTCGCTGACCGCCCGCGCTCCCTCCACGTTGGACTGGACGATCCCCAGGACTTCCCGGACCTTGCGGCCGGGGACGGTGTCGGTGTTGGTAACGATCATTTCTTCCCTCCTATATCCGCCGCGACCTGACCGGCCGATTATTTCCACGGATTGACACGAATTTTCACGAATAGATACTATCAGGCCCAACGCTGAATATTCGTGCAAATTCGTGTCAATTCGTGGACAGCAGTCGCCGAGCCATTCGCGGAATTCGTGGTTTAGAGTTTGACGACCTCGGCCAGGTCCGTGATCAGAAGCGCCCGGCGCTTCCCCCGCTGGGGGGTGGAGAGCTCGACCAGGTCGGCCTTCAGGCGGATCTTCTCCCCGCTCATCAGGTCACCCCGCATCGCCCCGTGGTAGACGATCAGCTCCATGTCCTCCAGTTTCCGCGCCCCCCGCTTCACGCCGTTGAGCTCCAGGATCGCCGGCAGGTAGTAGCCGTGCCGGTCGTCGCCGATCGTAGCCTCGACCTCCACCCCTTTCTCGACCACGGACATCTCGCAGGAGAGGATCGGGACGTCGGCCGGAGACGCGTAGCGGAAGAAGGGGCAGATCAGGGTCCCGGCGTAGTAGAAGCGGAGCGCCCAGACCTTCCCCAGCTCCCGGACCTGGGCTTCGGGGTGCTCGCGGAGGAAGGAGCGGATCTTCCGGGCGATCCGGTCGTTCTCCTTCGGATCGTTGATGAAAACGATATCGATGTCGTCCTCCACCCGCCCGTAGCTCATGGAGCCGGTGACTCCGGTCCGGTCGGGGTCCACCTCGAGGAGGGCGCAGGTCTCCCGCACCGCCTTCTCCACCCACTCGTACTCCCGGCGCAGGAGCTGCATCGAGCGGACGCTGTCGAAATACCCCTCGAAGCCGGAGAGAGGGAACTTGACGAAGTTCTTGGCGTAGGGGGGCTTAGCTCCCTGGAGAGCCCGGAGCTCGGGGGCGACGACGAACTGGTTCTCCACCTGGCGGTCGTAGGGGATGATGGCGAGCTCCCCGCCCACGTATTCGCGGTGGGTCCAGCTGTAGGGGCGGCCGAAGACGTCGATATGCCCTTGGGGGTGGGGATACTTGATGATCATCCCCCAGAAGGCACCGGGCGGATGGCAATAGCCCTCGGCGAAGACGAAGCTTCCCCCCTTCCGGAAGAAGTAAACGCTGTCCATCACCGGCTCCCGGACCTCCGAGATCGGGACGAGGTACTTCCCCACCACACGGTCGAACTGATCGGTCACGGCGCTTCTCCTTTCACACCCACCGCCTCTTTATACGCCGAACGGACCGCTTTTCAAGGCGAGAGATCGATAATAATCCCTGAATCGACGGGCCAAATATGCGATATTTGGCGGATTATGAAGCCGAGACGCCTAGCCCCGGCCGGCCTCCTCGTCCTGATCGCCCTCAGCCTGCCCGCGGCCGCGCCGGCCTACATCGGCCCGGGGGCGGGCTTCGCCTTCCTCTCCTCCTTCGTCTTCGTCCTCGGCGCGGGGCTGGCGGCCTTTTCCCTTCTCCTCACCCTCCCGCTCCGCCTCCTGATCAAGGCCCTGCGCAGGAAGAAGCGCGGGAAGGCCCGCGTGGAGCGCCTGATCGTCCTCGGCCTCGACGGTTTCGATCCCGTCCTCGCCCGCGAGTTCATGGAGAAGGGGACCCTCCCGAACCTCTCGGAACTCGCCGCCGCGGGGACCTTCTCCGCCCTGGCCACCTCCAACCCTCCCATCTCGCCCGTCGCCTGGTCCTCCTTCATGACCGGGGCCAACCCCGGCAAGCACAACATCTTCGACTTCCTCCGCCGGGACCCGAGGAGCTATCTCCCGAGCCTCTCCTCGGCCGAGATCTCGGTGGGGCGGGGCAAGCCCGTGATGAAGCTTCTGCGCAAGTCCGTCCCCTTCTGGAAAGTCCTCGGGGACCACGGCGTGGATTCGATCGTCCTCAAGGTCCCGATCACCTTCCCCCCGGAGAAGTTTGCCGGCCTCTCCCTCTCCGGCCTCTGCGCCCCCGACCTCAAGGGATCGCAGGGCACCTTCGCCCTCTACACCACCGCCGAGATCGCCGGGAGGAAGCTCACCTCGGGCTACGCGGTGAAGCTCGCAGGCAAGGGGCCGGCCTACGCCTCCGCCATCTCCGGCCCCCCCCACCCCGCCCGTCCGAAGGAGTCCCTGACCATCCCCCTCTCGATCCGAGTCGACCGGAAGCGGTCCAAAGTCGAGCTGAAGGCGGGGACGGCCGAGCTTTTGCTCGCCCCCGGCGAGTTCTCGGACTGGCTGCGCCTCTCCTTCCCGGCCGGGCGGTTCGCGCGGGTCCACGGGATCGCCCACTTCTTCCTGAAGAGCGTCGAGCCCGAGCTGGAGCTCTACCTCTCGCCGATCAACATCGACCCCGAGAAGCCCGCCCTCCCCGTCTCCCATCCCCTGACCTACTCGGTCTACCTGGCCAAGGTCTTCGGCCCCTTCGCCACCCTGGGCCTCCCCCAGGACACCTGGGCGCTCAACGAGGGGGCGCTCACCGACGGGGCCTTCCTGGAGCAGACCTGGAAAATCCACGAGCAGCTCGAGCGGATCTTCTTCCACTCCCTCTCCCAGCTCCGCCGGGGGCTCCTCTGCTGCGTCTTCGATACCAGCGACGTCATCCAGCACGAGTTCTGGCGCTACCGGGGGAAGGACCGGGACGCCCTGGAGAAGGACCCCATCGCGGAGATGTATCGCCGCTGCGACGGCCTGGTGGGGAGGGTCCGCCGCAAGATCGGCCCGCGCGATCTCCTCTTCGTCGTCTCCGACCACGGCTTCAAGCTCTTCCGTCGGGGCGTGAACCTCAACACCTGGCTCCACCGGAACGGCTACCTGGCGCTCAAGAACGGTTCCGGGGGGTCCGGCGAGTGGTTCGCGGGGGTGGACTGGACGCGGACCCGGGCCTACGCCTTCGGCCTCTCGGGTCTCTACCTGAACCGGAAGGGGCGCGAGCGGGACGGGATCGTGGAGAAGGAGGCGGCGGGAAAACTCAAGGACGAGCTGATCGGGAAGCTCGCCGGGCTGAAGGACGGCGAGGCCGGCGAGGCGATCAGCGCCGTCTACGACACGGAGAAGATCTACCGGGGCCCCTACCGGGAGAACGCGCCCGACCTGATCGTCGGCTACCGCCCGGGCTGGCGGGCCTCCTGGGAGTCGGTGACCGGGATCGTCGCCCCCGAGGTCTTCAGCGACAACGAGAAGGCCTGGTCGGCCGACCACTGCATCGACCATCGCTTCGTCCCCGGCGTCTTCTTCTCCAGCCGGAAGGTCGCGGCCGCTTCGCCCCGGATCATCGACCTCGCCCCGACCGTCCTCGACCTCTTCGGGATCGCTCCCCCCGACCACATGGACGGTTCGGTCCTGTCCGTCGAGACTGCTGATCGCTGATTACTTCTTTTTCTGTTACTGTTTTTTGTGGGAGCGACATTCCTGTCGCGATCCATGTCGGCGCGGATCGGGGCAGGAATGCCCCTCCCACAGGAACGCAGTGAGGCAGCATAAGGTCGTCGCCGGGCTCAATGAGAAATGATTAATAATCGATGACAAATGACCAATGAATCGGTGGATTAAATATTGCCTTCAATTCTCCCTCGCCTCCCTCCTTTCCTGCTCCGGGAAGCCGGCGCCGGCGGGGAAGAAGGTGATCGTCCTCGCCTTCGACGGGATGGACCCCCGGATCGTCCAGTCGATGTTCGACCGGGGCAAGCTCCCCCACCTGAAGCAGCTCGCCGAGACCGGGTCCTTCACCTCCGTCTGGTCCAGCCTCCCGCCCCAGTCCCCGGTCGCCTGGTCGAACTTCATCACCGGCCAGAACCCCGGCGGCCACGGGATCTTCGACTTCATCCACCGCCACCCCGACACCTACCTCCCCTACCTCTCGATGTCCGACACCCTACCCGCCCGCCACGTCATCTCGCTTGGCTCCTACGAGCTCCCCCTCCAGGGGGCCGAGGTGGTCCTGAACCGGAAGGGGAAAGCCTTCTGGGAATACCTCGACGAACGGGGCATCCCGGTCACCGTCTATTGCATCCCGTCCAACTATCCCCCGGTCCGGGCGGGGAGGGCCCTCTCCGGGATGGGGACCCCGGACCTCCGGGGCACCTATGGGACCTACCAGTATTTCACCACCGATCCTGCGGACGTCCCCGAGGACTACGGCGGGGCGCGGATCGTGGTGACCCGGGTGGAGGACAACGTCGTCCGGGAGTCGCTCCAGGGCCCCGCCAACACCTTCCGCCGGGAGCCGAAGCTGGGCGAGCGCGGCGAGGTCCGGCGCGACGGACAGGGCGAGGTCGAATACGCCCACCCCGACCTCACTCTCCCCTTCACCGTCTTCCTGGACCCCGAGAACCCCGTGGCCCGGATCGAGCTCCCCGACCGGAAGATCATCCTCAACCAGGGCGAATGGTCCGACTGGGTGGGTTTAAGCTTCCAACCCCTCCCCCTCCTCGGCCGGACCACGGCGATCGCCCGCTTCTATCTGAAGGAGGTCCGCCCCCACTTCCGCCTCTACGTCACGCCCCTCAACGTCGACCCCCGCTCCCCCGCCCTTCCCATCGACTGGCCGAAGGGGTTCGCGCGGGAGCTCGCCGAGGCGGGCGGGGATTTCTACACCCTGGGGATGCCGGAGGACACCAAGGCGCTCACCAACAACACCTTCAGCACCGAGGAGTTCTACGCCCAGGTGAAGATGGTCCTTAAGGAGCGGAACCGGAACTTCGACTACCTCTTCGACCGCTTCACCGACGGCTTCTTCTTCTACTACTACTCCTCCACCGATCTCGGGACGCACATCTTCTGGCACCTCCGGGACCCCGACCACCCCGTCCATGACGCCGCCATGCGGGCGAAACTGGGCGACGTGATCGAGGAGATCTACTCCGAGATGGACCGGGTCATCGCCAAGGTGGAGGAGCGCCTCGACGACCGGACCACGCTGATCGTCATGTCCGATCACGGCTTCGGACCCTTCTACCGGAACTTCCACCTCAACACCTGGCTCGCCCAGAACGGCTACATCGTTTTTCGGGGCGGCGGTGACAAGGGCTCGCTCTACGGCGACGTGGACTGGGAGCGAACGCGGGCCTACGCGCTTGGCTTCAACGGCCTCTACCTGAACCTCCGGGGGCGGGAGGCGTACGGGACGGTCTCCCCGGGGGAGAAGGACGCGCTCCTCAAGGAGATCGCCGCCAAGCTCCAGGCGGTTCGCGACCCGGAGAACGGGAAACCGGCGATCCGGCGGGCGATCCGGAGCGCGGACGCCTACAGCGGCCCCTACGTCGAATCCGCCCCCGACATCCTGGTCGCCTACGACTGGGGCTACCGCTCCTCCTGGGAGTCGGTCCTGGGGGAGGCGACCGGGGTTCTCTTCACGGACAACACGGAGAAGTGGTCGGGCGACCACTGCGGGGCCACCGAGATCGTCCCCGGGATCCTCTTCTCCAACCGGAAGATCCTGCTCGACAACCCCCACCTCTACGACCTCGCCCCTTCCATCCTCTCCGAGTTCGGGATCGCCCAGCCCTCCGACATGGTCGGCAAGAACGTCTTCCGAGCTCCGGCGAAGAGCGAGAAGGCGAAAACCAGGAGTCTGCCCTATCTGTAACAACACGATGGAGTAATGGAGTAGTGGAGTAAGGGAGTGATGGACAGCGAATCGGAATATCTTCCCAATACTCCAACACTCCATTACTCCAGTACTCCTTGACCTGGATCGGAGGTGTTTTATGGCCAAGATCAAAATCGCGGATGACCTGTTCGAGAAGGTGAAGGCGGCGGCGACGAAGGCCGGCTACGCCAGCCCGGAGGAGTTTGTCGTCCACGCCCTGGAGCGGGCGACCGCCGCGGACGCGGCGGCCGACGAGCAGGCGCAGGCGCAGGAGAAGCTCAAGGGGCTGGGGTACATCGGGTAAGACATAGCGCATTTATCATTGGCCATTTCCCATGGATCATTTATCAAGTAACCTGGCGGGTTTCCGGGCAGTGACAACGCTTTTCCCGATAATCGCGCACAACTGCTCGCACTCGTCGAGATCGCAGGCAACCTGATCGGGGGACAAGAGCTTGGCACGAAGAATTATTTTCAACCAATAGCGGCTCTCTTTCAGCTCTTTTGAGACAACGCCCAGTTTGTGGACAAAATCAGCGGGAGATTCGGCGCCGCGCGCTTCTTCATAGTTTGCCCCCGATGAAGTGGCGCAACGAAGAAGTTGCTTGCCGATATGGGAACCGACATCATTTCTGGGCAGCTTATTAACCAGAGCCAGAATTCGGACTGCGAAGTCGACAAGCCGCTCGCACAGATCTTGAGCCTGGCGCACGGAAGGATTTGCCGTCTTGCCATTCATGGCCCGAGACCAGCTTTTGCATATATATGCAATATTATATGCGGATACTTGATACTTGAACAATGATAAATGAGAAATGATAAATGATAAATGATAAATGAGAAATGAGATATGGCCTTCTTGTTTAACGTCCTGACCCTCGCTTTCGATATTCTTCTCGCTCCCTTCCGGTCCCTGCCACCGGCCTGGGGGATCGGAGCGGTCTCGCTCCTGACCGCGGTCTTCATCCTCCTCGTCTATCGTTTCGTTTCCAACCAGAAGGCGATCCAGCGGGAGAAGAAGCGGATCCAGGGGCACTTCCTCGGGATCTACCTCTTCCAGAACAGCGCCCGGGAGATCTTCCGCTCCCTCCTCCGCCTCCTCCTCGCCATCGTCCGCTACCTCGGCTGGTCGCTCCCTCCCCTCCTGATCGTGATCGTTCCCGTCCTCCTCGCCTGCGTCCAACTCGACCTCCGCTACGGGCGGCGCGGGCTGGAGCCGGGGGAGCGGGCCAACGTCGGCGTCCGCTGGCCCGACCATAGCGAGATCGACCGGAACGCGGCCCTCCAGTCTCCGCCGGGCTTGACCGTGGAAACGCCCCCCTTAAAGATCGGGTGGAGTATCCGGGAGACCGAATGGAGGGTCCGGGTGGAGCAAGCGGGGATTTATGAGCTGACCTTAGCCGCGGGGGACGTCTCGGCGGGAAAAGAACTCGTCGCCCAAAGCGGCATTAGGCGGATCTATCCGGAGACCGGGGAACCTCGCTGGTTGAGCTATCTCCTGTTCCCCGGCGACGCTTATCTCCCGGTCAATGCGCCTTTTTCAAGGATCTTTATCGACTATCCCGCCCGCCGGATTAACGTCCTGGGCTGGCAGCTCCACTGGGCGGTCGTTTACTTCGTCCTCGCCGTCCTCTTCGGCTTCCTCCTCAAGCGCCCCCTTAAAGTGGAATTTTAGGCCTTTCTTGCTTTCTCGGCGTCTTGGCGCGAGTTCGGCTTGCGGGCGATGCCCGCCGCGCCTTATGGATTTTCATACCGTCCGCAATTTGCTATAAATTGACTTTTGGGCAACCGACCAAAAGGAGGTGCAGCCATGGGAAAGTCTCGCGATATCGGCGGCAAGTCTCAAAAGAAAGCCCCCAAGATGACGCTCAAGGAGAAGCGGGCGGCGAAACGGGCGAAGCGGGAGCAGTCGTTCTAGTATGAAAAAAGCCGCGGCGCTCGCGCTCCTTCTCTCCCTGGCGGCGGGAACCGCCTTCGCCGCCCGGGCCAAGATCCCCCCCCGCTCCGCCGACCCCTACGTCGGAGCGACGGTGACCCGGGCGGACGACGGCGCGGCCCTCTTCGCCGACCAGGCGGAGAGCCCCTGCTACCCCGCCTCCATCGTCAAGCTGATGCTGCTCCTGATCGTCCAGGAGAAGATCGAGGCGGGGACCCTCCGCTTGAGCGACCCGGTCAAGGCCACCGCCCAGGCGGCCAAGACCGGGGGATCGCAGGTCTACCTGAAGGAGCACGAGGAGTTCTCGGTCGAGGACCTCCTCTACGCCCTGATCATCCAGTCGGCGAACGACGCGGCGGTCGCCCTGGCCATCCACGTCGCCGGGAGTACCGACGGCTTCGTCGAGATGATGCAGGAGCGCGGGCGGAATATCGGGATGGCGCGCACGACGTTCCATTCCGTCCACGGCCTCCCCCCGGGGGCGAACCAGGAGCCGGACGTCTCCACCGCTCAAGACCTCGCCGTCCTCGCCCGGGAGCTCCTGAAGCACCCCGACATCCTCCGCTACACCTCGGCCACCGTCCGCCCCTTCCGCGACGGCTCCTTCGAGATGCGCTCCCACAACAGCCTCCTCGCCACCTGCCCGGGTTGCGACGGGCTCAAGACCGGCTACTTCAGCGCGGGGGGATACTCGATCGTGGCCACCGCCGAGCGCAAGGGCGTCCGCCTGATCGCGGTGGTGGCGGGAGCCAAGTCCAAGCAGAAGCGCGACGCCAAGACCCAGGAGCTACTCGCCCAGGCTTTCTCCTCCCTCCCCGCCGCGACACCCGTCTCCGCCGCCCGAACCCCGGCGCCGGAGGCGGCGGCGGAAGGGGAAACCGCGGGCCCCGAGGCGGCGGCCGAAGGCGGCGGCGCCTTCAAGATCATCCTCCGGGTCCTTCTCTACGCGGCGGGCGCCGCGGTCTTCTTCTGGCTGGGACGGATCAGCCGGCCCTGAGCCGGCCGATTTTTGCCCACCGGGTCCCCCTGCTCGCCGCCCCTAGCGAAGCGGGCGGTCTCGCCGGCGAAGAGGGCCGCCACCCGCCGGGTCCGCGGACCGGGGACTCCCCGCCCGATCCTCCGACCGTCGATCCGGACGACGGGGAGGATCCCCTTGTTGGTCGCGGTGATGAAGACCTCCTCCGCCATAAGGAGCTCGGAGCGGGCGAGCGCGCGGACCTCGACGGGGAAAACGCCGCGGACCAGCCGGAGGATCAGCTGGCGGGTGACCCCGGGAAGGATCTTCCGGTCCGGCGTCACCAGCCGCCCGCCCAGGAAGGCGAAGACGTTGGCCGTCTTCCCCTCCAGGACCCGCCCCTCCCGGTCGACCGAGATCGCCTCCACCGCGCCCCGGGCGTAGGCCCGGCGGACGGCGATCACGGCCGAGAGGTAGTTCAGCGTCTTCGCCTCCGGGATATAGGGCTCGGCGGGAACGGTGATCACCCCGACCCCCCGGGAGTACCAGCGACCGGGGTAGCGGCAGAGGGGGACGGCGGTGACGATGAGACGGGGGGAGCCTTCCGGGGTGAGAAAGTCCCGCGAGGCGCCGCCGGAGACGATGATCCGGACATTGGCCTCGGGGAAGCGGTTGCGGCGGAGGGTTTGCCCCACCACCCGGGCGATCTCCCCCTTCTTCCAGGGGAGCTTAATCCCGATCAGGGCGGCGGAGCGGCGCAGGCGCTGCAAGTGCTCGCCGAGGTGGAAGGGCTTTCCCCCGTAGGTCCTCAGGAACTCGAAAACCCCGTAGCCGCGCAGGATGGCGAGGTCGTCGAGGGGGAGGGCCGCTCGGTCGGCGGGGAGATACTTACCGTCGACGTAAAAGACGGGCGACGGGACATTTTTGCCTTTTTCCTTTTGCCTTTTCACTTATCGGCGTGCTGCATCCTCTCCAGATAGCTCTCCATCTCCTCCTGGCTCGCGAAGATCGCCTGGGGGGGGAGAGCGGCGATGATCTCGAAGACCTTCCGCACCGGGGGCTGGAGATGCACGAGCTTCATCTCGCCGCCGGCGCGGTCGAGCGCCTTCTTCGTCTTCAGGATCACCCGGACGCCCATGCTGGAGATGAAATCCACTCCGCTTAAATCGAGGATCAGGAGGCGGGGCGACGCGTCCAGGAGCGTCTCCGCCTGCCGCTCCAGCTGGGCGCAGCTCAGCGAGTCGAGCGCGCCGGCGGGGGAGACGGTGAAGACGCCGATCGGGTTCTCTACGGTCTTGATGGTCAGCGGCATGCCCACCTCCCCGTTCCAAGGATCAAGGGTTCGCAGCTTCCAGGGAGGCCGCCGGCCGACGCCCCCCGCATTCCTTCACGGCCGCGCCGGGCCGAAAATCTCCGAGGCCTGCCGGAGGTGCTCCCGCCAGGAAGCGAGCACCCGGCCGGGGACTTCCCAGGTCAGGGGGGGGCGGTCGGCGAAGGCGATGCGCAGGCTCGCCTCCTCCGCCCCGGCCAGGGCGGCGGCCAGCTCGGGGCCGAGGAGATAGACGGCCTGGGTCCGCACCGTCCCGTCCCCGACGGAGCTCGCCGCCGAGACGAACGGCCCCTCCCGGATGACCCCGGCGATCTTCGCCTGGAGCGGCGCCTTGTCGAAGAAGAAGAAGGTATCGCTTTCGATCGCCAGGGTCAGGCGGGCGGGTGAGGGGATCTCCGGGCCGGAGTCCAGGCGGACCTCCCGGAAGGGCCCGATCAGCCAGGCCTGCCGGGAGGACCGGTAAAAATCCTCCAGCGTGGAGGGATGCTGGGAGAGCGCCTTCGAAAAGTCCCCGAGCTCCGAGGGGAGAAGAAGCGTCTCGACGCTGAAGACGCTGGCGAGCCCGGTCTGGCCGGAAAAGGAGTCGCAGACGACCGTGGGGACGCCGGCGGCGAGCGGGAGGGCGGCCGGCGCGGGGGTGGAGCGCGGGGCGCGGGCCTGCTGGAAAAGGACGGCGGAATAGGAACAGCCGGACCCGCCGCGGGCGAGGAGGAGGCGGGCGGCGGCGGTCTTGCCGTTGTTGACCGCGAAGTCGAGGGGCGTCCAGCCCTTCTGCCCGTCCCGGGCGTTGAGTTCGGCGCCGTGGGCGAGCAGGACCTCGATCACCGCCGTGTTCCCCTTGGCGGCGGCGTAGTGGAGAGGGGCGCCCCCGAAGGGATCGCGGGCCTCCGGATCGGCCCCCCGGGAGATCAGGAGCTCGGCCATGTCCGGCAGGTTGTACTGGGCGGCCAGGTCGAGGGGGGAGCGGCCGATCCGGTCGCGGGGGTCGATCGCCGCCCCCCGCTCCAGGAGCAGGGCCACCATCTCCCCCTGCCGCCGGGAGACGGCGTAGTGGAGGGGGGTCCAGCCGTAATCGTCGGCGGCGTTGATGTTCTCGCCCTCGGCGATCAGCTCGGAAGCCCGGGAGCGGTCCCCCGCCGCGGCCGAGGTGCGCAGGTCGGAAGCGCAGCCGGAAGCGGAGGCCAGGGCGAGGGCCAGGAGCGCCGCCGGCGCGCCGATGATCCTCACGGTTCGGACCCTCCGGGGATGGTGACGCTGATCTTGTCCTTGACCGGGAGGGCGCCGCGGGTGATCACCCTCCGCTCCTGGTCCTGGACGACGTATTCCGTGACCCCGAAGGGAAACTTGAGGAAGCGGATACCCAACTCCTCCAGGGGATAGGAAGTCTTGTTGGCAATCGTCACCACGAAGGCGGTCCCATCCTTGTGCGTCTCCACCCGCATCTTCTCCCGCGCCAGCCACCAGCGGGCGAGCTCGCTCAGCGTGCACTGCCAGGTGTTTTCCCGCTGGACCACGTCCAGGAATTTCTCCAGGAGCTGGAGCCGCTCCGGGCGCGCCACCTCTCCGATGTAGGTGTGGTAGACGAAAACGCCGTGCAGGGAATGGATCCGCTGGAAGAGGCGGACCGCCTTGTGGAACTTGAAGGTGGGATCCACCTGGTCGGAGAACTCCAGGAGGTCGAAGCCGTTGGGGTGGTCAGGGTAGAGCAGCCCCCGGCTCAGGGAGGGGAAGAAAAGCGTGTAGGGGGTGGTGGGGGGGGCGAGCGCGTTGGCGGAGTAGAGGAAATCGCAGGTCTCCAGGACCCGGAAGGTCTCGCGGTTGATCATGAACTCCGGAGCGCGGAAGCCCTGCGGGGCGAAGCCGAGGCGGACGAGCAGGGCCTTGCCCGCCTCGATCCGGTCCTTCTGCTCGTCGTAGTTGAGCTCGGTGAGCTCGCCCCCGACCGGAGCGCCCCGGGCGATGTCGTCGCCGTAGGTGTGGTAGGTGCCGCACTGGGCGATCTCGTGGCCGTCGGCGGCAAGGAGCTTCAGCTCCTCCGCGATCTCCGGCGACCGGTCGAGGGGGTAGGTGCGGAGGTAGTCGGGGATGACGAAGAAAACCCCCCGGGCCTTCTTCTTCTTCAGGAAATGGCGGAGGATCGCGACGTCGTCGACCTGGCTCTTCCCCTCGATGTAGTTGTTGGTGAAGACCGTCGCCGACTCGCAGCCCCGCGGGTAGACGTCGACGGAGAGGTAGCGGTTCTGGGTGAAGACCAGGGGGAGGCCGTAGAGGTAGTCCTTGGATATGTAGAAGGTGACGACGAAGACATAGACCAGCGCGGCGATGACCACGCCGAGGAGGACGAAGCCGAAGATTTTTAGGCGCAAAACGGACATGGGACCGGTGATGGCCTTCGCAGGCTTATCGCCGCAGACTCATTCTCTCGCCGACACGAAACGATCCCCCTCCGCTCAGACCGGAGGCATCCCGACTACCTTATCACAATTCGAGAGGGCGCGTATGCGCCTTCACTTGTTGTGGGCGAAGTATTCGCGGACCAGCGCCTCCATCAGCTCCGCCCGGCGGTGGAAGAGGCGCTTCAGCTTCCGCTTGGGGTGGTTGGCCAGGGCGTAGTGGGCGAGCAGGGGGAGCGCGATCGTGGTGTCGGTGTAGCAGACCACCGCGTCGGGGAGGCGGTTCGGGTCCACCTTCCCCCAGGAGACCGCCTCGTGGGGGGTGGCGCCGGAGAGGCCGCCGGTGTCCGGGCGGGCGTCGGTGACCTGGAAGAAGTAGTCCTGGCCGACCTCCTTGATCCGCAGGATCTCCTGGATCTGGGGCTCGGTCTGGAGCATGAAGTTCTTGGGGCTGCCTCCCCCCATCAGAACCACCCCGCTCTTTCCCCCGGAGCGCTTGGCGGCGAGCACGAAGGAGGTCGTCTCGTTGACGTCGATCGAGGGGTTGATCCGGAGCCGGTTCCCCTTGAGCTCCACCCCGGCCACGTTCATCCCGATGGTCGAGTCCCCGGGCGAGGAGGTGTAGAGCGGGACCCCGCAGCGGTAGGCGGCGGCCATGACCGAGACGTCCCGGAGAGCGCTCTTGCGCTCCCACTCCGCGGCGTAGCGGCCGATGTGGTGGTGGAGCTCGGCCGTCCCCATCTCCTTCTGGAACTCGGGCTGGACCAGGATCGAGCGGAGGATCTCGTCGGTCGCCATCAGGCAGTCCGTGTAGCCGAGGAGAACGTCGTAGATCCTAACCACGTCGTTCCGGCGCAGGTCGGCGTCGTCCACCAGGTGGCTCCCCACGTGGAGGGGGAAGTTGAAGGCGAAGTGGAGGTCGTGGTAAAGGTTGGCCCCGGTGGCCACGATCCAGTCCACGAAGCCGGCCTTGATCAGGGGGACGACGGCGGCGCAGCCGAGCCCGGCCGGGGTGAGCGCTCCGGCGAGGCTCAGCCCCACGGTGACGTCGTCCGCCAGCATCTTTTCGGCGAAGAGCTGGCAACCCTCCATCAGCCGGGCGGAGTTGTAGGCGAGGAAGGTCCCCCGCATCAGGTCGGAGAGCTTCTCCCGCCCGGTGATCCCCCGGGGCATGATCCGCCGCCCCGAGAGGTAGCGGTGCTTGTGGGGGCACTTCTTCTTCATCAGCCAGTCCGGGGTCTCCGCCAGATTCTCCCGCATGCGATGCTCTCTCTTCATTCTTCCCGTCTCCTTGAATTTATGCCACTAAGGCACAATGACACTAAGAACCGAAACTAAAAATATTCCTTTCCTCGCGCGCCTTCGTGTCTTGGTGCCTTCGTGGCGAATGGGTTATGGGATCATGACCACCCGGGCCGGGGGGATCCCGTTGAAGCTGGTGGCGCTGGCCGTAGAGTAGGCCCCCACGTTCTTCGCCCAGACCAGGTCCCCGATCTCCAGGTCCGGCAGGTCCTCTCCCCGGCTGATGATGTCGAGCGAGTCGCAGGTCGGCCCGGCCAGGGCGGAGAGGCGGGGGCGGCCGCGGCCGAAGGCCCGGAACTGGTACTTGGCGTGGTCGAAGATCATCCCGGAGAGGCCCCCGTAGACCCCGTCGTCGAGGTAATACCAGTGCTTGTTCTCCCGGATCGCCTTGCCCACCACCCGGGCGATGAAGGTCCCGGCCGGGCCGGCGATGAAGCGCCCCGGCTCGGCGATCACGGTCAGGTTGGGGTCGAGCAGGCGGTCGATCTCCCGGGCGATCCCCCGCGCCATCTTCCCGAAGGGGTCCTCCTCGGAGTCGAAGTGGCGGATCGGGAAGCCGCCGCCGATGTCCAGCAGCTCCAGGGGGATTTGCTTGAGCCGGGCGTCCCGGACGATGATCGCCGCCATCTCCAGCGCCTCGACGTAGTTGCTCACGTTGGTGCACTGGCTCCCCACGTGGAAGCTCACCCCCACCGGCTTCAGGCCCAGCTTGTGCGCCTTGATCAGGAAGGGGATGGCGTCGGCCGGGTCGACGCCGAACTTGAGGGAGAGCTCCACCATCGAGCCGATGTTGGGAACCTTGATCCGGACCGCCACCCGGCAGCCCGGAGAGTGGGCGGCGATCTTGTCCAGCTCGTACTCGCTGTCGAAGGTGGTGAGGGTCACGCCGGCCTTCCGGGCGGCGGAGAGGGCGGCGGCGGGCTTGACCGTGTTGGCGAAGATAAGCCGGTCCGGGGAGGCCCCGGACGCCAGCGCCGCCTCCATCTCAACGGACGAGGCGACGTCGAAGCCGGCCCCGGCCGCGGCGAGGACCTTGAGGATCTCGGGGTGGGGGTTGGCCTTGACCGCGTAGTAGGGGTCCACCCGGGGGAGCGCCTGGCGGAAGCGGGCCAGCTGCTCCAGAAGAGCGGAGCGGCTGACGGCGAGGAGGGGCGTGCCGTGCCGGCGCGCCAGTCCCTTGATCCGCTTCTGGAAGGATTGGGGCGAAAGGCTGCTCATCGGAGGCTTTCCAGAGATGAGTATACCTCAAAGCCGCGCCGCGGGGCCAGATCAGAAAACCGAAAAATATCCGCGGATTACCCGCCGGCCAGCAGCCGGCGTGCAATCCGCGATTTCCTACGCCGGGCTCAGCCGTCCCCAATCCGCGTAATCCGCGAAATCCGCGGCTTCGGTTGCCGAGCTAATCCGTCGTTGTTCCGCGGATTTCTGCTATAATCAGCGACGATGACCTCCGTCGACCGCCGCGCGTCTTTCCGCCGGGCCGTCGCCGCGTTCTTCAGCGACGACCTGATGGTCCTCCTCGCCCTCCTCCTCATCCCGGCCACCCTCTTCCCCATCCTCTTCACCTTTTCCCCCTTCACCCAGACCATCCTGGCCGCGGTCAACTACTTCGTCATCGCCATGTTCGCCGCCGAGTACGCGTGTAAGCTCGCCGCGGCCGAGCGCAAGCGGGAGTTCGTCCTCGACCCCTGGCACCTCCTCGACCTCCTCATCATCGTCCTCGCCCTCCTCGACTTCGTCCCCATCATCCCCGGCGGCGGACGGGCCGCCCCCCTCCTGCGCCTGGTCCGCCTCACCCGGGTCTTCGCCGTCGCCGGCCGGGCGGCCCGCCGGGCGACGCCGCAAGCGGCGGCGGATCGGGCCGCCCCGGCAGGGTCCCGCCTTAAGGTGCGCGTCCTCGGCCCCGACCTCTCCGTCGCGACGTTTTCCCGCGATGAGCTCGCCCGCGTCGCCCAGGACCACTCCCCGGCCTGGATCGACCTCCAGGAGGTCTCCGCCTTCGACCTCGACCTGATCGCCTCCGCCTTCCGCGTCCCCGCCTTCGAGATCCAGAACAAGGTCCTCAAGGACACCTTCCCGCAGGTCGATTACTACGAGCAAGTCGTGAGCACCCTGATCCGGAACTCCCGCCTCCTCCGCTCCGGCGAGGGGATCCGGGACCTCTCCATATCCCGCGACAATGTCCTCATCCTCTGCGCCGGGAAAAGGATCGTCACCCTCTCCGCCGTCGCCCACGACCTCTTCGACCGGATCAGCCGGGGCGCCCTGGAACCGGGGCAGGACGGCCTGGCCGCGCGCGTCTTCTTCTCCATCCTCCAGCTCAAGAACCGGGACTGCGAGGAGATACTCGACGCCATCGAGCAGAGGACGATCTTCCTGGAGGAACAGACGGTGGGGAGCCTCAAGAAGTCCTTTCTCGAGGAAACCTTCTTTCTCAAGCGGGAGATCACCAACGTCCACAACGGCCTGAGGCATTTCAACCAGGCCCTGGACGACCTCCGCCGGCACAAGACCGCGCTCGCCGCCCTGGGAGAGGAATACCCCATCCTCTTCAAGAAGCTCGCCGACGAGGCCGCCACCCTCCAGGAGATCTCCGACAACACCCTGGAGCGGCTCGTCGCCCTGATCGAGCTCTACATCAACACCGTCTCCCTCGACATGAACCGGGTGATGCGCCTGCTCGCCATCATCACCTGCCTGGGGCTCATCCCCTCGATCATCGGGGGGCTCTTGGGGATGAACCTGATCGGCAACCCCTGGCACGCCTCGATCTACGAGATCTGCCTCCTCCTCGGCCTCGTCCTCCTGGTCGCCTTCTACGTCTTCTGGAAGAAGGGCTGGTTCCGATAATGCCAGTAAAAATAGTGATCGGTAATCAGTGATACGGACGACCAGCCAGGCCCATCTTATTCAATCCTATTCAATCGTCTGTTAGATTCTTTGACCGGCCCCCGCCTTCTCCCGGATGATCTTGGCGATCCGGCCGGCGGCCTTCCCGTCCCAGAGGCGGGGGATCTTCCCCCGCTTCCCCCGCCCCTTCAGTATCTTCTCCGTCTCCCTCGCGACCCGGCCGGCGTCCAGGCCGACGACGACGTTCGTCCCCTCCGTCACCGTCACGGGGCGCTCGGTCTCGTTCCGCAGGGTCAGACAGGGGATCTCAAGGACGGTGGTCTCCTCCTGGATGCCGCCGGAGTCGGTGAGGACGAGGCGGGCGTTCAGCATCAGGTGGAGGAAGTCGAGGTAGCCCAGGGGGGGGATCGTCCGGACGCGGGCGGCGCGGAGCGCCCCGGCGAGGCCGAACTCCCCGATCTTTTTCTCCGTCCGGGGGTGGACGGGATAGACGACCGGGACGAGCGCGGAGGCGGCGGCGACGGCCCCGATCGCCCTCCGAAGGGTTCCCCGGTCGTCGGTCGACTCCGGCCGGTGGAGGGTGAGGACGGCATAGCCGCGGGGCCTAAGGCCCAGATCCTTGAGGACCCGCGACCGTTTCCGGGCCAGGGGCACGGCGCGCCGCAGGGAGTCGATCATCACGTTCCCCACGAAGAAGATCTTCTTCGGCTCCACTCCCTCCCGCCGCAGGTTGAGGGCAGCCTCCCGGGAGGTAATGAAGAGGTAGTCGCTGATCTGGTCGGTGAGGAGGCGGTTCGTCTCCTCCGGCATCCGGCGGTTGAAGGAGCGGAGCCCCGCCTCGACGTGGGCGACGGGGACGTGGAGCTTGACCGCGGCCAGCGCGCAGGCGAGCGTCGAGTTGACGTCGCCGACCACCAGGACGAGATCGGGGCGCTTCTTCAGGAGATACTCCTCGAAAGCCTCCATGATCTTCCCCGTCTGCCAGGCGTGGGACCCCGATCCGATCCCGAGCTCGACCGCCGGCCGCGGGATCTTCAAGTCGCGGAAGAAGGCATCCGAGAGCGCCCGGTCGTAGTGCTGGCCGGTGTGGACGAGCGCCGCCTCGATCCCGGGGTAGCGCCGGAAGGCCCGGAGGATCGGCGCGATCTTGACGAAGTTCGGCCGCGCCCCCACGGCGCAGACAACGCGGATCTTGTTCTTCTTCATCGGCGGACGACTGAATTAAGCCGCGGATTGCGCGGATTTCACGGATTATAAAACACAGCAGCGGACAGTGCGCTGCATTTGTGAGAGGGGCGTCTCGCTTGCCCCGATAGCCGTTTGTCGAGGCCGCGATCCCGGCCGGCCCTGAAGAAGAGTCCGGGATGGGGCGGACCTCCCTGCGACACAGTGGGCCGATCGGCTTTCCGCAACCTCTAGTAACCTCTAGTAACCATTAGTAACCTCTAGTAACCTTTTGATTTCCCCGACCACCCGCCCGATCGCCTCCTCGTCCAACCCGCCCCGGTAGACGATTAGGTCGGCGAACTTTTTCGACGGCTCGACCAGGCGGTCGTGCATCGGCTGGACGGTGGCGAGGTACTGGGCGATCACCGACTCCTTTGTCCTCCCCCGCTCCCGGATGTCCCGCTCGATCCGCCGGGCCAGGCGGACGTCGGCGGCGGCGTCGAGGAAAACCCTCAGATCGAGAAGTTCGACCAGGGCGGGGACGGCGAAGAGGAGTATCCCCTCCACCATGACCACCGGCGCGGGGGAGACCTCCCTGGTCTCGGCGGAGCGGTTGTGGACGCGGTAGTCGTAGACCGGGACGCGGACCGGCCGGCCGGCGTGGAGTTCCCTCAGGTGGTCCCGCAAGAGCTCCCACTCCAGTATCTCCAGGCAGTCGAAGTTCTGCCGGTGGCGCTCCGGGAGCGGGAGATGGGAGAGGTCGCGGTAGTAGGAGTCGAACTGAATGGCGCTGACCGGATGCGGGGCGAGGCGCTTGGCCACCTCGGAGGCGAGCGTGGTCTTCCCGGCGCAGGAACCGCCGGCGATGCCCACGAGAATCGTTCGCATAGAATGTATCCCCACTCGTCCCGGTCGCTGAAGGTTGATATATAGATAAGTTGGGTTCTCTTTCACTTAGTGTGGGTGGAAAGGAGAGAGATCGCTCCGAGCCGGATACCTATAAATCCGAAATCCGAAGCACGAAATCCGAAACAATATCGAAATTCGAAATCTTAAAACCGCCGGCGCCGTGCCGATATGCGGCTTCAGTCGAGTCCTCCTCTTCTCGGCCGGGCGGGTCAAGGAAGGGGACACCGCCTTCAGCCGGGCGATTTGTGTTTTTCGGATTTCGGATTTGTTTGGGATTTCGAGATTCGAATTTCGAATTTGGACCTTCTCTGATCTCTCGCGTTGTCGATTTACCCACACGAAACGGAAGAGAAACATAAGTAGGCGCGGGTCTTGAGACCCGCGCGCCGCGCGATTCCGCATCAGCTTATCAACGCGCCGACTATTTCGTAATGAGTATCTGCCCTCCCGGGAGGACGGTCTTCTTCCCCAGCCCCCAGCCCCCGGGGATCCAGCCCGTCTGGTAAACCTTCTTCCAGTCCGCGGACCGCTCGGGCGCGCTGTAGTAGGCCCCGAAGTAGAAGCGGGTGAGGTAGAAGCCGGTGGTGGGCGGGCGGCGGTAGATGCGGATGTCCTCGTAGTCCTCGAGGCGGTAGGGCAGCCAGAGGGAGGCCACCCGTCCGTACCAGGCGACCGCCCAGGGGACGTCGGAGACGATGAGCGAGCCGGGCGGGACCAAGCCGGCGACGGCGCGGATGTTGTCGATATCGTAGAGGGCGAGGCGCGCCGAGGGGCGCGCCGAGAGCTGGTCGCTGATCGGAAGGAAGGAGAGGGCGAGGGCGAGAAGGACTCCCCCCGCCCGGACCCAGGCCCGGCGCCCCCCCTCCCAGCGGCCGAGGAGTTCGACCAGGCCGGCGGCCCCGAGGAGAAGGGCGAAAGGAACGAGCGCGATCATCCCGTTCCCGGGGATGGAGAAGAGGGAAGCGGCGACGGCCTCCAGGCCCACCATCCCGAAGAAGCAGAGCTTCAGCCGGTCGAAGGTCCGATTATCGAAGCGGAGGAGGAGGGAGGCGAGCGCGAGCGTCCCGGCGAAATTGCCGGTGATCAAGAGGACGGACACGTACTGGTCCCGGAGGGCCAGGAGGAACTTTTTCGCCACGAAGAAAGGGGCGCGTTCCAAGGCGAACGAAGCGCCGCTGAAGGACCGCCAGACGATCGAGCCCGGGCGAGGATCGGTCCCGATGATCAGGCCGTAGCCCTGGAGCGAGAAGACGGGGTTCCCGGCGACGAGGGCGTTCCGGACCAGCCAGGGGAGGAGGACGACTCCGGCGCCGGCGAGAAAACGCCCGATCCTGCTCCAGCGCCCGGCCGGCTCCGAGGACGCCCAGAGGAAAGCGAGGCCCGGGAGCAGCCAGAGGGCGTAGCTGTAGCGGGTGAGCGCGGCCAGACCCGCCGCCGCGCCCGCCAGGAGGGCCGCGGCCGACGAGCGGGGCGAGCGGGCGAGGAGGGCGAAGAAGGCGAGGCCCAGGCAGGCGGAAAAGGTCCCCGGGCCGCCGTCGATGCTGCGCTGGAGGAGGAGGGGGTCGATCGCGAAGAAGAGGAGCGCGAGCGCCGACGTCGCCGGGGGGACGAAGCGGCGGGAGAGCCGCCAGAGCAGGAGGAGGGAGATGAAGAAGAAGACCGCGGAAACGGCGGCCACCGTCCCGTCCGAGGTCTCCAGGAACTTCATCGCCAGGGCGAGGACGAGGATGTAGAGGGGGGGCCGGGTCAGCTCGGGCTGGCCGATCGCCGACTCCTGGTAGCGCAAGGCCACCGGCCGGACGAAGCGGGTGACGAACCCCTCCCCCTCCGCCACCGACCGGGCCACCTGGGCCAGGTCGATCGCCTCGATCCCCTCGATCACGTTGAGTCCCTGTTCCGGATCGTACTGGGAGGCGTGGTAGCGCGACCAGACCCAGACGGCGAGGAGAGCGGAGAGAAAAGGGAGAACGGGGGCGAGGCGGCGAACGCGGGGAAGGCTCATCGCCGCTTCACTTCGCCCCCGGGAAATAGCGGAGGATCAGGGCCACCGAGGCGACCCAGAGGAGGAGAGCGACGATCAGGCCGGGGTCGCTGAGGAGGACCATCTCGGGCTGCCCCCCCTTCTCCTTGCGGTGGACGAGGTAGAGGTAGCGAAAGACGCCGTAGAGAACGAAGGGGAGGGTGAGATAGAGGCCGGTGGAGACCTCCCGCTGGGTCCGCGCCGACATGGTGTAGAGGGCGTAGGCCATCACGGTCGAGGAGGTGACCACCGCGATCATCTGGTCGAGGAGATAGGGCGTATACTCGGCCAGCGACCGGCGGTGGGAGGCTGCCTCTCCCTCCATCAAGACGAGCTCGTGGCGGCGCTTGGAAAGGGCGAGGAAGAGCGAGAGGAGGAGGGTGCAGAGGTAGAGCCACTCCGAGACCGGCACCCCCACCGCCGCGCCGCCGGCGTGGGCCCGGAGAATGAAGCCGAAGGCGATGATCAGCACGTCGAGGATGACCACGTGCTTGAGGCCGAGCGTGTAGGCGGCCTGCGCGGCCAGGTAGACGACGGCGGTCCAGCCGAGGGCGCCGGACTCGAGGAAGGCCCCGGCCAGGGACGCGGCGGCGAGCAGGACGGCGGCGACGACGGCCGCGGCGGGGGAGAGGCGTCCGGCCGCGACCGGCCGCTGCCGCTTCTCTTTGTGGCGCCGGTCCTCCGCGGCGTCGATGACGTCGTTGGCCAGGTAGACGGCGCTGGAGAGGAGGCAGAAGACGGCGAAGGCGACCGCCGCGGCGGCGACCTTGTCGGCGTGCACGAACTGGCGGGAGAAAAGGAGGGCGGCGAAGACGAGGAGGTTCTTCAGCCACTGGCGGGGGCGGGACGAGATGAGAAGGTCCTTGAGCATGTCCCTGTCGTTTCCCGGCGGCCGGCTCGGCGCGGCCGGAATAATCTTACAGACGATTGAATAGGATTGGATAGGATGACCCGGCCGGACCTCTGTATCCTAACAATCGGAATCAGGGGGTTTTCGGCTTCTCCTTGACCGCCGCGATGTTGAGGCGGCTGACGCCCGCCCCGCTCAGGAGGTCGAGCACGCCGACCACCTGGTCGAAGCGGGAGAGGCGGTCGGCCTGGAGAACGGCGACGGTCTGGGGGTTGGCCTTGACCCGCTCGGACAGCTTCTCCTTGAGGACGTCCATGGTCATCTGCTCCCGGTCCAGGTAGATCAGCCCCTCGCCGGTGAGCGTGATGACCGCCTGGGTGGCGTCGGGCAGCGGCGCGACGTTCGCCGCCCGGGGGAGCTTGACCTCGATCTTCTGGGCCCGCAGCGGGCTGAAGGTGTAGAGAAGGCTGAAGGAGATGAAGAAGAAGATGAACATGTTGAGGACGATGTCGGTCATGGCGACCGACTCGAGCCCCAGCAGGTGGGGGCGCGAAACCCGGATCTTCACTTCCCGCCCCCGCCGCGCGGCGGCGGGACCTCGGCCAGAAGCTCGGTGAGCTGGATGGCGTGGTTGGTGAGGTCGTTGGCGACCGCCTTGATCCGGCTGATGAAGTAGTTGTAGCAGAGGAAGAGGGGGACGGCCACCGAGAGGCCGGCGGCGGTGGTGATCATCGCCTCGTAGATGCCGCCGGCGAGCGAGTTGACGGTGACGTTGGCCCCGGCCTGCTCCCAGGACATGAAGGCGCGGATGAGGCCGGTGATCGTCCCCAGGAAGCCCATCAGGGGCTCGATCGAGACGATGGAGGCGAGCGTCCCCAGTCGCCGCTCCAGCCTCTGGACCTGGTTGTTCCCCACCTGTTCCAGGATCTTCTCCAGGCGGTCGAGCGGGAGGCTCCGCCGCTCCAGTCCGACCCGGAGGAGGCCGGCCAGGGGGGAGCGGGGGTGCTGGGCGCAGATCTGGATCGCCTCGGCGGTCTGGCCGTCCTTGACCAGCTTGAAGACCCGCTGGGCCAGCGCGCGCTGGACGGCCGGCCCGCAAGCGCGCAGGATCCAGAACCGCTCCAGAACGATGGCCACGCCGATGACCGATCCCAGCAGGATCGGGATCATCACCGGCCCGCCCTTGATCAACAGCTCCAGCATGTTTCCTCCCATTTGGTCAGCCTCTTCTCGGGCGGGATGGCCCCGGCGAGATACGGGCAGACGTTGTCCTAACCTTTAGATTCTTACCGGGGGATGCTTCGCATCCCCCGGTAAGAATCTATGGAGCAGAACGGATTCGAACCGTCGACCTCCTGGGTGCGATCCAGGCGCTCTCCCAACTGAGCTACTGCCCCTTAAATATTTTCCTGCGGAAAATATTTAACTTAAATCATCCGCCTTCCGAACCCGGTTCGGGAGGCGGATGATTTGACTTGAGCTGGCCGGCCACCTCGCGCAGGGCCTCGCTGAACTCGTCGATGTGGTCCTCGAAAATGACCAGGCGGATCCGGTGGTGCTTGTCCTCCCCCTTGTCGTACTGCGACTCGACGATGTCGATGAAGCGGGTGCCGCTGGCCTGCTGCTTCAGGTTGAAGAAGTAAGTCCGTTTCCCGCAGGCGATCTTCTTGCTGAAAATCTCCTCCGTTGCCATAAGCACCTCTCGATTAAATTGTCGGCCGCCTCGGCGAGGCGGCGCTGGGCGCCGGTTCATGAGAACCGGCCTACAAATCCGCGCCGCTAAGACACACGCTTCCTGGCGATCACCCGCGACAACTGCACGCACAGCTCATACAGCGCCAGGAGAGGGACCGCCATCAGGACCTGCGTGACGACATCGGGAGGGGTCAGCACCCCGGCCACGATCAGGATGATCACCACCGCATAGGGCCTGATTTTACGGAGCATATCATACGTGACCACGCCGAGCTTGACCAGCAAAAGAATGACCGCCGGAAACTCGAAGGCCAGCCCGAAGGCAAGGATCAGCTGGCCGACCAGGGATACGTAACTCCCGACCGTCCACTCCGGGCGGATGCCGAGCCGCCGGGTGTAAGACCAGAAAAAGGACAGGGTCACCGGGAGGATCGCCGCGTAGGCGAAGAGGACCCCGGCGGCGAAAAGGCCGCCCCCGAAAAGAAAGGCGGGGAGGAGGAGGCGGCGCTCGGCCGCGGTCAGGGCGGGGAGGAGGAAACGCCCGACGACCCAGAGGATGATCGGGAGGGAGACGATCAGGCCGAAGAGGCCCGCGAGCTTGAAGGACATCAGGAAGGTGTCCGCCGGGGAGAGCGACCTGAGGATCCCGGCCGCGGCCGCCGTCTCCCCCGACCTTTCGAGCATCCTCTCCAGGGGTTGGCGGACCAGGGAGAGGAGGCGGGGGGCGAAGGCGAAGGCCAGGACCGTCGCCGATGCCCAGGCGGCGACGATCTTAAGGAGGACCCAGCGGAGGTCTTCCAGGTGATCCAGGAAGGGCTTCTCCTCCCCTCCCTTATCCCGCCCGGGTGGTTCCGGCGCCCCCTCCGGCGGCCGGAGGAGGACCGTCTTTCTTCTCCCCTCCCCTCCGCTCATTCTCGTCCTCCAGGTCGGTCTCGGCTTCCTTGATCCCCTTCTTGAACTCCCTCACGCCCCGGCCGAGCGAGCGAGCCACCTCCGGTATCTTCTTCGCCCCGAAGAGGAGCAGGATGACCAGGACGATGAGAAGGATCTCGGTCCAGCCGAGGTTTTGAATAAAAGCCAGCGGGATGGAATTCATGGCCGCGTTTTCCCTCCCCGCCATGAAAAGGCGGCGTTTTCCTTGTTTTTCATTATACTATGCGGCGGCCCGGGGCGGAAGGGCCATCGGGGGCGGCCAGGGCGGACCGGCCGGCCGAGCCCGCCCGCCACGCGGAGGGAAATCATTGAAGGCTGGGTTCATCGACATCGGGACCAACTCCGTCCGTTACCTCGCCGCCGAGCTCCCGGCGACGGGCCAGCCCGCCGTCTTCGCCCGGGGGCTCCTGACCCCCCGTCTCGGCGAAGGCTGCGCCGCCGCCGGCGCCCTCCGGGACGAGGCGATCCGGCGCACCCTCGACGCCCTCCGGTCGGTCCGGGACGACCTGCGCGCGCGGGGCGTGACCGCGATCGACGCGGTCGGGACGGAGGCGCTCCGAGCCTCCCGCAACGCTTCCGCCTTCCTCCGGGGGGCCCAAGAGCTCGGGATCGAGGTCGAGATTCTCTCCGGAGAGGAGGAGGCCGGGCTCGTCCTCCGGGGGGCGGTTTCCGATCTCCCCCTCCCGGGCGGTGACTGCGTCATCGCCGACATCGGCGGCGGATCGACCGAGATCGTCGTCCGCCGGGCCGGGAAAGCCGTCTCGCTGCAAAGCCTCCCCCTCGGCTGCGTCCGCTTCCGCGACCTCTTCGGGGGGGAGGACGAGCCCTCCCGGGCGAAGATCCGCGAGCTCTGCCGGGCCCAGCTCGCCGCGGCGGACAACGCCGGCCCGCCCCTGGTCGGACTGGGGGGGACTTTCACCACCCTGGCCGCGATCGACCGGAAACTCGAAGTTTACCGGGGCGAGATCGTCCACGGCCTGAGCCTGAGCCGGCAGCGGATCGGCGAGCTGCGACAAGCGCTCTCCTCCCTCCCCCTGCCCGAGCGGAGAAAGGTCGCCGGGTTGGAGCCGAACCGGGCCGACATCATCGTCCCGGGGGTCCTGATCGCCGAAGCCCTGATGGACCGGATCGGCGCGGCGGAGGCGACGGTCAGCGACCGGGGTATCCTCTTCGGCCTTCTCTCCCGGCGGGCGGAACGGCTGCGATCTATCCGGGGGGCCGGGAGAGACGAATGAACGAGCCGGCCTCCGTCCCCCATCAACTGACATTCATATTAATATATATATATTTCTTGAATATTCATACCCCCGAAGCCATACTGGCATCGCTTTGGTGTGCGGCGACACGTCGCCGCTTGGATCGGACGAAATGGGGCCAAAACGGAAAGCCCGCAAGGCGGGGGATGAACTCCTGACGATCCCGGGCGTGGGGACCGCCATCGCCCGCGACCTGAAACGGATCGGGATCCGGCGGGTGAGCGATCTCCGGGATCGAGACCCGGAGGCGCTCTACACGGAACTGATCCGCAAAGCCGGCCAACCGATCGACCACTGCATGCTGTACGTGCTGAGATGCGCCGTCTATTTCGCCTCCCGGACGGTGCACGATCCGGCGCGGCTGAACTGGTGGAACTGGAAGGACCCCGTGCCGCGCCGCTGAGCGGGACGGCGCCGCCGCTTTCCCTTCTTCCCGCCGCCCGAAACCGCGCCCGCGCCTCCGCCGGGGCGGCTAGCTTCCGCCGGACGGCTTCCGGTCTTCCATCCGCACGGAAGGGGCGGGCTCGATGTGCACGGTCGTCTCCGCTCCGATCTCCCCCTTGATCGCCCTCTCGACCCGGGTCGCCACGGCGTGGGCCTGGGCGACCGGCATCTCCGGCGGGACCCGGAGGTGGACGGTCAGCTCGACGTGTTCGCCGTAGCGGTGGAGGTGGATGTGGTGCGCGTCCTGTGCGCAGTGGACGGTTTTGCCGATCGCCGCCCGGATCCGTCGGTCCAGCGCCGCGTCGGGCGCCTCGCCCAGGGAGACGCTGATCGAGGACTTCAGGATGTCGAAGGCGGCGTAAAAGATGAGGAGCGAGACGCCGATCCCCAAAACGCCGTCCATCCACCAGAGCCTGCCCCCGACCAGCGCCCCGGCCACGATCAGGGCGGAGGCGACGGCGTCGGAGCGGTGGTGCCAGCCATCGGCGATCAGGGAGCCCGAGTCGATCCGCTTCCCCGCCCAGAAGGAGAAGCGGGCGAGCCCCTCCTTCAGGGCCACCGAGATCAGGAAGACGACCACGCTCAGGGCCGAAAAGGCGGCGGCCTGGCGATCGAGCAGGCGGTGGACCGAGTCCTTTCCGAACTCGAAGCCGACCACGGCGAGGAGCGTCCCGATAATGATCGCGGAGATCGCCTCGGCCCGGCCGTGGCCGAAGGGGTGCTCGCCGTCGGCCGGCCGGCCGGAGACGCGGAAGCCGATGATCACCACCACCGAGGTCAGCGTGTCGGAGAGGGTGTGCCAGGCGTCGGCGATCATCGCCACCGACCCCGAGGCGGTGCCGACCCAGTATTTGACCCCGAACAGAATGGTGTTGAGGACGATGGAGACCCAGCCCTCGATCAGTCCCAGCGACCGCTTGCTCATGGCGCTATTCTAGAGGAGCGAGGGGGACGAAGCAATACCCCCGCCGTCATTTCGAGAACCCCGAGTCCGGCGGGGGCGGCGGGCGGCGCGGGGAAAAGAGGCGCGTGAGGAGTATTCCAGCGACGAAGCCGCCGATGTGGGCGAGGAAGGCGACGTTGGAGGCCGATCCGATGGAGAGAAACTGGAGGAGGAACCAGAAGCCGAGAAAGACGAAGGCGGGGAGCCAGACCATCTCCATGAAGAAGATGAAGGGGAGGAGCGTGAGTATCCGCGAGCGGGGGAAGAGAAGGAAGTATGCCCCCATCACGCCCGAGACCGCTCCGGAGGCCCCCACCATCGGGGTGGTGGCGTTGGGGGTGAAGGCCGCCTGGGCGAGGGCGGCGGCCACTCCGCAGAGGAGGTAGAAGAGGAGGAACTTCCCGTGCCCGAAGGCGCCCTCGATGTTGTTCCCGAAGATCCAGAGAAAGAGGAGGTTGAAGAGGATATGGAAGATGTCTCCGTGGAGGAACATGTAGGAAAAGAGCGAGCCCAGGGGCCCCCAACGGGGACGGGGGACCTCCATTTCCTCCATTCGGACCGCCGTCCCGAACCAGGTCTCGTAGAGAACGGGGACCTCGCGGTAGACCGTTTCCTTCGCCCCCGGGTGGGTGACGTAGTAGGGGACGGAGCCGAAGGCGAGGACGGAGCGGTCGAGCCCCGATCCCAGCTCCAGAAGGAAGACCAGGCAGTTCAGCGCGATCAGGGCGATGACGACGACGGGGACGGCGCGGGAAGGGGTGCTATCCTTGAGGGGGATCATATCTCATCGGTCATTTTTCATTGATCATTTATCAAGTTGCCTGGCCCGGCGGCGATCTCACGGACGGAAACCGGATGGAGGTCGGGGCGACGGGCCATTTGATACTTGAAAAATGATAAATGAAAAATGATAAATGAAAAATGACCAATGATCACTGCATCAGGCTGGCCATCACCGCCTTCTGCAGGTGGAGGCGGTTCTCGGCCTCGTCGAGGACGATGGCGTGCGGCCCGTCGAGGACCTCGGAGGTAATCTCCTGCTCCCGGTGGGCGGGAAGGCAGTGCATCACCTTGACGTCCCTGGCGGCGGCCCGGACCAGGGCGGCGTTGACCTGGTAGGGGGAAAATACCTTCTGCCGCGCCGCGGCCTCCGCCTCCTTGCCCATGGAGGCCCAGACGTCGGTGTAGATCACCCGCGCCCCCTGGACCGCGGCTGGGGCGTCGTGGACGATCCGGACCTTGGCCTTCTTCCGTTTCGCCGCGGCGAGGATCGTCTGGTCCGGCTCATATCCCGGCGGGCAGGCGACGGTGAAGTCGATCCCGAGGACGGCGGAGGCGTTGATCCAGGAGTTGCAGACGTTGTTCCCATCGCCGACGAAGACCACCGGGATCCCCCGGAAATCGGGGTCGGCCGGGTCGAGGCGGAAGTGCTCGATCACGGTGAGGAGGTCGGAGAGCACCTGGCAGGGGTGGAGGAGATCGGTCAGACCGTTGATCACCGGGACGGCGGAATTGGCGGCGAGGTCCACGACCACCTGGTGGGAGAAGGTCCGGGCCATCACCCCGTCCACCCAGCGTTCGAGGTTCCTCGCGGTGTCGGCCACCGACTCGCGCTTGCCCAGCCCGATGTCGGCGGGCGAGAGGTAGATGGCGTGGCCGCCGAGCTGGGTCATCCCCACCTCGAAGGTGACCCGGGTGCGCAGGGAGGGCTTCTCGAAGATCATCGCCAGGGTTTTGCCCGGCAGGAGTTGATGGGGGATCCCCTGCTTCTGCTTCATCTTCAAGTCGGCGGCCAGGGAGAAGAAACCGCATACCTCCCGGCGGGTGAAATCGGCGATGGAGACGAGATCTTTTTTCATGTGTTCCTTCGGAAAGTCATTTCTCTCCCGCTGCTATTATCGTGGGAACGACGCTCATGTCGCGATCCGGATCGACCGGCATCGGGGCAGGAATGCCCCTCCCACAATTCGCTCGCTCGTGGTCTCTATGTGTTTGTGGGAGCGACATTCATGTCGCGATCCGGATCGACCGGGCATCGGGGCAGGAATGCCCCTCCCACAACCCGGCGACCGCCAATTTACCCACACATAATGGAAGAGAACCGGAAATAGTAATTTCCCTCGATCGGCGCCTCCGCCCAGGATGCTATCGCAGGATCCAGAACAGGCAGACCGCGGCGATCAGCACGAGGAACACCCCATTGACGACGCGCGTGACATCCCAGGCGCGGGTACGCTCGGACTGGACGCCCCTCATACGGTTCTGCCACACGGTCATTTTCCACGCCCAGTCCCTCTTCGCCAGGGCAAGAAACGCTCCGAGCGAACTTACGATGAGAAGCAAAACAAGCATCGGTCGGATGGCCGGAATATCATTCATCGCGCTCGGGCCAGCAGCTTCCGATCCCGTTCGGAGAGGATCGCGGCAAGAATGCCTCCCCCGCGATCAGGACAGGATTTCCCTCAAGGATTCGAGGCGGGGCGCCACCGGGGTCGGCTCCCCGGCCACCTTCATCGCCGAGGCGACGTCCTTCAAGCCGTTGCCGGTGACCAGGCAGACCACGGTCTCGCCGTCCTTGACCTTCCCGGCCGCCCGCGCCTTCTCCAGGCAGGCGTAGGCGGTCGCGCCCGCCGGCTCGGAGAAGACCCCCGCTCCGCGGGCGATGGTGATGATGGCCTGGAGGATCTCCTCGTCGCTCGCCGTCACCGCCGTCCCCTTCGACTCCTGGACCGCCTTCACCGCCGCCGCCCCGTCGCGGGGTAGATCGACCGAGATGGAGTCGGCGATGGTGGTGGCTTGGACCGTCCGGATCTTCCCGTCGGAGAGGACGGCCTTGGCCACCGCGTCGCTTAGGGCCGACTGGCAGGCGGCGAGCTTGGGGAGGCGGTCGATCAGCCCCACTCCCTTCAGGTCCCGAAAACCCTTCCAGACGCCGGAGATGATGTTCCCGTCGCCCACGGGGACGAAAACCCAGTCGGGGACCTTCCAGCCCAGCTGCTCGCAGATCTCGAACGAGACCGATTTCTTCCCCTCGCGGGTGTAGGGGTTGTAACCCGTGTTCCGGTTGTACCAGCCGTACTCGGCGCAGGCCTCGCCGCAGAGGTCGAAGGCCATGTCGTAGGTCCCCTCGACCGCGAAGACCCGGGCCCCGAAGACCAGGAGCTGTGCCACCTTGGCCTTGGGCGCGGTCTTGGGGACGAAGATGGTCGGGCTGATCCCGAGCGAGGCGCAGAGGCAGGCGGTGGAGGAGGCGGCGTTTCCGGTCGAGGCGCCGGCGATCACCTGGAATTTGAGCTCGAGGGCCTTGGCCACCGCGACCGAGGAGGCCCGGTCCTTGAAGGAGGCCGAGGGCATCCTCCCGTCGTCCTTGAGGAAGAGCGTCTTCAACCCCAGCTTTTTCTCGAGGCGGGAGGCCCGGTAGAGGGGCGTCCAGCCGATCTGGAGGGGCATGATGTTCTTGCGGTCGGAGAGGGGGTAGAGGTCCCAGTAGCGCCAGACGGAAAAGTTGGGATCGGCGGAGAGCGACTTGCGGGTCAGCGTCTTGGCGATTGTTTTATAGTTATAGACGACGTCGAGGTTCCCCCGGCAGGCCGGGCAGAGGTACTGCATCCCCTTCTGCTCGTATTCCTTGCCGCAGGAGACGCACTTCAAGCCTTGGATATGGTGCATGGGTGGTCCGTGTCAGTTGGGAAAAGGTGTAAGGTGTAAGGGGAATTAGCTTTTCCTGGAATCAATCTCTATCCCCCTGAACCGAGAATGACCCGCTGCCGGGGGGAGAAACCGCGATCTCGGGTCAACTTTAAAAATCGCGGGCGAGCCGCGCGGCAAGCGCGGCTCGCCCGCGATTGTTAACGGGCCGGATCGGGCACGATCCGCGTCCCGACCTTGTTCATCATCGCCTCGACGGCCTTGTCCAGGCTCGTGATGATCGCCATCTGGCCGCCCCACTCGATGAAGCGGAGGCAAGCGAGGACCTTGGGCCCCATCGAGCCGGACTTGAAGTGCTTCTCGGTGTAGAGCTTCTTCATCTCCGAGTAGGTGACGAGCCCCACCGACTTCTCGTTGGGGGTGCCGAAGTTGATCTTGGCGTGGTCGACGTCGGTGAGGATGAGGAAGATATCGGCTCCCACCACCTCGGCCAGCCGCTCACCCGCCTTGTCCTTGTCGATCACCGCCGCGGTGCCCCGGATCTGGCCCTTCTGGTCCCAGACCACCGGCACCCCGCCGCCCCCGGAGGCGATGACCACGAGCCCGGAATCGACCATCCGGCGGATGGCGATGTACTCGAGGTTGCGGATGGGGTCGGGGGAGGCGACCACCCTCCGGAAGCGCTTGGCCACGTTCTTGGGCTTGACCTCCTTGATCACGTAGTCCGGGCGGGAGGCCTTGATCTTCTTCGCCTCCTCCTCGGTGTAGAAGGGGCCGACCGGCTTGGTGGGGTCCTTGTAGTCCGGGTCGTCCTCGCTGACCAGCACCTGGTTGACGATGGTGACCACCGGAAGGGGAAGGCGCTCCTGCCAGAGCATGTTCTGCATCGTCTGCTGGAACATGTAGCCGATCTGCCCCTGGGTCATCGCGCCGACGATGTCCAGCGGCTGGGCGGGGACTTCCTTGACCCCCGCTTCCTGCTGCAGGAGCAGGTTGCCGGCCTGGGGGCCGTTCCCGTGAGTGATGACCAGCCGGTGGCCGTACTTGAGCATGGAGACCAGCTGCTTGGCGGTGATCGCCACGTTGCGCATCTGCTCTTCGGCGGTGCCGACCTCGTCGGCCTGCTTGATCGCGTTGCCGCCCAGCGCGACCACGATCGTCTTTCTCATCCTTTTCCTCCTTTGGATTATGCTTTCGATTTTCCCTTCGTAAGCTGCGACGGGAAAACGTCGCAGCTTACTCTGGAGCAATCGAGATCTGGAAACCGCGTCCTATTTTAAGTCGGGTAAGAATATCCAAATCCTACCCGCCGTTCAAGGCCATTCTTGCCCGAATCTTCCCGAAGATCGCCCGATCTCCGGGAAGATTCGGGCGGTGGTTCCCAGAACAGGGGTTGGAATCGCCATTTTTGAAAGGCAGCTTTTACTGTTGACATTCCCTCTTCGGGGGGTAAGATGGGCGGTTTTTCAGCCATCCTCATCAACACATAGGAGGTGAAGGAATGAGGAGTTTCATGGGTCGCGACATTCTGTCGCTGAAGGAGTTCGAGAGGCAGGAGTTCTTCCGGGTCTTCGAGATCGCCAAGCGCCTGGAGCCGATCGCCCGCAACCGCGAGAACAGCGATCTCTGCAAGGACAAGACGCTGGTCACCGCCTTCTATCAGCCATCCACCCGCACCCGGCTCGCCCACGAGGCGGCGATGCACCGCCTGGGCGGCCACGTCACCGGCTTCTCCGATGCCAAGATGACCCGCGCCGGCGACTTCTACCAGGAGTCGATCAAGGACACGGTCAAGATGCTGGAGTTCTACGGCGACGTGATCGTGATGCGGCACTTCCAGCAGGGCGCGCCGATGGAGGCCGCCAAGTGGTCTTCCATCCCCATCATCAACGGCGGCGACGGCTGGGGCGAGCACCCGACCCAGATCCTGACCGACCTCTACACCGTCCTCCGGGAGAAGGGGCGGATCGACGGCCTCCGCTGGCTCGCGGTGGGCGACATGCGGATGCGGACGATGCACTCGCTGGGCTATGCCCTCTCCCAGTTCGACTGCCCGATCACCTTCGTCGCCCCCAAGGAGATGGGGCTGACCAAGGAGTTCAAGGCCGAGCTCAAGCAGTACTGCCTGGACTTCCAGGAAGCCGACCACGTGGAGAAGGCGATCGCCGAGGCCGACGTCATCCTGGTCGAGCCGGTGGTCCAGCCGGACTACACCAAGTCCCGCGACGAACGCAAGGGCGACGTGGGCCTCACCCCGGCCAACTACAAGATCACCCGGGAGCTTTTGACCAAGAAGGCGAAATCGGACGCCATCCTCCTCCACTCGCTCCCGCGGATGGACGAGATCCCGTCCGACGTGGACATCACCCGCTGGTCCCGCTACTGGCAGGAGGCCTTCAACGGCGTGGTCATGCGGATGGCCCTGATCGCATTGATCCTCGGGAAGATGGAGTAACCCTTATTCCCGGCCGCTCGCTATCGCGAACGGTCGGAAATAAGAGATTTAAAGCCCGCTCCCGGCGAAGCCGGGGGCGGGCTTTTTGTATGTTATCCATTCCACCGGAAGATGATCCCCAGAACGTCTTACATTGGATTTTTGACTTACCCTGGAATATATGTTATACGATGCTTCAGGAGGAGGATTGCCAATGACGACAACCGTAGTCACCAGCAAGGGTCAGGTAGTAATACCTTCCAAGATCAGGAAGAAGCTGAACATCAAAAGAGGAACGCGCTTCTATGTGGAGGAACGGGGCGACTCGCTAGTTCTGAAACCCGTGAATGGGGACTATTTCCAGCAGCTCGCCGGAATCCTCAATACGGGGGGAAAGTTGACCCGCGCGCTCCTGGAGGAACGGGCCCGAGAACGGGAAAGGGAAAAATGAAACGGGTTCTCGACGCTTACGCCCTCATGGCATTCCTGGAGAAAGAGCCCGGCTACGAGAAGATCGGCGATCTTTTTCTCTCGGCAGTGGATGATGCCGATGATCTTATGATGACCTCGGTCAATTACGGGGAGGTCCTCTACATCGTCCTGCGCGAGGGTGGGGAGGAACGAGCGGAGACGGCGGAGCGAAGCATGCGTTCGCTGCCGATTGAAATTATCGCCGTCGATAGCGACCTGGCCCGAAAAGCCGCCCGGATCAAAGCCTTTCACAAGCTTTCCTTCGCCGACTGCTTCGCCGCCGCTTTGGCTCAATCCTCCGGGGCGGAGATCATCACCGGCGATCGCGAGTTCAAGGCGCTGGAAAAGGAAATCCCCATCCGCTGGATCGCTTAGCCTTCCAGGGGAAGAAAAGGAGTGGTCATGGACAACGCGAATAAGATCGCCGAAACCTGCAAAAAAGCGAAGGCTGCCTCTTATCGGATGGCCGTCCTCCCCGCCGAGACCAAGAACGCCGCCCTCATCGCAATGGCTGACGCCATCCAGAACCGGGCGGCGGAGATACTCCGGGCCAACGCCGCCGACGTCGCCGACGCGCTGAAGGCCAAGCTCGCCCCGCCGCTCATCGACCGCCTCCGCCTCACCGAGAAGAAGCTCGCCCAGACCGTCCAGGGGGTCCGCGACGTCGCCGCCCTCCCCGACCCGGTCGGCGAGACGATCGAGGAGACGACCCGCCCCAACGGGCTCGTCATAAGGCGGGTGCGCGTGCCCTTGGGGGTGGTGGCGATCGTCTATGAGGCCCGCCCCGAGGTGGCGGCGGACGCCTCCTCCCTCGCGCTCAAATCCGGCAACGCCGTGGTCCTCCGCGGCTCTTCGAGCGCCCGGCGGAGCGACTCCGAGATCGTCGCCGCCGCCGCGAGCGCCCTGAAAGGCTCGGGCCTCCCCGACGGCGCCCTCGCCCTCGCCTCCGGGGGCGGCCACGAGGCGCTCGCCCTTCTCGCCTCCCAGGACCGGTATCTCGACCTCCTCATCCCCCGGGGCGGGGAGGCATTGAAGGCGGCCCTCAAGAAATCGGCGACCGTCCCCCTCCTCTACGCCGCCGCCGGGAACTGCCACGTCTATATCGACGCCTCCGCCGACCCGGAGATGGCGGAAGCCATCGTCGTCAACGCCAAGACCCAGAAGCCCGGCGTCTGCAACGCGGCCGAGAAGCTCCTCGTCCACCGGGAGATCGCCGCCGCCTTCCTCCCCCGCGCGCTGCGCTCGCTCGCCGCCCGGGGGGTGGAGCTTCGCTTGGATAATCGGGCGCGCGCACTCGCTCCGGCCGGCCTCTCTCCGGCGCCGAAGGATGCGGTCGAAACCGACTGGGACACCGAGTTCCTCGCCCTGATCATGGGCGTGGCGGTGGTCGATTCCCTGGAGGAGGCGATCGCCCACATCAACCGCCACGGCTCCGGCCACAGCGAGGCGATCGTGGCGAAAGACGAGAAGGCGGCCCGGAGGTTCCAGGCCGGTGTGGACGCGGCGGCCGTCTTCTGGAACGCCTCCACCCGCTTCACCGACGGCGCCCGTTTCGGGATGGGGGCCGAGATGGGGATCTCGACCCAGAAGATGCACGCCCGCGGCCCGATCGGGCTCAAGGAGCTCTGCTCCTACAAGTTCGTGGTCGACGGGACGGGCCAGATCGTGACCTGAGCCGGGGAAAAACTTTTGCCACTAAGACACCAAGACACAAAGGGCCACTAAGTTCTTTCTTAGTGTTCCTTCGTGCCTTGGTGTCTTAGTGGCAATGGTTTCTACGCGATCCGGCGCGGGGAGTTCCGCTTGATGAGCGCCTTCAGGACCGCCGGGACCGACTGGAAGCGGGTGAAGAGCATCATCGCCGCGATCACGTAGAGCTTGTGCTCCGCCTCCTTGTAGGTCGGGATGCGGTAGCGGTCGAAGACGGAGTTGGCCACCTCGCCCGCCTTGCAGTTCAGCCCCGTGATGTCGGCCGGGAGGCAGTGCATGTAGAGAGCCTTGCCGCCCTTGGTCAGCTTCATCATCGCCTCGGTGCACTCCCAGGACTTGAAGCGGTCGTTCTCGGCGATGCACTCCTTCTCGAGCTTCTCCATCTCGGCCGCGGCCGCTTTGCCCTTCTTCAGGAGCTCGGTCCGCTTCTGCATCACCGTGACCGGGGCCCAGGACTTCGGATAGACGATGTCGGCGTCCCGGAAGGCCTCTTCCATGGAGTTCACGACCGCGAACTTCCCGCCGGATTGCTTGGCGAACTTGCCCGCCGTCGCCACGATCTCCGGGATCAGGTCGTAGCCTTTCGGGTAGCCCAGGGCGACGTTCATCCCGAAGCGGCTCATCAGGGCGATGATCCCCTGGGGCACCGACATCGGCTTGCCGTAGGCCGGCGAGTAGGCCCAGGTCATGGCGATCTTCTTCCCCTTGAGCTGGTCGAGGCCGCCGAAGGTCTTGATCAGGTGGGTGAGGTCGGCCAGCGATTGGGTGGGGTGGTCCCGGTCGCACTGGAGGTTGATCACGCCGGTGCGCTGGGGGAGGACCCCCTCTTGGAAGCCGTTATCGATCGCGGTGGCCACTTCCTTCATGTACTCGTGGCCGTAGCCGAGGAAGAGGTCGTCGCGGATCCCGATCACCTCGGAGAGGAAGGAGATCATGTTCGCGGTCTCCCGGACGGTTTCGCCGTGGGCGACCTGGATCTTCGACTCGTCGATGTCGATGGTGGAAAGCCCGAGGAGGCTGGAGGCCGAGGCGAAGGAGAAGCGGGTGCGGGTGGACTTGTCGCGGAAGTTGGAGACCGCGAGCCCCCCCTCGAAGACCCGGCAGTTCACGTTGTCCCGGTAGAGCTCCTCCAGGATCTGGGTGACCAGGAGGACCGCCTTGATCTCGTCGGCCGGGTGCTCCCAGGTGAGGAGAAAATCCTTGTTGAACATGTCGGTCTTGAGCTTCTCCAGCTCGCCGATCATCTTGACGGCCTTATCCTTGCTCATTCCTGCCCTCCTTTGGGGATGGATGGTTGGCGCTTTTCAAGCCCGAGCCGGCGAATAGTAGTCGTTCGCCCGCCCGGGGTCAAACGAAATTGGCCATGCTCGCCGCCCGGTCGCAGACCGGGCCCACTGTAGGCCGGTTCTGTGAACCGGCGCGCCCTGTAGGCCGGTTCTGTGAACCGGCGGGCCCGGACACGATCCGGGCCTACAGATCACCAAACAGGGCGTCCTTGACCTTGGCCGCGTAGGGCGGCGACAACAAAGCGTCGCTGCAGGCTTCGATCTCCTTGCGGATCGACTTATAATCGATCGCCCGGAAGACGTAGCGGATCTTCTCCGGGGGGAGCGCGTCGAGTTCCTTCTCGTTCGCCCTGACCCAGCGCAACGTCTTCTCTCCCAATGGGATGCCGAGCTTCGGCGCGTACTTGATCGCCCGGAGGATGAGACGGCCGGCGTTCCCCGGCTTGATCTTCTCGGTCAGGAGCTCCATCGGGGTGGAGCGGGTCTCGTCGAGGAGGATCTGGAGGGCGCCCAGGGGGTTGATGAAGCGCCGCTTCTCGACGTCCCAGCCCAGGGCGTTGATGGAGAGGTCGAAACGGGAGACCCCGAGCTCGGGGGTGGCGGCGTCGCCCGGCTCGATCGATTCCTCGATCCGCCACATATCCATCTCGAGCCCGGCCTCACCCTTCGAGACCTCCGGGGCGGGGTACCACTTGTAGCCCCCCATCATGTTCCTCCGGAAGGTTCCCCCCCGCGTGATCACCTTCTCCAGGACCTCCTTCGATGGACACCCCTCCAGCATGACGTCCACGTCGATGATCATGTTGGAGGTTTCGAGGATGAAGTCCCGAATCGTCCCCCCGACCACCCAGAGGCGGATCTTCCCCTCCTTCCGGAACTCCTTCTCCAGCCAGAGGATCGCGGGCCAGAAGGCACTCGCCGTGAGCGCCCGGTCGAAGCTCTTCCTTAAATCCTCAACCTTGTCCTGAAAGGCCATAGATCTCCTCCTGGTGCGGATTCTGTTTGCGGATTTGCCGTAGGGGCGAACCTTCCTGCCCCGATCCATCGGGGGTGTTCGCCCGCCAGGCCAAATCCGAGGGCGAACATTAAGTTCGCCCCTACTGCCGCCCGATGGGCCCTCCGGGGCGATCATGAAGATCGCCCCTACACCCTGGCTACCTCAGCGCGTCGAAGAGAAAGATCCCGATCATGCCGAGCGAGATAACCACCTTCATCAGCGCTCCGGCCAGGAAGCCCACCAGGGCGCCCCCGCCCACGCGGAGGGCTGCCCGGAATTCCCGGTTCCCGAAGCCGATCTCCAGGGCGAAGGCCCCGACGAAGATCCCGGCGATCATCCCGGGGAAGCTAAAGAGGAGGAAGCCCGCGAGCCCCCCCAGGAGCGACCCCAGGACGCCCCATCTCCCCCCGCCGAACTTCTTCGCCCCCCAGGCGGAGGCGAGATAGTCCATGAGCTGCGAGAAGGCGGCGATCGCGGCCAGAACGGCGATGACGACCCAGCCCACCGGCTCGAAGCGGCGAAGGAGGGCGAAGAGGAGGGCCCCGGCGAAGACCAGCGGGGGCCCGGGGAGGGCGGGCACGACGCTGCCCAGGAGCCCCAGGAGCATCAGCATCCCCGTCCCGATCCAGATCAACGCCTGGAGGAATGCGCCCATACGTGAGTAGTCCCCCCCAACCCGCGCGCCGGATAATTTTCAAGATCCTCGCGATCTTGAAAATATTTCGGGAATAAAAAGCCGCTTTCGGCAATTAAGAGTATAGGGGGAAACCGTAGGCACCGACAACAGCTAATCCCCCGGGAGGCGGCCCATGGACTCTTCGGACGAATCCCTGCTCCGGCGCTTCGCCCGCCACCGGGACTTCGCCGCCTTCGATCAGCTCCACCTCCGCTACCGCGACCGCGTCCTCAACTTCGCCTGGCGCTATTGCGGGGACTACCAGCGGGCGGAGGAGGCCACCCAGGACACCTTCCTCAAGATCCTGCGGCAGGCCCGCCGCTTCCGCTTCGAGGGAAAGGTCTCGAGCTGGATCTTCCGGATCGCGATCAACCAGGCGCAGGGGGCGGCGGCCCAGGCCGCGCGGAAAAGGCGGTTCTTCCGGGAAGGGCTCCCGGCCGACGACGGGGACGACCCTCCGACTCCGGAATCGCGGCCCGACCGGATCGCCGCCGTGCGGGAGATCGAGACAACGGTCCGCCGCTGCCTGGAGGCCCTACCCCGGCGCTATCGGCAGGCCCTCCTCCTGAGCGTGATCGAGGGGCTCCCCCAGAAGCGGATCGCCGAGATTATGCGCTGCGGGATCGGGACCATCGGCTCGCTCATCTCCCGGGGGCGGCGGATCTTCCGCGAGCGCTTCCCGCGCCTGCGGGCCGCGATAATTCGGCCGTATCCTCCGTCCGGGAAACGTCGTACTATTGCCGCCATTCATGACCGGACATCCCACCATCGCCGCCCTGATCGAAAAGCGCCTCCGGGGAGAGACCTCTCCCGCCGAAAACGCCCGTCTCGAGTCCCATCTCGCCCGCTGCCCGGCCTGCCGGGCGGAGTGGGAAAACGCGCGCTTCGTCTCCGGCGTCTTCGCGCGCCTCCCCCGCCGAAAGGCCGGCGCGAGATACCGTGAAGGCTTCCGGAAAAAAGCGCAGGGCGTCATTGCGAGGACCCCGAGCGAAGCGAGGGTGACGAAGCAATCCCCCCCGTCGTCATTGCGAGGACCCCGAGCGTAAGCGAGGGTGACGAAGCAATCCCCCCGCCGTCCTTCCGCCGTTTCCCCCCTTTCCCCATCGACCAATCCCTCCCCGCGTGCTATAAATCCACCGGCCCCCTAGATCCGCCGCAACGCCCATGCACGCCGAGGAGAAAACCAACTCCCCGCCGGAGAATCCGGCCGGAACCCCGGTCGCGACCTACCTTCTCTTCTTCCTCTCCCTGATCGCCCTCGCCTTCGTCCTCCACGCCGCCCGCTCCATCCTCATCCCCCTCGCCCTGGCCGTCTTCCTCGCTTACCTCCTCTACCCCCTGGTGACCCTCCTCAACCGGCTCCGGATCCCCTACGGCCTAGCCGTGGGGATCGTCATCCTCCTCCTCGTCCTCGTCTTCCTGGGCGGGGTCGGCGTCATCGCCTCCGAGGCGAACAGCCTGATCGGCTCCCTGCCCGACTACCTCGACCGGCTCAAGGTCCACCTCGACCGGGTCCGCGCGCTCTACCTCGCGTTCTCCGAGCGCATCGCCGCCTTCATCCCCGGCCGCCCCCTCCTCTCCCCCCAGGGCGGTTCCAGCCTCTCCCTCCTTGGCCAGGTCGCGGCCAACTTCTTGAGCGGCTTAAGCTCGGCCATCTCGCTCGCCTCCGACTTCGTGATCATCCTCTTCATGCTCGTCTTCATCCTCGCCGACGCCCGCCTCTTCAAGCGCAAGGCGATCACCGCCTGGGGGAAGGACGAGGAGGAGAAGGCCCGGGTGATCGTCGAGCAGATCAACCGGGGCATCTCCGATTTCATCGTCGTCCGCACGGCGATCAACCTCGGCGTGGCGGCGGCGACGACCGTCATCCTCCTCGCCCTGGGCATCGACTACGCCTACATCTGGGGGCCGCTCACCGGGATCCTGAACTACATCCCCTACCTGGGGTCGGTCGTCGCCATCATCCCGCCCCTGATCGTCTCGCTCGCCACCTCCTCCTCGATCTGGACCTCGGTCGCCCTGGTCCTCGCCTACGTCGTCGTGCAGAACCTCGACGCCTACTTCATCACCCCCCGGGTGATCGGACGCAAGGTCGACCTGAACGGGCTGGCCGTCCTCTTCACCCTGGTCCTCTGGTCCTTCCTCTGGGGGCCGGTGGGGATGATCCTGGCCACTCCGCTCACCGTCTCCTTCAAGATCCTCTGCGACAACCTCGACCCGCTGAAACCCGTCGGGAAGCTGCTGGGGGGGGCGGAGAAGTGAAATGGTCGCTGCGCGGTGCGTGATGTCATTGCGAGGACCCCGAGCGCAAGCGCGGGGGACGAAGCACTCCCCCGAATCAAGGGCGAGAATAGAGCCAAACAAGGATAAACCCGGAACATGACCGAAGTCCTCATTCTCGACACCGCCCCGGACCGCCTCGCGGAGGCGGCGGCGAAGATCTTCGCCGCCTTCCCCCTCCCCTGGGCGGGGAAGAAGGTCCTCCTCAAGCCGAACATGGTCGGCGCCTACGGCCCCGAGCGGGGGGTGACCACCCATCCCGGCCTGGTCCGGGCCTGCCGGGACTGGCTCAAGGAGGCGGGGGCGACTGTGCTCGTGGGGGACAACCCCGGCGTGGTCGGCTACGGGATGAACGAAGCGGTCGCGGAGGCCTGCGGGATCAAGGAGGCGGCAGGCGACTCCTACGTCAACATCTCGCGGGAGGCCGTCCCGACTCCGATCAAGTCCCCTCTCGCCTCCTCCACCCTGGTCTCGAAGGCGGTCCTCGAGGCGGACTTTCTCGTCACCCTCCCCCGCTTCAAAACCCACATGCAGACCCTGATCACCGGCGCGGTCAAGAACTCCTACGGGACGCTCGCCGGCGGGGAGAAGGCCCGCTTCCACCGCCTGGCCGTGGAGCCCAAGGCCTTCTCCCGGGCGGTGGCGGAGATCTTCGCGATCCGCCCGCCCGACCTGGCCATCCTGGACGGACTCACGGCGATGGAGGGGAACGGACCCTCCAGCCCCGATCTCCGCCCCCTGGGCAAGCTGATCGCCTCCCGCGACGCGGTGGCCGTGGACGCGCTGATGGCGGCCATGATGGGCGTCGAGCCGGCGAAAGTCCCGATGCTCGCGGCGGCCCGGGAGATGAAGCTCGGGGAGACCGAACTCTCCCGGATCCATTCCCAGGGATCCTGGTCCGCGCTCGAGAAGTTCAAGGTCCCCATCTCCTTCGGGCGGGGAGGCTTCCTGGCCAAGGCGATCAACCGGGTCTGGGGGAACCTCTTCACCCGCACCGTCCTCCAGGTCTCCCCGAAGGACTGCCAGAGGTGCGGCCTCTGCTACCGCCAGTGCCCGGTCCAGGCGGTGCGGAAGACCGACCGGGGGTTCCGGATCGACGCCTCCCGCTGCATCCGCTGCTATTGCTGCTACGAGATCTGCGTCCACCGGGCGATCCGGATCGGCTCCCCCTTCGACCGCCTGATCCGCCGGGTCGTCAGCGCCCGGGAGGGGATCTGAGTGAAGCCGGCGGCCAGGACCGCGCTCGTTATCGCCGCGGTGGCCGTCATCTCCGCCCTCTTCGCCCTGGTCGGGACTCCCGCCTTCTACGATTGCTGCCTCGGCGCCTTCACCGAGGGGGGGACCTACGGCTTCCTGGCCCCCAGCCTCTACCAGTTCGCCGCCGCCTTTGTCCTCTTCCTGGTCGTCCCCTGGCTCATCGTCACTCGCCTCCTCGGGGAGAGGCCCGCCGACTACGGCTGGCGGATGGGGACCCTCCGGGACAACCTCCTCACCCTCTCCTGGGGGATACCGCTGGTCTTCGTCCTCGCCGCCCTCTCCGCCGCCAAGCCCGAGTTCCAGGCCCAGTATCCCCTCTTCATCTCCCGCCTCCCCGCCTTCCCCCTCCGCGGGCAGAACGTCGCCGTCTTCGCGCTCTATGAGTTCACCTACGTCTTCTACTACGTCGGCTACGAGTTCTTCTTCCGCGGCTTCGCCCTCTGCGGCCTCAAGCCGGCTTGGGGGAAGTGGGGCGCGATCCTCTTCCAGGCGGCGGTCTCCACCCTCCTCCACTACGACAAGCCCCTCCCCGAGCTGATCACCGCCTTCCCCGGCGGGATCGTCTTCGGATTGGTCGCCCTCCGCGGCCGCTCCCTCTTCCCCGTCATCATCGCCCACTGGCTCCTGGGAGTCTTCCTCGACCTCCTGGTCCTCCTTTAATTTTCCGCGGGACCTTCGTCCCGCGGAGAATTAAAGGGATTCCAGCTCCTTCCGGCAGGACTTGAGCTGGCGGGCGTAGATCATCTCCCGCCGCTTCACCTTCCTGGCCACCGCCATCAGCCAGGGCTTTCCCGCGTAGGAACGCCGGTTGTAGCCGTCCTGCCCCTCGTGGTGGGCGAGGTAGAGGCGGTAGGCGTCCGTCTTGGGGATCCGGCACCTCAGGTAGGACCGGTGGCAGAACCAGCCGACGAAGTCGATCGCGTCCTCGAAGTCGTCGCGGTCGGCGCCCTCGTTCCCGGTCTCCCGGACGTAGATCTCCCAGGTCTCGGAGAGGGCCTGGGCGTAGCCGTAGGCGGTGGAGGGGCGGGGGCCCGGGATGAAGCCGAGGATCGCGGTCCGGGGGGGGTAGGCCGTCCCGTCGAAGCGGGACTCTTGGTGGATGATCGCCATCAGCACCGCGATGGGGACCTTCCAGCGGGCGGAAGCGTCCTTCGCGATCTCGTACCAGGACGGCCGCTCCCGGAAGATGTCGCAGATGTTCTCGACGTTGTCGGGGGGGAGAGTGGCGCAGCCGGCGAGTCCGACGGCCGCTAAAAACAGTAAACCGCGAATCCCGAGAATCTTCACGAATAGCCGCGCGGCGGGCAGGGAAGCTAACTCTCCGCCCCGTTCAACAGGATAGCCTCCTGCCCTTTCCGAGTAAAGGGCAGTCCCGCCCGAGGAATCATCACCGCTTTCGTGGCCAAAGCGCCCGGTAGGCCCGATCCCCCGACCCTGCTGTTGAATTACAATAAGGGATGTCGGGGCAGGTGCGATCGGGCGCCGCCCGCCGCTTCGCAAAAGCGGCCTACAACCCGGGACCGCCCGCGGAACGGTTCAGCCCAGCCTTAAGCCATGGGAGACGCAGTAGTCCTTGATGAATTCGAGGAAACGCTCGCCGTAGCGCCGGGCCTTGGCCTCCCCCACCCCGGCGGCGGCGAGGAAGCCGCTCCGATTGGAGGGGCGAAGACGGGCGAGGTCCCGGAGCGTCCGGTCGCCGAAAACGATGTAGGCCGGAACTCTGCTCTGAGCGGCGATCTTCCGGCGGAGGCCCTTCAGGGCATCGAAGAGCCCCCGGTCGACCCCTTCCCAGGAGTCGCGCGCCGGGCGGGTGGCGGCGCGGACCTTCTTCTCCGGCGGCCGGAGGAGGCGGGGAGTCGCCTCCCCCCGGATCGCCCGCCAGCCGGATTCAGTCACCCGCAAGACCTTGAACTCCTCCTCCTTCGCGAGGTAGCCCTCGTCGGCGAGCTGCTCGATCCAGGAGCGGATCGCTTCCGGCGAATGGTCGGCCAGGAGTCCGTAGGTGCTGAGGCGGTCGTGCCCCTTCTCCAGTATCCGCTCCTCCCGGGAACCGGCCAGGACCCGGGCGGTGTAGTCCCCCCCGAACCGCTCCTTGAGCCGGACGACGCAGGAGAGGATCTTCTGGGCGACGACCGGGGAGTCCTCCATCAGGCTGAGCTCTCCGAGGCAGGAGTCGCAGGCCCCGCAGCCCTCCCGGGCCAGGGTCTGTCCGAAGTAGTTGAGAAGCGTCTTGTGGCGGCAGGAAATCCCCGTGCAGTAACGGTAGATCTCGCCGAGCTTCTCCAGGGCGGCCCGGCGCGCCTCCGGCGGGAGGTCCCCGAGGAGGGACTTCCAGATCATGAAGTCGCCGCCGGAGTAGAAGAGGCAGCACTCCGCCTCCAGGCCGTCCCGTCCGGCCCGGCCGGACTCCTGCTGGTAGTGTTCGAGGGATTTCGGCATCGCGGCGTGGACCACGTAGCGGACGTTCGACTTGTCGATCCCCATCCCGAAGGCGATGGTGGCGACGATGATCTCGGAGCGCTCCTCGATGAAATCTTCCTGGCTCCGCTTCCGGTCGGAGTCGGACATCCCGGCATGGTAGGGGACCGCCCGGTAGCCGTGGGATACGAGCGAAGCGCAGAGCTCGTCGACATCCCGGCGCCGGAGGCAATAGACGATCCCCGAGTCGCCGGCGTGGCGGTCGATCACGCCCCGGACCTGCTCGAGTCGGGAGGAGCGGCGGCGGACGCGGTAGACGAGGTTCGGGCGGTCAAAGGAGCCGACCAGGACCCGGGGGTCACGGAGCTTGAGCTGGCGGGCGATGTCCTCCCGGACCGGAGGGGTGGCGGTGGCGGTGTACGCATGGATCGCGACGGACGGAAAAACCTCCTTCAGCCTCCCCAGTTCCCGGTACTCCGGCCGGAAGTCGTGCCCCCAGTGGCTGATGCAGTGGGCCTCGTCGACGGCGATGAAGGAGACCTTCTTCTCCCGGAGAAACTCGGCGCCGCCCCGAGAGATCAGACGCTCCGGAGAGATGTAGAGGATCTTGATCTCTCCCCGGCCCAGGCGCGCGAAAAGGTCGGACTTCTCTCGGCCGGTCAACGTGCTATCAAGCCTCGCCGAGGGGACGCCGCACTCGGCGAGAGAGTCCACTTGGTCCTTCATCAGGGCGATCAGGGGGGAGACCACGAGCGCCATCCCCTCCCGGGCCAGGGCCGGGGCCTGGAAGCAGAGCGACTTCCCCCCGCCGGTGGGGAGGACGACGATCGACTCCCGCCCGGAGACGACGCACTCCATCGCCTCCTTCTGGAGGGGGAGGAAGCCGTCAAACCCCCAGTAGCGCTTGAGGATCTCGATCATCGGGGCGCCCGCTGGTCCTAAATATGGGACAGGGGCCCCGGGACCGGAGTAGGAGTTTTGCAACCTTCCGGTGTCGGGGTCGGGGTGAAAGAGGCGGGGACCGTAGGGGCGGGAGAAGGCGTTGGGGACGGTGTGGGGACACGCGTAGCGGTGGCAGTGGGGATGGCCGAAGGCGTTGCCGAGGGCGACGGGGACGGAGTCGGCGTCACCGGCCGACAGGGACGTCCGGTCACCGGATAATCCCCGTTCTCGCCGAAAGTCGTTCTCGTCCGGCCCTTGACCGCCCAGTAGGCGGAAGCCGGGCGGAAGATCGTCGGATCGTGGCTTGGTTCTCTGCCGTAATCGCCCGACAGGGGGATATCTCCTCCGGTTCCCAGGTAAAAGCGGGTAACGCTCCGGACGGACCAGAGACCGTCGCTCCCCCGGAAAACCGCTGCCCCTTCCGGCCCGCCCTCCCCCGGGGCGACCGTCAGTGGACAGTCTCCCGACTGGCCGAAATAGAAACGGGTAAGCCCCCTTACCGACCAGAGGACGGAAGAGGGACGGAAAATGGCGATGCCCTTTTTCCTCCCGCCGCCGAAAGATCCCGGGACGGGAATATCCCCCGCTGTCCCCAGGTAAGCCCGGGTCACTTTCCGAATCGACCAGAGCCCCTCTGAAGCACGGAACACTCCGAGGTCGCAGTAACCGTCCCCGTCGTAGTCCCCGGGAACGGGGATATCATCGGAAGACCCGAAGTACAGTCTGGTGACGCCACGAACGGACCAAAGACCGGAAGCCTTGCGGAATGCGGCGACTTCGGTCGTTCCGTCGTTATTGAAGTCGCCGGAGACGGGGAGATCGGAGGCGGCGCCGAAATATAGACGGGTAATCCCCCGGATGCTCCACAATCCCGGCGCGGGGCGGAATACGGCGATATCGGACGTTCCGTCGCCATTATAATCTCCGCTATCGATGGTATAAATAAGAGGCAATATCGGCCACGGTGCCGAGGCGGGATAGATATCTACTTGGGCGCCCTTGCTGGTAATTCTTGTCCATCTGTGAGCGATATACCCCTGCCTGACCACGCCATCGCTGTGGGTATAGGGGGTCATTGTTTCCGGGGTTTCTATCCCTCCGGCATATTCGAATATCAAGCCTTTAACGTTAACAATATTTCCCCCATCCCATGTTATGTCTCCGGTGCTCGTTAAATACGGAAAATGCCAATAGGAAACGCCGTTATCCCGGATTGTCAGCTTATTGTAAGCGCACGATATCGTGCGGGTCTTTCCGCCCCCGCTGATGGTTACGGAATCATGATTGGAGTCGTATGCGAATGAGCCCCCTCCTCCGACCGGGGCCCCCTTGATGATATTATGATATTCCTGTTCGCATTGCGGCCCAACGATGCTCTGAACATACGGCGCATCATCGTATTCTATGGCCGCGATATCTCCGACTATAGTGTCGTCGTTTTTCCCCGATCCTCCGCTGCAAACGTCCATGAGCACCCTGAACTTATTCTTATAGAACGTTAATGGACCATAAGTAGACGAGCCGGGGTAATACTCGCTCAGGAATGCCGTATTCCTGTCCGGATCGGCGGAGCACGTCATCTCCTGGGCATAATAGGACTTATCGTATGACGGCTCAATCGATTCGATATAATCCCAGCCGCCCTCATAAAGGCACGATCCGATTATGCTCATATTATATCCGTGGCTCCGGCAATAATTGATGCGCCTCGTCATCACGTATTTCAATTTCGCTTTCCTGTCCTGATCCGCCAAGCATTGGAATACCATGCTTGCCAACGCCAGCCAATTATCGGAGGTGCTGGCGGAATACCAGCTGGTTCCATAAGTATGCGGTGCCGCCGTCCCATTGTAGATCAGGAAATCCGCTAGGGCGTTGATCTTGTTCGTATCGATCGCGTTTATGACAATGCTATGCGCTACCATCGCCAGGGTTCCCACGTAATCATACGCGGACGATGCGAATTCGGTGCCATGATCGGCCCGGAATAAGTCGAGGTATGCGCTATAGTGCGGGACTCCGGAGCGGGACAGATCCCAATAGCTGCAAACCGCCACGCATCCCATCTGCTTTCCCGCCCTTTCGAGATGACCCGACGATATGTCATTGAATGCTTCCTGCGCAGCATAGCCCAGGGTACCCCGGATATCCCTGGTGCCGACATCCGCTTGCGTTAGGATGCCTTCCTGAAGCGCGGTTCTTGTCATGAGCACCAATTCGCCGAAGTAGCGAAGGCCTCCGGCCGGGCACCATCTGGACGATGTTTTATATTTATTCAGATATGTAGCCGCTTCTGCTCGGTCCGCGGCCGCGCCGGTTGCCAGCGCGGCAGTCAGCGCCTTATTGGCGTTTTGCAGGTAGGGCGGAGCCGATTCGCAGTCTTCATGGTTATCGACTTCCAGATAGAGATCCATCTCGGAGATATCCAGCAGGGATACTTCATCAATGGTCGCGGCAGCCGCGATATTTCCCCATGCGGCGAACAGGATCGTTGCTGCCAGACGAAAGCTATCCATGCCTGATCTCCCTGGCGCTGGGGAATTCCCGCACGCCGGTCTTGCCGGTCGCGGGAGGGGTGGGGCGTGAAGCTAGATTATCCCACCTTTGCCTTTCCGAATCAAGGAGTGTTCCCTTCGTAACACGCTCGGTCTTAAGAGTCCCCGCCCACGAGGGGGGCCAAGCAGTTTTCATCCAGGGCCTTTAACTTGAATTCCCTGTGATACCCGAAGGGCATCACAGGGAATTCAAGCCGAAGGTCGGATTCGATTCCGGCCAATAATCGCCGAGCATATATTCGACGCCTTACGACGGTAATAGCGACCGAAAACTGTTACAGAATATTACCGAGCATCACCGTGTAACCGGAATGTCCTCCATATCTCCGAAGCAGATTCAGGTGATAGCAGAAATCTCCCAAAGCCCATTGGAGAAGCGGTAGATCCCGATCGCGTTCCAGCATAATCGGCCGGGCGAACGGCGCAGACCTGGGCGCTATCCCGGAGGGATCCGACGGGCGGAGAGGAGAGCAATCAAATAGGCGGCGACCCCAGCAAACGTGGCAGAGTTGTATCCGAAGGCGATGGCCAGCATTGTCGCCCCGATCGAGCCGAGCACGGAGGTGAAGCCGTTGATCCCCCAAAGCCAGGGGATGAGATCAGTGCGGTCGAGACCGGCGCGCCGCAGACCGATTGGAAACGGCATCCCCATCAGGATCCCCAGAGGGGCGAGAACGGTGAGCATCGCCACCGCCCGCAGAGGGAGCGGTTGGCCGGCGAAGAGATCGAAAAGTAGTCTAGGGAGGTTCATGACCACGATGGCGCCGCCAGCCAAGGACAGGAAAAGGACCGCGAGCGAGGTTTTTGACCAGCGGATTCGCGCGGAGATGGCGCTCCCGATCCCAGACATGATCAGCAAACCGGCCAGAATCACACCCAAGGCGTAGACCGGGTGGCCCATGAAGAGCGAGTATTTCTGGATCAAGTTGAGCTCTATCACGATGTAACCGAAGCCGAGCGCCCCGAAGTAGACGGCGAAAAGAAGGGTCCCCTTCCGGGCCTTGAGCATCCGTCGGCGGACGCGGATCTGCCAGACCAGGAGGGGGATGAAAATCCCGAGAAGCGAACAGGACAGGGCGAGAGCCAGGGCGGAGAAGAGGACCGTCCCGCCTCCGATGGGATCGCCGGCGAGAAAAAGCCTCCAGATGTCGCCCCAGCGGCGGCAAAAATAGTAAAACGGCCGGTCGTCGGTCAGGGGAGAAACATCCATAGGAAAGGCGGCGAGAGCTGCTTCAAGTTCCTTCTTGTCCTTTGAGGCGGTGATGAAACTGGAGCAAACGGCCCGAGCTTCGTTAATCTTTTCCGCGGCCCACACCCGGTAGTTGGTATCCACAACGAGTGGAGCGTCCTCGTTCGTCACTTCGGGGAGCTCACGGTCGTCAGGACTAAAAACCAGCAGCCACTTTCCCCTCCCCGCCTCAGCCAGACGGTCAATCTCCTCCGTTGTGAAAGGCCTCCGGCAGACCAGGAGGGTTAAGGACATGTGCGGCTGGGGGGCATTACCCATGATGGATGTGACGCCTATGATATGGCGTTCCGGCTCGGCGACGCCGCCGTCCCGAAGCGCCTTCAGGACCGTGAGTATCACCCGCACCGACTCGTTCCAGGGGCGGTTGAGGGTTCGCGTGATCGAGAGAATTCCGCTCGGGGAGAGGCGGGCGAGATAGTCACGCACGGCCTCGGCGGTGTAGAGAAAGTTCTCGGCCAGGGCCAACGCTCCGGCGGAGGAGGCCGACCAGGTGTCGGTGTAGTTGATCTGGATAACGTCGAACTCCTCCCGGGAGTGCTTGGCGAAGGACCGCCCCTCGTCCTTGACCAGGCTGACCCCGGGACGGTCGCAGAGCCCCCCAGTATATTCCCGGTAGGGGCCTCGGAGCAGGTCTACGAGGACGCCGTTCAGCTCCACACCCACGACCCTCTGTGCCTCGTAATACAGGGCCCGCAGAACGTCGATCCCTCCGCCCACGCCGATGACCAGCGAGCGAGGGCGCTCCCGGAGAACATAGGCGGCCGAGGTGGAGCAGGAAGGGAAAAAGCCCAGCGAGGCGAAATCCCCGCCACGGAAATCCGTGAAGGCGCTCATGGCGTAGGCGTCAATAATGATCCCGATCTGGGGTGGGAAAGAACGACGCCGTTGATGCATCGCAAGGCCGGTGTCCCAGTATCGCCAGTTGGAGGAAGGGCCATGGAAGACTTCGATCACCGAGATTGGAGACCAGATGGTTCTCTCAATTCGGCCCTCGGCAAACATATGAAACTCCCACTTACTGGGCGCGATCGGCCAGACCGGCCGGATCACGCCGAAGACAACCGAAATGATCAGGACGAGAATGCCCGTCGCGGCGGGGAGAAAGACGACGGGAAAGGAGCGGAAGGGAACAATAGCCGCGGCCAGGAGCGAGACTAGCGCCATAGTCCCTATTGCGGTCACCGGCCCCGCATAAAGGAGGCCGAGAGCGAGGAGACATCCGACACCGGAACCGACCAGAGATGCGAAGTAGAGGGAGTGAACTTTCTCCCGGGCCTGCTGGAGAAGGAGGGCGAGGGCGAGGCCGGCGAAACAGAACGTTCCCCCCCAGAAGGCAAAATGGACGGCGAGGTTACGGATTTCCATCCGGGAACCGGGGTTAAGGGCCTCGCTCTCCAAGGGGAGCCACTGGGGGAGAAACAGGCCGAGGATGATGCAGAGGGCGAACCCGCTTGCGCCGAACCGGACCCAGCGAGCGGGATTGTTGGAAAATGTTCCTCCGCCCATAGTCAGGATGGAACCGCTGGCGGCGAATCCCAGGAGGGCCATGCTGATGATCAGGAAGACTGCGTGATACCAGACGAGATAGGCGAAAACGCGGGTGAGGGCGATCTCTACCGAGAGGACGGCGGCGGAGAGCAGGAATATGATGAGAGGGGCTCGGCGCATAAGGCATTTGTCTCTGGACGCAACACGATTCCGGCGCACCGCGTCCCAGTAAACACGGAACTAACGGATTCTATGCCTCCCGGCAAGTCGAGAGTTTTCTTTAACGCACTTGGAATAGAAATCCGCCCGGACAGCTCTGTCCGAAGCCGAGTTAGGCTTGATGAACCTCATGTCCCCCGTCCGATCTCACGACTTCTCCCTCCGGGGTTAGGGTGAACCGCTAATCAAATCATCGCCCCATTGGTCTCGGTAGTCAAGGGTTGCCTCGCTTTCCATTGCCGAGAACATTTGCCGAGAACATTCTGGGCTTGCCTGTAACCGACGCTCTCTCCCCTATCTCGACTCTCAGCACCTTCAGATTCAGTGCAAGAAAACGCCGGCGAGATCGATCCTTATCTTTTGGAGTGAACCATGGCCCCTAGCATCCGTCCAGTCTGGTTCGAGCGTCTTGTCTGCATCAGGTGTGGTAAGGAGTTCTGCCACGTTTCTGGCGCGATCCCCGGCTTCGTCGAGATGGGTCAGTCTGCAGCCCCGGTTCAAGAAGCAGATCCCGACGCTGATCCCCCTCTCGGTTTTGCCCTATTCGACGGAGAGAAGCCTGTATGCCTGGGCTGCGGCGGATTGCTTCCTAAAGGCGGAAGGTCAGCTTATCTTGTATACCCTCAAACTCTGACATACAACCTGGACCGTTTTTCGAGGGCAGATCATCGACCTGCATTGGGAACCTTCTCCATTCATTGGATTAACTTTAGTTGAGCGCCGTGATCAGAATAGCGATGACTCCGTTTTTTCTCATGACTGCGTAGCCTTCTCTCCCGCCAAGACACTGCCAGGTTTTAAGGTCGGATGTGAAAAAATAGATCTCGTCTCCCTCCTGGCATTGATTCTTGAACCGATCCCAATCCTCAAGCGTGATGGCGGGTAGCACACAAGTCCTACCCCGGGAGAGCCCCTGCAGCGGATTCATTTCCACCTGGCGGATGGTGAGAGGGCCAACTACTTTTACAGGTTGTTTAAACTTCAGATACTTCGCGATCTGTTCGGCGATGACACGCTGCTTCTCCGGAATCTCAGTCGCTGGGGAGACCGGAACGGTCCCCGGGGGAGAAGGGAACAGCCGTTGGCGGAGCTGTTCTCTCAGAGTCCGATATTCATCGGGGACCGCCGCAGCGGGAGGAGTGGGCGCGGGCTGACTACTGAAGAGAAGCAGCAACACGGCCAGCGACTGGATCATTGGGGACATAGTTCCTCCTCCTCCCGGTAGTAAACTGAGGAAACCAGTCTCTTGCTGCTCATCAATCGTTTAGCGCTTTAGGAGTTACAGCCTCACCCACCCTCACCTTAAATTCCGCTGTTCTTGCCGGCTGCTTGTCTTTCTCCCAGGGCCTCAAGTACTGCAGCGTTATCGTGGCTTCCCCGGCTTTCAAGGCTCTGAACCGCCACTCCTCGATCCCCCCGGCGCCCTTTCTTTGGGTTTGAGGCGCCTTGTACTCGTTGCCCAGAAGCAAGATTACGCCTTCAGGAGCGATACCCGAGCACTTCCAGCCGTATCCCGTGGTGGCGTTGGATGCGAGCGAAATGACGAACTCCTGGCCGGCTTGGACCTCGATCGGCTGGGAGGGATCGGTGGGCGTGGTCATGGCGTCTTGGGGATGAGCGAGAAGGGAGCAACCGACGAGAACGAGGCAAAGCGCAGCCGATAGAGCGATAGGCTTCATGTTCTCCACGGGCCGGATAGAGTTCTTCAAACAGGCAAACGCAGTTTACCCTGTTCGCAAGAAGATGTAAAGGGGAGAAGAGGGGGGAGCGTGGGTGAAGCGGGCGAGGAGATGCGCTGATGCTTGTCGAGTAGGCCTGGGTTTATCAAGCGGCCCAGGAGGAGAGAGAAGCCCTCAAAGGCAAGCTGATCGAGAAGGGCTGGAGGTTGGAGAGGGCCAAGAAGAGGCGTGGCTTATCTTCTCCACCCGAGACCAAACTCTAACATACAACCTGGACCGGTTTCCGGGGGGGCAGGTCATCATGAGCCCGTGAAAGGGCTCGCGCAATGATTTCGTCATGCCCCCCGAACATCCTCATGCGGCTGTTGAGAGCGTAGAGATGACTCTGGCGAAGAGCTTTAGTTGCTTCGAATGCGGAGCACTTCGGCAATGCCAATAACCATAAAATATGCTTGCCAAGTAGCGCGGTTTCAGAGATGACATGTCTATATTATTCTGCGCTGACTTATATATGGAGACATTTGCTTCATTATTTAGCGCCCCGTTATAGGAGACTGCATAGTTATTGCTTTTGTCAAAGCATGATATTTAGGGATTTAATATGTATATTATTTTTCCAACAACCTGCCTATTCGCAATTCTATATATGCTCTTCTCTCCATATAGAATATTCATACTATCGGCAGATTGATTGATTATCCGGCCAACATAGTATTTCCGATCCTTATCATTCGTATATATGATAAGATTATCTTTGCGAAGTTTATATAGCGCAGGTTGGAATACGACTCTGGCACCTTTGGCAATGGTGGGATATTGAGAGCTAGTATTCATCACCTTAAAATCTACTAGTCCATGCTTTATAACGTACACGATGGCGCAAGATATAACTACAGGACATATCCATGCACATATATACTTCGTTTTACGGAATATATATTCGAACATTACCATTATAATAATTGTCGCTATAGCGAAAGGACTAAATGTGCCATTAATTAGCATATTGATCCCGATAAGTCCGATCCCTATAAATGCAGGGATATAGGGTTCTACACCGCTACATACGACATTCTTATCCTTCACATGAATGCTCATATCATAATATTGTATATTATGCGTTACCGGTTGAACGGATGCCGGTCATAATTCTATTTAATCACCTTTACACATAATGATGATGAGCTGTTATGCAAATTAATAATGCCTTGCAACCCCAGTAGTGTTCCAACGTTGAACCGATTAAAATACTAAACAGGATATTAATCAAGGTGTGCAAGCTCCAGGTTTATGAGGCCGGAATCGAAGGGAATAGGGTAACACTTCCTCCGTTTTCGATGGCGATGATGCCCTCCTGAAGTAACAGGATTCCACAAACCGACGGTACGCCCAGGCTTTTGCTCGTTCTGCTTGGAGACCCTTCCGGCCGACTTGGACTTCTATCGGCTGGGAGGGGTCGGTGGGCGTGGTCATGGCGTTTTGGGAATAGGCTAGAGGAGAGAAACCGAGAAGGCCGACGAGAAGAGCAGCCGATAGAGCGATAGGCTTCATGTTCTCCACGGGCCGGATAGACTGATTGAAACAGGCGGGCGCATTTTACCTCAGCGGCAAGAGGATGTAAAGGGGGAAGAGGAGGGATGAGGCAACTGCGAGGATACTTGTCCTAACAACCAGATGATGAGACCGAGGATTTGAAGGAAAGGGGTAACACTCT
>JAEAMG010000051.1_pt1 | contig 181222 bp, 129 predicted proteins | sample 8958741 | NCBI WGS metagenome assembly JAEAMG01 (sample SAMN16933256, study PRJNA681125) | bioreactor sludge metagenome | isolation source: anaerobic bioreactor treating anionic surfactant - SDBS | place: India: Bengaluru | collected 2019-02-28 | reverse complement strand
TTCGGCACGTCCGCGGACCAGCCGGCGGTGGGCAAGACCGAGTAGAGCGAAGCCCCAGTCAGCAAAACGGGCGGCCCCCGAAGCGGGGGCCGCCCGTTTTTTTCGGCCGGGCTTCGCCCGGTTTTGGGCCCGAGTTTCGGGGAATTCCCCCGTCGCGCCCCGCCGGCCGCGGCCGTCAGGGGAGGGGGGGGCCGCCGCGGCTGTAGCCAGTCGCATCGAGGACGGCCAGCCAGTCGAAGTCGGAGAGGGAGCGGGGGGCGAGGGCGAAGTAGGACTGGTTCCTGGCGCTGGCCGTCCGGACGGGAAAGGCGTCGAGCGCCGCCGGCGAGAGGGCACCTCCCCGGCGGGTGGGGATGAAGAGGCCGGCGGAAGGGCCGGCGGTGAGGAGGGCCTCCAGCGTCCCCGCCTCGGGCCGGCCGATCCCGTTCGCCTCGGAGACGCCGATCGCGGTCCCGATCACGGCGTAGCGCCGGCCCAGGCGCTCGCCGAGCTGGGCCCCCGCCGGCCACCAGGTGAGGAGCTGGGGGCCGAGCTGCCAGCGGGCCAGAGAGCGCTGGAGGTGCATGTTGTGGGCGAAGGCGAGCACCCGCCCCCGCTCGCGCTCCCTCCGGAGGGCGTAATCGAGGTTCTCCGCCATCATCGCGTCCCTCAAGCCGAGACCCACGCTGATGCGGTCCTCCGCGTCCCGGGCCATCGCGGCGTGGTAGCCGAGGAGGGAGAGGGCCATCCCGGCGTAGTGGAGGGCCTCCGCGAAGCGGTCCGCGCCGCCCTCTTCCGTAAGCTCGGGCCGCCGCCGGGAGAGCTCGGCGATGAGGTCCTCCGTCTCGATCCGGAGGGCGGCGGCGGCGGGAGAAAGGCCGATCGACTGCGAGGGGTCCATCATGGCCGCGGGGTTCTCCCAGTCGGCGTCCCGCCCCAGGAGCTCCTCGATCCGCTCCCGGCGCCCGGACCCGCTTCCGCCCCCGACGGCGTCGAGGTAGTCGAGGACGAAGGCGATCAGTCCGCGCGGGCTCTCGGTCCCGGTCATCTCGGTCGGGCTGTCGAAGCCGTAGAAGCGGAGCTTTAGGGGGTGGGCGGGGTCGGCGTTGTAAGACCGCATCCACTCCACGAGTTCCCGGTTGGCCTCGAGCGCGCCGAAACCGTGGCTGAAGCCCTTCTCCCGCACGGCGTCGTAGGACGCCGGTCCCCGCCCGGCGACGTAGTCGTCCACGAGGCGGGAGCGGGGGCAGCTCGACTCGACGGCGATGGCGCTGAAGCCGTGCGCCTCGGCGAGCCTCCGGAAGAGGCGGTTGCGGAGGAGGAGGATCTCCTCTCCGCCGTGAAGGGCCTCCCCGAAGCCGAGGAGCTCGACCTCGCCGCCGAGGTCCCCGGCCAGGCGATCGACGGCGTTATCGAGCGACGGACCGGACTCGGGCGAGAAGGGGATGGCCTCGCGGCCGATCCAGTCGGCCGCGGACGCGTAGGGGGCGCTCGAGCCGTTCATCGTCGTCGTCGCCTCCGGCCTCTCCTCCGTCCGGGCGCACGAACCGAGGAAGAGCGCCGCGGCCAGGAGGGGAAGGGTCGTTTGAGCGTTCGCGGTCATCGCCGCGGCCCGATCCTCCGGGACGCTCTCACTCCAGGTCGCCCAGGGGCAGGTTCTCCGGCGACCGGGCCAGGGCCTCGTCGAGGCGGCGCACCCGCTCCTGGACCGCCAGGAAGTCCCTCCCCGGCGCGAGCTCCAGGTTGTCGACGCCGCGGTGGTCGAGGGCGGAGATGAGGTGCGCGACCGTGATCCGGCGGATGTCGCGCGCCGGCTGGTAGGCCGCCGGGGCCCCCTCGCCGGCGCCGGTGGGGACCAGGACGCCGCTCTCCACGAGCTCGTAGAGGACCTGGCGGAGGAGGCGGATGGGGAGGTCGAGGTCGTGGGACATCGCCTGCTCGGTCGGCGCCGCCTCGCCCCGAGCGAACCTCCGGACGATGTGCCGGGTGACGAGCGCGGCGACGAGGAGCTTGAAGCGGTGCGAGACCTTGGCGGTGTCGGGCTCGAACTCGTAGGTGTCGACGTTCTGCTGGGCGAAGGAGATCTCCGCCCCGAAGAGGACGATCAGCCAGCTCAGCTGGAGCCAGACCAGGAAGAGGGGGAGGGCGGCGAAGGACCCGTAGATGGCGTTGTAGTTCGCCACCCCGATCTGGAAGCGGATGTAGACCCACTGGGTGGCCAGGTAGATGGTCCCGGCGGCGATCCCGCCCAGGAGCCCCGCCCGGAAGTTCACCCGGGTATTGGGCATGACGATGTAGATGAAGGTGAAGAGGGCCCAGATGATGCAGTAGGGGAGGCCCTTCAAGAGGAAGAGGATCCCCGGCCCCAGGGTGGAGAGGAGGGGCACGCTGCTCGTCGCCGACTTCACGTGGGAGGCGATGAAGATGGTCAGGCTGCTGGCGATGATGAAGAGGATCGGGCAGGTGAGCATGATCGAGATGTAGTCGCTGAACTTCCGGCCCAGGGACCGGGGGGACTTGATCCCCCAGATGTCGTTGAAGGAAACCTCGATGTTGCCCAGCACCTTGATCACGGTCCAGAAGAGTATGGCCACGCCGATCCCCGCCACCAGCCCCCCCTTGGTGTTGTCGAGGAGGTTGCGGGCGAAGGCGATGACCTGCCGGAGCACCTCGGTCTGCCCGGCGGCGCCCTCCAGGAGCTTGTGCTCGAGCATCTTCTCGAAGCCGAAGCCCTTGGCGACGCCGAAGGCCATGGCCACGATCGGGACGATCGAGAGGAGGGTGTAGAAGGTGAGGGCCGAGGCCCGCAGTTGGCACTTGTCCTCGTTGAAGCCCTTGAGGGCGACCAGGACGATGCGGAGGTTCCGGATGAGGAAGGACTTGGTCTTCGGGAGCCCGCGCAGGCGGATCCGCCAGACGTCCTCGGCGATGAAGAGCACGATCTTGCGCGGGCTTAAGTTCATGGGGTCTCTCCGCCGGGCGCCTCGGCCGGGAGTTTCATGTTAGGCCGCGTCTCACCGGGAGGCAACGCTTTTCGTCCCTCCGGCTTCCCCGTGACCGCGATCATCGTCCGCCAGGTCTCCCGGCCGAAGTAACGGGCGTCGAACCACATCCAGTAGAAGCGCTCGGCGTTGGCGAAGGTGTAGCCGTCCGGATGGTCGTCGTAGCGGTCGTAGGGATCGGCGAAGATCAGGATGTCGTCGCCGGTCTCCGGGGTTCCGCGGCCGTCGTAGCCGACGGCGACCACCCAGTGCCCGGCCAGGTCGATCCACTCCACGATCGCCGGCGTCCCGCGCCGGATCGTCTCCCTAAGCTTCTTCAGCGCCGAGCCGTCGCCTTTTTCCTCGAACTCGAGCGCCGCCTCGAGCCCCTTCGCCCTCAGCCAGGACGCCATCTCCTCCGGCCGCGTCCCCGGCCTCTCCCCCGGCTTCAGGGCCGCGGGGTCCCGGGTGCCGGCCTCGCGGGCGATCCGCATCTCGGTTTCGGCGGATTCATCGATCCCGGTCAGCTCGTAGAATCGGGCCACGGAGAGGAGCGCCGCCGGCCCGCAGGTGTATTCGGTCGTCTGCTGGTAGCCCTTCAGGCCCGGGATGAAATCGACGTCGGGCGCTGTGGAGAGGGCGGCCGGGTCGATCGCCGGGAACCAGTCGCGCGCGCGCCGTGCCGGGGCGGGTGCGCCGCATCCCCCGAGGAGGAGGAGGGCGATAATGGTGGCGGTGCGCATCTTCGTCAGGGCCGTTTCGCCGGGAAGCTATCCCTGCGCATATTATAATGCAATTCGGGATGTCATGGCGAGGAACCCGAGCTTAAGCGAGGGGGACGAAGCAATCCCCGCTCTGTGAGCGACAAGAGATCCGCCCCGCTCTCGTCCTCGGCCTTTCAGTTCGCCCGCCCCGTAAGGGCTTGCCCACGGCCCCTCCAGCGCATAGAATGCGGTCTGAAGGGAGCCGCGGCCCGGCTATCCCCGTTTCTCCCGCGCCGCGGTTCCCAGCCCACACCGGAGGTCACCGCCCATGAACGAGCGCGACCGCCTGACGGTGGTCATCTTCGGCTCGACCGGCAACCTGACCGGGGAGAAGCTCCTCCCGGCCCTCGAGTCCCTCCTCAGCGAACCGATCATCGGTCCCTCCCCGACTATCGTGGCGGTGGGGAGAAGGGAGCTAGACGACGCGGCCTACTACAGCCTGATGTCCGGCCAGCTCAAGACCGGCCGCCTCCGGGAGAGGATACGCTACTTCCGGGCGAGCGTGGAGGATGAGGACGGCCTGAAGGACCTCGGCCGCTTTCTCTCCGAAAACGGCCTGGACCGGGGGAAGCTGATCTTCTACTGCGCCACGCCGCCCCGTTTCTTCGGAACCCTGGCCGACCAGCTCCACCGCTACGGCCTGGCCCGGGAGGAGGAGGGCGGCCCCTTCCGGAGGGTGGTCTTCGAGAAGCCCCTGGGGGAGGACGCCCGCTCGGCCGCCGCCCTGATCGACGCGATCTACCGGAATTTCCGCCGGGAGCAGGTGGTCCTGATCGACCACTACCTGGGCAAGGAAGCGATCCAGAACCTCCTGGTCTTGAGGTTCTTCAACAACCTCTATTCCACCCTGAGGGCAAAGCTGGTCAGCGACATCCAGATCACGGTGAGCGAGGCGGAGGGGATCGGCGATCGGGGCCAGTACTACGACGGGGCCGGCGTGATCAAGGACATGCTCCAGAACCACATCCTCCAGGTCATCGCCTTCCTGACCATGGAGCGCCCCCTGGAGAACACGGTCGCCGACATCCTGGAGAACAAGCTCCAGGCGATCCACTCCGTCCGCTACCCCACTCCCCTCGCCCCGGCGATCGTGATCGGCCAGTACCGGGGCTACCGGGAGGAGAAGTACGTCCGGCCGGATTCCCGGACCCCGACCTACGTGGCGATGCGGCTTTTCGTCGCCGCCGGTCCGCTGCGGGGCGTCCCCATCTTCGTCCGGACCGGCAAGGCCCTCGGGCGCCGGCACGCTCGGATCGTCATCCAGCTCAAGCCCGTGGTCTCTCCCGTCAACGCCGCCGTCCTCCCCGGGAACCGGATCATCGTCACCATCCAGCCCGACGCCTGGATCATGCTCTTCTTCAACCACAAGATCCCCGGACTCACCATGGACGTCAAGGAGGTGGGACAGTTCTTCTTCCGGGAGGAGGCCTTCGTGGAGTCGCCCCGGGAGGGCTACCAGAGGCTCTTCTCGGAGATCATCCTCGGCCACCGCCTCCTCTTCCCCCGCCCCGAAGAGGTGATCGCCTCCTGGGACTTCGCCGACCGTCTCCTCGCCCGGATCGAGGAGGAGGGGATCGCGATGGCCTCCTACCCCCGGGGCGTCATGGACCTCCCGGAGTCGCAGGCGATGCTCCGCCGTCACGGCTTCGAGTGGTACGAGACCTGGCACGAGAAGGGGAGCTGAACGCGCCTGGGCGCAAAGGATCGATGTCCGCGCGCGCTGGCCCGGCCCGCGGACCTGAAGGTCCGCGGCTACGCCCGGTCGTTATCAGTCATTCCAAAATAACATAGGCGCGTCACCGCGAGGACTTCTGTAGGCCGGCTCTGTGACCCCGCGTTTCCCTTTCGCCCGCCGAAGCTGCAGCAGAGGCGGAGAAGCGGCCTGCATCACGCTGTAAAAACGCCGCTTCACAGAAGCGGCCGACATCACCATCCGATCCTATCCCGGAGAGAGTTCTCCCGGACCGGTTGGCGTCTCCTCCTTTTTGACCGCGTGGCCGCCGAACTCCGCCCGCAGCGCGGCGAGGAGCTTGTCGGCGAAGGGGGAACTCTCCCGGGAGCGGAAGCGCTGCTGGAGGGCGAGCGTGATCACCGGCAGCGGCACGCCGAGGTCGATCCCCTCCTGGACCGTCCAGCGCCCTTCCCCCGAGTCGGGGACGTAGGCGGCGATCCCCGCGAGGCCGGGGTTTTCGGCGAGCGAGCGGGCGATCAGGTCGAGGAGCCAGGAGCGGACCACCGAGCCGCTCCGCCAGATCTCGGCCACGGCGGCCAGGTCGAGAGCGAACTCCTCCTTCCGCCGGAGGAGCTCGAACCCCTCGGCGTAGGCGGCCATCAGCCCGTATTCGATCCCGTTGTGGACCATCTTCACGAAGTGCCCGGCGCCGGAGGGGCCCACCCGCCCCCAGCCCGTCTTTGGCCCCGGAGCGAGCGTGGCGAGGATCGGGCGGATCGCCTCGACCGCGTCCTTTTCGCCGCCGACCATCAGGCTGTAGCCGTTGCCAAGCCCCCAGACGCCTCCGCTCGTCCCCGCGTCCACGAAACGGATACCCCGCCTTTTAAGCTCTCCCGCCCGGCGGATCGTGTCCCGGTAGTTGGAGTTGCCGCCGTCGACGATGATGTCGCCGGGCGAGAGGAGGCGGGCGAGCTCGCCGATCGTCTTCTCCGTCGCTTCCCCGGCCGGGACCATCACCCAGACGGCCCGCGGGGGCTTGAGCGCCCGGGCGACCTCGGCGAGGTTGGCGGCGCCCGCGGCGCCCTTGGACTCGGCGGCCCGGACCGCCTTCGGGTCGAGGTCGCAGGCCACCACCCGGTGCCCCCCCTGGAGGAGGCGCTCGGCCATGGCGGCCCCCATCTTCCCCAGACCGACCATCGCGATATCCATCGGGATTCTCCTTGGTCTTCGCCGCGCGGACCGCGTCCGATTCCTCAGAAGTCGAGTCCCACGCCCGCCCGGACCTGGAGGTGGTCGAAGTTCAGGTCCTCGTTGTCGCGGGGGCCGTCGAAGCTAAGCTCGGGGCGGAGCCAGTTGTAGCGGAGCTCGCCCCGGAAGGCGAGGGGACCGGCCAGGGCGATCTCGGCGCCGCCGCAGACGAAGTAGATCATGCTGTTCTCGAAGTCGCCCTCGTCCCCCCAGGCGAGCGTCCGCCAGTTGAAGGAGTAGCCCGCCCCGCCCCCGCCGTAGAGGAAGATCTTCTCCAGGTGGCCGCCGAAGCGGATCCCGAGGCAGACCGGGATGAACTCGACGTCCCAGTCGGAGTTGTCCTCGTTGTGGGGGTTGAAGTAGTCCAGGCCGAAGTCCAGACGGACGTTCTCGTGGAGGGCGAAGGCGAGCGAGAGCCCCCCGCCGAAGGCGTTCTCGAGGGAGTAGCCGAGGTCGTCCTCGTCATGGAAGTTGAAGGCATAAAGCCCGTGGGCCTCCAGCCCCACCCCCAGGGCGAAGGAGGAGGCGGCGAAGCCGGCCGCCCCGATCGCCGCCGCCGCCAGAATAGCCAGTCTCTTCATCATGTCTTCTCCTCCCGGCTCGGCCGGGTTTAGACCTGCGTTCAGCGGAGGTTTTCCGGAGCGGTCTCGCGCTGGTCGCCGTAGCCGTGGATCGCGGTGGGCTGATAACGGTCGCCGACGAACTCCTGCTTGAAGACGTAGCGCTGGATCCAGGCCGTCCCTACCTCCTCGACCTACCGACCGGGATGTCGGCCGAGGAGCCGAAGTAGAAACGGGTGAGGTCGCGGACCGACCACATCCCGGTCGAGGGGCGGAAGATCCCGGTCTCTTCGCGACCGTCGCCGTCGTAGTCGCCGGGGCGCGGCCAGTCGCCGGAGGATCCGAGGTAGGCCCGGGTGAGGTCGCGGATCGACCAGAGCCCGGAAGCGGTCCGCCAGATCCCGATATCGCTCGTGCCGTCGCCGTCGTAGTCGCCGGGGACGAAGGCGTCCCCCGATCCGCCGAAGTAGTAGCGGGTAAGATCGCGGACCGACCAGAGACCGGTGGAGGGGCGGAAGATTGCCGGGTCCACCATACCCCTCCCCCGGTAGTCGGCGGGGGCGGGGTTGTCGCCCGAGGATCCGAAATAGAAGCGGGTGAGATCGCGGACGGACCAGAGGCCGGTGGAGGGGCGGAAGATCGCGACGTCGCTTTTTCCGTCGCCGTCGTAGTCGCCGGTGACGAAGACGTCAACGGCCCCACCGAAGTAACAGCGGGTGACGTTCCGGACCGAGCAGAGCCCGGTGGAACCGCGGAAGACGGCGGCGTCGCTCGTCCGGTCGCCGTCGTAGTCGCGGGGGGCGGGCGCGTCGGCCGAGGAGCCGAAGTAGAAGCGGGTGACGTTCCGCACCGACCAGAGTCCGTCGGAGAGGCGGAAGACGGCGATGTCTTCCGTGCCGTCGCCGCTGAAGTCTCCGGGATAGGCCGCGGACGTCCGGAAGAGTTCCGTGTCGCCGAGGAAGGTCTGGCCGTTCCAGCCGCCGAAGGCGAGGGCGCGGGAGCCGAGGGGCGCCACCGCCGTCCGGGTGCGGGGGGAGGAGAGCGTCCCCCACTCCGTCCAACCCGTCCGCCCGGACTGGGTGTTGAACGCCCAGACGTCACCGAAGGTGGTCCCGCCGGCGCCCTCGCCCCCGACGATGAAGAAGCGGGCGCCGATCCCCTCATACCCCGCGTTCGCCCGGCCGTCCGGTCCGGGGCCGACGTTCTCCACGAGTGCCCAGCCGCCTCCCCCGGGGAGATAGCGCCAGACGTCGTTGCGGTACTGGTAGTCCAGGTCGTTGAGACCGCCGAAGCCCCCGAAGACATAGATCGCGTTTTCGACCGCGGCCGAAGCGCAACCGCGGCGGCTCATCGGTCCGGTGCCGGCCGTCCACTGGCCGCCGTCGCTCGTCGCGGGATCGTAGCGGTATCCCGTGCTGGTGAGGGAGCCGCCTGATGTCCTGCCCCCGTAGGTGTAAACGAAGCCGCCGAGCGAAACGGCGGTGTGCTCGTAGCGCTTCGGCGCTACCCAGGTTCCGCTCGTCCAGGTCCCCTGCGTCCATTCGTTGGAGAGGGGGTCGTAGGACCAGATGTCGTCGAGGGCCCCGGAGGCGCCGTAGCCGCCGATGATGTAGAGGAGGTCGTCGTGGGCGACCGCGGCGTGGGAGTGGCGGGCGGGAGGGAGGAGGCCGGAGGGCTCGATCTTTGTCCAGTCCCGGTCTCGGTCGGTGTAGGCCCACAGGTCGTTGAGGAGGTCGCCGCAGGGGGTGCTCCGGCCGGGCGCGGCGGGGGCGGAGGCGCTGGTCCCCCCGAAGAGGTAAACAGTTCCCCCGACGTTGGTCAGTGTGTGGCCGAAGCGGGGGGGAGGAGGGGTCTGGGCGGCTGCGACCGAGAGGAGAGAGATAAGCGCGCTCCAGGCCAGGAAGGATGCGCGGACAACCGTTCTCATGGTGTGGTCCTCCGTCGCCCCCCATGATACAATCTCCGCCAGAAGATACAAGGAGGGATCGATGCAACGGCCGGCCCGGTGGTTTCTCCTGGCGCTATGCCTCTCCGCTCCGCCCCTTCTCCCCGCGGAGCGCCTCTACCTCGATTACTCCACCTACCTGGGCGGGCTCGGCAACGACCGGGCGACGGCGCTGGTCGTGGGGTCGGACGGGGTCATCTGGCTGGCCGGGAGCACCGACTCGGACGATTTCCCCACGCGCTCTCCCTTCCAGGGCGGCCGCGCCGGCTCCACCGACGTTTTTCTGGTCCGCCTCTCCCCGGACGGCTCGGCGCTCGTCTTTTCCACCTATCTGGGCGGGGCCCTCCACGACTACGCGATGACCGTTGCCCTGGACGGGGGCGGCGGGGCGGGTATCACCGGCTACACCCAGTCCTTCGACTTCCCCCGCTGGAACGCCTACCAGTCTTCTTTCCGGGGCGGGACCTACGACGCCTTCGTCAGCCATCTCTCCTCGACCGGCTCCGTCCTCCTCTACTCCACCTTGCTCGGGGGCAGCGCGATGGAATGGGGGCAGGGGATTGTCTGCGATTCCGCTGGCCGGGACTGGGTGGCCGGCTATACCTTGTCGGGGGACTTCCCCACCCAGAACCCCTACCAGCCGTCCAGCGCCGGGGCTCAAGACATATTCCTGAGCAGATTCTCCTCCGGTGGTTCTCTCCTTTATTCCACCTATCTCGGCGGCGGAGGGGATGAGGACTGTTACGACGTCTGCTTGGATTCCTCGGGATCGGTATACATGATCGGGAGGAGCGGATCGGAAGACTTCCCCACCCGCGACCCCTACCAGGCGAGCTATGCCGGCGCATATCCCACTAAATACGATATCGTGATCAGTCGTTTCACGCCGACCGGTTCGGCGCTGAGCTATTCCACATATTTGGGGGGAGCGGAGAGCGAATCGGGTATGGGGATCGCTCTCGATCCCGAAGGCCGGATCTATGCGACCGGGCTAACATACTCCGCCGACTTTCCCGTATGCGCCCCCTACCAGGCGACGATGGCGGGTATGCCCGATGCCATCGTCTGCCGCTTGACCTTGGCGGGTTCCGCTCTCGATTACTCCACCTACCTCGGGGGGGGCGGCGAGGACAACGGCTGGGCGATCGGCCTGGACGCGGCGGGGAACGCCTGCGTCGGCGGCCGGACCTACTCGACCGACTTCCCCGTGAGCAATGCCTACCAATCCACCCACAGCGGGGGCGAGGACGCCTTCTTGGCGAAACTGATTTTTCGCGCCCCCACGCCGCCGCCTTACGTCGTCGACTCCGGCGACTATGACGGCGACGGGACCTCGGAGATCGGCGTCTTCCGGGGGAGTTCCGGCCTCTGGTCGATCCGGGATCTGACCCGGGTCTATTTCGGCGGCTCGGCCGACTATCCGGTCCCGGCCGACTACGCGGGCGACGGGACAGCGTCCCTGGCCGTCTTCCGCCCCGCGGACGGACTCTGGTCGGTGCGCGGCGTGACCCGGCTTTATTTCGGGGCGAGCGGGGATTGGCTTGTTCCCGGGGATTACGGCGGGAACGGGACGAGCGCTCCCGCCGTTTTCCGCCCTTCCGCCGGCCTGAGGTCGGTGCGGAACGTCACGCGGGTCTACTTCGGGGGCGCCGCCGACACGGCTGTCCCGGGGCTCTATCGCGGCGCCGGTCAGGGCAAGATCCCGGCGGTGTACCGTCTTGCTATTTATCCGCCCACTCGCGGAGCTCGCGCTTGATCTTCTCCTCGATCCGGCGCGCGGTCTCCTCCCACTCCGGGTCGTCCTTCTCCTTCTCGTCCAGCCACCGCTTGAGGCCCCGGCGGACCTTCTCCTCCACCCGAACCGAGATCTTCTCCCACTCCCGCTCCCGGCGGCTCTGGCGCCTCCGTTCGTAGTGCGAGCCCCAGCCCCCGCCGAAGAAGCAGGCGGCGCCGAGGAGGAAACCGAAGTTGTACCAGTTCCCGGAGTTGTGGACCTCGTACATGCGGACCCCGTTGGAGAAGAGGCCGATCAGGAAGGTGAAGAGGCAGATGAATCCGTGCCAGAGGCCGGCCCAGAAACCGGCCGGTTCCGCCGCGCTGAAGCGGGCGTTGCCGGGCGCGCAGCCGGCGATCAACAGGGGGATGACCAGCAGCAGGCAAAGCAACCACGGCCGCCTGTTCATACTCTCCTCCCGCGTAGAGGGTTGTAGCGAACCTTACGGCGACCGGATTGTACCGCGCCGGAGGTGAGGGCGTCAAGCCAGGGAAAGCGCCGCTTCACACTTGTCCGCCGGAGTTCCAGCGCGGGCGGAGAAGCGGCCGACAACGCGCCCAGGCAGGTTGTTCGCATAACTGAGGCAACCCGGCGGGGCAAAAAAAAGCTTGTCAACCATTATTCCCGGGGCGTATAGTTCTCCCCCATTTTCCGCATCGGTGCGGAAAACACAGCTCAACCCACGGGAGGTGGATGTGAAGATCTTCAAGGAATTCAAAGAGTTCGCCATGAAGGGGAACGTGGTGGACATGGCGGTCGGTATCATCATCGGCGCCGCCTTCGGGACGATCGTGAAGTCCCTGGTCGACGACGTGATCATGCCCCCGATCGGCCTTCTCCTCGGCGGCGTGGACTTCTCCGACCTCTTCCTGGTCCTGAAGTCGGGCGCGACCCCCGGCCCCTACGCCTCCGTAGCCGTCGCCAAGTCCGCCGGCGCGGTGACCATGAACATCGGCGTCTTCATCAACACGGTGATCAGCTTCCTCATCGTCGCCGCCGCCGTTTTCATGCTGGTCAAGGCCCTGAACACGCTGAAGCGGACAAAGCCGGCCCCGGCCTCCGCCCCGACCACCAAGGACTGCAAGTTCTGCTGCTCGACCATACCGATCAAGGCGGTCCGCTGCCCGAACTGCACCTCCCAGCTCTAAGCTTCGGCTGGGATCCGTCCCACCTGAGCGTTGGGGGAGTTAGAGCGTCATGAAAAAACTGATCGGCAGGGTGTTCCGCGTTCTGGGTTATATCGTTTTAGCGGTCCTCGTCCTCGTGGTCCTGGTCCTCCTGACCCTCCCCTGGACGGCGCCGAAGCTCGCCAACCGGACGCTCCCCGGGATACTGCACACCGAAGCCTCGCTGGGCAGCTTCTCCTTCAACCCGTTCCGGGGAAGCCTGGGCCTGGGGGCGCTCAAGGTCGCCCAGCCGGAGGGGTTCGGCGAAGGGGTCCTCCTCTCCCTCCCCCGTCTCGCCGTCCGCGTCGAGGCCGCTTCACTCGTCTCGTCTCCCCTGGTCGTGGAGGAGGTCGCGCTCGACGACCTGGAGATCAACATCATCCGGAACGCGGACGGAACCCTCAACACCGACGCCCTCTCCCCCCGGAAGGCGGCGGCCGAGCCTCCCCCCGCGCCCCCGGCGGAGCCGGCCGCGGAAAAGGCGGCCCAGAGCGTCCTGGTAAAGCGGCTTTCGATCTCGAACCTCTCCTTCTCCTACACCGACCGGGCGATCGGAAAGGAAAGCGCCCCGGAAGGGTCCGCGCCCGCCGCCCCAGCCTCCCCCGCGGAGGAGAAGGTCCTTTCCGTCCGGGTCAAGGATTTCGACCTCCTCCTGGAGAACCTCCTGATCGATCCCTCCGCCGACCCGAAGGCGTCCGCCCCCGCCTCGCTCACCATCACCGCCCGCCTTCTCCAGGAGGCCCTGGGCGACGGACGTCTCGGCGTCTTCGCTCGGATCGGTCCGATCGGGAAGGGCGTCCCGCCGGTGAACGGGGCGCTGCGCCTGATCGGCCTCGAGCTCGGCCCCCTTGACGCGGTGATCCCGGCCGGAACCACCGCGGCGTTGGGAGGGGACGCGCTCGACCTCACGGCCGACTTCTCCGTCGCCCCGGAACTCCTGGACTGCCGGGCCGCGGTCGAGACCAACGGGGGGAAGAGCTACTCCCTGCCCGTGACGGGCACGCCGGACAAGCCCGTCTTCGATACCTCCTCCGTCCTTTTCATCGTTTTCTCCCGCTTCGGAGGGGGGGTGGGGGCGCTGGCCGGGAACCTCGCCGGCGCGGGGACGGCGGTGGTCGGCGCCGGGGCGGAGACCGCCCTGGCGGTGGGGGAGGGCGCGGTGGGCGTGGTCGGATCGATCGGCGGCGGGATCTTCGACACCGTCACCTCCGTCGCCACCGGCGACCTGGAAGGGGCCGGGAAGGGACTGACCAAGGCCACGGTCGGCTCGGCCGGAGAGGTCGTGGACACGGTGGGAGAGGCGGGAGGGAAGATGGCCGAGGGCGCGGGCAAGGCGGTCGAGGCCGGCTCCGGCGCCGCCCGGGCCCAGGAGTGGCGGGACGGGGTCGAGGGTCGCTGGACGGCCGAGTGGAAGGAAGCCCGCGAGTCCGTCGCCGCCCAGTCTTTCCCGCCGGCCCCCCCGGCGGCCGCTTCTCCCGCCGCCGCCGGGGAGCCGAAATAGCCGCCTCCCCCGCGAAAGCGTGCTATGATTCCCCCCGGCCTCGAACCGATCGGGGCCGCGGAAACGGGCGTAGGGACGCCCACAACGTAAGAAGGAGCGAAGATGATGAAGCTTGCGATGGTGTCGCTGGTGTGCCTGCTGGCGCTGGTCATGGCGTCGTGCGGAGAGAAGAAGGAAGCGGAGCCCTCCGGCCTCGGCGCGGCGGCCGGCGCCAAGGTGGAGAAGGCGGCGGGAGCCGTCTCCGGGAAATTCGCGGAGATCGAACCCGCCCTGACCGAGCAGGCTGAGCTGATGGAATCTTCGGCCGTCGCCCTCGAGAAGGCCTCGAGCGCGAAAGAGGTGGCCGACCTCCTGACCTCGCTCGCCGGGAAGCAGGAGAAGCTGATGGCGACCATGAAGGCTCTCTCGGAGAAGTTCCCGGAGATGAAGGCCATGGCCGAGCCCCCGGCGGAGCTCAAGCCGATCGTAGAGAAACTCTCCCAGGCCGGCGCCAAGTTCGGCCAGGCGATGTCGGCCGTGATGCAGAAGTACGGGTCCGACCCGCTGGTGCAGGAGGCGATGAAGAAGTTCCAGGAGGTCTCCTCCAAGATGCAGGAATAATCATCAGGCCTCGCGGCCTGATGATGGTTGATCTCAAGCCGACCGGGCGATCCGCCAGGATCGCCCGGTTTGCTTTTCAACTGTTTGCGTCCCGCCGCTGGGAGTATACTGGGTCGGCCAAACCGTAGGCCCGGGAGAAGGAGAAGCCACCATGAATCCACTGATCGAGCAGCTGCGGGCGAACGAAAAGTTCCGGCGCTTTCTGGTCGCCGTGGACGAGCGGGAGGACTTCCGCGACGCCACCTACTTCCTGCGCGACGACGGGACCTTCGTCTTCTCCGAGGGCTACTACCACGGGATCGAGAAGGACCGGGCCGAGCGGATGATCGTCTCCCACATCGTTTTCGCCCCCTGGAACGCCGCCCGCCCCGCCCCCGACTACGCGCGCAAGATCCTCTTCGACCGGGAGTACGAGAACATCACCAAGGAGATCATGTGCACCCAGCCCCTGGACCGCTTCTACCCGATGCAGCTCGAGCGCTACCTCGCGCTCGACCCGGCCCAGTCCTCCCGCCCCCGTCCGGTCTACGCCCGCTACAAGGCTCTGGTCCCCCTCTCCTCGGTCGTCGGCTGTTTCCCCCACCGCCATTCCCTCCAGGCGATCATCGCCAAAGCCGAGGAGGAACCCTCGGCCCGCTCGGTCCAGGTCGTCACCGAGCACACCGCCGAGCTCCTGAAGGTCCCTGTCGAACGGATCGGGATCTCCGGCTCGCTCTCGCTCGGCACCTACCGGAACCCCCACGACCTCGACTACGTGATCTACGGGTCGGCCGCCGAGGTGAAGCGGATGGTCAACTTCATGTATTCCCTGACCGACCGGGACGAGCGGCGCCGGGTGCGGGAGTTCGGCAAGTACTGGCCGATCCGCTTCTGGGACTGGGCGGGCGAGGAGAAGTTCATGGTCTGCCCCTTCTTCTCCTATCTCGACCCGGAGGAGGCTCCGCTCAGGAACTTCGATTGCGAGAGTCTGGGCGAGGGGACGGTGGAGGCCCGGATCGTCGACCACACCCACAACGCCTTCAACCCCTCGGTCCTCCTCCTCCAGGGGGCGAAACTCGAGGGCCGGGACTGCCCGGCGATCACCCGCTTCATCCTCTACCACGGGGGTGAGCGGGGCGATTGGCGGGAAGGCTACCGGGTCCGGGTCCGGGGCTTCCACGTCCGGATCACCACCTACCGGTGCCGGGGCGGGCGGCGGGAGAAGCGGGAGGAGTTCGAGGCGGTGCTGGTGAACAACCTGGACCAGGCGAAACGGATCGAGTGAGGAGCGCGGCCATGCAGACGGACCTCGCGGATCGGATCGTGCGCCACCCCAACTTCCGGGACTTCGTCCTCCCGCTGGAGAAGCTCGACGCCATCGTCGACGCCACCCTCTTCATCCGGCGCGACGGGCTCATCGTCTTCTCCGAGGGCTACTGCCACCCCCGCGGCGGCCTGATCGCCAACATCATCTACGCCCCCGATCCCGCGGGGAGCAAATCCATCTTCGGCCTTCCCTACCGGTCCGTGATCAAGAAAAAGGGGAAGGGGGCCGAGGAGGACTGGATCAACTACGAGTCCCAGCTCGAGATCTACCGCTCTCTCGCCCCCGAGTCCCAGGTCGGCAAGCCCGTCTTCGCCGAGTTCAAGTGCCGCTTCGATCTCAACGATTTCCTCGGCTTCGTCGACCACCGCCGCTCGCTGCGCCGGGCCCGGGAGGCCAAGCCGGAGATCGACGACGCCATGCGCAAAACCGCCCGGCGGCTCTCCATCCCGGTGGATTCGATCGGCTGCACCGGCTCGCTCGCCCTGGGGAACCTGATGACCGCCCACGACTTCGACCTCGTCTTCTACGGAACGGTCGCCGAGCACTGGCGGATCGTCGAGCAGATCTACGAGATTGTCCGCGACCCCAAGCGCCAGGTTTTCGAGTTGGGGATGCTCTGGGCGATCCGCTTCTACGACGACTGGGGGAACATGATCTGCCCCTTCTTCTCCTACGCCGACCGGAGCGAGATCCCGCTCCCGGAGTTCGAGATGGCCCTCCTCGCCCCCGCCGCCGAGATCACGGCGACGGTTTCGGACGACCGCCATACCTTCTACATGCCCTCGATCCTCGGGATGACGCAGGCGGAGGTGAGCGGCCGCCCCGATCTCCGGGCCCTCCCCCTCATCCTCTACCACGGCGGCCTCCGAGGCGAGTACAAGCGGGGGGACCGGGTGCGGGCCCGGGGCAAGCTGGTCGAGGTGAAGACGCCCGGGCAATCCTACCCCGCTTTTCTCTGCACTAATCTCACCGAGTCCAAGAAGCTGTGAAGTTTCTTGGACTCGGTGAGATTAGTGCTGGTTGACCCCGTTTCATACCGTGTCCGCCCAGTTTGTTGTTGACCGCTCGCGAAGCTCCCCGGATAATCCGCGCTTGCCCCTGGCTTCCGCTGGGGGGGTAACCCGTTGACCACAACCCGAATAAAATTTTCCGGAGGATAATTTTATGGAGGAGAACACCTACACCCTGGCCCTGCAGCAGCTGAACCGCGTGGCCAAGAAGCTCAAGCTCGACTCCAACATCCACGAGAAGCTGAAGCACCCCAAGACCACCCTGATCGTCTCGATCCCGGTGATGATGGACAGCGGGAAGCTCCAGGTCTTCACCGGCTACCGCGTCCAGCACAACATCGACCGCGGTCCCTCCAAGGGCGGGATCCGCTTCCACCCCGACGTCACCCTCGACCACGTCAAGGCCCTCTCCATGTGGATGACCTGGAAGTGCGCGGTGATGGGCCTCCCCTACGGGGGGGCCAAGGGCGGGGTGACCTGCGACCCCAAGAAGCTCTCCCAGCGCGAGCTGGAGAAGATCACCCGCCGCTTCACGACCGAGATCGCGGAGTTCATCGGCCCCCGGCGCGACATCCCCGCCCCCGACGTCTACACCAACCCCCAGACCATGGCCTGGATGATGGACACCTTCTCCATGCATTCCGGCTACGCCGTCCCCGGCGTGGTCACGGGCAAGCCCCTGGAGATCGGGGGGTCCTTCGGGCGGAACGAGGCGACCGCCCAGGGCTGCATCTTCGCCATCGCCGAGATCCTGAAGTATCTGGGCAAGGGGCTCCCCGGCTCCACCGTGGCCGTGCAGGGCTACGGCAACGCCGGCGCCTTCGCCCATAAGATCGCCCAGGCCGAGGGGGCGAAGGTGATCGCGGTCTCCGACAGCAAGGGGGGGATCTTCAACCCGGAGGGGCTCGACTACCGGGAGGTCTACGGCCACAAGTGCCGGACCAAATCGGTCCGGGAATTCCCGGGCGCCCGGAACGTCACCAACGCCCAGCTCCTCGAGCTCGACTGCGACATCCTGATCCCGGCGGCGCTGGAGAACCAGATTACGGAGAAGAACGCGGGGAAGATCCGCGCCCGCCTGATCGCCGAGGCGGCCAACGGCCCCACCAGCGAGGAGGCGACCGAGATCCTCCACAAGCGCAAGATCCCGGTCATCCCCGACATCGTGGCCAACGCCGGGGGCGTGGTCGTCTCCTGCTTCGAGTGGGCCCAGAACCTGATGGGCTACTTCTGGACCGAGGAGGAGGTCAACCGCCGGCTCAAGGACATCATGGTCCTGGCCTGCCAGCGGGTCTGGAACCTCGCCCAGGCCGAGAAGTGCGACCTGCGGCTCGCCGCCTACATGCTGGCGGTGAAGCGGGTGGCCGAAGCCGCCCGCATCCGCGGCATCTACCCCTAACCGGGACTATTCCGGAAAGCTGATTTTAATTATCTCTTCGGGAGGCTCTGCCTCCCGAAGAGATAATTAAAAGCGGTAGCCCACCCCCGCTTCCCACTCGCTGATGTCGATGCGGTTGTCCCGGTTCTCGTCTATGGCGAGGAAGCCGTTCCGCTCTTCGCGGGGGAAGCTGACCTTGTACTCCTCCCAGTCGACGCCGCCGTCGTCGTTGCGGTCGGCCTGGGAGAAGGCTTGCCGGGCCTTGGGCGACGAGGCGCAGCCGGCGAGGATGAGAGCCGCCGCGGCGGCGGCCAGGAACCTAATCATGGGTGTCCTCCCGAGTTTCGTTTGTGCTTAAGGCCGGGCGGGCCGCCGGGACCGTCGCCGGGCGGCGGACTACCGCCAATTACCCGGTGTCGTCGATCCTTTCAGGCCGAGAGACGGAGCGCCAGCTCGGCCACCCGCCGGCCGAGCTCGGCGGCCTGGGCGGCAGCGTCGGCGCCGGGCGTCCCGAGGCAGGCGACCCCGTAGTGGCCGCCGGCCGCCAGCGGATCCCCGACGACGACCATCCCGTAAATCAGGAAGGCCTGGAGGATGGAAAGGAGGGTGGTCTCCTTCCCCCCCGACTCGCCCCCGCCGGTGGCGAAGGCGGCGCCGACCTTTCCCTCCATCTGCCTCCGGACGACCACCAGCTTGTCCAGGACCGCCTTCAGCTCCGCCGCCATCGTCCCGAAGTAGACGGGTGAGCCGGCGATCACCGCCCGGGCGGACTCGAAGTCGGCCCGGGTGACCTCGGCGCAGCTCTTGAGGACGCACTCCGCCCCCTCGACCCGCCGGACCCCCCCGGCGACCGCCTCGGCGAGCTTCTTGGTGTTCCCGGAGCGGGAATAGTACATAACCAGGATCTTCATATTTTTCCGCGGCTCTCCGCGCCCTTGTGCAACTTTTAGTGACCGTTAGTGAGCGTTAGCAACCCGTGGTAACCCGTTCTACTTGGTCACCGGTATGTCCCCCGTCATCCCGAAATAGGCGCGGGTGATGTCACGGACCGCCCAGAGGGTTGCGCTGTCGCGGAAGAGGCCGATGTCGGCCGTGCCGTTTCCGTCGTAATCGGCAGGGAGGGGATAGTCGGTGCAGCAGCCGTAGTAGAAGCGGGTGAGGTTGTAGATGGCCCAGAGGCCCCCGTCGGGGCGGAAGATCGCCGCCTCCGCCGTCCCGTCGCCGTCATAGTCGGCCGGAAGCGGCCAGTCCTCGTCGCCGCCAAAGTAGATCCGGGTGAAGCCGGAGACCGCCCACATCCCCTCCGAGGGGCGGTAGAGGGCGATCTCGGGGATAAGCGCCCCGGAGTAGAATGCGGGGACGGGGTGGTCGCCGGCCGAGCCGTAGAAGAGCGTGGTGATGTCGCGGATCCGCCACATCCCGCTCGAGCCGCGGAAGACGGCGCAGTCCACCGTGCCGTCGCCCAGATAGTCGCGGGGGACGGCGAAGTCGGAAGGGTTCCCCATATTGAAGCGGGTGACGCCGGGGACGAACCAGAGGCCGGTCGAGGGTTTGAAGAGACCGAGGTCGGAGTCGGCGTCCCCGTCGTGGTCGCCGCAGACCGGCCGGTCGCCGGAGGCCCCGAAGTAGATCCGCGTGATGTCGCGGGCCGCCCAGAGCCCCGCGGAGGGGCGGAAGACGGCGACGTCGGCGTCGCCGTCGCCGTCGTAGTCGCCCTCGGCGATCTCGAAGTCCGGGATCGGGAGGATGGGGCCGCAGGTCGGCGTGGGCGAGGGGATGGGCGTCGGAGCGGGCGTCGGCGTGGCATCGCCGATCAGGAGGCGGCCGTTCATCCCGGTGTCGGGGACGGAGCGGTAATAGTAGCTCCCGGGGATGCGGAAGAACTTCCCGTAGTCGTCGCCGGGGTCGATCGGGCCGGAGTGCCAGGTCTGCGGACCGAAGTCGCAGGTCACGGTGTGGACTGTGCTCCCCTTGTTGTTCCACGCCACCGGCGTGTTGATCGGGAGACGGATGAAGGCGGGCTCGAAGTAGTCGTCCTGGATGTCGATCGGGAAGGGAGGCGGGCGGGCGGAAGGCGTGGGCGAGGGGGAGGCCGGCGGGATCAGAGTCGGTCGGGGGGTGGGGGTCGCGATGCGGACCGTGGGCGATGCGGTGGGAAGCGGGGGGCGGCTGGGCGTCGCCGAGGGGACGGGCGTGCGCGTCGGCGGCGGCGTGGTCGAGGGGGTGGGGAAGGGAGAAGGCGTCTCGACGCAGACGTGGTCCATCACCCGGGCGATGGAGACGGCGTAGTAGGCGGGCTGGGTGATGGAGGCGGCCGTGTTGCTGATCCGAAGATACTGCCAGCCGGCGTGGGTGGAGGTGGAGTGGACGTAGAGATCCTCCGGCTCATCCGGTCCGGTCCCCTCGTGGCTGGATTCTTCGAGTTCGGTCAACACCCCGGAAAGGTAGTAGTAGGTCAGGACGGCGTTCCACTCGCCGGCCAGGCCGTCGCGGTAGGGGTCGTCGGAGAGCATGACGGCGACGTCCACGTTTTCCGCATAGGAATCGACCCAGACCTTGTAGAAGTCGACGTCGGTTTGCGCCCCGAGTGTCCCCAGGACCCAGCCGTTGAGGCTGACCTCCTGGGCGTCGGTGTAGACGTCGTTGGTCGAACCGTCCTCGATCTCGCGGACGTCGTCCCCCATTACGGTGAAATAGACGGTGTAGTAAGCGAGTGCGTTGTTGCCGTATTCGTGCACTTGGACGGTGTAGGTCCCGTCACTGTCGAGCGGCGCGGCGGCGATCAGTGAGTTGTATGAATCGCCGTCGTCGTCGTCCGATTCGACCATAGCCCCGTCCGGTCCGTAGAGGTAGAGGAGGGTGTCGTAGCTGGGGCTGGAGGAGCTGGTCCGCGTGGAGATCCAGGCCTTCTCGCCGGCGGCGGCGGAGAAGGCGAAGAAGTCGTTGTCGCCGGTGAACTCGACCCATCCGGTGACCCGGATGCAGGGCCCGGGGGAAACGGGGACGGCGTAGGCCGAGGTGTCGTTGAACTCGCAGTCATCAGCGGCTCTGGCCAGGGAGACCGCGGCGAACAGGCTGCATAGCGTAACCGACAAAGCTTTCATTCGTTTCCCTCCATCCGGGTTGGCAGGGCGGCAAGATGCCCCTGTATCGGAAAGGAGCACATGGCATGCCATTTATGGCCCCGGAGTGTCGAGAATGGGCATCGGCTTGGCGAAGAGGATATTATAGACGCTTTTCCGGCTCGAGGGTGAGGTAAAAGCGACTCATCGTGTTGCAGGGAAGCAACGGATGTTGCACTTCTGCTGCGCGTCTTTCCTGAGCCTCGCCCAGGAAATGCTATCCGCGAATTGGAGCGAATTCTCACGAATTGAAATTGGGCATGCGCATGGACAATCAAGTTGTGTTTCGGGCGACGCCGGAACCGATTCGCGCTTGAATTCGACCGGTAGAGCTGGATTTGTCGATCGGACGGCATGCTGCTAACATGGGGGGCGTGAACGACGTCCGGCGGATCTATGACGCCCTGCTCCGGGCCTACGGCCCCCGCGGTTGGTGGCCGACCACTCTCCCGGGGGAGGATGGTCCGACCTACCACGGGAGGCGGATTGACGATCGCCAGCGGTTCGAGGTGATCGTCGGGGCGATCCTCACTCAGAACACCTCGTGGAGGAACGCGGAAAGGGCGGTCCGCTCCCTCCTCCGGGCCGGTTCCCTGGACCCGGGCGATCTCCGTCGGATGCCCCTCCGCCGCCTCGCCCGCCTCGTCCGTTCCTCCGGCTACTACAACCAGAAGGCGGAGCGCTTGCGGCTCGTCGCCTCATTTTTCGCGGAGAATTTGGGGCGTTTCCGGAAGAGGAGCGGTGCGGCAGTGACGGCCCGCCTCCGGGAGGAGCTCCTCTCCCTCAAGGGGGTCGGTCCCGAGACCGCCGACTCCATCCTCCTCTATGCCTTTCAGAAACCGGTCTTCGTCATCGACGCCTATACCCGGCGGATCCTCCACCGCCTCCGCCTCTGCTCCGAAAAGGCCTCCTACGAGGAGCTCCAGTCGCTCTTCCATCGCTCTCTCCCCCCCGACCCCCGCCTCTTCAACGAGTACCACGCCCTTCTCGTCGAGCACGCGAAGAGGCATTGCGCAAAGTCCCCCCTCTGTTCCGCCTGCCCCCTGGCAGGAGGGACGGGGTTTAATTGTTAAGTTGAACTTAACAATTAAACCCGGTCCCTCCTCTCTGGGAGCTTCAGGCCTTCTGCTTGAATAATGGCCTCTCCGCGTCGAAGTCCATAAAGAATCGCCGGGCTGGTGACACCCAAGTAGTCTGCGATTTCGGTCAGCCGATAGCCTAAGTCTTGGCGGGCCCACCAACAAAACATGGCACGAGATTTTGCCCAATAGGATTGCCTCTTGCCTGACCTGATCTGCCTTTCCGACGCCCCAGTCATTCCACCCACATATTGCGCCAGATCCTGCAACGTCCAGCCAGCTTGTTCCTTCCGGAATCGACTCGTCATCCGCTCCCCCGCGATCTGTAGGGCGTGCTTGACGAAAGCACTGCCTCCCAGTATCCTTTCGTCCCCCCGCCAGCGTTCTCCCCCTTTGCGCAAGGCCTGGAAACCCTGCCAACCGCCGGCGCTCCTGATCACCCCACCGCCTTCCAGATCCTCCTCCGGCCCGGCTAAGAGCCCTTCCAGCAGGTAGTCCATATACTGCTTCAGCGCTTCTTCGCGAGTGCGGCCGAAAAGGGCCAGTACGGTCTCCACGTCCTGCCAATCCGCTCTTTGATTCCCGAGGATGACCGAGTGGCCGCACCAGGGAAAGCGGTTCAACTCCCAGATATCCTTGACCAACTTGGCCTTGAGAGGATTGAGGTGAATATACCTGACCAGTCTTTGGAAACTTGCCTTCTCGTCGCACAGGATCGACTTGAAACGGTCCTGCAGCAGATAGCCGACACGGTTATGGCGGCGATTGAAGTAGACCGCGTAACCGGTGAGGAGTTTGTGCATCAACGCAGTCAGTTGGCCTCCGTTCGAACGCAAGAGGAGATGGATATGGTTGGGCATGAGCGACCAGGCGAAACAGGAGATGGGAACCGACTGCAGGCAAGCAGAGAACTTGTTTAGGAAGCGGCTACGATCGTCGTTATCGTAAAAGATTGCGGAGTGGTTGATCCCCCGGACAAGCACATGATGGACCGCTCCGGGGTAGTCGATTCGGGCCTCACGCGGCATAGGCACCTCCCCTGGTTGGTCACCCAACTATAAGGATTCATCTGGGGAGGTATTTTCTTGCAAATAATTCAGGAGGGATCAGGAGGGACGGGGTTTAATTGTTAAGTTGAACTTAACAATTAAACCCCGTCCCTACCTCCTAGCCGAGGGAGACGTCGAGGAGCATCATGATGGCGAAACCGGCGATCGCTCCCAGGGTGGCGAAGTCCGTGTTGCCGCCGCGCTGGGACTCGGGGATGAGTTCCTCCACCACCACGAAGATCATCGCCCCGGCGGCGAAGGCGAGGGCGTAGGGGAGAAGCGGCCGGGCGTGGGCGACGGCGTAGGCGCCCAGCACACCGGCGACCGGCTCGACGACTCCGGAGAGCTGACCCATTCGGAAGGCCTTGCCCGGCGCCATCCCCTCCCGGCGGAGGGGGAAGGCGACCGCCATCCCTTCCGGGAAGTTCTGGATGCCGATGCCGATCGCGAGCGCGACCGCCCCCCCCAGCGTGGCGGAGGAGAGGCCGAAGGCCGCCGCCCCGAAGGCGACGCCGACCGCCAAGCCCTCGGGGATGTTGTGGAGGGTGATGGCGAGGACAAGGAGGACCGACCTCTGCCAGTGGGTCTTGATCCCCTCGGTCTCGGCGCTGGTGAATCCGGGGTGGAGGTGGGGAAGGACCTTGTCCATCCCCCAGAGGAAAAGACCGCCGAGAAGAAAGCCGAGGAGGGGCGGCATCCATTTAAAGGCGCCGTAGCCCAGCTCCTCGCTCATCTCGATCGAGGGGGCGAGAAGGGACCAGAAGGAAGCCGCGATCATCACGCCGGCGGCGAAGCCGAGCGTTCCGTCGAAGGTCTTCGGTTTCAGGTTCCGGCCGAGGAAGACGGTCGCCGCGCCGAGCGCGGTGAGTCCCCAGGTGAAGAGGGTCGCGAGCAGGGCGAGGAGGGCGGGGTTCCAGGAGGACATGGCTAAAACGAAAGGGTCAACCGCGCCGCGGCTTGGTTAATGATGTCCGCGAATTAACGCGAATCTCCACCCTACATAGATTTGGCCTGGGCGACGATGTTCTCGACCGTGAGGCCGAACTTCTGGTAGAGGATCTCGGCCGGGGCGGAGGCGCCAAAACCCGTCATCCCCACGATCTTCCCGTCGAGTCCGACGTAGCGCTCCCAGCCCTTCGCGTTCCCGGCCTCCACGGCCACCCGTTTGCGGACGGCGGCGGGAAGCACGGACTCCCGGTACTCCGCCGGCTGCCGGTCGAAGATCTCCCAGGAGGGGAGGGAGACGACGCGGACCTTTCGCCCTTCGGCGGCGAGCTTCTCCGCGGCGGCGAGCGCCAGGTGGACCTCCGAGCCGGTCCCGATCAGTATGATCTCGGGATTTGGGCCAGGAGTCTCCCAGAGCGTATAGCCGCCCCGGGCCGTCCCGGCGGCGGAGCCATACCGGCTCCGGTCGAGAACGGGGAGGTTCTGGCGGGTGAAGACGAGGGCGGTCGGGCCGTCCCGGCGGGCGACGGCGAGCTTCCAGGACTCGGCCGTCTCGGCGGCGTCGGCCGGGCGGAGGATGACCAGGTTCGGTATCGCCCGCAAGGCCATCAGGTGCTCGACCGGCTGGTGGGTGGGGCCGTCCTCGCCGAGCCCGATCGAGTCGTGGGTGAAGACGTAGACGACCCGGGAGTGGTCCATCGCCGCGAGCCTAATCGGCGGGCGCATGTAGTCGGAGAAGGTGAGAAAGGTGGCGGTGTAGGGGACAAGGCCGCCGTGGAGGGCGATTCCCCCGGCGATCGAGCCCATCGCGTGCTCGCGGACGCCGAAGTGGAGGTTCCGTCCCGCGTAGGACCAGTCCTCGCCCACAGCACCCTGGACGCCTTCCGGCTTAGTCCCAAGCGGCTCGAAGTCGCCGCCGCCCTTGATCCAGGTGAGCGTGGAAGGATTGAGGTCCGCCGATCCGCCGATCAGCTCGGGGATATTCTTGGCCAGGGACTGGAGGACGGCCTCCGAGGCCTTGCGCGTGGCGATCGCTTTCGCCTCCCCCGCGAAGTCCGGTATCCCCGCATCCCAGCCGGCGGGGAGTTCCCGCCGCATCACGCGCTCGAACTCCTTCGCCTCGTTTGGAAACTCGGCGGCGTAGCGGGCGAAGGCCGCTTTCCATTCCGCCTCGCATTTTCCCCCCTTCTTCACCGCCTTGCGGAAGTTCTCCAAGACCTCGGGGAAGATCAGGAAGGGCGGCTCGACCGGCCAGAAGAGGGCCTTCTTGGCGGCGAGCAACTCCTCCTCGCCCAGCGGCGAGCCGTGGACTCCGGAGGTGTTCTGCTTCTTCGGGGCCCCGAAGCCGATGATCGTCCGGACCATGATCAGGGAGGGGCGGGAAGGCTCGTCCCGGGCGCGGGTGAGCGCGCGGGCGATCGCGCCCAGGTCGTTCCCGTCGGCGACCCTCAGGACCTGCCAGCCGTAGGCCGCGAACCTCTCCTCGACGTTCTCGGTGAAGGCGAGCGAGGTCGTCCCGGCGAGAGAGATCCGGTTGTCGTCGTAGAGGACGACGAGCTTGCCAAGCTTCAGGTGGCCGGCGAGCGAGCAGGACTCGGAGGCCACCCCCTCCATCAGGTCCCCGTCGGAGGCGAGAACGTACGTGAAGTGGTCGACGATGGAATGGCCGGGGCGGTTGAAGCGGGCGGCGAGGTGCGCCTCGGCGATCGCCATCCCCACGGCGTGGCTCAAGCCCTGGCCGAGCGGCCCGGTGGTCGCCTCCACCCCCGGGGTGAGGCGGCACTCCGGATGGCCGGGCGTCTTCGATCCCCACTGGCGGAAGCTCTGAAGCTCACCGAGGGGCAGGTCGTAGCCGGTGAGGTGGAGGAGGGTGTAGAGGAGCATCGAGCCGTGCCCGCCGGAGAGGACGAAGCGGTCGCGGTCGGGCCAGCAGGGGTTCTTGGGGCTGTGTTTCAGGTGCTTGGTCCAGAGGACATAGGCCATGGGGGCGGCCCCCATCGGAAGCCCGGGGTGGCCGGAGTTCGCTTTCTGGATGCCGTCGGCGGCGAGAAAGCGGATCTGGTTCACGGACAGGGTCTCGAGTTCCTTGCGGTCCATCTTCATCGGTTTCTCCTGGGTGGATGATCGGGGGATTGTAGCCGGGGAAGAGGGGCGGGTTCAATCCCAATGATGCCGCTCCCACGGTTTGCAGAGAGAGGGCCTTGGGAATCGGACGGATCGGTCGGATCCGACGGATCGGACCGGCGGGGTCCTCGGCGAAACCGCGCGGACGGCTCGGCGGGCGAACACCCCCGATAGATCGGGGCCCCTACAGCCGCGGGAGGTAGGATTCGGGGAAGATGTTGCCTCGGCCGAGGATCGCCTTCGGGTCGAGGGCGGCCTTGACCCCGGCCATCTCCTGGAGTCCCGCCTTCCCGTAGAGGATCTCCAGGTAAGGGTGCTTGAGCTTGCCGATCCCGTGCTCGGCGGAGACGGTGCCGCCGAGCGCGACCGCTTTCCGGGAGAACTCCAGAGCCAGCTCCCGGGAGAGAGCGAGCTCCGCCTCGTTCCGGGGGAGCATGTTCACGTGGAGATGGTTTTCCCCGATGTGGCCGAAGACGGCGTGGGGAAGTTTGGCCGCGCGGAGCTTCTCGGCGTAGAAGCCTATCATCTCGAAGAGCTTGTCCCCCGGGACGGCGAGGTCGGTCGACATCTTGTGGACGGCGGGGCAGCACCGCTGGTTCTGGGCCACGATCGCGTTCACCGCCTCGGGGAGGGCGTGGCGGAAGAGGCGGACCTTCTCCCGCTCCGCGTCCTCCATCCCGGTCCAGGTCAGGTCAGTGGAGGAATGGCGGCCGCCAAGGAGGGCCTCCAGGGCGGCGATCCGGCCGTCGAGGTCCTCCTCGGTGTAGGGGATCTCGAAGAAGATCGCGGCTCGCGCCGCCTCCGGGAGAGGAGGGAGGGGCGAGCCGGCGCCGTCGGCCCTTTTCTTCTCCCGGAGGATGTCGAGCGAGGAGGAGTCGAAGTACTCGAAGACGAGGGCGTCCGGGAAGGCCGCTTTCGCCTCCGGGAAGAAGCCGAGGGCGTCCTCCTCGGAGGGGAAGAAGGGGACGAGGGAGAGGAGGTTCTCCGGCCGCCGGACGATCCGGACCTCCGCCTCGCTGATCACGCCGAGCGTTCCCTCCGAGCCGATGAAGAGGTCGATCAGGTCCATCCCCGAGGCGGCGAAATAGCCGGCGGAGGATTTGACGGCGGGCATCCGGTAGCGGGGGATCGCGAACCCGCGCGTCTCCCCGGAGGCGGCTACGATCTCGAACCGCCGGTCTTTCCCCGACCGCGCCTGACCCCGCCGGAGGTCCAGGACGCCTCCATCGGCGAGGACCACGCGGAGCGCCCGGACGTGCTTCCGGGTCGGGCCGTAGCGGTAGGAGCGCTCGCCGGAAGCGTTGGCGGCGATCGTCCCCCCGAGCGTGGCGCTGGTCTCGGTCGCGTCCACCGGGTAGAAGAAGCGTTCGGAGGAGGCGAGGAACTCCTCCCGGCCCGCGCCGGGGGGGAGGGCGGCGGGGTCCTTGGCCTCGATGGCGCGGTGGAGGGATTTGAGGAGGATGCCGGGCTGGGCGCGGACGAACCACTCGCCGGTCTCCGGGTCCCGGCCGAGGGCGAGGATCCGGTCCATCTTCTCGAGCGAGAGGAGTCCGCCGGACCGGGGCACGGCCCCGCCCACGATCCCGGTCCGCCCCCCGGAGACCGTGACGGGAAGGCCGCGGGCGTTCATCTCGGAGAGAAAAGCCGCGATCTCGGCCTCGTTCTTCGGGAAAAAGAGACGCGCGGCCGTCCCTCCGGAGAGGCGCGACTCGTCGCGCAGGTAGGACGAGTAATCGCCGGCGATCCTCTCCGTCCCCTCGATGGCGGAGCCGGTCGCGCCCGGGGCGGGGCGGGATCTCTCGGCGCGGATAGCGAAACGGGGCGGCTGGAGTCGGGTGTCGGCTGGGTTGGTCATGGCGTGTGCGTTTCTCCTGATTGCGCGGGCATGGACGCCGCCTCACCGAGGCGGCCGACACGGGGCGAACCTCCGATTCCCGGCTTATTGGATCCGGATCAGGCCTCCGGCCTGATCCGGATCAAAAATCCTGGGTTGTCGATGACGGCGATCGTCGACTCCGCCGCGTGGCGGAGGACCCAATGCTTCAGCCTCCCCTCGGGGGGCGTCCCGTGGCCGCCGAAAAAGGAGCAGGGGAGAAGGGAGCGGTCCTCCGGCGACAGGCCGTCCTCGATGACGTGGAGGCGGCCCGGCCCGACGTGCTCGAGAATGCGGAAGATGTCGACCGCCTTCTGCTTGCCGATCTTGAATTCTCCGCGGACGATCTCGAGGACCTTCAGCTTGCCCGCCCGCGCCGCTTCCCGCTCGTCGGCGTGCCGGTTCATCTCCTCCCGGGCCAATCCCATCAGGCGGCGGAACTCCTCGTTTCCGAAGCGGTCGGGGCAGGGCGCGGCCATAAGGATCAGCCCGCCCGGCCGGACCGCCGTGTAGGCGGCGTGGATGGCCTTGCCCGCCTGGTAGAGGTTGATCCCCAGCGACCCCGCGCCGGCGATCACCGCCCCCGGCCGCTCGGGCAGGGCGGCCGTCCAGACCTCGTCGAGCTTCTTCGCCGCCGCGCGGTGGACAGCGAAGATCTCCCCTCCGGAGAGATGGACAAGGGCGCCGCCGGCGTCGATGACCGAGGCCAGGCAGTAGACTCCCCGCCCCCGCATTTTTAGCGCCCCGACGATCGCGGAAACGATCCGCCGCTTCGCCTCGTATACCGGGTTGCCGTCCAGGACCCCCAGGGCCACGTTCTCGGCGAAACCCTCGTCCGAGAACATGCGCAGGTGCTCGGCGGTGATCGTCGCCTTGTCGCAGATGCCGGGGCAGAAGGACTTCGGCCCGCCGGCCACGCCGGCGAAGTAGTGGTTGTCGACGTCGGTGAGGGCGAGGATCAGGCCGGCCTCGGCGGCCGCGCGGTTGATCCGGATCGGACGCCCGAACGCCTCCCCCGCCTCGGCGAGGTCCCGGTCGCACTCATGGGAGACGATCTCGATCCGCCTCCGCGTCTCCTCTCCGACGATCTGCTTGAGCTCGGCGCCGGTGGAGAGGCGGTGGGTCCCCGTGCAGACCACGGCCACGATCTTTTCGGCGCCGACGCCGTAGCGCGCTTGCAGAAGGGCGATCAGAGGCGGGAGGAGGAGGCGGGTGTGCAGGTTGGGGCGGGTGTAGTCGTCGATGAGGATGGCGATCTTGCCCAGGGGGAGGCAGCGCCGGACCAGCTCGCCGAAGGGGGGGCTCTCGCCGACGGGGCGAGAGAGGGCCTCGGCGAGGGCGGCGGACGGATCTGCGAGCGCCGGGCTGCGGGGAGTGAGGCGGAGGGGAAGGAAGCGGCCCCGGTCGATCGCCTCCTGGGGGATGAAGCCGGAGAGGACCCGGTCGCCGTAGTGGAGGCGGATGTCTTCGGAGCGCATGGCAACGGGGATTCTATCCGTTTGTCGGCGATAAAGGCAGGGCATAGCTAAATACGAAATCCGAAGTACGAAATCCCTGCCTGCCGGCAGGCAGGGATTTCGTGCTTCGGATTTCGCATTTATGCCTTGTTGCCGGAGGCATTCCCGGAAGTTCGAAACAAGTTTATCGAAAGCGAGTTCAAGACCACCGAGACCGAGCTCATCGCCATCGCCGCCCCCGCCACCACCGGGTTCAGGAGAAAGCCGGTCAGGGGGTAGAGGGCGCCGGCGGCCAGCGGGATCGCGATCGCGTTGTAGGCGAAGGCCCAGAAGAGGTTCAAACGGATTTTGCGCATCGCGAAGCGGGCGAGGCGGATCGCCGCGACGACGCCGCCGAGATCGTCCCCGACCAGGACGATCCCGCCCGCCTCGATCGCGATGTCGGTCCCCGCCCCAAGCGCGATCCCGAGGTCGGCCTGGGCCAGGGCCGGCGCGTCGTTGATCCCGTCGCCGACCATCGCCGTCCGCTTCCCCGCGGACTGGAAGCGTCCGACCGCCGCCGCCTTGTCGCCCGGGAGGACCTCGGCCAGGACCGTCTCGATCCCGAGGGCGGCGGCGACCGCCCCCGCGGTCCTCGGGTTATCGCCGGTGAGCATGGCCACCTCGATCCCCATCCCCTTCAGCTCCCGCACCGCCCGTCGCGCCGACGGCTTGGGGTCGTCGCCGACGGCGATCGCCCCCCGGAAACCACCCGGCCCGGCGAGGAGGAGCACCGTCCGCCCCTCCTCCTCCCAGGCGCGCAGTCGCGCCTCCGCCGCGCCGGGGTCGGCGCCGATCTCCGCCAGCAGGCGGCGGTTGCCGAGGTAGTGGGTCGTCCCGCCGAAGTCACCCCGCACGCCCCGGCCGGGCAGGGCGGAGAAATTTTCCGGGACCGGAACGGGGACGCCCTCGGCCTCCGCCTTCCGGAGGATCGCCCGCCCGAGGGGGTGCTCGGAGAACCTCTCCAGGCCCGCCGCCCGGGAGAGGACCTCCCGCTCGGAGGTCCCGGCGGAAAGGACCCCGGTCACCTCCATCTTTCCCCGGGTCAGGGTCCCCGTCTTGTCGAAGACGGCGAGGGCGATCGTCTCCGCCGCCTGGAGGGAGGCGGCGTTCCGGATCAGGATCCCCCGGCGGGCGGCCATCCCCGTCGCCACCATCACCCCGGTCGGCGTGGCGAGCCCCAGCGCGCAGGGGCAGGCGACGATCAGGACGGAGATGGCGGCGGAAAGGGCGAAGCCGAGGGGGCGGCCCAGGAGGATCCAGGCGGCGAAGGCGGCGAGCGCGACGGCGCCGACCGCGGGGACGAAGACGGCGGCGACCCGGTCGGCCAGATCCTGGACGGGCGCCTTCGATCCCTGGGCTTCCTCCACCAGCTGGATGATCCGGGCCAGGGTCGTCTCCTTCCCCACCCGGGAGGCCGTGAAGACGAAGGCGCCGTGGAGGTTGATCGTCCCCCCCGTCACCGCGCTCCCCGGCTCCTTCTCGGCCGGGAGGGGCTCACCGGTGAGCATCGACTCGTCCACGTCCGAGCGTCCTGCGGCCACCGTCCCGTCCACGGGGATCCGCTCACCCGGGCGGACGGCGAGGCGGTCCCCGACCGCCACCTCGGAGATCGGGATCTCCGCCTCCTTAGCGCCCCGGACGACCCGGGCCACGGCGGGCTGGAGGCGGGCGAGGCCGGCGATCGCCGCTCCCGCTCGGCCGCGCGCCAGGGACTCCAGGTACTTCCCCAGGAGGATGAAAGCGATGAGGCCGCCCGCGACCTCGTAGTAGAGATGGTCGGCGGGCGATCCCGGGCCGGAGCGGAGGATGAGGGCGGTGGCGCGGAGGCTGTAGAGGAAGGCCGCGCCCGTGCCCAGGGCGACCAGCGTGTCCATGGTCGCCGTGCGCGACCTAAGGAGCGCGCGAACGCCCCGGGTGTAGAAGCCGCCGCCGGCGGCGAGGATGGGGAGGGTGAGCGCAAGCTCCAGGAGGGCGAGCCAGCGGCCGTCGGCGATGAAGCGGGGGAGGCCCATATGCGGCCCCATGGCCAGGACGAGGAGGGGGAGGGCGAAGGCGGCGGCGAAGAAAAAACGGGAGCGGAAGCCGCGGACCTCCTCCTCCCGGGCCCGGATGGCCTCCTCCGGTATCGTCGCCGCCGGATCGAGGGCGGAGTAGCCGGCGGCGGCGACCGCCGAACGGAAGGCGGGGAAACCGACGCGGGCGGGATCGAAATCGACCCAGGCCTTTCCCGCGGCGAAGCTGACGCGGGCGGAGCGAACGCCGGGGAGCCGGCGCAGACTCTTCTCGACATTGGCGGCGCAGGACGCGCAGTGCATCCCGTGGATGGCGAAGGAGAGGGTCATGTCTCATTGGCCATTTATCATTTTTCGACGCTTTTCCCGGTGTTATACTGTTCCGAAGCGGCCGTCGGAGGCAACCGAAAAGCGGCCGGGCCGATCCGGCCAGTGGGACGGGTCGGACCGGTCCGACTGGTCCGACCGGTCGGACGACAGGAGGCAGAAATGAGCGATCTTAGGAAAGACATACTCGCCACGGTCAAGGAGCGGAGGATCCGCCACATCCAGCTCTGGTTCACGGACATCCTGGGGAGGCTCAAGTCCTCGGAGATCTCGGAGACGGAGCTGCCCGGGGCGCTGGAGTCGGGGGTGGGCTTCGACGGGTCCTCGATCGAGGGGATGGCCCGGATCGAGGAGTCGGACGTGGTGGCGATGCCGGACCCCGAGACCTTCCAGGTCCTGCCCTGGACGCCGGAGGAGTACCCGGTGGCGCGGCTGATCTGCGACGTTCTCGACCCGGAGCGGCGCCCCCACCCCGGGGACCCGCGCCAGGTGCTGAAGCGGACGCTGAAGCGCACGGCGGCGGAGGGTTACGTCTACAGCGTGGGGCCGGAGATGGAGTACTTCTACTTCAAGAGCGACGCCGCGCCCGAGGTCCTGGACGCGGGGGGCTACTTCGACCTCATCCCGCCGGACCGGGGGACGGAGATCCGGCGGGACACGGCGCGGGCGCTCAAAGCGATGGGGATGCGGGTGGAGTGCACGCACCACGAGGTGGCGAAAAGCCAGCACGAGATCGACCTGAGGCACGGGGACGCCCTGAAGATGGCGGACAGCGTGATGACGCTGCGGTTCGCGGTCAAGGAGATCGCGCGGCGCAACGGGGTGCACGCGACCTTCATGCCCAAGCCCGTGCAGACGGAGAACGGGAGCGGGATGCACGTGCACCAGTCGCTCTTCAAGGGGGAGAAGAACGCCTTTTTCGACGGGAAGGACCGGCATCACCTCTCTGTGCTGGCGCGGCAGTTCACGGCGGGCCTGCTGCGGCACGCCGAGGAGCTGATCGCGGTGACGAACCAGTGGGTGAACTCGTACAAGCGGCTGGTGCCGGGGTACGAGGCGCCGGTCTACAACTCCTGGGCGACGCGGAACCGCTCGGCGATGATCCGGGTGCCGCTCTACCAGCCGGGGAAGGAGGGGGCGACGCGGATCGAGTTTCGGGCGCCGGACCCTGCCTGCAACCCGTACCTGGCGTTTGCGGTGATGCTGGCGGCGGGGCTGAAGGGGGTGGAGGGGAAGTATCGTCTGTCCGAGCCGGTGGAGGAGAACATCTTCCAGATGACGGCGGCGGAGAAGGCGAAGCGGGGGATCGGGGCGCTGCCGGGGAGCCTGTACGCGGCGCTGGAGAAGCTCAAGGGGAGCGCCTTGGTGAGGGAAACGCTGGGGGCGCACTTGTTCGAGAAGTTCGTGGAGAACAAGGAGATCGAGTGGGACAACTACCGGACCCACGTCTCGCGCTACGAGCTCACCGAATACCTGCCGATCCTCTGACGACGAATTCCGCGAATTATAGCGAATCGACGCGAATTAAGCGCGAATCGGATTGGCCTGGCTCGACTTTTTAACCGCGAATAACGCGAATAAGACGCGAATCAGCTTGGTCTGGCTCGGCGGACGGAACTACGAATTACGCGAATTACGCGAATTACGCGAATTTGAATAAGCCGGGCTAATTCGCGTAATTCGCGAAATTCGTAGTTACATATTCCGCGCCGGGCTAATTCGCGCAATTCGCGGTTATTGGTTAGCCGGGCTGGAATCTAATTCGCGAAAATTCGTGCCAATTCGTGGACATCATTCGCCGGGCCAGCCAGGACCCATTCGTAAAAATTCGTGGAATTAGTATTTCCCCGCCCATGATCGCGATCGTCGACTACGGCATGGGCAACCTCCGCTCGGTGGCCAAGGCCCTGGAACGGGCCGGCGCGAAAGTCTCCCTTCTTTCCGCTCCCCCCGCCGGCCTTCGGCGCGCGGCCGGAATCGTCCTGCCCGGCGTGGGCGCCTTTGGCGACGCGATGGCCAACCTCCGCTCCGCCGGCTGGGACGGCTGGATCCGCGAGGCCATCGCCGCGGGGACCCCCTTCCTCGGGATCTGCCTCGGTTTCCAGCTCCTCTTCGAGCGGAGCGAGGAGAGCGGCGGAGTCAGGGGGTTGGCCGTCATCCCGGGCGAGGTCCGGCGGCTCAGCGCCACGGTGACCGTGCCCCACATGGGCTGGAACCAGCTCCGCCTCCCCCGCCCGACGCCCCTTTTCGCCGGGGTGGAGGGAGGCGCTTATGTCTATTTCGTCCACTCCTACCGAGTCGCTTCCGACGACGCCTCCCGCGTCGCCGCCTTCACCGATTACGGCGGGGAGTTCGTTTCGGCGATCGCGGAGGGAAACCTCTGGGGAGTCCAGTTCCACCCCGAGAAAAGCCAGGCGGTGGGGCTGCGCATCTTGAGCAATTTCGTCGGGATGACCAAGACAATGGGCAAGGGTTAAGGTTAGGTTAATGGTCTGGTCGATGGGAAAGGTCAATGGTGCGGACCGGCTGGACCTAGCCCTAACCCATAGACCAAACCTTTAACCTTGCCCTCGCCTGATTTATCATTGCCATGCTCGCCAAGCGCATCATCCCCTGCCTCGACGTCCAGAACGGGAGGGTGGTCAAGGGTATCCGGTTTCTCGACCTCCGCGACGCCGGGGACCCGGTGGAAGCGGCCGCCTTTTACGAGAAGGAAGGGGCGGACGAGCTCATCTTCCTCGACATCGCCGCCTCGGCCGAGGCGCGGTCCACCCGGGCCGAGCTCGCCGCGCGGACCGCCGAGGAGGTCTTCATCCCCTTCACCATCGGGGGGGGGATCGGTTCGGTGGAGGAGATCCGCTCGCTCCTCAAGGCGGGGGCGGACAAGGTCTCGATCAACACCGCCGCGGTCGAGGACCCGGGGTTGATCGACCGGGCCGCCTCCCGCTTCGGCTCCCAGTGCGTGGTGACGGCGATCGACGCCCGCCGCTCCGGCGCGGGCTGGGAGGTCTTCACCCACGGGGGGCGGCGGCCGACCGGGAAGGACGCGGTGGCCTGGGCCCGGGAGGCGGAAAAGCGGGGGGCGGGGGAGATCCTCCTCACCTCGATGGACCGGGACGGGACACAGGACGGCTACGACCTGGAGCTGACCCGGGCCGTTTCCCGGGCGGTCTCCATCCCCGTGATCGCCTCCGGGGGGGCGGGGCGGCTCGAGCATCTCCTGGAAGCCCTCACCGCGGGGGAGGCCCACGCGGTCCTCGCCGCCTCCATCTTCCACTACCGGACCTTCTCCATCCGGCAGGCCAAGGAATTTCTACGCCACAGAGGCATACCCGTGAGATGACGGGTCGATGGGTTAGGGTTAAGAAGTGGGTCTGGTGGATGGGTAAGGGTTAAATGAGGCCGGCGAGTCCTGTGTAGGCCCGCTCTCCGCCTACTCGCTCCGGCGGACAAGTGTGAGCGGGCGCGATAAGCCTGGCCGCCGCCTCGCACCTGTCCGCCGCAGCCCGGAGGGCGGAGGAGAGGAGGCGGCCTACAATCGGCGCGAACGTCTTTGCGCAGTGCGCCGTCTTACGAATAGCCAGGCCTGCCGGCCGCACTTCTCCCTCACCCATTGACCAAACCCACTTCCCGACCTTGACCCATCAACAAAAATCCCCTCCCCCTGGCGGGGGAGGGGATTTTCTTACCCGGGATCGGCTACTTGGCCGCGGGGGCTTCCGGGGCCGCAGGGGCGGCCGGAGCGTCGGCGGCGGCGGGAGCGGCCGGGATCGCCTCGGGGGTGATCCCGTCCTTCTGCATCTTCTCGAGGTAGGTCTTGGAGTCGGCGTCGAACTTGGCCTTGCACTCGGCGCAGCAGAAATAGACGCGCTTGCCGTCGACGTCGCTGAAGATCTCCTTGTTCATCGGGTTCCCGCAGACCGCGCAGACGGCCTGGGCCTTGGCGGCGACTTCGGCGACCGCCTTCTCCGTCTGGGCGACGGCCTGTTCGGACTGGGCGACGGCCTTCTCGGTCTCGGCGACGGCCGCAGCCGCGGCCGCGCCGCAGCCGCTCTCGGCGGCCTGGGCGAGGGGCAGGCAGACAACCGCCGCGCAGGCGATCGCGATCAGGGCGATAAGCATTCTCATCACATTACCCTCCTTGGGGCTTTCCTCGGCGCCGTGCCGGGCGCCGTAACGGGGCCGGTGACTTTACCGGATTAAGTAATATATCGGACAAAACACCTTTGCGCAAGAGGTGAAGCTTTCGCTTCACACTCCCCGGGGCCATGGATGAAGGCGGGCGCTCGACGGGTCAGACGATCTTGTGGACCTTCTCCCCGGTCTTCTTGAGGAGGGCCTCCCAGTTCTGGTCGACGTTGGCCTGGAACTCGGCCAGGAGGGGCTGGTTCTTCTCCTCCAGGAGGTGGCGGAAGCGCCCCTGGATCTTGACCCACTCGGCGATCGGGACCTTCTCCTTGGGCAGGTAGTTCAGCTTCCACTCCCCGTGATCCACCTCGTAGAGGGGCCAGAAGCGGGTTTCCACCGCCATCCGGACGATCTCGATCGAGTCGGCCGGAGCGACCCGCCAGCCCCGGAAGCAGGAGGAGAGGACGTTGATGAACTTGGGGCCGCGGACGCCGAGGGCCTTCTTCACCTTGCCGATGTAGTCGCGCCAGTTGTGGGGAGAAGCCTGGGCGACGTAGGGGATCCCGTGCGCGGCCATGATCGCGGTCATGTCCTTGGGAAACTGCTTCTTGCCCGGGATCGCGTCTCCGGCGGGGCAGGTCGAGGTCGAGGCCCGGAAGGGGGTGGCCGAGGAGCGCTGGATCCCCGTGTTCATGTAGGCCTCGTTGTTGTAGCAGACGTAGAGGAAATCGTGGCCGCGCTCGGCCGCCCCGGAGAGGGACTGGAGGCCGATGTCGTAGGTGCCCCCGTCGCCGCCGAAGGCGATGAACTGGATCTCCTCCTTGATCTTCCCCTGCTTGCGGAGCGCCCGGTAGGCCGTCTCCACGCCGGAGAGGGAGGCGGCGGCGTTCTCGAAGGCGTTGTGGATGTAGGGAACGCGCCAGGCGGTGTAGGGATAGATGGTGGTGACCACCTCCATGCAGCCGGTGGCGAAGCTGATCACGACCGGACCCTCCACCGCCATCAGGGCCTGGCGGATCGCGATCACCGAGCCGCAGCCCGCGCAGGCCCGATGGCCGGGGGAGAGGAGATCTGGCTTCTTGGCCAATTCTTTCAGGTTCAGAGGCATGGCTGATTAAAAAGGTTACTCTAAAAGTTACTCGGGGGTTACTAATGGTTACTAAGGGTTACTGCGGGTTGCAACCCATAGTAACCTCTCTCGTAACCCCTAGTAACCTCTAGTAACCACCTGTTCACTCCCTCACTCCCAGGTGACAGGCTTCCCGTTCGTAAAACTTCTGATTTTTCAGGTCGGCGTAGACCGACTCGATCATCTCGACGTTGATGTCGCGGCCGCCCAGGCCGTAGACGTAGCCGGAGACGGGTACGCGGGCCGAGCCGTAGAGGGCGGAGCGCACCTCCTGCAGGAGAGGACCGCCGATCCCGCTGAAACCCTCGGAGCGGTCGAGGACCGCGACCGCGCGGGCGCCGGACAGGGCTTTCGCCAGCTCGGCGGCCGGGAAGGGTCGGAAGACGCGGAGCTTCAGGACGCCCGCTTTCACGCCCTTCTCCCGCAGTCCGTCGGCGGCGGCCTTGGCCGTCCCCGCGGTCGAACCGAGGGCGACGATGACGTGCTCGGCGTCGGATGTCAGGTATTCGTCGAAGAGGCCGTAGGCCCGGCCGGTGAGCTTCCCGTATTCCCGCCCCACGGAGAGGATGACCTCTTTCGCCCGCTTCATCGCCTCGGCCTGCTGCTTCTTGTGCTCGAAGTAGTAGTCCTGGAGGTCGAGGGGGCCGTAGGTCACGGGGTGGGCGGTGTCGAGGAGGGGATGGAGGGGCTGGCGCTCGCCCACGAACTTCCTCACCGACGCGTCGTCCAGCACCTCGACCCGCTCCATGGTGTGGCTGATGATGAAGCCGTCGTGGGTGGTCATCACCGGGAGGAGGACGTCGGGGTGCTCGGCGATGCGGAGGGCCTGGACCAGGTTGTCATAGACCTCCTGGGAGTTCTCGCCGTAGATCTGGATCCAGCCGGAGTCGCGGCAGCCCATCGAGTCGCTGTGGTCGCAGTGGATGTTGATCGGGCCGGAGAGGGCCCGGTTGACCACCGACATCACGATCGGGAGCCTCAAGGAGGCGGCGATGTAGACCACCTCCCACATCAGGGCCAGGCCGTTGGCGCTGGTCGCGGTCATCACCCGGGCGCCGGCCGCCTCCGCCCCGATGCAGGCGGACATGGCGGAGTGCTCGGACTCGACCAGGATCATCTCCGTCTTCACCTTCCCGTCCGAGACGAAGTCGCTGAACTTCTGCATCAGCTCGGTCTGGGGGGTGATCGGGTAGGCGGCGACCACATCGGGGTCGATCTGGCGGAGGGCCTCGGCGCCCGCTTCGTTGCCGGTCAGGGCTTTGACGGTGTTGGGCATAACGTTTTCGCTACGTTGTGGGAGGGGCGTCCCGCCCCGATCGGATCGCGGCGGGGACGCCGCTCCCACGGAAATGACTATTTATCCGGCGCTTTCTTGATCCCCTTCTCGTCGGCCGGGAGGGAGGCGGCGTCCTCCTCCGCGACCATGGCGATCGCCTTGACCGGGCAGATCCGGGAACAGATCCCGCATCCCTTGCAGTGGAAGTAGTCGTAGCCCGCCATCTTCCCGTCCTTCACCAGGATCGAGCCGTCGGGGCAGTACATCCAGCACTGGAGGCAGTCGATGCACTTCCCCTTGTCCACCACCGGCCGCTCCGACCGCCAATCGCCGGTCTTGTAGGCGAAGGCGTTGCCGGCCTCGACGATCGTCCCGCCGATCGGGAGGTCCTTCCAGCTTAATTTTTTCGCTTCCATGGCGATGGGTATGTCCGGTTCGACGGCTTCGCCCGCCTCTTCGGTTCTCCCCGAAGCAGGCCGAGCGAAAAAATTAGACGCTTCTCACTTCGCGAAATGCCCGGTCGATAGTTTTGAGATTTCCCTCGAGCACGCGGGGGGAAAACTTCTCCTGGAACTCCTTCCGGATGTCCCCGGCCACGCTCTCCAGCTTGACCACGGAGGTGGCCTTGACCAGGGCCCCGAGCATCGGCATGTTGGGGATGGGGCGCCCGATCTCGGCCCGGGCGATCCCCGTGGCGTCCACGGTCCAGACCTTCTTCCCGGCGAGGAAGGGATGCCGGGAGGCGATCTCCCGCGGCGCGAGGGGCGTGTTGATCAGGACCGCGCCCTCGCCCGCCATCCCCTCGGTGACGTCGATCGTGTTCAGGAGGGTGGCGTCCAGGACGAGGACGGCGTCCGGGTGGTAAACGGCCGAGTGCATCTTGATCGGCGCGTCGGAGACGCGGGTGTAGCCGCGCATGGGAGCGCCCGAGCGCTCGGGGCCGTACTCGGGGAAGCCCTGGCTGTATTTGCCCTCGCGGAGGGCGACCAGGGCGAGAAACTCGGCCACGGTTTTCGCCCCCTGGCCGCCCCGGCCATGCCAGATGATTTCTTTCAGATAAGACACGGAAGTCCTTTTCTCGAGGCCGCGCTGGCTTCGGGCGCGCCGCGCCCGCTTCTCTGATGTTGGGAACAGCATACGTATAAGGTTCTTCTCCTCCATTGTCAAGCGATATGTCGGGTTGTTCGTAAGGCCCCAGTTGCGCGGTAGGGGACTGGCCCGGCCCGATCGAGATCGAAAGGAATTGTTGTCGCGGTTTGGCCGGAGCTCGGATAGTATTACCGAAGCGCAGCGCGTGGCACCTTTCTTCCCGGGCTGTCTATGAGCGCCGATTTCGAGCCGAAGATCGTGGCTTTCCTCTGCACCTGGTGCACCTACGCCGGCGCGGACCTGGCCGGGACCTCCCGCATCCAGTACCCCCCCAACGTCCGGATCATCCGCCTGATGTGCACCGGCGCGCTCGACCCCATCTACGTGGTCCGGGCCCTGACCGAGGGGGCCGACGGGGTCCTGATCGGCGGCTGCCATCCCGGGGACTGCCACTACCTGAATGGGAACTACAAGGCCCGCCGCCGGGTGGCGGTCCTGAAGACCATCCTCGAAAAAACCGGACTCGGCCGGGACCGCGTCCTTCTCCGCTGGATCAGCGCCTCCGAAGGGCATCTCTTCGCGAAGACGGTGAGGGAGTTCGTGGAGAAATTGAAGACCCTGGGCCCGAATCCGCTGGGCCGGAAAGAAGCCCGCCTGCGGATCTGATCATCCTATCTTCAGAAATGCGACACTTTCATCCCGATCGGAAAAATGTTGTCCGTTTTTACGGGACTGCAAGCCATTAAACGGGAATATGTTGTGACCGAAATATCGGCCAGGGCCTATCTGCTCCCGGAATCCTCGGGGGGAACAGTCACCGCCTTCTTCCGGCGGCTCCTCGCCGAGAAGCTGGTCGACGCCGTCCTCGCGCCCCAGCGGGCGGGGAAGACGGTGGCGATGGCCCTTTCGGCGGCGCCGGATTCCATCGCCGTCATCGACTCCATCTCCCCGGTGATGGCCGTGAACGCCGCCACCGCGGTCGGCGAGCTCACCGCCGGCGGTTCGGCGGGGCGAATTGCCGCTTTCCTCCGCCCCTGCGAGGCGCGGGCGGTCGTGGAACTGGTCAAGCTCAAGCAGGCCTCCGCGGAAAAACTGCTCCTGGTCAGCGCCGACTGCTACGGAACGTTCCCGGTCAAGGATTTCGCCGCCTGGGCCAAGGAGACGGACGATCCGGAGAAGGCCTTTCTCGAGATCGCCGGGTCGGAGGAGACCGAGAAGAAGCTCCGCCCCGGCTGCCGTCTCTGCGTCAGCCCCGCGCCGGCGGCGGTCGATCTGGCGATCCAGATTTTCGGGCAAGGCGCGTCCGGCGGCGTGTCCCTGGAAGCCCGGACGGAGAAGGGCTCCGCCGCGCTCGACGCCCTGAAACTCGAGCCCGCCCCCGGCCAGCCGAAGAGGCGCGAGGTCCTGGACGGCCTGATCAAGCGGCGCCAGGCCGCCCGCGATAAGATCGACCTCGGCGATTTCCTCGCCCTGATCTCGAACTGCGTCCGCTGCTACAACTGCCGCTCGGCCTGCCCGATCTGCTACTGCAAGGAGTGCCTCTTCTCCGACCCGGCGAAGCTCGGCTACGACTCCGAGCGCTACCTCTCCTGGGCCCGGAAGCGGGGGGCGATCCGGATGCCGGCGGACACCCTTCTTTTCCACCTCACCCGATTGAACCACATGGCCTCCTCCTGCGTCGCCTGCGGGATGTGCTCGGCCGCCTGCCCCAACGACATCCCCCTCGCCGAGATCTACGCCGCGGTCGGCTCGGCGGTCTCGAAGCTCTTCGACTACGAGCCGGGGAAGAGCCCCGCCGATCCCCTGCCGCTGGCCACCTTCCGCGAGGACGAGCTGAAGGAGATCGAGGACTAGGCGCCTCGGCTCGGTCTGGCAATTGAACTACGAATTGCGCGAATTTCGCGAATAGGCTCGGATTAGCCCGGCGAAAGATGTCCACGGATTGACACGAATTTGCACGAAGGGATTGGCCGGGCAACTGAAGCCGCGGATTGCGCGGATTTGGATCGGTTGGCCCGCGGGCGCATAAATGATTTGTGGGAGGGACGTCTCGCCCCGATCCAGGTTGGCTTGGATCGCGATCCCGATAGTCCCGAACTTCTGCCGGGACTATCGGGGCAAGCAAGGACGCCGCTCCCACAGGATAGACATCAGGCAGAGCCGATGGAAAATCCCAGAGAAGTTGCCCGGCTGCTGTCGGCGATGCTCGTTGTTTTCATCGTGGCGCTGCTGGTTTCGAGCATTGTGCTCGGCGATTGGAATATTGTGCTCTGGGGACTCGCTGTTGTTGCCGGCATGGCTATCTTATGTATCCTAGCGTCGATGGCGAATCTCGTAGTATTCGGACCTCTGATGTGGCTCATGAGCCGGATCTCGCCGAGAAAGCCCCCGGATCGGGAGACATTCCATGACCAAGACTCCGCCCCCAACCGATATCGTTGACGCTTCCGCGCTGGACGCGAACTTCAAGTACGAGGTCGCCGCCCGTCCCGGGGGCGAGCACATCACCCGCTGCTTCGCCTGCGCCTCCTGCACCCTCTCCTGCCCGGTGAGCGAGAAGACCCCGGCCTACAGCCCGCGCAAGTTCGTCCACATGATCCTGCTGGGGATGAAGGAGGAGGTCCTCTCCTCCGACCTGATCTGGCACTGCCTGAACTGCTACCGCTGCCAGGTCCACTGCCCCCAGGACGTCCAGTTCACCCGGGTGATGGAGGTCTTGCGGGACCTCGCCGTCGAGCAGGGCTACGCCCCGGCCGAGCTCTTGCCCGCCCTGGAGAAGATCGACGCCGAGATGATCGAGGACCGGCGGAAGAAGATCGAGGAACTCGTGGCGAAGAAGAAGACTTCACCAAAAAAGTGACGGCTTCGCATCTTTGTGGGAGGGGCATTCTTGCCCCGATCGCTGTGTGGCGGGGTCGCGATCCAGGCCGGGACGGTATCGGGGCAAGAATGCCCCTCCCACAATTCGCAGAGAGCGTGCTCCCCGGGACCAGGGTTATTCGTGAATATTCGCGGAGATTCGCGGTTAAATCTCAAGCCGGGTTGGCCGGGGCGCCGGCAGTGACGGCGCATCCGACAACCCGAGCGGTGCTCGTGGTCGGCGGGGGGATCGCCGGGATCCAGGCCTCGCTCGACCTCGCCGAGATGGGGGCGGAGGTCTTCCTCCTCGACGAGGCCCCCTCGATCGGGGGGAGGATGGCCAAGCTGGACAAGACCTTCCCCACCAACGACTGCGCCCTCTGCATCCTCTCCCCCAAGCTGGTCGAGGCCGGCGGCCATCCCCGGATCAAGCTCCTGACCAACTCCTCGCTCCTCACAGTGGCGGGGACGGCGGGCGACTTCACCGCCCGCGTCCGGATTCGCCCGCGCTACGTCTCGGTCGAGAAGTGCACGGGCTGCGGCGCCTGCGCGGAGAAGTGCCCGGTCAAGGTCAAGGACCCCTTCAACCAGGGGCTCGGCGATACCAAGGCGATCCGCGTCCCCTTCCCCCAGGCCGTCCCGCTGGCCGCGGTCATCGACGAGAAATCCTGCCTGATGCTCACGAAGAAGCGCTGCGGGATCTGCGCTAAGGCCTGCGCCGCGGGGGCGGTGGACTACGGGCAGAAGCCGGAGGAGCGGGAGCTGAAGGTCGGGGCGGTGATCCTGGCCGCGGGATCGGACGAGTTCGATCCCGCCCTCCGGCGCGAGTTCGGCTACGGCCGCTTCCGGGACGTGGTCACCTCGCTCGAGTTCGAGCGGATGCTCTGCGCCTCGGGACCTTCCGGCGGCCATCTTCGCCGCCCTTCCGACGGACGCGAGCCGAAGACCGTCGCCTTCCTCCAGTGCGTGGGCTCGCGCGACCGGGTCGCGGGCTCGCCCGTTTGCTCCGCCATGTGCTGCATGCAGGCGGTCAAGGAGGCGGTGGTCGCCGCCGAGCACGTCCCGGGGCTGAAGGCCGCGATCTTCGGGATCGACCTGAGGGCCCAGGGCAAGCACTTCGACGCCTTCGTGGAGCGGGCCGAGCGCTCCTCCGGCGTCCGCTTCCTCCGCTCCCGGGCGACCGGGATCAAGCGGGACCGCGACGGGAAACTGGTCGTGCGGCGGGTGGGGGAAAACGAGGAGGTGATCGCGGAAGCCTTCGACCTCGTCGTCCTCTCGGTCGGCTTCGCCGCCTCGGAGCGGACGCGCGCCCTGGCGAAGAGGCTCGGGATCGCCCTCGACGAGGGCTCCTTCTGCCGCGCCGCCCCCTTCTCGGGCGTCGCCTCCTCGCGGGAGGGGATCTTCGCCTGCGGGACCTCGACCGGCCCCAAGGACATCCCGGAGGCGGTGGCCGATGGTTCGGCGGCGGCGATGGCGGCGGCGGAATACGCCCTCCTCCCGGCCGCGCGCTCTTCGCCCGCGCTCCGCTTCCCCGCCGAGCGGACGACGGCCGGAGAGCCGCCCCGGATCGGCGTCTACGTCTGCCACTGCGGGATCAACATCGCCTCCGTGGTCAAGGTGGGGGAGGTGGCCGCCGCCGCGAGGAAGCTGCCCAACGTCGTTCGGGCCGAGGAGCTGGTCTACGCCTGCAGCCAGGACTCGATCCGGAGGATCGAGTCCGAGATCCGCGCGCACGATCTCAACCGGGTCGTCGTCGCCTCCTGCTCGCCCCGCACCCACGAGCCGCTCTTCCGGCGGATGCTGCGCCGAGCCGGGATCAACCCCAACCTCTTCGAGATGGCGAACATCCGCGACCACTGCTCCTGGGTCCACCGGGACGAGCCGGCGGCGGCCACGAGAAAGGCCGCGGTCCTCGTCGGGATGGCCGTGGCCAAGGCCGCCCGCCTCGTCCCCCTCCCGGAGAACCGGATCGAGATCGGCGAGGGGGCGCTGGTGCTCGGGGGCGGCGCAACGGGTCTGACGGCGGCGCTCGCCCTCGCCCGGGCCGGGAGGACCGTCCACCTGGTCGAGCAGGAGAAGGAACTGGGGGGGAACGCCCGCCGCTTCCACGGCGAGATCGCGGGGGGCGACGTCCCCGCCTTCCTCTCCCGCCTGATCGGCGAGGTGGAGGCGGAGGGGCGGATCCGGGTCTACCGGGAGTCGTCGCTGAAAAAGCTGAGCGGGCACATCGGGAACTTCTCGTCCGAGATCGCCCTCCCCTCCGGGGAGGCCGTGACGGTCGGGCACGGCGTCATCCTCCTCGCCACCGGCGCCGTCGAGGACCTCTCCCCCGTCTACGGGCTCGGGGAGAACCCGGACGTGGTGACGGCGCGGCAGTTCGAGCACATGCTCTTTGTCTCCCACCCCCTCCTCCGGCGGGCCTTACGGGTCGTCTTCATCGGCTGCGCCGGGCAGAGGGACGAGCGGCGCCCCTCGTGCAGCCGCCTCTGCTGCGACCAGGCGCTCAAGAACGCGATCGCCTTCCGGGAGGGGGGGCGGGCGCGGGAGGTCTTCTTCCTCTATCGCGACATCCGGGCCTACGGCCAGAAGGAGCTCCGCTACGGCCGCGCCCGGGAGCTCGGCGTGAACTTCATCCGTTACGAGCCTCTCCGCCGGCCGCGGGTGGAGCGGCAGGGGGAGGAGACCCTGGTCTCGGTCTTCGATCCCGTGCTCGGGAAGGAGGTCCGCATCAGGGCCGACCTGGTCGTCCTCTCCACCGCGATCGTCGGGCCGGAGGCGAACCGGGCGACGGCGCGGCTCCTCAAGGTCCCCCTGGACGCGGAGAACTACTTCCTCGAGGCGCACGTGAAGCTCAAGCCGGTGGATTTCGCCACCGACGGGATCTTCCTCTGCGGCCTGGCCCACGGGCCCAAAACGCTCGCCGAGTCGGTGGTCCAGGCGCGGGCGGCGGCGGGGAGGGCGATGACCATCCTCGCCCAGAAGGCGGTGGAGGGGGTGTCCGCGACCGCCTTCGTGAACGCGGCGCGCTGCGTCGCCTGCGGCCTCTGCGTCGCTGCCTGCCCCTTCCGGGCGATCGAGCTGGAAGAGGAAAAGGGGGCCGCCGCGGTGGACGAGGCGCTTTGCAAGGGCTGCGGGACCTGCGCGGCGGCCTGCCCCTCGGGGGCGATCGACTTGAGGGGATTCTCCCACGAGCAGATCGGAGCGGCCCTGGAGGCCCTGGCCGCGGACTGACCCGGCCGGGCCCAGTTAAAAGCAACCGCGGATTTCGCGGATTACGCGGATTAGGATGCAAATATTCGACAACCTAAAACGCGAGGTTTCATTATGACAGCGCTTCTTCACCAAGATATCACGGAAAGGATCATTGGGGCGGCGATGGAAGTTCACAAAGTTTTGGGATCTGGATTCCTCGAGGCCGTTTACGAAGAGTCTCTAGCGATAGAGATGGGAGAGAGAGGGATAGCATTTGTTACCCAGGCGGAGATTCCCATCCGATACAAGCAGCATCTCCTGAAGCACAAGTATAGAGCCGATTTCCTTGTTGAGGATAAGGTTGTCTCCGAAATCAAGGCTGTTGTATCCCTGACTGATGCAGATTCCGCCCAAGTGTTGAACTATCTGAAGGCCACCGGTCTCAAAGTCGCATTGTTGCTTAATTTTGGAAAGGGCAGCCTGGAATGGAAAAGATTTGTTTCCGAAAAATGCTTTCAATAAGCAGGTTTAATCCGCGTAATCCGCGAAATCCGCGGCTTTCTTTTATTTATGACGAGCATGCCGACTGACTTCGAGCCGAGAATCGTCGCGTTTCTCTGCAACTGGTGCTCCTACGCCGGGGCGGACTTGGCGGGGGTGAGCCGGTTCTCCCACGCCCCCCACGTCCGGGTGATCCGCGTCCCCTGCTCGGGGCGGGTCTCGGCGCTGCTGGTCTTGAAGGCCCTCGCCTCCGGGCTGGACGGCGTCCTGGTCTCGGGCTGCCACCCCGGCGACTGCCACTACTCCGAGGGGAACTACCACACCCGCCGGAGGATGACCGTCCTGAAGAGCCTCCTCGATTTCCTGGGGATCGACGGGAGACGTCTCCAGCTCTCCTGGGTCTCCGCCTCGGAGGGGAAGAAGTGGGCGGAGGTGGTGGACGCGGCGGTGGCGGAGGTGAGGAAGGCGGGGCCGAACCCAGTAAAAGAAAAAAAGTGATCAGTTGTAGGCCCGCTCTGTGAGCGATATTTCATGACGGCTGTTGACAAAATGCGCATGGCTGCCGCGGAGCTTCTCCGCTCCGGGAAAGCGGAGTTGGTCATCGGTTTCGAGGGCGAGGAGAAGCCCCGCCCCGCTTTCGTCCGGAAAGCAGAGGATGTCTCGCGCCTGGTCTGGAACGACCGCTGCTCGGGAAGCCTCGCGCGCTACCTGCTCCGGAATGGCACGGATCGGGGCCCCGACCAGCAGCAATCGGGGCCCCTCCCACCAAAAGGGAAGACGGCCGTCGTGGCCAAGGGGTGCGACGTCCGGGCGATCGCGGTCCTGATCCGCGAGGTCCAGGTCCGGCGCGAGGAGGTCTTCATCATCGGGATGGACTGCGCCTTCCAGACGGACCGCGGGAAAAAGCTCCCGCGATGTTCGGCCTGCGACTGCCATCGTCCGGAGATATTCGACGTCCTGATCGAAAGCGATCTGGCCGGCTCCTCCCCGGCTCCGGATAATTACAGCGACGTGGCCGAGATCGGAAAACTCCCGGTCGAGAAGCGGCTCGCCTACTGGCTTATGCAGATGGAGCGGTGCGTCCGCTGCTACGCCTGCCGGCAGGCCTGCCCCCTCTGCTACTGCGAGGAATGCGCGGCCGAGACCGTCCTCCCGCGCTGGCTCCCCCGCGCGCCGAGCGCCCTCTCCAACCTCTATTTCCACGCCATGCGGGCGATGCATCTCGCCGGGCGCTGCGTGGACTGCGGGGAGTGCGAGCGGGCCTGCCCGGCGGAGATCCCCTTAAGGACGCTGATGCGGAAGGCCGCGAAGGACCTGGAGGAAATCTACGGCTGGAAAATCTCGGTGGGGATGGAGGTCAAGGGGCCGCTCTCGACCTTCGCGCCGGACGACCCGGGACCCGGCTTCAAATGAACCACGAATTTTCACGAATGGATTCCGGTTCATATGAGATTCTGTGGGAGCGGCGTCCCCGCTTGCCCCGATAATCCCGGCAGAAGTTCGGGACTATCGGGGGCGCGATCCAGGCCGGTCTGACATCGGGGCGAGGACGCCCCTCCCACAGCAAATCGCGCGATGCTATTGGCAGATAATGGATAAGCTGCTGAACAAGAAAGAGTTGATCGCTCTGATCGAGCGGCTTCTCGCGGACTACGACCTCTGGGGGCCGAAGGCGGAGGAGGGGAAGGTCTATTCATTCCGCCGCCTGGGGTCTCCCCGGGAGCTGGCTTGGGGCTACCGCAACTCGGTCGTTCCGCCGAAGTCCGTCTTCTTCCCGTCCGGAGAGAGTGTCTTCCGCCTTGAGGACGGGAAGCCCGTCGCCGGGGACTCTCCGGCCAAGCCCCCCCTCCTCGCTCTCATCCGCCCCTGCGACGCCCGCGCCCTCACCCTTCTCGACAAGGTCTTCGGCGGGGAGATCGCCGACCCCCTCTACGAGGCGCGCCGGAGGAACGCCCTCCTGATCGGCCTCGCCTGCAACGAGCCGGACGAGGACTGCTTCTGCGGTTCGGTGGGGGGCAGCCCCTTCGCCGAAACCGGATTGGATATCCTGCTCGTCGAGTTGGGCGGGGAGTATTTGCTCCGAGCGGTCAGCGATAAGGGGAAGACGGTAGCCGCCGGATGCGGGAAGCCATCTGCGGGGAAAAGCGCGGGCCTGGCTAAAAATCAAAAGACAGCCGAAATGCATCTCCGAGTGCATTTCCAATGCTCGGGCGCGCCGGAGCGCGCTCCCGAGTATTGGAAGGAGAAGTCGCTCGCCTGCCTCGACTGCGGCGTCTGCGCCTTCCTCTGCCCGACCTGCCACTGCTTCGGCTTCAGCGACGAGTCCGGCGGCCGCAAAAGGATCTGGGAGACCTGCGCTTCCCCGCTCTTCACGAAGATGACCAGCGGCGAGAACCCCCGGGAGCGGCGCGCCGATCGGCTCCGGAACCGGGTCTTCCACAAGTTCGTCTATTTCAAGGAAACCCACGGCGAGATCGCCTGCGTCGGCTGCGGGCGGTGCCTCGCGCGCTGCCCGGCGGGGATCCGGATCACGGAGCTGGCGGGGAAGGAAGAATAGCCGCGGATCGGGCTTGGCGAAAAGGAACCACGGATTACAGCTTGGCTAACCGAAAGCCGCGGATTTCGCGGATTACGCGGATTGGGGCTGGCCTGGCTCGGCGGATTTAACCACGAATCTTCACGAATAGGCTGAGGCACTATGCGCTCTGCGCTTTGCGACTTTCCCGTCTCGGCCCCCCAGCGCACGCCATGACCACGCTCAATCCCCTGATTCCCCGTTTGGCCAAGGTCGCCCGCACCGTCCCGGAGACGGCCGACATAAGGACCTTCGCGCTCGAGATAGAGGGAGAGCCGCTGAAGCACCTCCCCGGCCAGTTCGTCGAACTCTCCGCCTTCGGCGCGGGGGAGGCCCCTTTCTGCATCGCCTCCTCGCCCACCCGGGAAGGGGGGATCGAGTGCTCGGTCAAGCGGATGGGATCGGTGACGCAGGCCCTCCACCGCCTCCTCCCCGGCGCGACCGTCGGGGTCCGGGGGCCCTTCGGGAACCATTTCCCGCTCGAGGCGATGGAGGGGGCCGACCTCCTCTTCGTCGGGGGAGGGATCGGTCTGGCCCCCTTGCGCCCGGCGATCCAGTTCTGCCTCGACCGGCGGGAGAGATACGGGGCCATCGAGATACTCTGCGGGGCCCGGACGGCGGACGATCTGGTTTACCAGCGGGAGATGGAGGAGTGGGCGAAGGCCCCCCGGACGAACGTGGTCCTGACCGTTGATCCCGGCGGGGAGAAGCCGGGCTGGACGGGGAAGATCGGCCTGGTCCCCCGGGTGCTCGAGGCGATGAAGCCGACTGCCTCCTTCGCGATCACCTGCGGTCCGCCGATCATGATCAAGTTCACCCTTCTCGCCCTCGCCCGCCTGGGATTCGCCCCGGAAAAGGTCTATACTACGCTGGAGATGAAGATGTCCTGTGGGATCGGGAAATGCGGCCGCTGCAACATCGGACGGCTCTACATCTGCCGGGACGGTCCGGTCTTCAGCCTGAAGACGCTGCGCGAGATCGGCGAAGCGACCGACTAACCGAAACCGCGGATTTCACGGATTATTCCCGACCCGGCAGTAAGGCCTCAGTTACGCGGTGCTAGGCCAGACGGCGATTTTGCTCGCCAGCGAGATGTGTAGGGGCGAACCTCGTGTTCGCCCGCCGCCGGCCCGCCGGGCGAACACAAGGTTCGCCCCTACAGGCTGGCGCGTCGTCGGGAGCGGACCATTGCGTAACTGAGGTCTTAGATACGGCAACTGATTACTGACCACTTCTTTGCTGTTGCTGCATTTTGTGGGAGGGGCGTCTCGCCCCGATCCATGTTAGCCAGGATCGCGGCGGGGACGCCGCTCCCACAGGCCCGGCAGGGCATCAAGGTCGAGAGTACTCGGATCCAATCGCTTGACTGCGGCACGGGGACGAAACATGGCGGACGCTAGAATCCCCATCTTCATCATGGGCAAGGAGTACTCCGTCCCGAAAAGCCTCACCATCATGCGGGCGATGGAGTACGCGGGCTACCGGCTCGTCCGCGGCTGCGGCTGCCGGGGCGGCTTCTGCGGGGGCTGCGGGACGGTCTGGCGGACCAAGGACGACTACAAGATCAAGTTCGGACTGGCCTGCCAGACCATGGTCGAGGAAGGGATGTTCCTCGCCCAGATCCCGATCTTCCCGGCGAACAAGGCCGCCTACCGGCTCGACGCCCTCGAGCCTTCGGTCGAGACGATCCGTTCCCTCTACCCCGAGGTCTTCCGCTGTCTCGCCTGCAACACCTGCACCAAGGCCTGCCCCCAGAACATCGAGGTGATGGACTACGTCCAGGCGCTTCTCCGGGGGGACATCGCCCGGGCGGCCGATATCTCCTTCGACTGCCTGATGTGCGGCCTCTGCGCGGCCCGCTGCCCGGCCGAGATCGTCCAGTTCAACGCCGCGATCCTCTCCCGCCGCCTCTACGGCCGGCACATCGCCCCGCCCGCCGCCCACCTCCAGCGGAGGGTCGAGGAGATCCTCTCCGGAAAGTTCGAAGGCGAGATCGCGGAGCTCGTGCGGGCGGACGCTCAGACGATCAAAGAGCGGTATAACAAGAGAGACATTGAACCGGAGTGAAGACGGTTACTAGAGGTTACTAAAAGTTACTATGGGTTACTAAAGGTTACCGCCAGGCGTGCGAAGATCAGGCGCGATGCATAGAGCAACCTTTAGTAACTTCTATCGTAACCTTTAGTAACCTTTATCGTAACCCTGGCGAACAACTCTCGATCTTCCCTGGATAGAAACTCTATGTATAGCCCTTCCATGATCGAGTCGATCCGGCGCCTGGAGGCGAGCCGGCCCTTCCGGATGAAGGAAACCCTCTCCGCCATGTCCCCCCAGGAGAAGCAGGCGACGCTCGAGAAGTACCACCCGGACTACAAGAAGGGGATGATGCGCCGGCTCGTCGTCGGCCCCAACCGGGGCGGCGAGATGCCGAACGAGGTCGCCGATCTCCTGGAGTCCTACAGCCGGCTCGATCCGGAGAAGTTCGACCTCTCCCGGATCGACTATGACACCGACGTCCTGATCGTCGGCGCGGGCGGGGCGGGTTCTTCGGCCGCCCTGATCGCCGCGGAAGCCGGCGCGAAGGTCCTGATGACGACCAAGCTCCGCTTCGGCGAGGCGAACACCATGATGGCCCAGGGGGGGATCCAGGCCGCCGACAAGGAGAACGACTCCCCCGCCCTCCACTACCTCGACGTGATGGGCGGCGGGGGGTTCCACAACAAGCCCGAGCTCGTCCGGGCGCTCGTCCTCGACGCCCCCATCGCGATCCAGTGGCTCGAGGGGATGGGGATGATGTTCGACAAGGAGCCGGACGGGACGATGACCACCATCCACGGCGGGGGGACCTGCCGGAAGCGGATGCACTCCGCCCGCGACTACTCGGGCGGTGAGATCATGAAGACCCTGCGGGACGAGGTGAGAAACCGCGGGATCGAGGTCCTGGAATACACCGCCGCCGTCGAGCTCCTGACCGACGGGGAGACCTGCACCGGGGCGGTCCTCTTCAACCTGGAGACGAACGACTACGCGGTGGCCCGGGCGAAGACGGTGATCGTCGCCACCGGAGGCTGCGGCCGCCTCCACATCCAGGGATTCCCTTGCACCAACCACTACGGGGCGACCGCCGACGGCCTGGTCATCGCCTACCGGGCGGGCTGCCCGATGGCCTTCATGGACACCATCCAGTATCACCCCACCGGGGCGGCCTACCCGGAGCAGATCCTGGGGCAGCTGGTGACCGAGAAGGTGCGGGGGCTGGGCGGCCAGATGGTCAACGACGAGGGAAAACGCTTCATCTACGAGCTGGAGACGCGCGACGTGGAGGCGGCGGCGATCATCCGCGAGTGCGGGGAGCGCAAAAAGGGGGTCGCCACGCCGAGCGGCCGCTCCGGGATCTGGCTCGACTCGCCGCTGATCGACATCCTCCACGGGACCGGGACGATCCAGAAAAAGCTCCCGGCGATGCACCGGCAGTACCAGCGCTTCGGGATCGACATGACCAAGGAGCCGATCCTGATCTACCCCACCCAGCACTACCAAAACGGGGGGGTGGAGATCGACGAGCGTTGCCGGACGGCGCTTAAGAACCTCTACGTCGCCGGGGAGGCGTCCGGCGGCGTCCACGGGCGCAACCGCCTGATGGGTAACTCGCTCCTCGACATCATCGTCTTCGGCCGCCGGGCGGGCTGGGAGGCGGGCCACCAGGCCGCGGGGGTCAAGGCGGGGAGGCTATCGCTCGAGCACGTGAAGAATTACCACCGCGCCTTGGCCGAGGCGAAGGTCCCCCCTCGGCGCGTCGCCCCCCTCCTCCTCCCCGATTACCGCCACACCGCCTGAAAGAAAGCTCAAGGGATCAAAAGCTCAAGTGCTCAAGAGCTCTTGAGTCGATCTTCCTTTGCCGTGACGCGGTAGTCTGAGGCCGATTTTGATCCTTAAGCATTGAGCTTTTAAACGCAGCGCTCTCGCCCATATGTCGTTCGATCCTGCTATAAAATTCCGGAAAAAATATGGTCAGAGCAGCAGGTGGCGGGCCAGCGGCAGCATGACCAGGAAGGCCCGGAACCAGGTCGCCGGGGAGCGCCAGTCCTCGATCAGGAAGAGGAGGCGGGGGGAGAGATAGAAGAGGGCGAAGGGAACGGTGGTCAGGACGACCAGGAGGAGGTTCAGCCAGAGGTTCGCCTGCTTCCCCCCCGCGAGGTAGTCCGCCCAGAAGCCGTCCCACCAGACCATGAGGACGACGAGGGCGAGGTAGAGGAGAAGGTCGGCGGCGAGCTCGCGCGCGGCGAGGCGGTCCGGCTCCGGCGGCGTTCTCCTCGGGGGGATGAGCGAGAAGACCAGCGCCACGGTGGGGAGCAGCCCCGCGATCGTTGCCGGGAGGAGCCAGCGCTTCCCCGCCGTCTCGCCGAGGATCGCCTCGATCCCGAACGAGGCGCCGGCCATGAAAAGGGCGAGGTGCATCACGGCGAGGCAGAAGAAGACGACGGCCATCGCCGTGGGGAGCTTCGGCCTCCCGGGCGCCTGGAGGCGGGCTTGGAGGGGGAGGCGCTTGAGCCCGGCCCCGGCGGCGTAAGCGAAAATTGCGGCGAAAAGGGCCAAGCCGAAGATCGGGTGAAAACCCCGGTTTTCCGCGACCAGCCGCGAGAGGGCCCCGGCCAGGAGGAGGTTGAAGAGGAAGACCGCCCCGTCGAGGACGAACCCCCGTGGGAGGTTGAGGGCGATGGTCGACGGAATTTTCATTTGCTAAGCCTGGACTGTAGGGGCGAACCTGGCGTTCGGCCGAAAGGTCCCCTTCGATCGGGCGAGCATCAAGTTCGCCCCTATGGACTTACAACGTTGGTCCCCCTCCGCCCAGCGAGGAGCGGAAATCGATCAGCACGGCGTCGAGCTCGGAGACGGAGCGGGTGCGGTTGACCCGCTCGCGGAGGCGGGCGGCTCCGTTCAGGCCCGTCATGTACCAGGCGACGTGCTTGCGCATCCGGACGGCCGCCCGCTCCCCGGCAAAAGCGGCCAGCGCCGCGGCGTGCGCGCGGGCCATCTCGATCCGCTCCCGGGGCGTGGGCGGGGGGATCGTCTCCCCCCGGTCGAGGAGCGCCCGGGCCTCCCGGAAGATCCAGGGGTTGCCCCGCGCCCCCCGGGCCACCATCACGGCGTCGACGCCGGTCCGCTCGAACATGGCCCGGGCGTCCAGGGCCGAGAAGACGTCGCCGCTCCCGATCACCGGCAGCTTCACCGCCCGCTTCACCGCCGCGATGACTTCCCAGTCGGCCCGGCCGCGGTAGAACTGGGAGCGGGTCCGCCCGTGCACGGCCAGCCCCGCCGCGCCCGCGTCTTGGAGCACCCGGGCGAACTCGACCGCGTTGACCGACCGTTCGTCCCAGCCCGAGCGGAACTTCACCGTGACCGGAACGGGGGAGGCTTGGGCGACCCGCCGGACGATCTCGGCGGCGAGTTCGGGGGTGCGCATCAGGGCGCTCCCTTCCCCCTTCTTCACCACCTTCGCCACCGGGCAGCCCATGTTGATGTCGACCAGGGCGACGGCGCCTCCGGCGCGCTCGACGATCCCCCGGGCGATCTCGGCCATCATCCCGGCGTCGGCGCCGAAGATCTGCACCCCGCAGGGCGTCTCCTCGGGGGAGAAGGTCAGGAGGGTCCGGGCGATCCGGCCCTCGGGGTTGTAGTGGAGGCCTTGGGCCGCGACCATCTCGGTGTAGGTGAGAGAGGCGCCGAGGAGCTTGCAGATGGCGCGGAAGGGGGCCTCGGTGACGCCGGCCATGGGGCCGAGGATGACGGCGCGGGGAGGGAGGAGGGGCATGGAATAGTAAACAAAGTGATCAGTAATCAGTGATCAGTTACTGATTACTGATCACTGATCACAGTTTTTTCAGTTACTGCCCCTAAGCCCGCACCACGCGGGCCTTCGCCTTCCCCGCCCGGGCCATCGCGTTGCGGGTGTCGACCACCAAGCGGGCGTGCTCGCCGATCAGGGAGTAGTCGACCGAGGAGTGGTCGGTGGCGATGAGGACGGCGTCGAACTCCTTGAGGAGCTTAGGGGTGAGCGGGACCGACTTCATCCGGAAGCGGTATTTCCGCGTCGGGGGGAGGACGGGGATGAAGGGGTCGTGGTAGTCGACGGAGGCCCCCCGCTCGCGGAGGAGCTCGATCAGGCGGAGCGAGGGGGACTCCCGCATATCGTCCACGTCGCGCTTATAGGCGGCACCGACCAGGAGCACGCGGCTTCCCTTGACGCTCTTCCGCTCCTGGTTCAGGGCCTGCCCCAGCCGCTCCAGGACATACTCCGGCATCGCGGTGTTGATGTCGCCGGCCAGCTCGATGAAGCGGGTGGGGATATCGAACTCCCGCGCCTTCCAGGTGAGGTAGAAGGGGTCGATCGGGATGCAGTGGCCGCCTAGTCCCGGGCCGGGGTAGAAGGGCATGAAGCCGAAGGGCTTTGACTTGGCCGCCTCGATCACCTCCCAGACGTCGATCCCCATCCGTTCGAAGACGATCTTGAGCTCGTTGACCAGGGCGATGTTGACGCAGCGGAAGATGTTCTCGAGGAGCTTGGTCGCCTCGGCGGCATCGGGGGACGAGACCTTGGTCACGGCGGGGACGATCGCGGCGTAGAGGGTGGCGGCGAGCTTCAGGCAGTCGGGCGTAAGGCCGCCCACCACCTTGGGGATGGAGTGGGTGGAGTATTTCGGGTTCCCCGGGTCCTCCCGCTCGGGCGAGAAGGCGAGGAAGAAGTCCTCCCCGGCCTTGAGCCCCCTCTTCTCCAGCGAGGGGAGCATCACCTCGCGGGTGGTGCCGGGGTAGGTGCTGGACTCGAGCACGACGAGCTGTCCCTTGCGGAGGCGCCCGGCCACGGTGGCGGTGGTCGACTCGATGTAGGCCATATCCGGCTCGCGCTGGCGGGTGAGCGGGGTGGGGACGCAGATCAGGATGCAGTCCGCCCGTTTGAGGTCGTCGGCGTCGGCGGTGGCCCGGCAGTTCGGGCGGCCGGAGAGCTCCTTCACCCGCTCCGGCCCGATGTGCTTGATGTAGCTTTTCCCGGCGTTGACCAGCTTCACCTTGGCGGCGTCGGTGTCGAAGCCCAACACGGGGAAGCCGGCCTTGGCGAACTCGATGGCCAGGGGGAGGCCGACATAGCCCAGCCCGATCACGCCGACGACGGCGGTGCGCTTCTCGATCTTGTCCAGCAGGTTGGCGGCTGTGGGGTTCATCGATTTTCTCCTTTTCGGCGCGCCGGCAAGAAAAGGCCTTCGCAGCGCACTACGGTAAACGGCGGAACCGTCCCTGTCAACCTCGGCCTCGACGCGCCGCTTCGCAGAAGCGGCCTACAGCGGCATGGCCTGCCAGACGGGCTCTGTAGGCCCATTCTGTGAATGGGCGGGACGGGCCTCGACGCGCCGCTTCGCAGAAGCTTCCGGCCGGCGCCGGCGGGGCGACGTTGCCAAGGGCGCGGGAGGTCGTTATAATGGCCGTCGTCAGTCCTGCCGACTGGGGGGGAGAAAACGACAACGGGCGTCGGCGCAAACGGAGGTGGAGCGCATGAACGGCATACTGCGGACCACGGTCGGCTCCATGGTCGCCACCGCGGTCGTGGGCATCGTCCTGGGCCTCATCCTACTGCTGTTCCCCCTGGGAACAACGGTGCTGCTGGGCCTCACCCTGGAGCTGGCCCAGGTCTTCCTTTCCGTCTTCATCCTCTATTACGCCGCGAGCGAGTCGGCGCAGTATTTCAAGTCCTCTCGGGCCTGGGCCGGCATCGGCTACGCCGTCGCGGGAGTCCTGGCGACCCTCTTCGTCTGGCTCTTCCACGTCTCGGTCATCTACTGGGTCGTCTCCTGCTTCCTCGTTCTCGCCGGGCTGGGCGAGATCGTCGGCGCTTTCCAGGTTTACCGGGGCAGCTTCTTCCTCGCCGCGCTCGGGTTTCTCAACGTCCTCGTCGGCCTCGCCATCGTCCGGCACCCCGGAATCCTCAACCTGATCATCGCCTGGTATATCCTCTTCTGGGGGATCTCCCGCCTGGCCCTCGCCCTGGAGCTGCGGAAGCTCGCCAGCCCGCATTACTCATGAAGATCGGAAAGATCATCATGAGTAATGCGGGCGATTGCTCGCTGGCGAGGAGTCTTCAGAGCGGCCGACGACGACATTTGAATTACTGAGTTTGATCGCAGTTCACGCCCTGGATACGACTCCGGATGCAACCCCCGCTGCCTCTCCGGATGCGCTCGGCGGCCTGGCTCTGCCCCGCCCTGGCCGCGCTCTTCGTCGCCCCCGCGGCTTCCCCCGCGGCCTCGGGCGCCGCCGCCGGTCATTTCCCCCTCGCCGCCGGGATGCGCTGGACCTACGAGTCGAACCTGGGGGAGGTCTCCTCCTGGGTGGAGGCGAGCGGCGACGAGAGGCGGGTCGTCTCCACCTCCCCGAGCCTCGACACCGAGCAGAGGCTGCGCGTGGCCCCGGAAGGAGTCTATCTCCTTTCCGCCGCGAGCCAGGTCCTCTTCTTCTCGTCCGAGCGAACCTACCGCCCGCCGCTCCTGCGCCTTCCCCTCCCTCTCCGGCCGGGTCAGGCCTGGAGCTGGTCGGGAACGGAAACGGTGGACGGGGACGAGATCCAGACGACGATCGCGGGCCGGGCGGAGGCGGAGGAGAAGATCGCCGTGCCGGCGGGAGAGTTCGCCTGCCTGCGGGTGAAAGTGGACACGTCCTGCAGCGACGGGACCACCGCCTCTTCGACGCAGTGGCTCTCCCCCGGAGTCGGGATCGTGAAGGCCCAGATCGCGATCGACGCCGGGGGGCTCTCGGGCTTCCTGATCTCCCTGATCGGGATGGACCGGTTCACCCTGGAGCTAAAAACGGTCCAGGGGAACTGAGCATTGTTCATTGGTCAAGTGCCCAGGGGCCGTCTCGATAAAAAAACGCGGACCTGAATGTCCGCGTCTACGGAGGGCAGGCGGGCCGCAGTCCGCCGGCGCGGACCTTTGAGGTCCGCGCGCCCCCGCCGTTCACCATTCACCATTCACTATTCACTATTATTCATACCGCAGGGCCTCGATCGGGTCGAGTCCGGCGGCCTTGCGCGCGGGGAAGACGCCGAAGATCAAACCCACCGCCGCCGAGAAGGTGGTGGCGAGGATCACCGAGTAGGGAGTGATCGTCGCCGCCCACTCGGCCACGTTGGCCATCAGGATCGCCACCCCGGCGCCCAGGACCACGCCCAGGAGCCCCCCGCTCAGCGTCATCAGGACCGCCTCGATCAGGAACTGGAGGAGGATGTCCCGGCGTCTCGCCCCGATCGCCTTGCGCAGGCCGATCTCCCGGGTCCGCTCGGTGACCGAGACGAGCATGATGTTCATGATCCCGATCCCGCCGACCAGGAGCGAGATCGCCGCGATCGAGCCCAGAAGGAGGCTCATGGTCTCCGTGGTGGCGGCCAGCGTCTCCTGGATGTCGGCCATGTTGCGGATGTCGATCGACTCCTCCTGCTGGGTGGCCGGGATGCGGTGCTCCGTGACCAGGAGCTCCCGGATCTCCCCCTGGGCGGGCTCGAGGAGGGAGGCGTCCCTGACCTGGACGTCGAGTGAGTCGAGGTAGTCCTTGCCGAGGAGGCGGTACATCGCCGTGCTGAACGGGACGACGATTACGTCGTCCTGGTCCCGCCAGCCGGAAGCCCCCTTGGTCGGCATCACCCCGATCACCTGGAAGTTGATCCGGTTGATCTTGATCACCGAACCCACCGGGTTTTCCTCGCCCCAGAGCTCCCGGGCGATGGTGGGTCCGAGCACCGCCACCTTGTCCCTCCGGCGGACCTCGTCCTCGGTGAAGAACCTCCCGATCCGCGGGACGGCGGCGCGCATCTCGGCGTAGTCGACGCCCGTCCCCTGGACCTGGGTGTTCCAGTTGTTGGAGCCATAGACGACCTGGGCGCGCCCCTGGACGGCCGGGGAGACCCGCTGGACGCTGGGAAGCTTGGCCACCTCCGAGGCGTCCTGGGTCGTCATCCGGGCCACCGACCCCGCCTCCAGGCGCACCCCGCCGACCCGCGGCGAGCGCATCCGCACCATCAGGAGGTTGGAGCCGAGCGAGGAAAGGCGCTGGGCGATCGAGTCCTTCGCCCCCTGGCCGAGGGCGAGCATGGCGATCACCGCCCCCACCCCGATCAGGATCCCGAGCATGGAGAGGGCGGCCCGGAGCTTGTGGGTGGCGAGCGAGCGCAGGGCCTGGTGGAGATGGTCGCCGAAGACGGCCGAGCGACCGGCGGCGCGCGCCTTCAGGACGTCGTCCGGGCAGGCCGTTTCCTCGGCCGCTTTCCCGGCGGGCGCGGCCGCGGCGGTCCGGCGGTCGGAGACGAGCACCCCGTCCCGCATCGTGATCACGCGCTCCGCCCGCTCTGCGATCTCCAGGTTGTGGGTGACCATGATCACGGTCTTGCCCTGGCGGTGGAGATCCTCCAGGAGCTTGATGATCCCCTCGGCCGACTTGGTGTCGAGGTTCCCGGTCGGCTCGTCGGCGAAGACGATCAGGGGATCGTTAACCAGGGCGCGGGCCACCGCGACCCGCTGCTGCTCGCCTCCCGAAAGCTCGGTCGGCCGGTGCAAGGCGCGCTCGGCCAGGCCGACCTCGGCGATCCTCTCCTTGGCCTTCTTGTGGTCCGCGCCCCGCCCGGCGTAGATCAGGGGGAGCTCGGCGTTGTGGAGGGCGTTGAGCGAGGAGAGGAGGTAGAAGTCCTGGAAGACGAAGCCGATCAGGCGGTTGCGGAGATAGGCGAGCTCGTCGTCGGAAAGCCCCGTCACCTCCCGCCCGCAGAGGCGGTAGGAGCCGGAGTCGGGCCGGTCGAGGAGGCCCAGGACGTGCATCAGAGTGGACTTGCCCGAACCGGAGTGACCGATGATGGCGACGTACTCGCCCGGGCCGATCGTGAAGGAGACCTCCTTCAGCGCCTGGACGCCGACGGTCCCGAGATGGTAGGTCTTGGAGATGTTCTTAACTTCGATCATTCGAAGAATAAACAACGTTGCGCAACTTGCATAACCCTATATGCAGTCGCGCAAGGTTACGTAAGGTTACGTAAAGTTACGTGAGGTTACGCAGGGTTACGCGTTGGCCGGCCGTATGTGCAACCTTACGTAACATTACGTAACCTTATATCGGGTGACGCGGGGTTACGAGAGCTTGCACATGCCGCGAAACATTGCGTGGCTTGGCAGAATATTCCGTAACCTCACGTAACTTTTTTTATCTCCCCCTCCCCCCGCTCCGCCCTCCGCTCCGCCCTCCCGGCCCGGAAGGGAGGAAGGGGCTGTTCCCGCCCGCGGACTGCTTCTCCGGCGTGTACTTGCGGGAGGAGACGATCACCACCGCGTCGTCGTCGATCCCGGAGGCGATCTCCACGTGGCGGTCGTTGACCAGGCCGAGCTCCACCCGCGTGCGGACGGGCTCCTCCCCCGGTTTCCCCTTCACCGTGACGAAGTTCCCGTCCCGGCCCTTCTGGACCGCCTCCACCGGGAGGAGGAGCGCGTTTTCCTTCTCCTCCTCGATGATCGAGACGTTGGCGCTCATCCCGGAGCGGAAGACCTCGGGGACCTTCTTCGGGAGGATGTCCACCTCGTAGATGGTGACGTTGGAGACCACCTTCGACTCGTAGGCGATGTGGTCGACCGCGGCCCGGACCTTGAGGTCGGGGTAGGCGTCGAGGCTGACCCGGGCGGGCATCCCGATCTGGACCTTGCCGATGTCGGTCTCGTCCACCTGGGCCTTGACGATCAGGCGGTCGGAGAGGACGATGACCGCGTCGCTGGTGGCCACCGTCTGGCCGGGCTCGACCCCCTTGACGATCACCTCGCCGTCGATCGGGGCGACCAGGGGGAAGGGCTTGTAGGCGTCCTCCCAGTATTTCAGGGCCTCCGGCCCCCGGTCGCGGGCGGCGTCGAGGAGGGCGGCCCGGTCGGTCGAGGACATGATGGCGAGGACCTCTCCGGCCTTGACCCCGTCCCCCTCCTTGACCAGGATCTGCTCGACCCGCCCGCTGATCGCGGGCTTGATCGCCACCCGGTTCTGGGGCTGCACCGTCCCGGTGGTGGTGATCTCGGTCACGATCCTCCCCCGGGTGGGCTTGATCTCCCGGACCTCCAACCGATCGGCCTCCTCCCGGGTCAGGAACCAGGTGGCGGCGAGGCCCCCCGCCGCCACGACGGCGATCGCGATCAGCCAGCGTTTCTTTCTCATTGGTTATTCATCTCCCCTGGAGCCACGATCCGAACGGCCGCGATTAAACTAAGCCGCGGATTGCGCGGATTTCACGGATTTGAACAAGAAAGACAATGCCATCTCAGATCACTGGTCGCGCTCCCGGCGCGGTGTGAATTCGCGCGGATTCGCGCCAATTCGCGGTTAAAAATTCAGCCGCTCCGTCCGCCGGGCCGGGTCATTGCAGCGGCGTCCCGATCGCGTTCAGCCACTCCGCCTCGGCGAGGAGGGCGTCGGCCCGGGCCTGCACCAGGGACTTCTCGCTCTTGACCAGGTCGTCCTCGATGATGATCCAGTTGTCGAAGTTGAGGAGGCCCGAGGTGTACTGGGCCATCCCGATCCGGGATCTCTCCTTCCCCGCTTCGTAGTAGAGCTGTTGCACCGCCACCCGGTCGTAGGCGGTGAGGAGGGCGTGGTAAGAGCGGTAGAGCGAGTAGAGGCTCGACTCCCGCTGGCCCTTCAGGGAGGCCTCGGCGTCGTCCAGGGAGGCTCGAGCCGACTTCAGCTCGTAGAACTTGGACGTCCCCTCGAAGATGGGAACGGAGAGGCTCAAGCCGAGCGCCCAGGACTCGTTCCCCGGCGGCCAGTCGTCCCCGCTCCGGCCCAGGCGGCCCGAAGCGCTTAAGGTGGGGGAGAAGTCCGACCGGGCGGACTTGAGGCTGTACTCCGAGGCGTTCTTGCTGGCGAGGGACTTGCGGACGGCGGGGATGGTCTCCAGGATCGCCTCCAGGTCGGGGCGCCGGGGAGGGAGGGGGGCGAGGTCGAACTCGCCCTCCGCCTGGATGGGCGTGAAGGCCTCCCTTCCGAGGACGGCGTGGAGGTTGCGCTGGGCGGTGAGGACGCTGCGCTCCGCCGAGGCCAGGTCGACCTCGGCGCTCTTGAGGTTCGCCTGGGCGGTGAGATAGGCGCCCTTGTGCTCCCGCCCGGCGTTGTAGCGGAGCTCGATCAGTTCGGCCTGCTGCTTCCGCCGCTGGGCGATGTCCTCGCTCATCCGGACGAGCTCCTGGGCGCGCAGGAGCTCGACGAAGGCGTCGCGGAGGCTTAAGCGGACGTCGGCCGAGGTGGCATCGTAGTCCGCCTCGGCGCCGATCGTGTTCTGCTCCTGCCGGTCCCGGTCGTACCAGGTCTTGAGACCGTCGAAGAGGAGCTGGGAGGCGGAGAGGGAGTAGCCGTAAGAGTCGCCCGCCTCCTCGCCCGAGGACTTGGAGCGGGCGCCGGAAACGGACCCGCTCAACTGGGGGTAGAGGGAGGAGGAGGCCTTGCCCTCGTCGGCGCGAGCGCGGCGGACGGAGGCCTCGGCGGCGAGGAGGTCGGGGTTGGCCCGTTTCGCCTCGCCGACGCACTCCTCCCAGGTCAGCGTCTCCGCCGCGGCCTCCTGGGCGTCGAGGGGACGGGACCAGAGCAGGGCGAAGAGGAGACAGGCTGGCAGGAGAGTCTTCACTATCTATACTAACGTGCCCGCGGGAGTTTGGTTTAAACGGTCAGGCGCGACTGCAGGAAGGCCCGGAACTCCGGGGGGAACTCCACCGGGGCGGTCCCGGCGGAGCAGCGCCCGACCGCCGCCACGATTTCGTCCAGGCGGTCGATGGGGAGGGAGACCAATAGCTTGTCCCTCTCCACCCGGCACGTCTTCCGGGCGGTGTAGTCGTAGAAGGAGACGTTCGCTTCCCCGGAGACGAGGGGGTAGATCAGGGCCAGCCGGCAGGTCGGCCCCCCGATTTTGATCCCCGGCATCTTCCCGTCGCCGAAGGTGAGGAGGGTGAGGAGGCGGCAGGCCTGCTCGGGGTCGCAGACGAAGACGATGAGCTCCGGCCGCTCTTCCGCCTTCTCCAGGGGAGAGAGGAGGAAAGCGGATCGGGCGTGGTCGGGAACCCCGCCCATCTGCCCGATCAGGTTGTCCAGGGCCCCGTAGGAGGAGAAGAGCTTCTCCCCCTCGACCACGAATTTCTTGACCATCCCGAGGACCTCCGGGTCGTCGATCCGGCGGAAGCCGAGGTGCCAGGCGCCTCCGAAGCAGGCGTTGTTCTCCCGGCGGACGACGACGGATTCCCCCGCGGCCGCGTCGAGGATCGCCCGGCAGATCCGGGTCTTCTTCTCGGGGGGCTCGCCCCGGGCCGGACGCACCGAGACGGCGACCGGCGAGTTCGTCATCCCGAGGAGGTCCCGGAGTACTCCGGAGCCGGTTTGCCAGGTTTTTTCGCTCACGCTGGGATTTAACCACAAAGGAGCGAAAACCCCGCAAGAATATTGCCCTTATTTATCTGCTCACCGGTATGTCCCCCGTCGCCCCGAAGTAGGCGCGGGTGAGGTCCTGGATCGACCAGAGGCCGCTCGACTCCCGGAAGATCCCGATCCGGTCCGCCCCTCCGCCCGCGTAGTCCGCCGGGACGGGGTGGTCGGAAGAGTTGCCGAGATAGGCCCGTGTGGTGTCGCGGATCGACCAGAGGCCGGAAGCGGGGCGGAAGATCCCGGCCTCCGCCGAACCGTCCCCGTCGTAGTCGCCGGGGACGACGCGGTCGCCCGCGGCCCCGAAGTAGATCCGGGTGACGTCGCGGACCGCCCACATCCCGGAAGAGCGGCGGAAGACGGCGAAGTCCTTTCCCCCGTCGCCGGTGAAGTCGGCCCCCGCCGGCTGGTCGTCGGAGGCGCCGAAGTAGATCCGGGTGACGCGGTTCACCGCCCACATCATCGAGCGTTGGCGGAAGACGGCGAGGTCGGCGGTGGAGTCGCCGTCGTAGTCGCCGGGGACGGCCAAGTCGGAGAAGTCGCCGGCGTAGAGGCGGGTGAGATTGTGGATCGCCCACATCCCGGTCGAGGGGCGGAAGATCGCCGCCTCGGCGGTGCCGTCGCCGTCGTAGTCGGCTGGGACGAGGTCCTCGCTCGCCGCGCCGAAGTAGATCCGGGTGGTGTCGCGGACCGCCCACTGGCTGGAGGGCGGGCGGAAGAGGGCGATCTCGGAGTCCCCGTCGCCGTTGTAGTCGGAAGAGACCACGCCCGGGGCGCCGGAGGCCGGCATCATCTCGATCCGCAGCCCCCCGACCCCGCTGAAGTCGGCGTAGGCGGTCTCGACCACGGCCGGGAGGTAGTCGGGATGGCGGGCCTCGGCGCGGACGGCGCCGGAGGGGAGGTGCGTGCAGGGGTGGAGGTCATAGAAGCCGTAGGCGTCGGTGGCCTCGATAGCGGAAGGACCGTCGGGTCCGACCGCGCGGACGGAGGCGCCGCTCACCGGAAGGGTGGTGGTCCGGTCGCGGACGTCTCCCGATACGGAGATGCAGACGACTATGGTCGGGGAGGGGCTGGGCGAGGGGGTGGGCGGAGGCGATGAGGTCGGCGCAGTGGAGGCGGTGGGGGCGGGGGTGGAGGAGGGGGCGGGCGAGGGGGTCGCGCTCGGCTCGGGCGAGGGGGTCGGGGAGGCGGTCGGTTCGGGCGTCGGAGTCGGCGAAAGGGGGCTCGGGGTAGGGCTGGTGAAGTTGAGGCGGGCGAGGAAGGCGTCGGTCAGGCCGGACCAGTCGGCCTGGTAGGGGTCGCGGGTGGGGAAAGCGACCGAGGAGGTGACGCCGGAGGCGTAGACCAGGTTGCGCCCGGAGGCCGCGACCGCCAGACCCTCCGTTCTCCCACCCCGCCCACCCAGGTAGGTGGAGAAGTGGAGGCGCGAGCCGGAGACGGAGAGGCGGGCGACAAAGGCGTCGGCGGTTCCGGCCCGGGCGGGCTGATAGGGGTTGCGCAGGGGGAAATCGGCGGACTCGGTCCGCCCGACGAGGTTGGCCCGTCCTTCCCCGTCCCGGGCGACGGCGTAGGCGCGATCCTCGCCGCTCCCGCCCAGGTAGGTGGAGTAGAGGAGCAAGGACCCGGAGGAGGCGAATTCGGCGGCGAAGGCGTCCGCGCCCCCGGCGTTGCTCCCCTGGCAGGCGTCGAGGACGGGGAAGTTCCCGGCCGCGGTTTCGCCGACCAGGAAGGCCTCCCCGCCGCTCCCCGCGGCGACGGCATACCCGAAAGTGGAATCGCTCCCCCCGAAGTAGGTGGAGTAGTCAAGAAGGGAGCCCGAGGTGGAGAAGCGGGAGAGGAAGGCCGCGTCGGTCAAGGCCATCGGCAGTGTGGGCTGATACGCGGCGACGGCCGGGAAGTTGGTCGAGTTCGTGGATCCGCAGAGATACGCCCTCCCGTAGTCGTCGACGGCGAGGCCGCGCGCCTCCTCGGCGGAGGCCCCCCCGAAATAGGTGGAATAGACGAGGGCGGAGCCGGTGACATGGATCTTGGAGACGAAGGCGTCCTTTCCATTCGAGCGGGTCGCCTGGTAGGGGTTCAGGGTCGGGAAAGTGTCAGAGTTCGTGAAGCCGCCGACGTAGGCGTGGAGCCAGGGGTCGATCCCGATGTCGCGCCCCTCGTCCAGGGCGTCCCCTCCCAGATAGGTGGAATAGACGAGGACGGAGCCGGTGGAATCGAACTTGGCGGCGAAGGCGTCCGTCCCGCCGGCCCCTCCCCGGCTCGCCTGGTAGGGGTTGACCGTGGGGAAGTTGCTCGAGCTCGTGATCCCCGTCACGTAGACGCAGGAGAGGGAGTCGACGGCCACGCCGTAGCCCGCCTGGGAGGTGCTCCCCCCGAGGAGGATGGAGAAGAGGAGCGAGGAACCGGAGGGGGCGAGCTTGGAGACGAAGACGTTGCTGGAGAGGCTTACGCTGCCGGCGGGGGGGCAGTTGGTCGGGAAGTCGTCGGAGGCGGTGGCCCCGACGAGGTAGACGTTCTCCGACCCGTCGACCGCCAGATCGTAGGCTCCGTCGAAGTCGCTTCCCCCCAGGTAGGTGGAGAAGTCGAGGACGAGCGCGTGGTTGTCCTCGGGAGTGGGGCTGGGGACGGGAGAGGGGGAGGCGGTGGGTGTGGCGAAATGGAGATGGAAGATCATCCCCTCGTCGGTCCCGGCCCAGACCGAGCCGGGGACGGAGCCGTCGAGGGAGCGGACGGCGGCGCCGAGGTTCGTCTCCACGGTCCAGGCGGCGCCATTGTAGCGCAGGATCGCGTTCGTGCCGTCGGAGGGCGCGGCGCGGAGCTCGCCCGAGGAGAGGGCGGCGATGGGATGGTCGCCGGAGCTCGTCCCGCCCGAAGACATCACCGTCCAGGTCGTTCCGTTGAAGTGGAGGAGCAGGTTGTCGTCACCGGTCGCCCAGACGTCGCTTTCGGAGACGGCGGCGATACCGCGGAGTGATTGGCTCGGCGGCAGATTGATCTTTGTTTGCCGGACCCAGCTCGTCCCGTTATAGAAATATATCCCGTTATACTTCATCCCGGTGGAACCGGGACCCTCGACGCACCAGATGTGCTCTCCGTCCAAACCGGAGATGGCCAGGAAATCGTCGGATCCCAAGTCCGTTTCCAGAGACCAGTTGCTCCCCCCGTTCGTGGTCCGGTAGATCCGGTCTCCGTAGCCGACCGCCCAGACGTTGCTGGTGTCGGTGGCGAAGACGTCGGAATGAAAATCAGCGTCTGCGGTGCTGGCCTGCGCAATCCAGGATGTCCCGTTGAAGAAGAAGACCTTCGCCGTGTTCGTCGGCGTATAAGCCCCCACCGCCCAGACGTGCTGGTCGTCATAGGCGTATGCCCCGCGGAGAGACCCTCCGGAGGAGAAGAGGGTTGTCTGGAGCGACCAGGAGGCCCCGTCGAAGAAGAAGACCTGTCCCTGCGGGCCGCTCGCCGCCGCCCAGGCCGCGGTGGAGGAAGCGACGGCGAGGGCGTGGAACGAATGGCTCCCGGTATCGGTGGAGAGAGTCCATTCCTGGGCGTGAAGAACCGAAAATGGAACGGCCATCAGACTGAAGGGAAGAACCAGGCGGGTCAGGGCATCCTTCATGAGCGGCCTCTCCGTGAAGGGTTGGCGCTGGAGCGAAGAAATCCCGTTGGCGGGATTATAGCGGCGCGGAGGCCTTCGGGCAAGGGCGAAACCCATCCGGGGGGCTCGGACCAGTCGGACCGGTCGGACTCGTCAGACTGGTCCGACGCTTTTTCCCCGGTAGCCGGCTTGCCTTCGCGGCCCCTTTCCGGTATCATGAAGGCATGCAGGACTTCGACCGCATCTTCGAGAGGATGGACGACTTCTTCGACCGCCTTTTCGACCGCTCCCTCATCCAATACCTCCCCTACGCCGGGACGCAGTGGCAGCCCGCGCTCGACCTCTACGAGACGGAGACGAGCATCCGGGCGATCCTCGAGCTCCCCGGGGTGGAGGAGAAGGACCTCGAGGTCCGGGTGGAGGCGGGGCGGCTGATCGTGAGCGGGGTCCGTCGCCGCCCCGTCTGTCCGGGGCTGACCCGCTACCACAATCTCGAGCTCCCCTTCGGGCGCTTTCTGCGGATCATCCCCCTCGGCTCGCCGGTGAAGGACGCGCTCCGGCCCCGCCTCCGCGACGGCATCCTGGTCGTCGAGCTCTCCAAGAAGAAGGCCTGACCGTGGCCGAGAACGAGACAGCCGGCAACAATCACGCCATTCCGGCCGTTCTCCCGATCCTCCCGGTTCGGAACGTGGTCATCTTTCCCGGGATGGCCCTCCCGCTCGGGATCGGGCGGGATTCCTCGCTCAAGCTGGTGGAGGAGGCGCTCCTGGGCAAGGGGATGATCGGGGCGATGACCCAGAAGGACCCCGCCGCCGAGGCCCCGGGGCCGGAGGGGCTCCCCGGGGTCGGGACGGTCTGCCGGATCGTCCGCTTCCTCAAGCCTCCCTCGGGGGCGCAGATGATCATCGCCCAGGGGCTGGTCCGCTTCCGGCCCCGGTCGTTCGTCGGGCGGGATCCCTACCTCTCGGCCGAGATCGAGCAGCTCCCGGATGCGGCGGAGAAGACGCGGGAGATCGAGGCCCGCGCGGTCGGGGTCCGCAAGCTCGCCCTGCGCGTGGTGGAGCTCTCCCCCTCCATCCCGGACGAACTGGGCGCGGCGATCCAGTCGATCTCCGATCCCGGCCTCCTGATCGACCTGATCGCGGGGACGCTCAACCTGGAGACGGCGAAGAAGCAGGAAATCCTGGAGACGCTCGACCTGAACGAGCGCTTTGCCCTGGTCACCCGCCTCCTCACCGACCAGCTCGACCTTCTCGAGCTCTCCGACCGGATCCAGGCCCAGGTCAAGTCCTCGATCGACAAGAGCCAGCGGGAGTTCTACCTGCGCGAGCAGATGCGCGCCATCCAGAAGGAGCTGGGAGAGGCGGACGAGTCCAAGCGGGAGGCCGAGGAGATCAGGGAGAAGATCGCCCGGGCGAAGCTTCCCCCCGAGGCGGAGAAGGAGGCGCTCCGCCAGCTCGGGCGGATGTCCCAGATGACCGCCGCCAGCCCCGAGTACTCGGTGGTCCGGACCTGGCTGGAGTGGATCCTCGACCTCCCCTGGTCGGTCCAGACCGAGGACCACCTCGACCTCGCCGCCGCCCGGGCCATTCTGGACGAGGACCACTACGACCTCCCGAAGGTGAAGGAGCGGATCGTCGAATACCTCGCGGTCCGCAAGCTCAAGCCGGACGCCCGCGGCCCCATCCTCTGCTTCGTCGGACCCCCGGGGACGGGGAAGACCTCGCTCGGCCAGTCGATCGCCCGGGCGCTGGGCCGGCGCTTCGTCCGGATCTCGCTCGGGGGAATCCGGGACGAGGCGGAGATCCGCGGCCACCGCCGGACCTACGTGGGAGCCCTGCCCGGGCGGATCGTCCAGGGGATGCGCAAGGCGGCCTCCCGCAACCCCGTCTTCATGCTCGACGAGGTGGACAAGATCGGCCTCGACTTCCGGGGCGACCCCTCGAGCGCCCTCCTTGAGGTCCTCGATCCCGAGCAGAACCACTCCTTCTCCGACCACTACCTGGAGGTCCCCTTCGACCTCTCGCGGGCGATGTTCATCGCCACCGCCAACGTCCTGGAGCCGATCCCCGCCCCCCTCCGCGACCGGATGGAGGTGCTGGAGCTGCCCGGCTACACCGAGGAGGAGAAGGTGGCGATCGCCCGAACCCACCTCATCCCCCGCCAGCTCCAGGCGCATGGGCTCTCCCCCCGCGACCTCTCGCTCACGCCCCCCGCCCTCCACCGGATCATCTCCTCCTACACGCGGGAGGCGGGCCTGCGCAACCTGGAGCGGGAGATCGCCGCGGTCTGCCGCTCCGTCGCCCGGGCGGTGGCGGAGGGGAAGCCGGGCCAGGCGAAAATCGGCCCGGCCGACCTCGGGAGATTGCTCGGCCCGATCCGTTTCTTCCCCGACCTGGCCGAGCGGACCGCGCCCCCCGGGGTGGCCACGGGTCTCGCCTGGACGCCCGCCGGGGGGGAGATCATCTTCATCGAGGCCACCCGGATGCCGGGGAAGGGGAACCTGGTCCTCACCGGGTCGCTGGGAGCGGTGATGAAGGAGTCGGCCCAGGCCGCCCTCTCCTACATCCGCTCCCAGGGCGAGCGTTTGGAGCTTCCGCCCGATTTTTTCTCCGCCTCGGACATCCACATCCACGTCCCGGCCGGGGCCATCCCCAAGGACGGCCCCTCGGCCGGGATGGCGATCTTCGCCGCGCTCGCCTCCCTCTTCTCCAACCGGCCGGTCCGTTCCGACGTGGCGATGACCGGCGAGATCACCCTCCGGGGTCTCGCCCTGCCGGTGGGGGGGATCAAGGAGAAGGCGCTGGCCGCCCGGCGGGCGGGGATCGCCGAGGTGGTCCTGCCGGAGAAGAACCGCAAGGATCTCGCCGAGATCCCGCCCGCCTCCCGTCGCCGCCTGCGCTTCCGCTTCGTCCGGAGGATGGAAGACGCGCTCCCGATCGTGCTCTGCCCAAAGGCAAGGCAGAAGGCAGAAGTGAGAAGGCAGAAGGCGCGTAACGTGTGAAGTGTAACGAACAGCTGGAACCGTCGCCGTTTCCCATTACACTTTATACCTTACACTTCTTTCATCGCCACTCCGGATACCAGTACGACGCCTCGTCCCGGGTCAGGCGGAGGACCGGGTTCTTGGCCGGGTCGTCGGCGAGGCTCAGGAGGTAGAGCTGCCAGTTCTTCCCCTCCCGCTGGGAGGAGAAGGCGATCCGGTCGGCCTCGGGGGAGAGGGTGGGGGAGAGGGCGTCGCCGTCGCCCCGGGTCAGGCGCTGGTAGCTTCCCTCCCGGAACTTGTATTTCCAGATGTCCTTGGTCGCCCCCAGCCCCGACGCGGCGATCAGCGCCCCCCCGTCCGGAGTGAAGCAGAAGCGGCTCTCGGCGCAGCCGTGGGCGACGATCTCCCGGGGCGCCCCCCCGTTTTCGATCAGGTAAACCTTGGGATTCCCGGCCTGGAGGTAGGCGAAGGCGATGAGGTCGCCGTCGGAAGAGACGGCGATCGGCCCGCCCTGGCCGGCCGGGAACGAGGTCAGGACCCGCTGATTCTCCCCCTCGTCGTCCATCAGGCAGAGCTGGTCGGCCTCCCCGACCCGGGAGAAGCAGGCGATAGTCTCGCCGTCCGGGAGGAAGACGGGGAAGGAGTCGTCGTCCTCGTTCTCGGTCAGGCGGACGAGGTCGTCCCCGTCCGCGTCCATCAGGTAGATCTCGCGGTTGCCGTCCCGGTCGGAGACGAAAACGATCCGGTCGCGGTCGGGGGACCAGGAGGCGTAGCCGTCGAAGGCGGGATGGTCGGTGAGCTTCGTCGCCGTCCCCTCCCCGAAGTCGAGGAGCCAGACCTCGGAATCGCCGGAGCGGTCGGAGTGGCAGATGAGGGAAATCCCGCCCAGCCCCTCCGCCGGCGCCGCCGCGAACGTCTCCGCCGCCGCGCGGGGCGCGGGCGAGGCCTCCACCGCCGGCGGGGAAGCCGGCGCCGCCGCCTTTTCGGGGAAAAGGGGGACCGGCTGGGTACGCGGCCCGCAGGAGGCGGCGGCGAGGAAGAAGGCCGCGAGCGCGTATGTCGCCAGTTTTTTCATCCCATTTTTCTTGACCCCTCCGCGGCGAGATCGCCCGCCGCGGAGGGGCCAAGAAAAATTCAGAAGGCGTACGACGCCCCGCCGAAGATCTCGAAGTCGGGAGCGACGTCGTCGAGCCCGACGCCGAGCCCGCCGCGGAGGGAGAAGTTCTCCTGGAGGGCGTATTCCAAACCGCCGGTGAGCTCGATGTCGTTATCCATGTCCTTGTAGGGCTCGGTCCCGAAGTTGAGCTCGCCCAGGAGGTTCAGCTCGTCGTTGATCTGGTAGATGATCCCGCCGCCGATCTCGAAGGAGGCCTGGCCGTCCAGCTCGTACTTGGTGTTTTTGACCTTCTTGTCGGCGTCGGCGTTGATCCGCAGGCCGAGGTGGGTGGAGAGGGCGAAGTTGTCGGCGATGTAGTAGCGGAGCGCCCCGAAGAGCTCGACGTTGAACTCGCCGGTGGCCCAGGGGGAGATCACCTTCTCCGCCCCGGTGGGCAGGGTGAAGAGAAGGCCGGCGGCGAGCTTGACCGGGTCGTCGATGAACTGGTACTTGCCCCAAAGGTCGAGGTCGCTTAAGCCCGTGCCGCTCCCCTTCTCCCCGTTCTTGGAGGACGAGGAGAGGAACCAGGCCCGTCCTCCCACCTCCAGTTGCTCCAGGTTGGGGATGGGCATGGCGAAGATAGGGCCGATCGCGAAGACGTCGGTCTTCATCTTGCTCGATCCGACCGGCGTATCCAGGTCGCGGGAGAAGTGCTGGTAGCGCATCTGGCCGTAGATCCAGGGGTTGACGAAGACCTCGCCGTCCCACTCCGGCCGCTGCAGGAGGCGGGTGTTGGGCGAGATCACGGCGAAGGCCGGCGCCGCGGCGGCCAGCAGGGCCGCCGCGACGATGAAGGCTATGATGTGTTTCACGAAGGCATCTCCTTGTTTGGGCGATGGTCAGCGTTGCGAGCAATGCTCCCGGACGTGCCGCGTCGCCTCCTTTCGTTTCCGGGCGGATTAGAAGATATACGATGAAGCCAGGAATAGGTAGAGGTAGGACTCGTCGGCGTTCACAACGTCCGCCTGGGTGGGCGAGGACCAGCCGACGTAATCCCCGGATCCCCAGACGTAATTGAGGCCGACGTTGATCGTGGTGTGCTCGGTCTCCCGCCCCGCGCTCAGGGTGATCCCGTACTTGTCGATCTGGGCGGGATAGTACGACGTCTCGACCTCGGTCTCGGGCGCGGAGGAGCGGCTGGTAAAGAAGCCCAGCCGGAGGGGGTAGTGGTCTACGACGTAGTATTCCCCGCCCAGGTTAACGTCGACCGTCCCCTCCCGGCGCAGGGGATAGGTCCAGAAGGTCCCGAACTGGTCGTAGCCCTCGAACCGGTTGAAGCTCGTGGGGAAATGGTAAGTCAGGTCGAGCCCCAGCCCCCAGCGCTCGGCGGGCCGGCAGGAGACGCCGGCGGTGACCCGGGTGGGGAGCTTGTTCTCGGTGTCGGCGTCGTCGACGTATGATCCCTCCAGGATGCCCGTGGAGCTGACGCGCTTGATCAGGTACTCGCCGTCCCCGCTGACGTGGACGCTCGGCGTCTGGACGGAGAGCCCCAGCGCCCAGGTCTCGTCCAGATCGTAGCGCAGCCCCAGGACCGCGGCCAGGGAGAGGTCGTTATACTTGATCGACTCGGAGGCCGAGAGGCCGGAGTCGCCGAAGAGCCAGTCGCGAAACCAGCTGTAAGAGCGGTAGATGCCGAAAAGAGAGACCCCGGCGGTGAGCTTCGGACCGAGCCGGCAGCCCAGGGACGGCCCGAGCCAGAGCGTCTGGTCGTCCAGGTTGTACTTGAAGTAGTGGTTGTCGTTTGTGAAGGCCTCCAGGTCGTTGCTGGAACTCCGGTCGGGGATGAAGGCGGAGAGGGCGAGGGAGATGTCCTCGTTCACCTTCCAGATCGAGCCGAAGGTGGAGGGGATGGTGACGAAGGAGTCGATGTCGATATTCTCGCCGGGATACCAGCCGTCGTCGGCGCTGAAGCGGCTGAACCCGTAGAGGCTGGCGGAGAGGGAGATGGTGCTGGCGGGGGTGAAGGCGAGCCCGGCCGGGTTGTAGTAGCAGGCGTCCACCGAGCTGGCCGAGGCGGTGACCGCCCCGCCCATGCCGGCCGCCCGCTCGCCGACGATGAAGTTCTGGTAGTTTCCATCGCTGGCCCTCGCCGTTTGGGCGGAGAGCGCCGCGACAGCGGAGAGGAGAAGGAAAGCCGTTCCGCGCTGCATAGAAACCTCCCTCGAAGGCAGTTTATACCCAAAGGAACGCTACCAGGAGAAGGGAGGGATGTAAAGGGAAAAGTAAAAATATGGGCAAGAAAAGGCTAAACAGGTTCAGGGGTTCAACTCTGAAAGCTCAACGCCAGGGAGCAATCGCCCGCATTATTCATGAAGATCTTCCCGATCTTCATGAATAATGCGGGCTAGAAGATATACGACGAGGAGAGGGAAAGCAGCAGATACGACTCCCGGGTGTCCACGACCGCGGTGGTGGAGTCGGGAGCGTAGCCCAGTGTCTTCCCGTCCCCCCAGACGTAGGTCAGGCCGACGTTGATCGTGGTGTGCTCGGTCTCGTTGCCGATCGAGAGGGTGGCGCCGTACATGTCGATCTGGTCGGTGGTCAGGGGGATCAGGGGGTCGGGATCGGGCGCGGAGGAGATGTTGGTGAAAAAGCCGGCCCGGAGGGGATAGCTCTCCCTTACGTAGTATTCGCCGCCCAGGTTCACGTTTACCACCCCGAGACGCCGGAGGGAATACTCGACGTCGCCTCCGCTCCAGTCGTCGGTTCCCGAGAGCTCGTCGTAGCTCGTGGGGAGGTGCCAGTTGAGGTCGCACTCCAGGGCGTAGCGCTTGGGCTCCCGCAGGGCCGCGCCGAAGGAGAAGCGGGCGGGGAGGCGGTTCTGGCTCTCCATGCCGTCGGAGTGGACGATGTAGTCGTCGTCCGGCACGGTCTCGGCGTAGAGGAGGGACCCCGACCCGCGCAGGTTGACCGACGGGGTCTGGACGGCGGCGCCGAGGAGGATGCGGTCGGTGAGCCGGTACTGCGCGCCGAGGAGGGCGAGGAGGCTGTAGTTGGTGAAGTCCACATCGTAGATGCGGCTGGCCTGGTCGAGCACCCGGTCGGGGGGGACGGTGCTCTGGGCGATCGTCCAGTTCTGCTTCAGCACCGCCGAGCGGTAGACGACGAAGACCGAACCCCCCAGGGTCAGGCGGTCGCTGGCCAGGTAGCCCAGGGAGGGGCCGATCCAGAGCTGCTGGTCGTCGACGATGTAGGAGAAGTATTCGTAGGCGGCGAGCCCGGCCCCGGCCGTTCCCGGAGTCCGGAACGACTCCTCGTGGTTGTAGTTGATGTCGTCGGGGATGAAGGCGGAGAAGGCGAGCTTGAGGCGGTCTGAGACGTTGAGGACCGAACCGAAGGAAGAGGGGATGGTCTCGAACTCCCGGACCGAGTAGTTGTGATCGGGACCCAGCCCGCTGAAGACGGTGTAGCGGTAGATCCCGTAGATGCTGGTGGAGAGGGAGAGGCGGCTGGCGGTGACGCGGCCGAGGCCGGCCGGGTTGTAGTAGGCGGCGTCGAGGTCGGCCGTGGTGGCGATCACCGCCCCGGCCATCCCGGACCCGCGCTCGCCCAGGGTGTAGTTCTGGTAGTTCCCGTCGTCGGCCGGTGCCGCCGCGGCGAAAAAGGCGGCGGCGAGAAAGGCGGGGAGCGTTCTCATCGGGGGAATGATATGCCGATCCGCGGGCAAGTTTCCAGGTTTTTCGAGTCTGGGGCATGGTACCATTTCCCCATGAAAAGCGCCCGGCCATCCCGGACGGCCCGGAAGGAAGCGGACCAGCGCTACCGCAACCTCTTCGACGGCATCCCGATCGGTGTCTTCCGCACCACCCCCTCCGGGCGCATCCTGGAGATCAATCCCGCCCTCGTCCGCCTCCTCGGCTACCCCGACTCGAAGTCTCTGAAGCGGGAGAACGCGGCCTTCTTCTACCAGCGCGCCGGGGACCGCGAGCGCTGGAAGGCGATCGTCGCCGACCGGGGCTCGGTCGCCGACTTCGAGTTCCCCCTCCGCCGCCGGGACGGGCGGGTCATCTGGGTGCGGGAGAACGCCCGCGCCGTCCGCGACCGCCGCGGCCGCATCGCCTGCTTCGAGGGTTCGATCGAGGACATCAGCGCCGCCAAGCTGGCGGCGCGGGCGCTGGCGGAAGCGGAGGAGAAATACCGCTCCCTCCTCCGGGGGGTGGCGGACGAGGTCTTCCTCCTCGACCGCGAGGGGAGGATACTCCTCGCCAACGACGCCGCCGAGGTTTCTTTGGGCTCTGGGCGGCCCCTGGCCGGGAAGACCATCCGAGGGGTCCTCCCTCCGGAGGCCCTCGGCCGCTTCCGGGCGGTTCTGGCCCGGGTCTTGCGCCGCCGCCGCTCCGTCGTCCGAGTCGACTGGCGCGGCGGGCGCTGCCTGGAATCGGTCGTCTCCCCGCTCCTCGACCCGCGGGGGCGCGCGGCGGGCGTGACCGTCGTCTCCCGCGACATCACCGAGCGCGAACAGGCGGCCGAAGCGTTGGCCACGCAGGAGAAACTCTACCGCACCCTGTTCGAGTCCTCCCCCAGCGGGATCATCCTGGAGGACGCCCGGGGGAGAATCGTCGACGCCAACGCCACCGTCTGCCGGAACCTCGGCTACGCCCGCCACGAGCTTCTGGGCATGACCGTCCTCGATCTCGCCTCCCCCGAAGAGCGGGGCGCGGTGAAAAAGAATCTGGCCGGGATCCTCGCCGGGGAAAAGCTTCACCACGTGGTCAAGAACGTCCGCCGGGACGGTGTCGGGAGATGGATGGAGCTCTACGAGACGCGGTTCCCCCTCTCGGGCAAGACCGCCGGGATCCTCGTCCTCTCCCATGATATCACCGAGAGGATGCAGATGGAGGCCTCGCTCCGGGAATCCGAGGAGCAGTTCCGCTCCCTCTTCGACCTGTCGCCGGTGGGCAAGTTTCTGATCGACCTCGAGGGGCGGATCGTCGCCGCCAACCGGCGGGCCGGCGCGATCTACGGCTACGACCGGGAAGAGATCCTGGGAATGAACGTGCGGGAAATTGCGCCCCCGCGCCTGGCCCGCGCCTTCCCGAAGCTGGTGGCCGCGGCGCGCGCGAAGCAGTACCTCCACTTCGAGACCGAGGGACGGCGCCGGAACGGGAAGCCCTTCCCCTTGGAGCTGACGGTCAGCCTCTTCCCCTGGAAGGGGCGGGAGCACATCCAGACTGTTTTCCAGGACATCAGCGAGCGGCGGTGGGCGGAGGAGGCGGACCGCCTCCGCGGGGTCTCGGAAACGCTTGTGAACTCCCATGAAGAGGAGAGGCGGATGATCGCCCGCGATCTCCATGACGGCCTCGGCCAGGACCTGGCGGCGATCAAGATCGGCCTGGAGATGAACCGGACCAGGCACCCGGAAGGCCGGAAGGATCTCGTGGAAGTCGCGGGCCTGGTGGACAAGGCCCTGGCCGATCTCCGGGCTCTATCCTCCTCCATCCGTCCGGCCAGCCTCGACGAGCTCGGGCTGGTCCCCTCCCTCCGTCACGAGCTTGCTTTTATCGCCAAACGGGCCGGGCTGAAGGTCACCCTCTCCACCCGCCGCTTCGCCGGCCGGCTCCCCCCGAAGCAGGAAATCGCCGTTTACCGGATCCTCCAGGAGGCGGTCACCAACGTCCTGAAGCACGCCCGGGCAAAACGGATCCGGGTCAGCCTGTCCCGCCGGCCGGGGTCGGTCCGCCTCTCCGTTTCCGACGACGGCCGCGGTTTTAGTCCGAAGAAGGGGAAAGGCGTCTCCGGTCTGGGCCTGCTGGGAATGCGGGAGCGGGTGGCGTTGGCCGGGGGGAAGTTCGCCCTCGCCTCGCGTTCCCAACGGGGAACCCGGATCGTCGTCATACTGCCGTCCGACTCGGGAGAAAGGGGGAAAAAATGAAAATCCTGCTCGCCGACGATCACGCCGTCGTCCGCCGGGGTTTGAAGACCATCCTGGAAGCCGACCTCGCCGGCTCCGTCGTTTCCGAAGCGGTGGACGGGATCCAGGCGGTGGACCTAGCGGGGCGCCTCCAGCCCGACCTGATCATCCTGGACATCGGGATGCCCGGTATCAGCGGACTGGACGCCATCCCCCAGATCCTCCGGAAGACTCCTTCCGCCCGCATCCTCGTCCTCTCGGTCTACAAGGGAAAGGATTTTGTCGAACAGGCCTTCCAGTCCGGCGCCCGCGGCTACCTGCTCAAGGAGTGCGCCGTGGAAGAGCTGGTGAGCGCGGTCCGGGCGATCGGCGCCGGGAAGACCTTCATCGGCGCCGCCCTCTCCCGCCTGGCCGCCCGCCCGGCGGCGTTGGGGAAAAAGGCGGCGGTGGGCGACAAGCTCGGGATGCTCTCGCTGCGCGAGAAGGAGATCCTGGGCCTGATCGCCGCCGGCCACCCGAACGCCAAGATCGGGGCCAAGCTCTTCATCAGCACGGAGACGGTGAAGACCCACCGCCGGAACCTGATGGCCAAGCTCGGCATCCACAACACCTCGACGCTCGTCCGCTTCGCTTTCGAGCACAAGCTCGCCCTCCGCCGCTGACCCGCCGCGGTTGTTGATTCGTCGCGTATATACCCACTCCAGGGTATTGCGGTTCCGGAAATCTCGTATATTAATATCAAGGTATTGTTATGTAACACGCCGGGTTGCGAAATAACGAAAATATAGCCAACCAACATGACCATTCGACGCCAGATGCCCGTTCTCCTGTTACTGTTCGGACTGACGGGAACTTTCTTCTCGGCCGGTTCGGCCGTCGCCGAGAATCCCGACGGCTCGCTCCGGATCGAGATTCTGACCGGCTACAACTGGATCGTCGACTCCAACGTCGAGTCCCCATCCACCTACGCTCCCCGCGCGGCCTACATCGAGGCCAGAATCTGGAACGACGGCGCGACCGCCCTGACCGACGTCTGGGCCTGCATCGGGGATCACGCCGCGGGGACGCCCGGCACCTACCCCTCGCGGACCCACCCGGGGATCACCGGCCCCCTGGACGGAGGCGCCTTCTCCCTGACCCACGAAGGCGGCTGCATCGGCCTCTGCGACGCCTCCCGCTATCTCGGCTCCATCCCCGCCGGGGGTTACATCGCCGTCTACTGGCTGGTCACTTACCCCAACCTGGACATCTACGGGAAGTCCGTCACCGGCGGTATCAAGCCGGAAGACGACCTCTACCTCTATTACGACATCTGGGCGAAGGCCTCCGCCGGGGGGACGCCCCTGGAAGCCGACGTCACCCGAAAGGTGACGATGCGGAACTGCATCAGCGCCATGGCCAACAAGATCTTCCCCAACACCGCCGGCAAGGTCCCCCAGGTCTACCAGGACCTGCTGCAGAAATACAAGCCGGAGTGGATCTACAACCAGGCCGACGGGACCACCGGGACCAAGATCATGACCGAGGGGATCTGGTACGACCTGGGGACGGTCGTCCACGGCTTCGACAACGACCTGGATCTGGTCCCGGACCAGAACGCCTGGCTACAGCCGGTCGGAGACCCCTCGATCTTCGACCCCGGCTCCTTCCGCCTGGCCAAGACCTACGCCCTGATCATCGTGAAGCTCAAGGACGGCGGGGAGCTGGTGATCGAGGCCGAGGACCAGCTCTACTTCCCCAACCTCCCCGAAAACACCGGCGTGATCGGCCTGATCCGCTACGACTTCCTGGTTTTGCAGTCGAGGGTCTCCTCCCAGCTCACCCCCTACCAGATGGCGGCTTCGGGCTACGACAACGAGAAGTTCAACGGGGACATGGGGGCGATCCTGGGGGGAGGGCTGGTTTCGGAGGACACCCTGCTGACACTGGAGAAGACCGGGAACCCGACCGCCGACCCGGGCGGCCAGATCGATTACAGCATCGCCTTCAGCAACGCCGGCGCGGTCCCCGTCGGGGATCCCGAGACCGGATCCCCCCTGGTCATCAGGGACGCCATCCCCGCCGGCACGGTCTACACGGCGTTCTCGGCCACGACCGGGAACACCTTGCCTTAGGGCGTTTCCTACTACACGGTTCTCTTCTCCGCCGACACCGGCGTCACCTGGTCGGCGGCTGAGCCGGACCCCGCCTCCTCGGTCACCAACATCCAGTGGTGGCTGAGCGACGTTCTGGCGCCGGGGGCGGCGGGGACGGTGACCTTCTCGGTGACGGTGAACGACCCGGCCGACGGCCCGCTGGTGGTCAATACCGCGGGCTTGAGCTTCGCCCGCTCCACCCCCTTCCTGGAGGATACGGCGACCACCCTGATCTCCGGCGACAACCAGCTGGGGGACACGGTCTTCGGCGACACCGGAGCATACAGCTACTACGGCAACGGCGTCCAGGATGCGGGCGAAGCGGGCCTTTCCGGCATCACCGTCTCGCTCTACTACGACGCCGACTCCAATGGGGCCCTGACCGCGGGCGACTTCCTGGTCGACGCCGCGCTCACCGACGGCGACGGGAAGTACCTCTTCACCGACCTCTTCGACGGCAAATACATCGCGGTGGTGAGCGAGTTCGACCCCAACCTCCCCGCCGGCTACTCCCCGACCACGCCGACGGTCCGGGCCGCCGACCTCGACTCGGCCCGCGCCGACCCCAACCCGGTCGAATACCTGGACGCGGACTTCGGCTTCGCCCCCGCCCTCTGGCTGGACAAGGAGCTGGTCGGGACTTCCCCGGTCTACGAGGGCGACGAGATCGTCTACCGGATCACCGCCGGCAACGAGTTCCCCGGCTTCGGCGGCCAGACCGGAGGGACGCTGACCTACATCAACTACGCGACCGCCCGGGACACCGCCAAGGACAAGGCCACCGGCTGGTCCAACCACACCAATGCCCTCTTCGCCCCGGACGCCCAGTGGGCGACCGGCACGGCTACCAACGTCTCGGACTCCATCGGCGTGACCGGCTTCACCGGCGGCGGCGTCGGTTCGATCGACACCGCCGCCATCCAGATCCGCCTGCGGGCCTTCAACCCGCTCGCCAAGCAGTTCTACTTCCGGGTCTATATCTGGTTCCCCGGGGCCGCCACCGGCACTCTGGTCGCCACCTACACAGAGGCCGACCTCATCGACGGCTACGACGGCACGCTCGCGATCGACGTCACCAGCCAGGCTTCCTGGACCTGGCAGACCGTGGCCAACTCCACCGTCCAGATCGAGGTCCAGAAGAATAAAGGCAACGGCGGCAACTCCTTCTACGTCGATTCCGTCGGCTTCGACCTGAAGACCAACATCTCCTACCCGCCCGCCTCCGACAGCACCACGCTCGATCCCGTCCCCCTCCGTGACGTCTACGACGCCTCCCGGATGACCTTCGTCTCCGCCCTCCCCCCCGCCGACGCGGCCTCCGTCGCGGGCGACGTGGGCACGATCGACTGGGACAACATCGGCCCGATCTACCCGGGAGGCGAGAGCGTGGTCACCGTGTATTTTCTCGCCCGGGAGCCTCCCGGCAACGACTTCACCACCCTGACCAACGCCGCCCGGGTCGACTGGGCCACCTTCAGCAACGGCGTCCCCGCCAACACCGGCTACGACGAGGTCGTGGTCGCACTGGCCCCGACCGGCTCGATCGGGGACTTCGTCTGGAGGGACCTCGACGGGGACGGCATCCAGGACGGGGGGAGCGAGATCGGCCTGGCCGGGGTGACCGTCCGGCTCACGCCCCCGGCGGGGGTGGACCTCGGCGCCGGAGCGGGCCAGCCGATCACGACCGTCACCGACGACTCCGGCTACTACCTCTTCGACGGCCTCCGCTCGACCGGGAGCTACACCGTCACCGTCCTCACCGCCACCCTGCCCGGAGGCTCGGGCACCAACACCTACGACGAGGACTCCGGCACCTCCAGCCCCGACAACCAGACGGTGGTGAGCCTGGGGCTGTCCGGGGGCGGGCCGGAAGACCACCTGACCGCCGACTTCGGCTACCAGGGACTGCAGAGCCTGATCCGGGGGACGGTCTGGCACGACGCCGACCGCGACGGCGCCTCCGCTCCCGAGCCGGCCGAGCCTCTCCTCTCCGGGGTGACGGTCCAGCTCTACTCCGGCGAGACCCCGATCGCCTCCACCGCCACCGCGGCCGACGGGACCTTCTCCTTCCTCGGCAGTTTCGACGGGTCCTACACGGTCCGGGTCGTCCCCGCCACCGGCGACATGTCCTCCGGCGACTGGAGCGCCTCCTACGACAGCGACGGGACCGGGACCCTGCACGAGGTCGCGGTCTCTGTGCCCCTCGGCGGCGAGGGGCGGGCCGACTACAGCTACTACCTGACCGGCGACTACGACATCGGCGACACCGTCTTCTACGACTGGAACGGCGACGGCGACCAGGACGCCGGCGAGGAGGGGATCGCCGGAGTCTCCGTGCGCCTGTATCTGGACCTCGACTCCAACGGCGCCTACGACCCCGGAGTCGACGCGCCGGCCGGCGAGGACGTCACCGGCGCCGACGGGAAGTACCTCTTCGCCGACCTCCCCCCGGGGGACTACCTCGTCGCCGTCGACCACTCCTCGAGCGGCTTCCCGTCCCAGTTCGCCGTCACCGCCGACCCGCAAGGGGCGCTGGACGGCCGGAGCGCCCTGACCCTGGCGGACGCCGACGACCTCGGCCAGGACTTCGGCTACCAGCCCTCGGGTTCCGGATCGATCGGCGACACCGTCTTCCGCGACATGGACGGCAACGGGCTGCAGTTCGGATACATCGAGTCCGGCATCGCCGGGATCACCGTCACCCTGCTCGGGGACTTCAACGGCGACGACGACTACGTGGTCCTGGCCGTCACCTCCACCGACGCCGACGGGAAGTACCTCTTCGACGACCTCCCCGACGGCGACTACCGGGTGGTCGTCGACACCGAAGACCCCGACATCCCGGTCGGGATGTTCGGACATCCCTATCTCCCCTCCACGCCGGCCTCCTACGACGTCGCCATCAGCGGCGGAAACGACTACCTCGACGCCGACTTCGGCTTCGACCCGCTGGGCGCCATCGGCGACACGGTCTTCTGGGACGTCAACGAGAACGGCACCCAGGATCTCTTCGAGGGCGGTGTGGAGGGCGCCTGGGTCGAGCTCTATCTGGACCTGGACGCCGACGGCTTCTTCAGCGCCGGGACGGACGTCCTTTTCTCCAGCGCGACCACCGCGGCCGACGGGAAGTACCTCTTCAGCGGACTCCCCGCGGGAGACTACGTGGTCTGGGTGCCCCAGACCGGGGCGTTGGCCACGGCGGCCCTCTCCGCCGACCCCGACGCGGACGGCTTGCCCTGCTCCGACCCCGAGGCGGTCGGCTGCGACGGCGAGACCGGTGTCCCCCTGGCCATCGGCCAGGACTTCATGGGCGCGGACTTCGGCTTCGTCCCGCCGGGCGGCCGCCTCGGCGGCACGGCCTGGATCGACTTCGACGACGACGGGATCGTGGACGACGGCGAAGCGAGGATCCCCTACGTCGCCGTCGAGCTCTGGTCCGGAGGGGCCCTGGTCGCCTCGACCACGACCGACACCGACGGGTCCTACTTCTTCTCCGGCCTCTCCGACGCCACCTACCAGGTGGTGGTCCGCACCGACCTCGAGTTCCCGGACGGCCTCTTCCAGACCTGGGACCCCGACGGGACATTGGACGACCGGGCCCTGGAGGTCGTCATGCTCGGAGGCTCGGTCGCCACCATCGGCGGCGAGACCTGGGAGGCCGGAGACCTCGCGATCGACTTCGGCTACCGCTACCCCGGCGACAATTATCTCAGCGGCACCATCGGCCTGGACGGCGCGGTCCCGGACGGCGTGATGGGGTCCGGGACCTCCGGGGTGAACGGGGACGAGGTGGCCTTCGAGGGGGTCACGGTCTACGCCTACCTCTGGAACGACGCCGACAGCGACGGGGTCGTGGACGCGGGCGAGTCGGCGCTCCTCGCCAGCACCGAGACCGACGCGATCGGCGACTACAGCTTCAGCGGCCTGCCGGAAGGGGAGGCCGGCTACTACTACATCGTCTCCATGGCCCCCCCGCTGGATGGCCTGGAGCTGACCACCACCGTCGACGACACTCCGGCCGCCATCCTGGTGAACCGGACCGACTCCCAGGGCTACACCACCGGGGCCTACCAGGCGGTCCCGATCGCCCCGGCGATCACCGACATGGATTTCGCCTTCCTCTCTGGCCTGCAGTATGACTTCGGCGACCTCCCCGACACCTACGGCACCCTTCTCCCCTACGGGGCCCGCCACGGCGTGCTGGCCCTGCCCGACCTAGTCCTGGGCGCCCAGGTGACCACGGAGAACAACGGTCAACCGTCGGTCCTGGCCGATGCCGACGTCGGCGACGACGGCGTGGTCCAGGTCGGCTTCTGGCGCCAGACCGGCACGGTAAGGGTCACCGTCGGTTCGGGGTCCGGCTGGCTGGTCGGCTTCATCGATTTGGACCAAGACGGCTCCTTCACCAGCGCCAGCGAGATGGTAGTCAGCGCGGCCGTTTCCAGCTCCGGCGGCCCGGGGAGCGACGGGGTGTATGACTTCACCTTCGACATCCCCGAAGGATACCTCTCCGAGACCGGCAACAACATCCTCTACGGGCGCTTCCGGGTCTTCCCCCAGGAGCCCCTCTTCCCGGTGCTCTCTTTCCAGGGGGCCGCCTCCAGCAGCGAAGTGGAGGACTACCGATGGGAGGCCAGCCCCACCGCGGTGGCCTGGAAGGGGTTTTTCGCTACGGGTCACGACCGGGCGGTGGCCGTGGAGTGGGAGACGGGCGCGGAGATCAACGTCCTGGGCTTCCAGCTACAGCGGTCCGATCGGTCGAGCGGAGTCTACCGTCGGCTGAACAGCCGGATCATACTCGCCCGGGGCGGCGCGTCGGGCGGCCGCTATCTCCTCCTTGACTACGATGTGGAAAACGGCCGGACCTACTACTACCTCCTGGAGGCGATCGCTCACAACGGCGCGTCCTCCGTCTTCGGCCCGGTTGAGGCGACGCCCTCCGCGTCCGCGGGCGCTCCCTCCTATCCGTCGGAGAACTACCTGGCCGTGGAGACGAACGTCCCCGCACCTCCCACTCCCCAGCCGACGCCAGTCTCCACCCGCTATCCCCCATCCACAACCCCTACCCCCAATCCCCTATCCCCCATCCTCGCCGCCGGCGACTACGACGGCGACGGACTCTCCGACATCTCGGTCTTCCGCCCCGCCACCGCGGCCTGGTTTATCCGGGGGATCACGTGGACGGCCTACGGCGCCCCCGGCGACATCCCCGCCTCGGGCGACTACGACGGAAACGGCGTCACCGACCTGGCGGTCTTTCGCCCTGGCAGCGGTCTCTGGGGGATCAAGGGTTTGAGCCGCTTATACTTCGGGTCGTCCGGCGACATTCCGGTCCCGGCCGACTACACGGGCGACGGGACGACCGACATCGCCATTTTCCGCGACGCCGGCGGACTGTGGGCGGTGCGCGAGTTCAGCCGCGCCTCCTTCGGGACGAGCGGGGACATCCCCGCCCCCGGCGACTACGACGGGGACGGGTCGTCCGACCGGGCGGTCTTCCGCTCCGCCGCCGGGCTCTGGGCGGTCATGGGCGTGACCCGCGCTTTCTGGGGGGCGCCGGGAGACCTCCCCGTCCCGGGCGACTACGACGGGGCCGGCCGGACGGGTTTCGCCGTCTTCCGCCCGCCCTGCGGCGGCTGGCTGATCCGGATGATCACCCGGGTCTGCTTCGGCTCTCCGGGGGACCGGCCGGCGGTGGGGGACTACGACGGGGACGGGGCTGAAGAGATCGCGGTCTTCCGCCCGGCGATCGGCGGCTGGATGATCCGAGAGCTGACCCGGGCGGCGCTCGGGACGGCGGGTGACGTGCCGGTGGCCAGATAAAAAGTTACGAAAGGTTACGTAGAGTTACGTAACCCTTGCGTAACTTTACGTAACCCTGCGTAGCCTTTTGTAACCTTGTCTTATCTTTCTTCCCACCCGATCATCGCGCCTCTCTCCTCTTGCCCCCCCAGTACCGAATACCCACTTGGGAGTATTTTCTTTTATTTCTCAAGTGATATATGTATGATATTCAAAGCTGCCTGCTGACAATATTGTCAACCATTTATTCTCGGTCTTGAACGATCGGCATGAACAGAGGCCGCCGCGAGATCGAGGGAGACGGTACCGTGAAAGACACTGCCCGTATTGCGACCTGTCCCCCGATATCGGCAGCGCTCAAACGGGCCGCGCCGGCGGCTTCCCTCCTCCTGATTGCCGCCCTCGCCCTCCCCGGCTCTTCGGCGCTGGCGGCCACCGCCACCCTGCGGCCGAACGGAGCGGGCGACTCCACCCAGTGGACCGCCTCGGCCGGGACGAACTGGTCCTGCGTCACCTATAACGACGGCGACACGCGCTACGTCTACACCTCGACCTACCTCAACGCCGACCAGTACGCGATGGAGGACCTCTCCGCCGCCGGGACCATCTCCGCCGTCCGCGCCTATTTCCAGGCCCGCCGCAGCGGGACGTTCAGTACGACCAACCTCCGCTACGGGATCAACTCCGGGGGGACGGAGGCGACCTCTACCTCCAACCTCACCGGTTCCTACGTTCTCTACGGCGGGGCGGCGAACTTCTGCGAGTGGACGCGCGACCCCGCCACCGGCTCGGCTTGGACGCTCTCCGGCGTCAACGCCCTCCAGACCCTGGTCCGGCACAACCAGAACAACGCTCGCCAGGAGCGGGTGACCGAGGTTTATCTGGAGGTCGACTTCACCACGCCGACACCCACCCGCTCCCCCACGCCCCCGCCGACCGCCACACCGTCGCCTTCCGCGACGCCCAGCCCCCTCCCCTCTCCGACCCGTCCGGTCCTGACCTTCCTCTCGGCGGCCGACTCCTACGTGAACCAGAACCAGGCGAACTCGAACTACGGGACGGCCACGACGATGACGGTCCGGAGCGACTCCGGCGGCTATCCCGACACCAACCACCGCTCCTTCGTGCGGTTCGACGCTTCGTCCATCCCGTCGGGGGCGACGATCCAGACGGCGACGGCGCGCCTTTACCTGGCGACGGCCCCGACGGCAAGCCGTACCTACAACATCCACCGGGTTACGGCGAGCTGGATCGAATCGGGGGCGGGCTCCATCACCTGGAACAACGCGCCCTCCGTGGCGGGGAGCGCGACCGATGCCATCGCCACCGGGACCACCTCGGGCGTCTGGCTGGAGTGGGACGTGACAGCCGACGTCCAGGGGTTCGTCTCCGGGACCTACGACAACTACGGCTGGCGGGTGCGGGACCAGACGGAGTCGAGCGGGACGGCCCGCCAGTCGACCTTCCGGACGCGGGAGTACACGGGGACGACTTACGACCCGCAGCTCGTGGTGGTCTACATCCTGCCCACGCCCACGCCCTCGGCGACGCCGACGGCGAGCCCGAGCCCGACGGCCACCCCCTCGCCCACGCCGACGGCGACGGCGACGCCCGGGGGCTACAAGACGCCTTCGCCGTCGCCCACCGCCACGGCCACGCCGCCCGGCTACAAGACGCCCAGCCCGACGCCGACGGCGTCCTGTACCCCCTCGCCGACCTGCTCGATCACTCCGATGCCCGCGCTGACCGCGACCCCCACGCCCTGGCAGATCTTCGGGATCCCCTCGGGCTACTCCGAGTTCCTCATCCCCGGCTCGGAGGAGCAGATGTGGTCGGTCTACACGAACAACCAGATCACCAACATGAGCCAGCAGAGCGGGATGCACGCGGTGATCTCGGTGGTGGCGAACCTCGACGACACGGTCGTCTACTACGACCACTGGGAGAACGGATACGGTTTCAACCCCCAGTCCGCCTCGTCCACGGCCGACGCGGTCTACTACCTCTCCCAGGGGCAGGTCCAGATCTTCGAGTCGAGCCGGATCCCGGTTTTCTCGCGGGGGACCGGCATCTACTGGGACGGGATGGACCGGATCTACACGGCGGGAGGGCCGGCGACGGTGACCCGGATGTCCTGGCCGCAGTCGGTGGGGACGCGCTACGCCGACGCCTGCGAGGTCTATCCGCTCAAGGTCTTCAAGAACGAGTGGACGATGCCGATCGGGGAGAACCTGGCGGCCGCGCCGACTAGCTACGACGACTTCACCCAGACCTACGTCATGGTCCAGTCGACCATGGACGGGAACCGGGTCGAGATCAACGACCCCTGGACGGCGGGGACGGAGGTCTCGGTCACGCTGAACAAGGGCCGAGTCACCCAGCTCATGAACGCCAACTCGGGGACCTTCGTCGCGGCCTCCGCGCCGGTCCAGGTCCAGATGCTGGTCGGCGACAACTGGGCCCCCAACCAGGCCTGGGAGTCGCGCTGGTACACCGCCGTTCCCGACCAGCTCTGGGACAAGGAGTATTATTGCCCGGTGGGGGGTTTCCGGAAGGTCGACACCTACGACGATACCTATCAGATCGCCACCAACATCTTCGTTCACAACTTCTACGATTTCCCGATCTCGATCAGCTTCCAGGACCAGTCCGGGACCGGCTCCTTCACCGTCTTCTCCCACACCACCATGTCCTACCGGGACGGGGCGGGGCGGACCGTCCCGGTCGACTCGGGCGTCTACCTGAGCTCGAACTACAAGTTCTGGGGCGTGGGCGTGGGCGACACCCAGTACATGGGCTGGGACTGGGGCTTCAGCCTCGTCCCGGGCTACGCCCTCTCCCGGGAGTACATCCTCGGCTGGGCGCGGGGGACCTCGGACTTCAACCCCCAGGCGAACGGCAACCCGATCTGGATCACGCCCACCAACGACGAGACCACCGTCTACGTGGACTTCAGCCCGCTCGACGGCGTGGTCGACCGGACCTACACCCTGAACCGCCTCCAGTCGCAGAAGGTCTTCGACCCCGACAACGACAACACGGGGATGCACGTCTGGTCGACCGACCCGATCGCGGTCTGCTGGGGGGAGGACGCGGACACCGCGGGGAGATCCGACCCCTTCCTCGACCTTGGCTACAGCTGCGTCCCGGTCTTCGTGGACTGGCTCGACCCCGTCCTCCTGATCGAGAAGTCGGCGCTGCCCCCGGGCGTTCCCTTCGGGATCGGGGAGTCCGCCTGGTTCGCGATGACGGTCTACACCAACGACTACTCCGTGGACAACGTGGTCGTCTGGGACTGGATGCCCTACGGCTGGAACTACGTCACCGGCTCCACCCGGATCACCTTCCCGGACTGGACCACGAGCACCGAAGACCCCCTCTGGGACTCCTCGACCGACCCGGAGACGCTCTACTGGGGCCTGGAGAAGGACATGGGGCCGCACGAGGCGATGACCTTCTACTTCCAGGCGCAGACGGACGAGCACATCATCGAGGGGCTCCACCGGAACGAGACCAAGGCGCGGGGGACGCGGGACATGGGCATCCAGTTCTTCTCGCCGATCGCCTACGCCTACGTCTCGAACTTCGCCTACACGATCGACAAGACGACCGAGACCCGCTTCGTGGAGCAGAGCGACTACGCCCGCTGGACGATCCGGCTCAACAACGGCAAGGGGGGGACGAAGACCAACGTCCGGCTCACCGACACCCTTCCCGCCGGCTTCACCTTCTTCTCCGACGCCGTGACCTGGAACAACGCCACCCGGGTCTCCTTCGCCGAGCCGACGGTGGGGGCGCGCTCGCTCCTCTGGGGGACCTGGACGGTCTACACCGGCGGCGACATCAACATCACGCTCGACACCTGGGTGGCCTCCACCGCCGCTCCCGGAAACTACCTGAACACCGTCTTCGCCACCTCCACCGAGTCGCCCCGGATCAAGGACAGCGACACCATCACGGTGAGCGCCGCCAACGGGAACTGCTTCGACGTCGCCCACACCGCCCTGACCTCGGCCCAGACGACATCCACCTCGCTCACCTCGGCGGGGCTCAGCGCGTCGGCCGATCTCCCCGCCCCCGGGTCGATCGCCGTCTTCTGCTCCTTCGCCTCCGAGACGGTCGCCGGCTCCGCCACGGGTTACTGGGACTTGCAGATGGACGGGTCCTACTCCAGCCAAACGGTCAGCCGCTACCTCGCGCCGTCCGGTCGGGGCCTGGGATCCTGCATTAACGTCTTCCCTTCCCTGGGCGCGGGAACCCACACCGTCCGCCTTCGCCACGCGACCTCATCGTCCGGCAACGCGGTCCGGACCCGCCAGGCCGACCTGGTGGTCCTCCCCCTGACGAGCGAGGACGGGCAGGTCGTCCTCAACTACGGGAAGGGAACGATCGGGACCTCCGGGGCTTCCACCACCTCCAACTCCCTCACCAACGTCACCGGCCTCAACACCTCGGTGACCAACGACGTCCGGGGGAAGATCTTCGTGGCCGCGACGATGAGCGGCGAGTCGGCCGACGCCCTGGCCAAGACCGGGACCTGGGACCTGGTGATGGACGGCGTCCCGATCGGCGTGCCCGTCCGCCGCTACCTCAGCGGGACCAATGACCAGGGGCTGGTCACCCTGGTCGGCCTCTCCGGCGTCCTCTCCGCCGGCTCCCACTCCGCCGCCGTCCGCCACGCGACCAGCGCCGGGACGCTCGAGACCTCGAACGGGACGATCCTGGCGATCTCCCTCACCGACGACGGGAGCGGGGACGACACCGCCATCGGCTCCAGCCAGACGCTCTTCAGCGGCCAGGCCGGGACCACCTTCACGACGCTCACCGCCGCCGCCTGGTCGGCGAACACGATGTACGTGGGCGACGGAGACCAGATCATCGCCGCCGCCTCCTTCACCTCCGAGCACGGGTCGGGGGCGGGAGCGCGGACCGCCTCCTACGACATCACGGTCTGGTCCGACGAGACCTCGGTGACCGAGACCGGGACCGTCCAGCTCTCCGGGACGGACGACCTCACCTCCGGGGCCATCTTCGGGATCAGCGACCCGCTCGACGTGGGCATCCACACGAGCTATCTCCGCCAGGCAACGTCCTCCTCCTCGGCGGAGGTCCTGACCGGGGAGGCCGCCTTAGTCCTTCTCGGCGTCTGCTGCGAGAACACACCGACCGGGATCGCGATCAAGGATTTCTCCGCGACCGGCTACGACAGCCAGGTGTTGGCGCTCTGGGAGACTGGAGCGGAGACGGAGATGCTGGGGTTCTACGTCCAGAGGTCCGACGAGGCGGACGGCGTCTACCGCCGCCTGAACAGCCGGATCATCCTTGCCCGCGGGGGAGCTTCCGGCGGGCGCTACCTCCTCCTCGACTACGACGTGGAGAACGGGCGGACCTATTTCTACCGCCTGGAGTCGATCTCCCAGGCCGGGGAGAGCGATTTCATCGGTCCGGTCCCGGCGACGCCCCTCGCCTCGGAGGGATCTCCCTCGTATCCGGCGGAGGATTTCCTGACCATCGAGGCGAACTTCCCCGCCGCCCCCACCCCCCAGGCGACGCCGTCTCCCCCATCCCCCACCTCCTATCCCCCATCCCCCACCCCCCATCCCCCATCCTCCGGCCTCGACTCCGGCGACTATGACGGGAATGGGGTGAGCGACATCGCCGTCTACCGTCCCGCCTCGGGGTTCTGGTCGGTCCGGAACCTGACCCGTTTCTATTTCGGATCCTCGGAGGACATTCCCGCCTCGGCCGACTACGACGGCGACGGGACTGCTGACGACGCCAACCTCCGGATGATCCGGCGATTCTGGGCGGTCCGGAACATCACCCGGATCTACTTCGGCGAGTCCGGCGACCTGCCCGTCCCCGGGGACTACTCGGGGAACGGAACGGCCGAGCCCGGTGTCTTCCGCCCGGTGACCGGCCTCTGGTCGATCCGGAACGTCACCCGCTTCTACTTCGGGTCCTCCGGCGACCTGCCCGTCCCGGGGGTCTACTGGTCGCCGTCGGAAAGGAAGTACCCTGCAGTCTACCGTCCGGCCTCGGGGCTCTGGTCGGTGAGGGACTTGACCCGCTTCTACTTCGGGGGATCGGACGACCTGCCGGTTCCGGGGAACTACGACTTCGCCGCCTGCTGGGATGGGGCGGTCTTCCGGCCATCGACCGGCCTCTGGTCGATCCGGGACATCACACGTGTCTACTTCGGGAGCTCATCGGACATCCCCGTCCCGGCGCGCTACACAGGGATGCTTGTCGATGAGATGGGCGTTTTCCGGCCATCGACCGGCCTCTGGTCGGTCCGGAACCTGACCCGCCTCTATTTCGGTTCGAGCGGGGACATGCCGGCCACGAGGTGACAGATGGTGAGTGGGGAATAGTGAATGGTGAATAGGTGATGAAAACGCGGACCTGACGGTCCGCGCTTTGTTAATGTCGCTCCCACAAACTCCCCGGGGGAGCGTGCGCTGCCGCGCTCGTGGAGGCGCCTTCCTGCCCTTCCTGCCTTTCCTGTGTTCCTGCTGTTCCTGCCTGTCCTGCCGTTCCTGCCTTGCCTGTCCTATTTATTGTGTCTGCAGGAGATGCTCGTCGAGGAGCGGCGGGACGACGGTCTCGGCCTGCGTCCGCTCCCGCAGGGCCGCGGCGAGTGAATCGGCCGACTCCTTCTCCCCGTGGACCACGAAGATCTTCTTCGGCCGGCGGGGAGAGCCCGTCACCCACCCCAGGAGCTCCTCGCGGTCGGCGTGGCCGGAGAAGCCGTCGATCCGCTCGATCCGGGCCCGGAGAGGGTGGAGCTCGCCGAAGATGCGGACCTCCCGGGGGCGGTCGAGGATCGCGCGCCCCAGCGTCCCCCGGGCCTGGTAGCCGGCGAAAAGGACGGCGGTCTCGGTCCGCTCGAGGAGAAGGGCGAGGTGGTGCTTGATCCGCCCCCCCGTGCACATCCCCGATCCCGCCATGATCACGGCGGGCCCGGCGTGCTGGTTGATCTTCTTCGAGGCCTCGGCGGTGGGGGTGGCGTGGAAGAGGGTCCGGGCGTCGAGCGCCTCGGGCGAACGGAAGAAGTCGAGCGTGCCCGGAGAGAAGTAGCGGGGGAATTTCATGTAGATCTTGGTGATCTCGATCGCGAGCGGGCTGTCCAGGAAGGTGGTGACCCGGGGGATCCGCTTCTGGACCATGAGCTGGATCATGTGGTACATGATCTCCTGCACGCGCTCGATGGCGAAGACCGGGATCAGGACCTTCCCGCCCGCCCGCGCCGTCTCGCTGACCACCCGGGCCATAGTCTCCAGGGAATCGGCGTGCTCCTCGTGCCGGCGGTTCCCGTAGGTGGACTCGATCACCAGCCAGTCGGCGGAGCCGAAGGAGTCGGGCGCGGGGAGGAGGGGGTTCCCGGACCGGCCGAGGTCGCCGGTGAAGACGAAGGCCTTCTCCGCCCCCCCGGTCTTGATCGCGAGCTCCACGATCGAGGCGCCGAGGATGTGGCTGGAGTTCCGGAAGACGCCGGCGATCGCCCCGTTCACCCGCCAGGTCTCCCCGTAGTCGTGCATCTGGAAGCGGGGGATGACGTTCTTGGCGTCGTTCACCGTGTAGAGCGGCTCCTCGGGATAGCGCCCGGCCCGCTTCTCCCGCAGGTGCCGCTTTTTCTTGTAGGCGGCGTCTTCCTCCTGCAAGGCGGCCGAGTCGAGGAGAGTGAGGCGGGCGATCTCGGCGGTCGGGGGAGTGCAGTAGATCCGGCCCCGGAAGCCCTGCCGGACCAGGCGGGGGAGGTAGCCGCAATGGTCGAGGTGGGCGTGGGTCAGGATCACGGCGTCGATGGTGGCCGGGTCGACCGGGAAGGGTTCCCAGTCGCGGTGGGTGAGCTCCCGCTCTTGGAAGAGGCCGCAGTCGAGGAGGAGGCGGACCCCGTCCGCTTCCAGGAGGTGGCGGGAACCGGTGACCGACTGCGCCGCGCCGAGAAAGGTGATCTTGATCATGGATGGCGTCCTCTGACGGTTCGGGTTGGCCGGTGGGAGGGCCGTCCCCGGCCCGATCCCGGCCGATGAGAATCGCGCCCGGGAGGGCGCTCCCACGGATGACGCAGAGAGGGGAAGTGTGCAATCACCGACATTAGTGTAGTCGATCGGAAGTGGATCGCTTACAATAAAAATAATTGAATGGTTCACGGTTCAGCGGTTCACGGTTGGCCTGGTTCCGGCGCGCCGTTGCTTTCAACCGCTGAACCTTTGAACCGTGAACCCTAAAACCTTCTTCCAGCCCATGAACGGCGAAATCGGCTTCCCCTCCCTGGTCGACCTTTTGGCCGCGGCCCTCGGCGGCGGTGCCCTCGCCGCCGCCCTGCGGGCGGCGGAGCCGGTGATCTTCGCCCTCCTCGCCGGCAGCCTGGTCCTCCTCTTCTTCCGCCTCGCCCTGCGGCGGCCCGGCCCGGTTCCGGGGCGGATTCAGGCGGCGGCCGAGCTCCTCTGCGAGGGGATGGACGGCTTCGTCACCGGGATCATGGGGCCGCGGGGGAAAAAGTTCGTCCCCTTCATCAGCGCGCTCTTCATCTATATCCTAGTGATGAACCTGATGGGGCTCGTCCCCGGCCTCAAATCCGGCACCGCGAGCGCGGCGACCACCATCGCGCTTGCCCTCTGCGTCTTCGTTTCCGTCCAGTTCGTCGCCTTCAAGGAACTCGGGCCCTGGCGCTACGCCGACCATCTGGCGGGGAAGCCCCGCGGCGCCATCCTCTACTCGGTCATCCTTCCCCTCATGGTCTTCGCCACCCATTTCCTGTCCGAGCTGATCCGCCCGCTCACCCTCTCCATGCGACTCTTCGGGAACATCTGGGGCGACGACACCGTGGTCTCCCTGATCAGCAGCTTCGGAATCCTCTGGACGCCCCTGGTCCTCTTCACTATGCTCCTCGCCGTTCTCACCGCCGTGGTGCAGGCGTTGGTCTTCGCCACGCTTACCACCATCTACTTTTCACTGATCATGCCGGAAGAGAAAGGAGAATGACCATGACATCGCAAGCAATCCTGGGACTGGGGCTGGGGCTTCCGATCGGTCTGGGACTGGCCGCGCTGGGCGCGGGGATCGGTCTGGGGCTCGCCATCGCCCGCGCGATGGAGGCGATCGGCCGCCAGCCGGAGGCCGCCAACAAGATCCTGGTCAACACGCTCGTCCTCTGCGCCCTGATCGAGGGGATCTTCATCCTCTCCTGGGTGACGGTGCTGATGCTCAAGGGGATGCTTAAATAAAGCAGCAACCAATCAGTAACTGATCACTGATCGCTGATTACTGATCACCGTCTTCTCCCCATGGACATCAGTCTCACGCAGATCGTCGCCCAGCTGATCGGCTTCCTCATCCTCCTCTGGCTTTTCACCGCCTTCGGCTGGAAGCCGATCCGCGCGCTCCTCGACGAGCGCCGCCAGAAGGTCGCCTCCGAACAGGCCCGGATCGCCTCCGACGAGGCGAGGATCCGGGAGGCGCTGGCCGCCTACGAGGCGAAGGTGCGGGATCTGGAGAAGGCCTCCCGGTCCACGATCGACGCGGCCGCGGCCGAGGGGGCGAAAGCCGCCGAGGGGATCGTCCGCTCCGCGCGGGACGAGGCGGAGAAGGTCATCGCCCGCTCCCGCCTCGACGCCGCGCGGGACGTCGAGGCGGCCCGCCTTCGCCTGCGCCGGGAGATCGGCGACCTGGTCCTCGCGGCCACCGAGCGTATCCTCGGCGAGAAGATGACCGCCGAGAAGGATCGGCGCCTGGTCGAGGAGTTCCTGCGCGACCTCGAACGCCCGGCGGAGTCCCCCGCCCCCGGTCCGCGCCCATGAAGCTCAACCTGGCCGCCGACCGCATCGCCGAGACCTACCTGGGATGCCTGTCCCAGACCCTGGGCCGGGAGCGGGCCCTGGACGAGATCGCGGCCCTGGGGAAGGTGATGGCCGCGTCCCCCGAGCTCTCGGAGATGCTCGCCGGTCCGGGGTTAAGCGAAGCCGAGAAGGCCGACTTGATCGACTCCCTCTTCGCCAAGAGGTTTTCGGCCGAGTTCGTCCTCTTCCTGAAGCTCGCCGCCGCGCGCGGGCGGGCCGCCATCCTGCCGGCGATCATCGACCGCATCCTCGCTCTCGGCCAGCGGGACACGGAGGCCGAGGCGGTGCTCACGAGCGCCTATCCCGTCGCCCCGGCCGAGGCGGAGGCGGTCCGGTCCAGGCTGGAGAAGAGGATCGGGAGAAAGCTCGTCCTCTCCTGCGCCCGCGACCCCTCCCTGATCGGGGGGGTGAAGGCGCTGGTCGGGAGCACTCAATTCGACGGATCGCTGCGCGCCCGCCTCGACGGGCTGCGCGAAAGCCTGCGGGCGCTGTAGGCCCCGACTATGTCGGGGCCGGCGGACGGCGAGATCCGAACCACGGAAACACGAGCCATGGCAATACGGACGGAAGACATAACGGCGGACATTCGCAAGGCCTTTGAACGCTACCGCTCCCAGGTGAAGGCGGAGTCCACCGGCCGGGTGGTGCAGGTGGGCGACGCGGTGGCCCGGATCTGGGGGCTGGACGAGGCGATGATGGGCGAGGTGGTCAAGTTCCGCGACAACCTCTTCGGCCTGGTGCTGAACCTCGAGGAAGACAGCGTCGGGGCGGTGGTCCTGGGGGCCGAGAACCCGGACCAGGAGATCAAGGAGGGGGACCTGGTCACCCGGACCGGACAGGTGATGCAGGTGGCGGTGGGGGACGAGCTTCTGGGGAGGGTGGTCAACATCGCCGGCCAGCCGCTCGACGGCGGCGCCCCGATCTCCTTCGCCAAAACCCGCCCCCTGGAGGCCACCGGACCCTCCGTCATCGACCGGGAGCCCGTGACCGAGCCCCTCCCCACCGGGATCAAGGCGATCGACTCCATGATCCCGATCGGCCGGGGCCAGCGGGAGTTGATCATCGGCGACCGCCAGACCGGCAAGTCCGCGATCGCCGTCGACGCCATCCTCAACCAGAAGGGCAGGGACGTCCTCTGCGTCTACGTCGCCATCGGCCAGAAGGTCTCCACCGTGGTCGCGCTCCACGAGACCCTGAAGAAATTCGGGGCGATGGACTACACCGTCATCGTCAACGCCGCCGCCCGGTCCTCGGCGGCGGTCCAGTACCTCGCCCCCTACACGGGCTGCGCCATCGCCGAGGAATGGATGTATTCGGGCCGCCACGCCCTGGTCGTCTACGACGACCTCTCCAAGCACGCCCAGGCCTACCGGCAGATCTCGCTCCTCCTCCGCCGGCCTCCGGGGCGGGAGGCCTACCCCGGCGACGTCTCCTACCTCCACTCCCGACTCCTGGAGCGGGCGGCCAAGCTCTCGAAGGAAAAAGGGGGCGGCTCGATGACGGCCCTCCCGATCATCGAGACCCAGGCCGGCGACATCTCGAGCTACATCCCGACCAACGTCATCTCCATCACCGACGGCCAGATCTATCTGGAGAGCGACCTCTTCTACGCCGGGATCCGGCCGGCGGTCAACGTCGGGCTTTCGGTCTCCCGGGTGGGCGGAAAGGCCCAGGAAAAGGCGATGCGCCAAGTGGCCGCCCAGCTCCGCCTTGACCTCGCCCAGTACCGCGAGTTGGCCGGCTTCACCCAGTTCGGAAGCGAGCTCGACAAGGCCACTTTAGCCCAGCTCACGCGGGGCGAGCGGATGGTGGAACTCCTCCGGCAGGACCTCCTCTCCCCGCTCCCTCTCTCCGAGCAGGTGGCGATCATCTACGCCGGGACCCGGGGGGCGCTGGATGGATTCCCCCGCGAGGCGGCGGGACGTTACGAGGCGGAGTTTCGCGCCTTCCTGAAGTCGAAGCATTCCGGTCTCCTCGCCTCCATCGATCGGGAGCGGGCGCTCTCGCCGGCCCTGATCCAGTCCCTGGACGGGGCGATCGCCGACTTCGCGGGCATTTTCTCTCCCCCGGAGAAGAAATAGGCTTTTTGCTCCGGTCCGCGTCCCTTGGCGCGCCGGGGTATCCGGACCGCAGCCGCGGATTTTGAGGTCCGCGGACCGTCTCGCCGCGCGGATATGCCCCGACGCATGCGTCGGGATGATTATCTGGAAACGCAGCAAGGTGAATCAAATGTCCGCGCCTACGGAGCTGATCACTGATTACTGATCACTGATCACTGATTACTGATTACTGAATCTCCCCGCCATGGCCGAATCGCTCAGGCAGATCCGCCGCCGCATCCGCTCCGTGGAGTCCATCCACAAGATGACCGGGGCGATGGAGATGGTCGCCTCCTCCAAGATCCGCTCCCTGGAGAGGGGGCTCCTCGCCGGCGAGCGGTATTTCTCGGTTCTCCGGGGGATGCTCAACGGAGTCCTCGCCGCCTTCCCCGAGCACTCCCATCCCCTCCTCGTTCCCTCCCGCGCGGCGTCCGCGCCGCTCCTCTGCCTCTTCACCTCCGACTCCGGCCTCTGCGGCTCCTACAACACCGCCGTGCTCAACCGGGCGGGGGCGTTCCTCCGCGAGCGCGCCGGGGAGAAGCCCGCCCTCGTCCTGATCGGGAAGAAGGGGATAAGCCATTTTCAGCGGAGGGGGTTCGGAGTGGCCGCCTCCTATCCCGGCCTCTTCGGGCGCTACCGGAGGGAGGTCGCCGAGGAGATCGCGTCCCGGCTCGCCGGCTTTTTCCTCTCCGGGAAGGCCTCCGCCGTCCACCTCCTCTACACCGCCCGCGACGCCTCCCGCCGCTACGCGCCGGTCCTGGAGCGCTTTCTCCCCGTCGAGCGCCCCCCCGCCGCCTCCGGCGCCCGCCTCTCCGAGCCGTCGCCGGGCGAGCTCCTCGCGGTCCTTCTGCCCGCGTTCCTCTCCGCCGCCCTCTCCCGGGCGATGCTCGCCGCCTTCGCCACCGAGCAGGCGATCCGGGCCTGGGCCATGCACGAGGCGACCGAGAACGCCTCCGAGCTCTTCGACACCCTGATCATCCAACGGAACAAAATCCGGCAGGCGGAGATCACCCGGGACATCACCGAGGTGATCTCCTCGGCCGAGGCCTTGAGGAGATAGACCATGGCTAAAGGCAAAGTGGTGCAGGTGATCGGACCGATCGTGGACGTGCGCTTTTCCGAATCGAAGGACACCCCCCGCCTCTACAACGCCCTCACCCTCCGCGATCCCCAGGCGAGGGCCGAAATGATGCTGGAGGTGGTCCAGCTGATCGGGAACAACACCGTTCGCTGCGTGGCCCTCTCGGCCACCGAGGGTCTCGCCCGCGGCCGGGAGGCGGTCGACACCGGGAAGCCGATCAGCGTCCCGGTCGGGGAGGAGACCTTGGGGAGGATGTTCGACGTGCGCGGGGATCCCATGGACGGGAAGGGGGAACTCGCGGGCGCGCCGGCCCGGAAGCCGATCCATCGCCTGGCGCCGCTTTTTACCGAGCAGCTCCCGGTCACCTCGGTCCTGGAGACCGGCCTCAAGGTGATCGACCTTCTCGCCCCCTTCCCCCGGGGCGGGAAGGTCGGCCTCTTCGGCGGGGCGGGGGTGGGGAAGACCGTCCTGGTGATGGAGCTGATGCGCAACATCGCCCAGGTCAAGGGGGGCGTCTCCGTCTTCGGCGGGATCGGGGAGCGAACCCGGGAGGGGAACGACCTCTGGCTCGAGCTTAACGCTTCGGGAGTGGCGGGCCACACCGCGCTCGTCTTCGGGGAGATGAACGAACCGCCGGGGACCCGGCTCCGGGCGGGGCTCTCGGCCCTGACCATGGCCGAGTATTTCCGGGACGAGCGGAAGAAGGACGTCCTTCTCTTCATCGACAACGTCTACCGCTACGTCCAGGCCGGGATGGAGGTCTCCACTCTGCTCGGGCGGATGCCCTCGGCGGTCGGCTACCAGCCCAACCTCGCCACCGAGATCGCCGAGCTGGAGGAGCGGATCACCTCCACCCGGGACGGCGCGATCACCTCGGTCCAGGCCGTCTACGTTCCGGCCGACGACCTGACCGACCCCGCGGTCGTGGCCATCTTCGCCCACCTCGACGCCAAGATCGTCCTCTCCCGAGCGATCTCCGAGCTCGGGATCTACCCGGCGGCCGACCCCCTCGACTCCACCTCCCGCATCCTGGACCCCCGCCTGGTCGGGCCCGTCCACTACGAGACGGCGATGCGGATCCAGAAGGTTCTCCAGCGCTACAAGGACCTGAAGGACATCATCTCCATCCTCGGGATCGACGAGCTCTCCGAAGAGGACAAGCTCACCGTCTACCGGGCGCGCAAGATCCAGAAGTTCTTCTCCCAGCCCTTCTCCGTGGCCGAGCCCTTCTCGGGTATCCCCGGCCGCTACGTGAAACCGCCGGACGCGATCAAGGGCTTCCAGATGATCATGGACGGCAAGCTCGACGAGCTGCCCGAGCAGGCCTTCTTCATGGTGGGGACGATCGAGGAGGCGATCGAGAAGGGGGAGAAGCTCCGCGCGGCGAGCAAGTAGGCCCCGACTATGTCGGGGCCTACGGGCGGGCGGCCCGGCCGCGGCTTATAGGTCCTATAGGACCTATAAGTCCTATAGGACCTATAAAATAATGATGCCATGAACTCCTTCACTGTCGAGATCATGACGCCGGAAAGGCTCGTCTTCCAAGGCGAGGCCGTCTCGCTCATCGCTCCCGCCGCCCACGGCTCCCTCGAGGTCCTCTCCGGACACGCTCCCCTTTCCGCCGCGCTCCAGGCCGGGAAGATCCTGATCCGGGACCAATCCGGCAACGTCCGGACCTTCGAGAACGCCGAGGGAGGCTTCCTGAACGTGGAGCGTAACGGCGTCATCCTCGCCGTGGAAAAGGTCGTCTCTGATCACTGATCGCTGATCACTGTTCATTGTTTAATTCACGGCCTTTACCGGCCCCGACCCGTGACCCACCCCGTCCTCTTCCTCATCCTCTTCCCCCTCCTCCCCGCGCTCCTCCTCCCCCTCGTGCCCTCCCGCCGTCTCCAGTCCGGCCTGGTCGGCTTCTCCGCCGCCCTGATCTTCGCCGCCACCGTCCTCCTCGCCGCCGGCGCCGGACCCTCCGCGACCGTCCTCTCCCTCCCCGCCGCGGCGGAGAAGCTTCTCCCCGTCGGCGAGGCCGCGCTCGGTCTCGTCTTCCTCTTTCTCTGCCGTCGGCTCCCCCTCCGCCGGATCTGGATCCCCTCCGTCGTCGCCCTCCTCTACGGGGTTACCCTCTCCTGGTCCTGCGCCGGAAGGCTGCCGGCCGCCGAACGGACGCTCGCCGCCGACAACCTCTCCATCCTCATGGCCCTCCTCGCCGGCGTGGTGGGGACGCTGATCGCCGTCTATGCCCCGAGCTACCTTGACGGCTACCACCGCCGCCACCCCGAGAGCCCGGACCGCCGCGGCCGCTTCCTGGGTGTCGTCTTCCTCTTCTTCTCCTCCTTCTTCGGCGTCGTCTTCTCCAACAGCCTCTCCTGGCTCGCCTTTTTCTGGGAGGTCACCACCCTCTGCTCTTTCCTCCTCATCGCCTATCCCCGGACGGAGGAAGCCTCCGCGAACGCCTTCCGCGCGTTGGGTTTCCTGATGATCGGGGGCCTGGCCCTGGCCCTGGCGGTCGTCGACCTTTCCGTCCGCTGCGGGACGATCGAGCTCGACCGCCTGGCCTCCCTCGACCCTTCCCGCGCCCTTCTCCCCGTCCTTCTTCTCGTTCTGGCCGGGATGACCAAGGCCGCCCAGTTTCCCTTCGCCGGCTGGCTGCTCGGGGCGATGGTCGCCCCCGCCCCCGCCTCGGCCCTCCTCCACTCCAGCACGCTGGTCAAGGCGGGCGTCTACCTGGTCATCCGCTGCTCGCCGGTCCTCCGGGGGACCGTCTCCGGCGCGATGGTGGGGCTGATCGGGGCCTTAAGCTTCCTCGCCGCCTCGGCCGCGGCCGTCTCCCAGTCCGATGCGAAGCGGGTCCTCGCCTATTCCACCATCGCCAACCTCGGCCTGGTCGTCCTCTGCGCCGGCGTCGGGACCTCTCAGGCCCTCTGGGCGGCCGCGATGCTTATCGTCTTCCACGCCGTCGCCAAGGCCCTTCTCTTCCTCGGCGTGGGGACGATCGAGCAGCAGACGGGAACCCGCGACCTCGAGGAGATGCGCGGGCTCATCTCGCGCCTACCCCGCCTCACCATTCTCCTCCTCGGCGGGATGGCCGGGATGTTCCTCGCCCCCTTCGGGATGCTGATCAGCAAGTGGGCGGTGCTGGAGACGCTGGCCCGGCGCTCGCCCGTCTTCCCGGTGGCGGTCATCTTCGGCGGCGCGCTCACCTTCTTCTTCTGGGGGAAGTGGATGGCCTCTCTCATCGCCGTGGGCGAGGGGGGCAGCCGGATGGAAGCGGGGATCGGCCGCGAGTGGTTCCCCCTCACCGCCCTCGCCCTGGTCAACCTCGCCGCCTGCGCCCTCTTCCCCCTTCTCGGGTCCTGGCTGATCGAGCCCCTCTACGGCGTCGACCCGACCTTCTCCCACCGGGTCTACCTGATGGTCGGCACCATGCTCGCCCTGGTCCTCCTCCTCCCGCTCGGCTTCCTCGTCCACTGGAAGCGACTTGTCCGGTCCGAGCCCTACCTGGGGGGGGCCAATGTCCCCTCCCACCACCTTTTCCGGGGAGCGGGGGGAGAAGAGCGGCCCTGGCGGACCGCCGCCTACTACCTCCCGGCCTTCTTCGGCGAGGCGAGGATCATCCCCCCCTCCGTCGCCGTCGGCATCGTCCTCCTCGTCCTCCTCTTCATGGAGGCCACCGTATGACGCCCCTCGCCGGCATCCTCGGCTACGCCCTTCTCGCTCCCCTCCTCGGGGGCCTGATCGCCGGGATCGACCGGATCGCCACCGCCCGGATGCAGCGCCGGATCGGCCCGCCGGTCCTCCAGCCCTTCTACGACTTTGGCAAGCTCTTGCGGAAGCAGAACCTCGCCGTCAACCGCTTCCACGGCTACTACCTCGTCTGCGCGCTCCTGGTCACTCTCCTCGCCGGGGGGATGTTCTTCGCCGGAGACGACCTCCTGATGGTGATCTTCGCCCTGACCGTGGGGAAGCTCTTCCTCGTCCTCGCCGCCTCCGCGGCCAACTCGCCCTACGCGGCACTCGGCGCCCAGCGCGAGCTCCTCCAGGTCCTCTCCGCCGAGCCGATGCTCCTGCTCTTCGCGGTCGGGCTCTTCATGGCGGCCGGATCGTTCGACGTCTCCGAGATCGCCGCCTCGGGGAGGCCGCTCATCCTCTATCTCCCCGGAGTCTTCCTCGGGCTGATCCTCATCCTCGCCATCGAGTTCCGCAAGTCACCCTTCGATCTCTCCACCTCGCACCACGCCCACCAGGAGCTGGTCAAGGGCGTCACCACCGAGTTCGCCGGCCCCTCCCTCGCCCTCACCGAGCTCACCCACTGGTACGAGACGGTCCTTTTCCTGGGGATGCTCTGGCTCTTCTTCGCCTTCTCCCCCCCGGCGGCCCTCTTCCTCGTCCCGCTCGCCTACTTCGCCGAGATCGCGATCGACAACACTTGCGCCCGTGTCTCCTACCCGACGCTTATCTCCTCGGCCTGGCTGGCCGCGGTGATCCTGGGGGTGGGGAACTTGGTGATCCTGCACATTTTTTTGAAGGCGGGGTAAGATGAAAGAGGCTATCGGTGTAATGGAGTAGAGGAGTAATGGAGTAATGCCAGCCCGACGCATCACTCCCATACTCCATCACTCCATTACTCCATGATCGGTAGCAAACCGGCAATCGCCAGACGGAACCGTCATGCTCTCGTCCTTCGCCTCCCGATCGCCCTGGATCGTCCACTACGACGGATCCTCCTGCAACGGCTGCGACATCGAGGTGGCGGCCTGCCTCACCCCCCGCTACGATATCGAGCGGTTCGGGGCGATCAACGCCGGGAACCCGAAGCACGCCGACCTCCTCCTGGTCACCGGCGCGGTCAACCGCCAGAACCTCCCGGCGGTGAAGGCGATCTACGCCCAGATGGGGGACCCGAAGGTGGTGGTAGCGGTGGGCGTCTGCGCCGCCAACGGCAACATCTTCCGCGACTGCTACAACACCTTGGGCGGCGCCTCCGCGGCGGTCCCGGTGGACGTCTATGTCCCGGGCTGCGCGGCCCGCCCGGAGGCGATCATCGCGGGCGTGATTCGGGCGACGGAGATCCTCGCGGAGAAAGCCCGCCGCCGCGCATAATCCGCGGCTGATATCCGACCGATCCGTCGGATCCGACCGATCGGTCCGATGATCCGGCCGACTACAGACGATGAGAGAAAAACAGGAAATCGTCGAGGTCACCTCCGCCGAGCTCTTCCGCCGGGCGCGGGACCTGGCCCGGGAGGGCTCCCGGCTCGTCCAGATCTCCTGCCTGGAGGAGGCGGGATTCCGGGTCGACTACTCCTTCGACCGGGATTACCGTTTCCTCACCCTCCGCTTGCGGGTCGCCCCGGAAAGCCCGAGGATCGCGTCTCTCTCCGGGATCTACGCCGCCGCGCTCCACTACGAGCGGGAGATCCGCGACCTCTTCGGGATCGCGGTCGAGGGCCTCGAGGCGGGCGGGGACCGGCCGCTGTTCCGGATCGCGGCGAAAGCGCCGTTTCGAAAAGAGGTTACGTAAGGTTACGCAAGGTTACGCGAGGTTACGTTTCCGGGAATAAAGCCATGAACCGGCGCGCCGTCATCCCCTTCGGGCCCCAGCACCCCGTCCTCCTGGAGCCGATCCATCTCGACCTCGTGCTCGAGGAAGAGCGGGTGGTCGAGGCGATCCCGGCGTTTGGCTTCGTCCACCGCGGCCTCGAGCTCCTCTGCCGGAAAAAGACCTTCTCCGAGATGATCTCCGTCTCCGAGCGGATCTGCGGGATCTGCAGCTTCGTCCACGGGATGGGGCCGAGCCAGGCCCTGGAAAAAATCATGGGGGTCGAGGTCCCGGAGCGGGCGCTCTTCCTCCGGGTCTTCTGGAGCGAGCTCTCGAGGATCCAGAGCCACCTCCTCTGGTTGGGGCTCGCCGCCGACGCCTGCGGCTTCGAGTCCCTTTTCATGAACTTCTGGCGGATCCGGGAGTCGGTCCTCGACGTCATCGAGGCGACCACCGGGGGGAGGATCATCTTCGGGGCCTGCCGCGTCGGCGGCGTGCGGCGGGACGTCGCCGACGCCGAGATGTGCTCGCTCGGCGCCCGGCTCGATGCGATCGAGGCCGACTACCGCGCCGTCGCCGCCGTTTTCCTCAAGGACGCCACGATCGCCTCCCGCCTCGACGGCGTCGCGGTCCTGGCCCGGGACGAAGCCCATCGCCTGGGGGCGGTGGGGCCGACCGCCCGGGGCTCGGGGCTCCCCCTCGACCTCCGGCGGACGGGGTATGCCGCCTACTCCCGCCTCGCCTTCGAGCCGGTGGTCGAGACCGGCGGCGATGCGATGGCCCGGGGGCGGGTGCGCGCCCGCGAGGTTTTCCAGTCCTTCGACCTCATCCGCCAGGTCCGCCGCCTCCTGCCTCCGGGGCCGGTCTCCGCGAAGGTCTCCGGTTTCCCGCGGGGAGAGCATTTCTCCCGACTGGAGCAGCCCCGGGGAGAGGTGATCTACTACCTCCAAGGCAACGGGACGGCTTATCTCGACCGCTTTCGCGTGCGCACGCCGACCTTCGCCAACCTCGCCGCCCTGACCGCGCTCCTCCAGGGCTGCGAGCTCTCCGCGGTGGGACTGGTCGTCCTCTCCATCGATCCCTGCATCAGCTGCGCCGAGAGGTGAACCGTGCGCGAGCCCGCCCTCCTCCCCATGATCCGGAACGTGGTCGGAAGCCTCTTCCGGAGGACCGCCTGCGCCCGCTACCCCCGCCGCCCCCCCGCGATCCACCCCGCGGCGCGGGGGCGGATCGTCTGCGACAGCGCGCTCTGCGTCCTCTGCTCCCTCTGCGCCCAGCGCTGCATCGCCGGCGCGATCGCGGTCGACCGGCCCGGGCGGACCTGGACGATCGACCGGATGCGCTGCATCTCCTGCCTCCTCTGCGTCGAAGCCTGCCCGAAAGGGGCCCTGCGCTCCCTCCCCGAGATCGGTCAGCCGTCGTCCTCGCCCGCCGTGCTGGAGACCGTGGCTATCCCCGCGCCCCCGCCCGGGCCGGAGTGTCAAGCGAAAGCTTGACCGGTCGAGGAGTGCCAAGCGAAAGCTTGGCGCCGGAGCCCGAAGCTTTCGCTTCGCACTCCGGGCGCCATTCCGGCCGGGGTGCCGTGCCCGCCCGCGCCGGTTTTCATCCGTCCGACCGATCCGCTCCGTCCGAAAATATATTCCCGTTTTTTCCCGGAAAGCATGGTATCTTCCTTTATGCAGACAGTCGCGAACCCCTCGGTTCGCGACATTTTATTAGGCAACCCCAATCCGGAGATCCGATGAAAACACTCTGCTTGCTGTCCCTCTCCTGCGCTTTTCTGCTCTTCGCGGTTTTTCCCGCCTCCGCCCAGCAGTGGGCGGTCAAGGACCTGACCCGGGTCTACTTCGGCGCCCAGACGGACGACCCCGTCCCCGCCAACTACGCGGGCGACGGCTACGCCGACCCCGCCATCTTCCGCGGCTCGTCCGGCCTCTGGTCGGTCAAGGACCTCACCCGCGTCTACCTCGGGAACTCGACCGACACCGCGGTCCCCTCCGACTACGACGGGGACTCTGCCGCCGACATCGCGATCTTCCGCCCCTCCTCGGGCCTCTGGTCGGTGCAGAACGTCACCCGGGCCTTCTTCGGGAACTCGCTCGACACTCCGGTCTCCGACCAGGGGGGAGGGGACTTCGACGGGGACGGGACGGCGGACCTCGCGGTCTTTAGGCCCAGCGCGGGGCAGTGGGCGATCCAGGGGCTCCCGCGGGTCTACCTCGGATCCACCGGCGACCAGGCGGTCTGCCACGACTACGACGGGGACGGGACGACGGAGGTGGGGATCTTCCGGGCGGGCTCGAGCTTCTGGGCGGTCTCGGGCTTGACCCGCTTCTACTTCGGGGCGAGCGGGGACGGCGCGGTTTCCGGGGACTACGACGGGGACTCCACAGCCGAGGCGGGGGTCTTCAAGGGGTCGAGCGGGCTGTGGGCGATCCGGGACCTGACCCGGGTCTACTTCGGGACCTCGGGGAACGTGACGGTCCCGGCCGACTACGACAACGACGGGGCGGACGAGATCGCGGTCTACCGGTCCTCCTACACGCCCCCGACCATGATCTACCAGATCCAGCACGATGGCCTGACCGGGACGGTGACCGTCCCCGGGATCGTCAACTTGATCTATCCATCGATGGGCTTCTTCATGGCCGACGACTCCGGCCCCTACCACGGGATCTACGTCAACCAGACGACCTACGGGCCGATGATCGGCGACTCCGTCACCGTGACCGGGACGGTCGCGTCCACGAACGGGAAGACGGTGATCCAGAACCTTTCCGCCTACGCCGTTCTCTCCCAGGGCAACACCCCCTACGCCGCCACGACCATCCCGGCCGGCTCGATCACCGACGAGCAGTACGAGGGGTGCCTGGTCAAGATCGAAAACGTTCAGGTCTCCAGCGAGAACGCCGGCTCCGGGAAATGGGTGGCGACCGATGGGAGCAACCCGGTCACGCTCGACGACGAGCTCGACTACAATTACTTCCCCGAGCTCGGCCACCAGTTCTCTTCGATCATCGGCCTGGTGGAGAGGAGCACCGCGCAGGCCCCGAACCAGTGGCTCCAGCCCCGTTTCACGGCCGACTTCGCCGCGGCGGCCAACGTCATCCCCCACTACGCCCTGAAGGGCGACGTGGTGACTATGGACGACGCGCGGACCGTCTACGACAGCTACTACGTCGAGGTGAAGGGCGACCTCATCGAGGGAGTGACCGCCTCCGCCCCCGCGGGCGTCAGCGTGATCGACGTGGACGGATTGATCTTCCCCGCCCTGATCAACTCCCACGACCACCCCAGCAAAGGGCTCTGGGGTTTGATCCCCCTCCCCCTGCTCGGCTCCTACACCTGCCTCAACGACTGGGCGGGCTCCGGCGCCGAGCCGGCGACCAAGGCGATGTATAACGACTTCCAGTGGCAGAGCGAGGGCGAGATGTTCGGTTCGCTCGACGCCACCTACCCAATCGGAAAACTCACCGAGATCCGGATGGCCTCGAGCGGGGCGGCGGTCACCCAGGGCCAGATCAACTCCACCGCCCACTACCGGGATAACCTGGCCAAGCTCGGCGTCGGGATCATCAACGGGGAGCGCTTCCCCGGCCGCGTGGATCAGCAGATCTTCCCGCTGAGCGAAGGGGCCGCGTATTGGGCCGACGACCACCAGCAGGCGGTCAACGGCAAGCTCCACCGCTACATGATCCACCTCTCCCAGTCCACCACCACGGGCTGCGAGGCCAACGACTTCAACTGGTGGAAGGCGAACGGCGCCTTCGACGGCCACGACACGCTCATCCACGGAACCTCCCTCAAGCCCGCCGACTTTGCCCTCTTCTCCCACGCCGACGGCAGCCAGACCGTCCTCTCCTGGGCCTCCCGCTGCAACCAGGTCTACTACGGGCAGCAGCCCGACATCCGGGCGGCCTTGGACGCCGGTGCGCTCGTCTCCATCGGCTGCGACGCCACCCCCTGGGGCTCGGCCAACATGCTCGCCGAGCTTAACTACTGCAAATATCAGAGCGACCTGAAGGGCTGGGGAATAACCCCGCTCGAGTTCGCCGAGATGCTCACCCGCAACGGCGCCGTCGCCTTCGGACAGCTCGACCGGATGGGGACGATCGAGGCGGGCAAGCTCGCCAACCTGATGGTGATCGGCGACGGTCCGGGCGACCCCTACACCGACCTCCTGATGATCGCGGGGAACGGGGCCGACTACAGCTACCAGTGCGGCCCCAAGGACGTGAAGCTCACGATCGTGGCCGGCCGGCCGGTCTACGGCGACGCCGAACTTCTCAACGTCTCCAGCTTCCCCTCCACCTACGGGGGCTACATCGAAGACCTGACCATCTGCGGGACGGCCAAGAAGGTCTCGATCGCCCGCCACAACAACGCCGGGATCAGCGGCGTCGGCGACCTCTTCTGGACCTTCTACCTCGACCTCTGGAGAAGGTATAACCTGACCGGGAAGTATCCGTCCCAGTTCGTCTCCGTCGACCCCGCCGGCGCCCTTCCCCCCACGCCCGTTCCGGCCGAGTCCGCCACGCCGACCCCGGCCGGCTACAAGACGCCCACCCCGCCCCCGACCGCGACGCCGACGCCGACCACGACGCCGACGCCGGAGGGGTATCGCTCGCCCTCCCCGACCCCCTCGCCCGACCCCTCCCATCTTCTCCTGAATCCCGGCTTCGAGGACTGGACCGGGGCCGCCCCCGATCATTGGTCTCTGGGGTCCAACGCCGCCTACGCTGACGAGACCGGAACCGTCCATTCCGGATCGCACAGTGTCAAGGTTACCACCACCGCCGACCCCGGCATCTATGGCGCGGGTTTCTACCAGGACGTCAACGTCACCGTTGGACAGACCTATGGGTTCTCGGCCTGGCTCTGGTCCCTCCAGACCGGCTCGATGGGGATCACGGTTTCCTGGTTCGACGGAGTGAGCCCCAAGTACTGGAATACCCCGACCTCGACCGCCGCCGGCGAGTGGCAGCAGTTCAGCGTCCAGTCCACCGCCCCGGCGGGGACGATCTCGGCCCGGGTCTGGATCCGCGGCTTCACTTCCACCGCCGCCTGCGGCTACGGCGACGACGCGGAGTTCCAGGTCCTGGAATAGGCCGCCCCGTCCGCCGCCAGAGCGGGAGTGGCGTCCCCGCCCGCCCCAAGGACGGGCCCATGCCGCGCGGGGATGAATCCCCGCGCCTACGGACCGATGCCGTCTGCCGGGCGGGTTCGTAGCCGCGGGCCTTCAGGCCCGCGGGATAGGCCGCCCCGTCCGCCGCCAAACAAGAATCGCCTGATCCGGAGCGCTGCCATGACAATCCACGACCGCATCTACGGAGAGTTCGAAATCTCTTCCCCGCTTATCCGCGACCTCGTCGCTTCCCGCCCTTTCCAGAGGCTGAAGAGGATCAACCAATACGGCGGGGTCGACCTGGTTTTCCCGGGGAGGTACCAGGTCTCCCGCTATGAGCATTCGCTCGGCGTCTGGAAGGTCCTCGCTACGCTCCGGGCTTCCAGCGAGGTTCAGGTCGCCGGCCTCCTCCACGACCTCGGCCACACTGCCTTTTCCCACATGGTGGACATGGCCCTCGCTTCCGCCGGCGAGGACTACCACGAGGAGAAGGTGGCCCTGATCGAGGGGATGGACGAGATCGGTCGGATTCTGAAGGAGCACGGGATCACCATGGGCGATCCGGACGAATACCCCGAGATCAAGCGCTCGCTTCCCGACGTGGGGGCGGACCGGATCGACTACGGCGTCCGGGACTTCGTCGGGGCGACCAACACCCGCCCCGAGCTGGGACGAAGGGTGCTCGGTGCGATCGCCTGGGAGGGGAGGGAGATCGTTTTCACCGATCCCGCCGTGGCCCGCGACTACGCGCTCACGGGGTTGGAAGCGATGTGGCTCTGCATCTACGAGCCCTCCGTCGCCTGCGTGTACCAGGCTTTGACCGAGATCATCCGCGCGGGGGTGAAGGAGAAATGGCTCTCCGACCGAGACCTCTTCACCGACGACGCGACCGTCTTCAAAATCATCGCGGCCCACCGGGACCGCCTCCCGGCCACGCATTTCCAGCTCTTCACCACCCCTTTCACGGTGAAGGAGGTCCCCGAGGGACAGCACCATTTCAATCACATCAAGCTCAAGGTTCGCTATTTCGACCCCCGGGTCAGGATCGGCGGAGAGACCAAGCCCCTCTCCTCCGTGGACCGGGAGTTCCGGGAGAAGCTCGAGCCGATGAAGCGGCAGTTCGAAGAGCGGAAGAAGGGGAAGTTCTTCCAGGTCGTCTTCAAGCGCTAGCCGGGTCATTCGCGCGGATTCGCGCAGATTCGCGGTTTAAACGACAGGCCGGCCGGAGGTGATCTCGGCGGCCCCGGGCATCAGCCCCGGGGCCGCAATTTTTTTTGAAATTTATGTTGACCCGGCCAAGGCGGAGTGGCATTATCCGGTCAAGGTAAAAGAACGCTAACAAACAGGCAATTTGCCTGTATTTTATCGCGGTTTTTCCGGTCCTGTCCCAGGAGCTCCCCGCTCCGTGAGGGCAGGACTTCTTTGATGTAAGCCCTGGAACCAGCTCCTCGGGAAGGCCGGATGACTCCGGCTGTTTCTCGGGGATTTATCTTACCGGAAGGAGATCGTCTGTATGAGCAAGGGAGCGACCGAATGCCGTTCCGGCGCCTGCCGGATCGACGCGGCAAAACTTCGCGCCGTTCTGGCCGGGGGCAACCGGAAAAACGCCGCGCCGCCGGCGCCGGTGGCGTCCAAAAGCGTCCTTGTCTTCACCCGGGCCGCCTGCGCCGTCTGCGCTCAGACCAAGGCGGCCCTGGCCGCGGCCGCGGCAGGGCGGGAGGAGATCGCGGTCGTTTACCACGACCTGGACACCGCCGAGGGCTTGGTGGAGGGGTCCCTGCGCAACGCCCTCTCCGTCCCCACCCTCATCGTCCTCGACCGCGGCCGGGAAACGGCGCGCTGGGAGTCCAAAGCCCCGTCCGCCGCCGACCTCCGCGCGGCGTTGGGAGTGTAACGATCGAGGCAGGCTGAAGGATCGCGCCGACGACGGCGCTCCCACAAGCCCGGCTTGAGCCAGCGCGATCATCAGTGATGAGTAAACGATTCATTCGCGCTTTATTCGCGTTATTCGCGGTTATCAGTTAGCCAGGCCAAGTCCAATCCACGGTTCTAGTGAGCGGGAAAGATCCATGCGCATAGCGGGCCTCATCGAGAACTCGCTCTCCGACTGGCCGGGGCGGATGTCCTTCGTGGTCTTCACGCCCTCCTGCAACTTCCGCTGTCCCTTCTGCCACAACCCCTCTCTGGTCGAAGAGCGGGAAGAAGGGCTAGAGCCTGCCGAGGTCGCCCGCCGCCTCGAGGCCCAGCAAGGATGGGTGGGGGGGGTGGTGGTGAGCGGGGGTGAGCCGACGCTCCAGGAAGGGATCGAGGAGTGGATCGGGAGCGTGAAGGCGATGGGCTTCCCGGTCAAGCTCGACACCAACGGCTCGCGCCCCGAGGTCCTGGAGCGCCTCCTCTCCGCCGGGCTGGTGGACTCCGTGGCCATGGACGTCAAGGCCGCGCCGGAGGAGGCGAGGTATTCCTGCGCCTGCGGCGGCGTCCCGGCCCTCGGGGCCGCGCGCTGCTCGCGGGATTTGCTCCGGCGGTCGGGACTCCCCGTGGAATTCCGGACGACGGCCGTCCCGGGGCTCCTCGACTCTTCGGAGGTCCCTTCGCTCGCCCGCTGGCTCGGGCATAAGGCGCTCTGGGTGATCCAGCAGTTCCGCCCCGGCCGGTGCCTGGACAAGACCTACGACGGCTTGAAGCCGTTTCGAGACGAGGAGCTCCAAACGATGAGAGCTTTGGCCGCCGGAGAGGTCGGGCAATGCCTGATCCGCGGCGGCAACGGCTCGGGAGAGAAGACATGGGCTACATAACAACGGTCAAAAAGAGGGACGGGAGGTTCGCCCCCTTCCGCAAGTCCAAGGTGACGGCCTCCATCTACGAGGCGGGCGCGGCCTCCGGCCGGGTGGACCGGAAAAAGGCCCGCGATCTCGCCGACCGGGTGGAGCAGTATCTGCGCGAGAACTACCTTCCGGGGGAGACCCTGCTCACCGACAGCATCGCCCGGGCGGTGGAGAAGGTGGCGGACGACTCCGGCGAGCAGACGGTGGCCGGCGCCTACGCCTTTCTCCGCAAGCGCAAGATCGAGGCCGAGAAGCTGATCCGCGTGGTCAAGCCGAAGAAGGGCAAGGCGGACACGACCGACCTCTCGCTCCTGGTGGTGGCGGAGTCCGCCTCCGAGCTGCTCGCCTGGGACCGCCGGAAGATCGTGGCGGCGCTGCGCTCCGAGGCCGGGCTGGCCAAGCGATTGGCCGAGAAGATCGCCCACGCCGTCGAGAAGCGCCTGCTCAAGTCGAACCTCAAGCGCGTGACCACCAACTTCATCCGGGAGCTCGTCGACAACGAGCTCCTCCAGTCCGGCCAGGGCGCCCGCATCTCCGGCCAGGCGACCATGGGCATCCCGGTCCGCGAGCTCGAACAGCTGATCTTCGCCAAGTCCCAAGAGAACAGCAACATCGCCTCCCATAACCCCGAGGCGGTCAATCTGGGCATCGCCGAGATCACCTTGAAGCAGTACGCCCTCCGCCACGTCTTCTCTCCCTCTGTCGCCCAGGCCCACTTCTCCGGGCGGATCCACCTCCACGACCTCGGCTACCCGATCCGGGTCTACTGCTCCTCCCACTCGCTCGAGTACCTGAAGAAGTACGGCCTCAAGCTCGACAACCTCGACATCGTCTCCGCCCCGGCCCGCCACGCCCGTTCCCTCACCGGCCAGCTCAACACCTTCCTCGCCGCGATGCAGGCCTACTACGCCGGGGCCCTGGGGATCGGTTTCATCAACGTCTTCTACGCCCCCTTCCTCGTGGGTTTGAGCGACCAGGAGATCCACCAGGAGGCCCAGCAGCTGATCTTCTCCCTCTCCCAGTCCGCCTTCTCCCGCGGCGGGCAGGCCCTCTTTCTCGACGCCAATATCCACACCGGCATCCCCGCCCACCTGAAGAACGTTCCCGCCCTCGGGCCGGACGGGGAGTACACCGGGAAGACTTACGGCGAGTACAAGAAGGAGGCGATCGCCTTCGCCCGGGCGATGATGGAGGTCTGGAGGAAGGGGGACGCCTTCGGCCACATCTTCGCCTTCCCCAAGATGGACTTCCACATCAATGCCGAGACCTTCGCCGACCCCGAGCAGTACGAGCTTCTCCGTTTCGCCTGCGCGATCGCCTCGGAGAACGGCACCCCCTACTTCATCTTCGACCGGGACGAAATCACCCTCTCGGCCTGCTGCCGGCTGCGGACCAGGGTGACCGATCCCTGGATGATCAGCCACCCCGAGTCCTTGCGCTTCTGCGGCTTCCAGAACGTCACCGTCAACCTCCCCCAGGCGGCCTACCGGGCGCTGCGCGCGGCCGGCGATGATCCGGGGAAGGTCTGGGACGCCTTCATCGCCGATATCGAGGAGACGATGGACGTCTGCATGAAGGCCCACCTCCAGAAGAAGGAGTTTATCGCGAAGCTCATGGCCAAGCCCGGCCTCCCCCTCTGGGAGATCGGGAAGCCCGCCGCGGACGGGAGGCCCTACGTCGACCTCGCCGCCGCCACCTACATCATCGGCCTGATCGGCTTGAACGAGGCGGTCCAGTATCTGACCGGCCACGAACTCCACGAGGACGAGGAGGTCTACCGCCTGGGCTTGCGGATCGTCTCCCACATGTATCTGAAGGCGCGGGGTCTGGCCGCCGCGACTGGCCTCACGGTCACCCTGGAGGAGTCCCCGGCCGAGTCGGCGGCCCGGCGTTTCGCCAAGGTCGACCTCCGCGAGTACCCGGAGTCGGCCGCGGTGGTCAAGGGCAACCGGGAGAAGGACCAGTACTACTACACCAACTCCATCCACTTTGCGGCGGCGGCGCCCGTCTCCCTCTCCGAGCGGATCGACAAGCAGGCCCGCTTCCACACCCTGATCGAGTCGGGCGCGATCATCCATGCCTTCGTCGGCGAGAAGAAGCCGGAGGCGGGGGCGATCCTCGACCTGGTGACCAAGACCTGGGAGAAGACCAAGGCCGCCCAGCTCACCATCTCGCCCGAGTTCACCATCTGCCGGGACTGCTCCGTCACCGCCCGGGGCCTGAAGCCGTCCTGTCCCTCCTGCGGTTCGCCCCGGGTCTTCGGCTTAAGCCGCGTGGTCGGCTACTTCAGCCGGATCGACAACTGGAACCGCTCCAAGCAGGGGGAGCTCAACGACCGCCAGGCGGGGAACTACGCGATCGGTTGAAAAAGACGAAGCGGCCTGAGGGATGAGGTGTGCGGCGTGAGGCGGGGCGTCTCAAACTCCATGCCCCATGCCTCCTACCCCATACCTCATGCCTGGCCCTCAGGGCGGCTATTCGCGATCAAGGGCGTACCTTCGCCGGAGTGCCCATGGACATCAAGCTCATCGCCGTCACCCCTTCCCCGGACCGGGTCATCGCCGACGCCGCCCGGACCTGCTACCTCTCCTTCGGGAATTCCCGCCCCGAGTCCGACGGCCGCCTGATCCGGAACCTGGTGCGCCTCGGCCACCACTCCGTTCTCGAGCACGCCTCGGCCACCTTCCGGATCCGCGGCTGCACCCGCGCTTTCACCCACCAGCTCGTCCGCCACCGCCTCTGCGCCTTCTCCCAGCAGTCCCAGCGCTACGTGGACGAGAAGGACTTCCAGGTGGTCGTGCCGGACTCCATCCGGGCGCATCCGGAGGCCTATACCCTCTTCGAGAGCGTCATCGCCTCCGTTCGCGAAGCCTACCGCTCGTTCAAGAAGCTGGGGATCCCCGGGGAGGATGCCCGCTTCGTCCTCCCCAACGCGGTCACCAGCGAGATCGTCTTCTCCGCCAATTTCCGCCAGCTCCGGCACATGATCTCGATGCGTGGTCACCCGAAAGCCCAGTGGGAGATCCGCCGGGTCTTCGTCGAGATCCTGCGGATCATGCGGAAGCTCGCCCCCCTCGTCTTCGGCGACCTCGAGATCGACGAGGAGAAGGAGTGCGTGCGCAAAGTCCCCTCCGACGCTCATGCCTCGGATGGCTACCAAGACACGAAGGCACGAGGGAGTCCTGGCGTATGATAGCTACTAGAAATGCCCCCCGCTTCATCGTCATCACCGGTGGCGTGGTCTCCTCACTCGGGAAGGGGATCACCGCCGCCTCGATCGGCTGCCTCCTCTCCCGGCGGGGGGTGCGGGTCGCCATGCTCAAGTTCGACCCCTACCTCAACGTCGATCCCGGGACGATGTCCCCCTACCAGCACGGAGAGGTCTTCGTCACCGACGACGGGGCCGAGACCGACCTCGATCTCGGCCACTACGAGCGCTTCCTCGGCCAAGCGATGGGGCGGGACAACAACGTCACCGCCGGCCAGATCTACGCCGCCGTCCTCGCCCGCGAGCGGGAGGGGGGGTATCTCGGCAAGACCGTCCAGGTTGTCCCCCACGTCACCGACGAGATCAAGTCCCGGATCGTCAAGCTCGCCCGGTCCGCCGAGGTGGTGATCGTCGAGGTCGGGGGGACGGTGGGTGACATCGAGTCCCTCCCCTTCCTGGAGGCGGTCCGCCAGCTCGGCTACGAGGTCGGAGAGGGGCGGATCTGCCACGTCCACCTCACGCTCGTCCCCTACATCCGGGCGGCCGAGGAGCTCAAGACCAAGCCCACCCAGCACAGCGTGGCCAAGCTCCGCGAGATCGGGATCCGTCCCCACGTCCTGATCTGCCGGACCGAGCGCGATCTCCCGGCCGGGATGAAGGCCAAGATCGCCCTCTTCTGCGACGTGCCCGAAAAGGCGGTCATCCCGGAGAAAGACGTTGGTCCGTCGATCTACTCGGTCCCCCTCCTCCTCCAGAGGGAGGGGCTCGACCTCCTGATCTTAAGGCTCCTCCGCCTCCCCGTGCGGCCGGCCCGCCTCGACGACTGGAAGCGGATGGTCGCCTCCTCCTCCGCCCCCGCCCGCCTGCGCGTTCGCGTCGCCGTGGCGGGGAAGTACACCGAGCTCAAAGACGCCTACAAGTCGATCCGGGCTGCCCTCGCCCACGCCGCCGTCGCCGAGCGGGTCGATCTCGAGATCCGGGCGGTGGACGTGGAGAGGAAAGACCTTGCCGCGGAGCTCGGGAGGGTCGACGGGATACTCGTTCCCGGCGGCTTCGGCGACCGCGGCGTGGAGGGGAAGATCGCCGCCGCCTCCTGGGCTCGCCGGAGGGGGGTGCCGTTTTTCGGGATCTGCCTGGGGATGCAGTCGGCCGTGATCGAGTTCGCTCGCTCCGAAGCCGGCCTCAAGGGCGCCCACAGCACCGAGTTCAGCCCCGCGACCCCCCATCCCGTGATCGACCTGATGGAGGAACAGAAGCGGGTCAAGCAGATGGGCGGGACGATGCGGCTGGGCGGCTACGCCTGCCGTCTCTCCAGAGGCTCGCGCGCCGCGAAGGCCTACGGGGCGAAGCTCATCCGCGAGCGCCACCGCCACCGCTACGAGGTCAACCCGCGCTACCTCCCCCTCCTCGCCAGCCGGGGCATGGCGGTGACCGGCGTCAACCCCGAGACCGGGCTCGTGGAGATCGTGGAGATCCCCTCCCATCCCTGGTTCGTGGCCGTCCAGTACCACCCCGAGTTCACCTCCCGGCCGGTCGCCGCCCATCCCCTCTTCCGGGCCTTTCTCCGCGCCGCCCGCCTCCGTCGCCGGCCCGGTCCGCGGACCTGAAAGGTCCGCGGCTACGGACGCCCGACGCTGGCATCGCCATCCGCCGTAGGCGCGGACATTTATGTCCGCGCGCCGAGCAGTCGCACCGCAAAAAAGATGCGCGCCGGCTGCCGGCGGTCTACAATAATCACTCCCTACCCCTAACCGGAGGTGACCATGAGCACGGCGCTGTTCGGTATCATGCTGGCCGTCTCTTGCGCGTCCGCGACGACGCCCGCGCCGGCCGAGAAGCCGATCGACCCCTTTCCATCCTTCCCCAAGACCGCGCTCGCGTCCGCCCCGGGCGAGCACGTCCTGACGCCGTCGGTGAACTGGCAGAAGGACGCCACCGAGAAGGGCCCCGACCAGGTGACCTTCATCTTCTATGACGCCAAGATGAACGCGCCCGGCGAATCCCGTTCCGACGTGGCCTTCCTCTTCGACGGGATCCAGAACATCCCCAACTACATGATCGTCCCCCTCGCCCCCGGCCAGAAGGCGAAGGCGGGCGAGGTCCTCCTCACCTGGTGGCAGTCCGGGAGCGGGATGCAGCGGGCCTACGTCACCGACGCCTCCGACCCGTCCGCGCCGGTCGTGCGCTATCTCGACCTGGAATACGACAACCCGGCCAAGAACTCGAAGGGCGTCCCGATCGGCCAGATGGAGGAGCAGATCAAGCCGGACACCTTCGGCAAGCTTGTCGCCGACTGGCAGCCCGGGACGACCGTAGCCGTTCTCGCCGGCGCCCGCTGGCTCAAGGCGACCGTGATCGCCGTCTCCGGCGACCAGGTGCTGACCATCGGTTTCGCCGGAAAGATGGCGGTCTACCCGAAGAGCGCCTGCCGGCCGGTCCCGATCGTCCCCGCCGTGGAGGCCTCTGACCGGGTCCAGGTCCCCTATGTCGGCTCCTTCGTGAACGGGGTGGTGAAGAGCGTGGACCCGAAGATCGGCCGCGTCTTCGCCGAGATCGAGTGGGGAGGGAAGAAGAGGGAGGTCGCCGTGCCCTTCGGCGACGTGATGACCGGCCTGGTGATTTGATCAAAGCCGGAGGGACGGTGTCAACTTGTCAACTCGATAGTTGACAAGTTGACACCGTCCCTCCGGCTTCTCCGGTTTGTTTATCTCGTGACCGGGATGTCGTTTGACGCCCCGAAGTAGAGGCGGGTGAGGTTCAGCACGGACCACATTCCGGCCGCGGGGCGGAAGATCCCGATCTCGTCGCCGCCGTCGCCGTCGTAATCCGCGGGCAGAGGAGCGTCCGCACTGCCGCCGAAATAGACGCGGGTGACGTCGCGCGCCGACCACATCCCGGCCGATCCGCGGAAGACCGCCCCTTCCCAGGTCCCGTTCCCGTCGAAATCGCCGGGGACGGGATCGTCGGAAGCGGCGCCGTAGTAGAAGCGCGTCACCCCCCAGACCGACCAGAGGATGGAGGAGGGGCGGAAGATCGCCGCTTCCTTCCTGCCGTCCCCGTTGTAATCCCCCGGTGTCACCCGGTCGGTGGAATTCCCGAAGTAGATGCGCGTGGTGTTCCGTATCGACCACATCCCCGCCGAAGGACGGAAGATGCCGGCTTCGGCGGTCCCGTTTCCGCGATAGTCCCCGGGGACGAGGGCGTCGGTGCTGGTCCCGAGATAGACCCGCGTCAGGTTCCGGATCGACCACATCCCCTGGTCCCCCCGGAAGATGCCCATATCCGCCGTCCCGTCGCCGTTGTAGTCGGCCGGGACCGGGAAATCGGTCGCCGCCCCGAAGTAGGACGAGGTCAAGTTACGGATCGCCCATCTTCCCTCGGATGGACGGAAGATGCCGATGTCGGAGGTCCCGTCGCCGTCGTAGTCGCCGGAATCGAGAATGAACTCAAGCGCCGCGGAGGGCGTTCGGGTCGGGCTCGGCTCCGGAGATGGAGTGGTGGTGGAAGACGGGGCGGGGGTCGGCGTGGGAGCAGCCGTGGGCGGAGGCGTGGCGGTCGCCGAGGGACGGGGAGACGGCGTGGCACTAGGGCTCGGAGAGGGCTTGGCGGTCGGAGTCTGGCTGGGCGACGGTGACGGACTAGGAGACGGCGTGGGGGTTGGCGACGGGCTCGGAGAGGGCGTGGCGGTCGGAGTCTTGCTAGGCGACGGTGACGGACTAGGAGACGGCGTGGGGGTTGGCGACGGGCTCGGAGAAGGCGTGGCGGTCGGAGTTTTGCTGGGGGACGGAGAGGGAGTGGCGGTTGGGGTTCGGCTGGGGGACGGAGAGGCGGTCGGCGATGGGGACGGCGACGCGGTCGGGACGGGCGTCGGCGTCCGGGAAGGAGAGGGTGTCGCCGTCGGCGTCGGGGACGGCGTGGGGGTCTGGGACGGCGTCGGGGACGGCGTGGAGGTCGCCGTCGCTGTCGCACTGGGAGTGGCACTTGGCGTCGGGGACACCGGCGTAGCCGTCGGGGTCGGCGTCATCACGCGGATGCTGATCCGGGACACAAAAGCGTCAGTGCTTCCACCCCGGCTCGACTGCCAGGGGTTCTGGATCGGGAAGTCGTCCGACTCCGTTTGCCCGACTAGATAAGCATCGTTGCCGGAACCGATCCGGAGGCCCAGGCCGTATTCGACCTGGCTCCCGCCGAAGTAGGTCGAATAAGAGACCGCGCTCCCCGAGGCAGCGAATACCGTAAGGTAGGCGTCTTCCTTCCCGGCCGAGGCGAGGCTGGGCTGGAAGCCGTCCCGGGTCGGGAAATCGGAGGAAAGGGTCCAGCCGGCGACGAAGGCCCTCCCTTCGGAATCGATTCGGAGCCCCCTCCCATAGTCATGGTCAGCCCCTCCCAGGAAGGTCGAATAGATGAGCGCGGAACCGGAGGTGGAGAATTTGGCCAGGATCGCATCCTCGATCCATTCCGCTCCGCCGTTGGAGGCCTGGTAGGGGTTGAGAGTCGGGAAGTCGAGCGAAAAGGTGTTGCCGAAGATGCAGGCCTGGCCTGCCGAGTCGAAGTCGAGGTCGTATGCGATCTCCTCGATGCTTCCTCCCAGGTAGGTCGAAAAAAGCAGGGCCGAGGCGTCGGTAGTGAGTTTGGCCAGAAAAATGTCCCCGTACGAGGGAGAAGCCAAGCTCGCCTGATAGGGGTTCAGCGTGGGGAAATCGGGCGCGGCGGTCATCCCGGTGAGATACAGGGCGTCCGCCGAATCTAAAGCGACGGCCCAAGCGTCGCTGCTCCCGTCTCCCCCCAGGTAGGTGGAAAAGACAAGAGCAGAGCCGCTCGCAGAGATCTTGGTCAGCGCCACGTTGTTGATATAGTCGCCGGAGCTGCCGCGGCTTGCTTGGTATGGGTTGGCGGTGGGATATCCGTTGGAACTGGTTCTTCCCGCCACCAGGGCCCGGCCGAGGGAGTCGAAGACGATGGCCTGTCCGCGGTCGTTGGATTCTCCCCCGACGTAGGTCGAGCATACAAGCGCCGATCCGGAAGAGGAGAAGAGAGAGACGAAGAGGTCCTCCATCCCGGCCCGGGCCGCCTGGTAGGGGTTGACCGTGGGAAAATCGTCCGATTCACCGTAACCGGTGACGGCCGCACGCCCTAGGGAGTCAACGGCCAGCGCCATTCCGTAATCCGCGGCGCTCCCTCCCAGGTAGGTGGAATAGAGGAGAGCGGTCCCGTCGGAGGAAAGCTTGCCGACATAGGCGTCAATACCGCCGGGGACGCTGCCCTGGTAGGGGTTGAGCGTGGGAAAGTCCGTGGACTGCGTGGTGCCGGTGATGTACATCGCCCGGTCCGGGCCCAGGGCCACCTTGCAGGCGTTCTCCCAAGCGTTTCCTCCCAGGTAGGTCGAATAGGTGAGTTCCATGACTTGGGCGGGGAGAGAGGCGGGAAAAACCACCAGGAAGACCGCGACGGCGACAACCAGCCATTTCATGGTTTCACCTCCTGGGAGTGAGAACGCGGATCCTATTCGGTCTTGCGCGTTCCTTCGCGCGCGCCGAGATGGAAAAGCTGGTAAAGGATGATCACCAGCACCGTGGTCGAGGAGAGGGGGTCGGCGAAGAAGACCTGGAGGGCGCCGGGCATCCGCTCGAAGACGCCGGGGACCATCCCCGTCCCCAGTCCGAGGATGAGCGAGATCCCCACCGCGAAGGTCTTGCGCTGGTCGAAGGGAACCGAGAGCATCTCTTCGAGCCCCGTGCAGATCATGAAGGAGACCGCGAAAACCAGGGAGGCCCCGACCACGGGGGAGGGGACGAGCGAGATGGCCATCGAGATCTTGGGCGAGAAGCCCAAGACCGTGAAGATGATCCCGGCGACGACCGCGATCGAGCGGCTCACCGCCCGGGTGGCCGCGGCCAACCCCACGTTGCTCGACGAGGTGTCCACCGCCATCGCGCCCATCGCCCCGGCCATCACGGTGGTGAAGCCGTCGGCCATGAGCCCCTTGGCCAGCGGCTCCATCTTCAGCTCCGTGAGCTCCGGCTCGGAAATCTTCTGGGCGGCGATCAGGTTTCCGAAGGACTTGAGCGAGCCGCAGACGCCGATGATCAGGAAGGGCGCGACCAGGCGCGGGGAGAAGGTCATCTTCACCTGGTCGAGGCTGTGGACGGGGAAGGCGACCCAGGGCTCGTGGGCCACGCGCCTTAAGCTGTCGAGGGCGTCGGGCTGGATCCAGAGGGCGAGGATCCAGCCGACCACCACCCCCTCCAGGAGGCAGTACATCTTGATCGGTCCCTTCCCCCAGATGTTGGCGGCGACCATGACGGCGAGGGCGGCCGCCCCCACCGCCGCGTCCTCCCAGCCGAAAAAGTCGCCGGCGTAGCGGGTGCCGAAAAAATTGGCCACGGAGACCGGGATGATGCTGATCCCGACCATCGCCACCGCGAGCCCCGTGACGATGGGCGGGAAGAGGAAGCGGAGGCGGTTGATCGCCTTGGCCAGGGCCATCTCGACGATCCCGGCGAAGAAGGTCATCCCCCGCATCAGGGGCAGCCCCCCGACCCAGGCGGCCTGGAGGGAGGCGGCGAAATAGGACGGGCCGCAGACGTTGGGGCAGAGGTAACCGGAGCCCATGAAGCGGGTGCGCGTGGCCTGGATGACCGAGCCCACGCCGGCGGCGATCATGGTCAGGGCGGTCATCGAGGAGGCCTCCTCGATCGATCCGCCCATCTCCCGCACCAGCATCGCCGGGAGCGTGGCGGCGGCGAAGAGGAGAAGCATCTGCTGGATGGAGAGGAGGAGGAGGTCCTTGAAGGGGGGGACCTCGTTCAGACCGTAGATGATCTTCCGCTTATCGTCCATGGTCACATCCAGGCGGGGCGGGGGAGCGGGCAGATCGCCCCCACGATCACCTTCGCCCCGTCCATCGTCGCTCTCCGCGCATAGATCCCCTTCTTGACCGGCTTCTTCCCGGCCGCCTCCGGGCTGAGCATGATCACCCAGGCCCCGTTGGCGTCATCGAGCTTAGCTTCGAGCTCCCGCAGGGGCTGGCGCCCGCTGAAGTCGCGGTAATCGAAGAAGTTACGGGGTTCGCTCAAGTTCAGGCCGGGATCGATGAGGGCGCCGCCGGAGCTTTCGAGGACGAATACCCCCCGGTCGTGGAGGCTGAAGGGGCCGCGCGGGTCCCTGATCTCGTCCAGGGCGGCCCGCCCCTTTGCCGCCAGGAGATCGGCCGCCTCGTCCACGACGATCCGGTAGAACTCCCGCTCGGGGAGCGCGCCTTCGAGGCCGCTTCCGACGATGACGGCGCGGCCGTCGGGGAGCGTGGCCGGGAAGTTGCAGGACGCCTTCCAGGCGCCGTCGAGCGAGCCCGGCGGCACCCAGAGGTAGTGGACCCATCCGTGCGGGTTCGCCTCCCGGTGCCGGTCCAGTTGGTCGATGATCAGCCGCATGACCTTTCTCCCCAGCGGATCGGTGAAGTCGATCAGGTTCCGGTTAACGAAGGACGGGTAGCCGCCGTGGAAGAGGTTGACGCCGTCGCGGCCGTAGACGTAGAGGTAGGAGTGGTCGCCCAGCGTCCACTCGTCGGCGTTCTCCCGGAAGGCCGCGAAGGCCTTCGCCCCCTCCTTCTCCACCAGCGCCGCCGCCCGGGCGGTCAGGTTGACGATCCGCTGCGTGTCCCGGTAGTCGTAGGCCCGGAGATCGAGGCCGGGCCCCTCCCGCGAGCGGATGATCCGTCCGCCGGCGAGCATGAGGATCGCGACCGCGATCGCCGAGGTCACCGCAATGACCGTCGTCTTCACAAGCGGGAGGAGGGACGCGGTTTAATTGTTAAGTTCAACTTAACAATTAAACCCCGTCCCTCCTGGTCTCATGGCTTTTATTCCTCGCGGTACTCTTCGGGGACGGCGAACTCGCCCTCCCAGACCACGCGGCGGAAATGATCGGGGTCGGTGTTCCCTTCGGTATTGAGGAGGAGGATTTGGGAGTCCGGTCCGAGCTTGAGGAGGTTCTTCAGTGTCTTGACCCCCTCCCGCTCCAGGATGAACATCAGGGCCCCCAAGGTGACCGAGCCCGACTCCCCGGAGATGACCACCGGGTCTCCCTTGAGGGGAACGCCGTATACGCGCATCCCCTTGGCCGCGACGTAGTCGGGGCAGGAGATGAAGACGTCGGTCCAGTCCCGGAGGATCGTCCAGGCCAGGGGGGAAGGGTCGCCGCAGGCGAGCCCCGCCATGATCGTGTTGAGCTTGCCCGGGAAGTTGTGGGGGAGGCCGTCGTTGACCCGGGCCGACTCGAAGAGGCAGGCCGCCTGGTCCGGCTCGACCACCACCGACATCGGGGCGTCAGGGCCGAAGAGCTGGCGGTAGAAGCCGATCGTCGAGGCGGCGAGCGCCCCCACGCCGGCCTGGACGAAGATGTGGGTGGGCTTGACGATCCCCTGGGCGGCGAGCTGCTCCTGGGCCTCCGAGAACATGGTGGTGTAGCCCTGCATGACCCAGGCCGGGATCTCCTCGTAGCCCTCCCAGGAGGTGTCGGAGATCACCACCCAGCCCTTCTCCGCCGCGTCCTTGTTGACCTGGCGGACAGCGTCGTCGTAGGTGCCCCGGATGATCGTGACCTCGGCCCCGTAATCCTCGATCGCCTTGATCCGGGCGGCCGAGGTGCCTTCGTGGACGTAGATCATCGACTTGTGGCCGAGCTTGGCCGCGGCCCAGGCCACCCCCCGGCCGTGGTTGCCGTCGGTGGCGGCGGCGAAGGTGATCTCGCCGAGCTTCTTCTTCGTCTGGGGCGAGGTCAGCTCCCGGAAGGGGACCTCGAGGTGGTCCATCTTGAGGCGGTGCTGGAGGTAGCGATAGATGGCGAACGACCCCCCGAGAACCTTGAAGGAGTTGAGGGCCAGCCGGAGCGACTCATCCTTGACCCAGATCCCGCCCAGGCCGAGCATGGAGGCGAGTGAGGAGAGGGACTTCAGGGGGCTGACCATGTAGCCGGGGATCTGCCGGTGGAAGGACCGGGTCAGCCGGGAGATGTCCCGGGGTAGGATCTCGTCGATCCGCGGGGGTCGCTGGCCGAGGCGGATGCGGGGGTTGTGGATCCACTCCAACGGCCTCTTCTTCGTCACCAGGTCCATCAAGCCCATGATCGCTCTTCTCCTTTCGGGGTTGTGGTCGCTCGCATAGTATATCGCGAAAAGCGAAAGCAGGGAACCGGCCTATAATTCAACCGCGAATCTCGCGAATCTCAGCGGATTGCCTCCGGCTGTAGGCCCGGACTGTGTCCGGGCGCGCCTGGGCCCGGCCGCCGGTTCCCAGAACCGGCCTACAACGGCCGCCGGTTCATGGAACCGGCTTGCGCCGGAGATGGTCCTTGAGCAACCCTTTGAGCGTGAAGGGATACGGCGGGCAGCCCGGGATGCGGAGGTCGCAGGGGAAATCCTTGGGGACGCAGTTGCCGAAGGCGAGACGGATTTCTTCCGGAACCTCCTCGGGCGTCACCGCCGAACCGAGGTAGGCGCTCAGGTCCCGGGTAAGCTCCCCCTCCAGCATCCGGCAGGAGAGGATGAAGGCGTTTTCGCAGGCGCTGCAGGCGTTCCGGCTGACGATGCGGCAGCGCTCCGGAACGATCCGCTCCAGCCTGGCCCGGGCGAAGGGGCGTCTCACGCTCTCGATCGGCTCCCCCACCACGCGCGCCGCGCCAAGGTCGATCCCGTTCATCTCGACGAAGAGCTTGACGTGGGCGACCTCGTCGAGGCCGAAGCCCATGACCCGCATTCCCGTCCAATCGGTCTCGGCGATCCCCGCGCCGGCGAGGAGGAGGTTCAGGCGGAAGACGTCTCCGCCCCGGGGCCCCATTTTTTCCATCACGGTCGTGGCGTCGATGAGGTTGAGGCGCGTCTTCAAGGTGTTGTTCAGGTCCACGATCGCCTTGTCCAGCCCGATCTCGTGGCAGCGCTTCTTCTCGTCCCGCACCAGGAAGCCCTTCAGGTTCTTCATGGCCAGCGTGACGCCGGTGGCGTAGTGGACCTTCATCACCGGGAGGTTAAGGATCGCGTCGGCCTCGAAGACCTCGCGGGCGATCCGGATCTTCTCGGCGACCAGGGGCCGGCGGACGGGGACCTCGACCGCTTCCGACTCATTCAGGTTGACCAGGTCGATCCCGTGTTTCGCGGCAAGCTCGGCGAAGCCGGTTTTCCGGAAACAGGACCGGGTGACGTTGGCGTCGCCGTAGGTCGATTCGGCGATGAAGATCCGCCGGGGCGAGAGGTCCTTGAGGAGGAGGATCAGGGCTTCGGCGAGAGCGCGGTCGGTGCAGCCCTCGGCCCCGTTGAGGTTGGGTTTGATCAGGACCCGGTCGCCGGGGGAGACGAAGCGGCGGAGGCCCCCGATCAGGTCGAGGGCGCGGGAAAGGCTCTCGCGCAGATCCGGGCCGGTTCTGACGATGCTGACGGCGTTCATGGCTTTCCGAAGGTGGGCGCAGAAAAATCAAAAGATTTTGCAAGAAAAAGCGGCCGAGATCCATCCTTATAAGTAGGAGCGCAAACTATAGGACGGATAGGACGGATAGGACCGATAGGACCCATGAAAACGAAAAGGACGGGATGGCCCGGCTCTTGCGCGCTGGCCCTGACCGAGCTCGTCGGCCTGGCGGTGGCCGGGTTGCCGATGGCATTCGGCCAGAGCGGGATGACCGGCGAGCCGACGCCGGTCGAAATCGCCACGCCGGAGGAGTCCCCCCCTCCGCCCCCGCCTACGCCCCCCAGCGAGGCCACACCTCCGGCCGTACCCACCCCTCCATGCGATCCGGCTCAGGGGAGCTCGCTGGCGATCATGGCTTCTCCGTCCTCGATGGGGATCAATTGCATCTGTCGGCTGGATGCGGCCGTCGTGTCCGGAGCTCCGGACTATTACGTATCCTGGCCGGGGTTAGGGATCACCGGTGAGACTGCCCCATTTATTGCCACCGCCTTGGGAGAGCAGACCATAGAGGCGATCTTGTATGCGCGCTGTCCTGGTGGAGCTTGGACCCCCGTCAGACAGGCCAATTGCATGGTCCACGTCTATCCCGATTACGAGTTCGTCGACGAACCGGTTATGGGGCCATTCGGGATAGGAGATACGGGATATAGCATCATCAATAACTGCTGCGACATAGAAAAGGGTGGACGCCCTTGTCCGGCTCAATTACAATATACCAGCCGCATTGTGCATGAAAATACAATTGATCTCTCCGTGGGCGGGGGGGTAAGAAATCAATTGGTATCGGTTATAGAAGGAAAGATCGGAGCGCATAATGGCGAATCGGTGAGTACGGAGCAGACTACCGGCTTGGATCTGACGGCAAATCCGGGATATCGGCGGTATGTATATTTAAGATTTTTGCTTTCTGAGTCGAGTGGAACGATCAGGGTTTGGAACATGTGCAATCCCGAGGTTTGTACATATCACTGCAAGGTCTGGCGAACAGAGTTGGAGTGGCATGAAGACAAATGTTCCGAAGAATAATTACGGGATAATTGGGGAGGGTGACGATGAAGAGCAAGGCGATACTAGTCGTGACGGCGCTGCTGATCTACATCTCTATCGGAGAGAAGGATATCAAGTGTGATCCAACTCCCGAACCTATCAACGGCCAGAGTGCTACCGAAGATGAATTGCAAGCGCTTGACACTCAGCGGCGAGGGGATCCCCTAAATATAGGGAAGAACATAAAATACATCGAAGCTCTAGGCAAGAAGGACTACCGTCTCCTGGCGGAGGACAGGAAATACTACCAGAACTTGACGGAGAAATATCCGGCAGAGAGCGTCGCCTGGTATCTGCTGGGCTATGCGAATCTTGAGACGCAGAAGAATCTTCTGCCAGTGGTATTTGGCGGCGCCATCCATTGGGATGACTATATCAATCCGGCGATAGATGGGTTCACCAAGGCCATATCATTGAGCCCCGAATCTCTGGACGCTTATCATGGGATGGTTGATCTTTATGAATATGTTCTTTTTTATAAGGATGCTTATAGATATCAAAAAATGATCCTAGAGAAGGTCCCCAACGATCTAGAAGCTAATCTTCGTATGCTGGATATCTGCAAGCATCTTTTATTGATCGGCCACGCTAATTATAATGACCCGACGTACTACAATCCGATATTCGTCCGGGAGACCTATAACTATGCAACCAAAGTGCTGGACTTGGATCCAAATAACGTCGGAGGATTGATGGCGCTAATGACTGCATATGGAGGAGCGGGCGATTATATCAAAGCCATCTCTGTAGGTAAAAAGATTCTTAAGGTTCGTCCAGAATTGCAGAGAATTGAGAGAGAAATAAACAGTTACTATTTTAAGTTAAAGATTCCTGACCGTCGGTATATACCCGCAGATATTAAGTTGGAATAAGTGCCACTTAATTATTCATTTCCGTTATATACGGATTTCCATATTGGTAGGGCTAGTTAAGGCAGGGCGGGATAAGTCCAAACAAGACTGAGATTTCGTCCCGGAGTTGGGTCTGGGGTGCTACCCCGCGAAGAAGAAACGAAAACAAACAATATCTAACCCCAACGGGTTTGCGTTAGAGCTCGATTGTGGGGATGACGCAACCCCTTCGGGGTTGGGGGATTGTGGTGATGTGGTTACCCGGGGTAGCGCCTTCGGCGCAACCCCGGGCTGTGAGACGGAATCCCTTCGGGATTCGTGTCAATTCCGGCGAGTTAACCCGGCACCGATGCAAACGACATGACCGGAGGGTGAGTAGGATTAGGATCGGTTAAACCGCGGTCAATCGATTACTACTCAAGACAGGCTGTCCGCACAAACTCAAGAGAACGCACAGACGCAACTCTGACGACGTTGAATATCGTTTCATTTCCTCTTCTGCGATATGAAATAGAAGTCGAACCGGTAGCCACGGAGATATGGAGAGGAGAGAGATGAAAACGACGATCGTGATTATGGTGGCGTTACCCGCCTTAGCCGCGATAGGCATCTCTGACTGGTCGGTTTCTTCCGAGGGCGGATCCTCTGTGATAAGCCCCGAAGATGTCTTGTCCGTATATTGCGCTTTCGATCAAGCGCGGAGGTCAATAGAGAATGGTTTTCAAAAAGGAGAGGAATCGGCCTGGGGGGAGAATATGTACCAAGCGGAAAAGTATCTAAACCGGGCCGAGGAGTTGATGTCCAAAGAACGAGCCGAGTTCCTGATGATCAAGGGATGGATCTTATTCAAGCGTACCGGTGAATACGATGGCGCTGGAACAACCATGCTGAAGGAAGCGCTAAAGCTCGATCCCGAAAACCCGCGGGCGCTCTACAAGGTCGCGTTTGTGGAATTGGAAACATATTTTGCTCGTCTGCCGGGATATACGAAGCGCCCGCAGAGGGAGCTAAAATTGCCCGATGGCAATGTCGCTCATCTCGAACCGATATATTTAACCTATTCCCTAGAGCAGGATAATACAAAGCTTGAGCATGCCAGGGAGCTTTTGGAGAAGGCTGTTTCGATCGACCCGAAAATGGCCGTCGCATACGAAATGCTGGGAAGGATTCATGGCTTCAAAGGGGACGAGCCGTCGGTCAATTACAATGTTCTGTTCTTGAAGTACCGCGATTCCATAGACATGGAATTGCTTTTCTACAACACTAAAACCAGGAACCAGATGATCAAAAACGCCCTCCAGTCCGTGAAGCTTCATGCGCCGGAGAAGCTCAAGGAACTGGGGTTGGAGGAGGGGTATGCACCTTCCCCCACGCCATCACCGGCGTCTTAATGGGGCAAAGGGGGGCGCAAGCTAGCCTGGGGGGGTCGGGCACCGGCGATGCTATGGAAGGATCGTCCTCGCTTGACCCGCAAAACAACTATCGGGGCATCGATTCCTAGCATCCCGGATCGCGGGCCCGAGTTGATTCTTGGGATATGGGGCAGGCGGGGACGCCGCTCCCACGGGCTGGCTTGGCCCGCGGAGCTAAAGTTCCGCGGCTACGGACGGCGAAGGAGATCCCGCCGACGAACGCTAGCGGCGGGAGAGGTGACGGCTGCGGGCCTGGTGCATGAAGGCCTCGAGGCGGGCGCGGCTCGAGGTCTCCTTGAGGCCGTCGAAGGCGAGCGTCAGGGCGGGGATGGCGCCGTAGTCACGGCGGAGGCGGTGGAGGACGGCGGCAAAGATCGTCCCCGGCATGCAGGTGAAGGGCATCACGTTGACGATCCCCGCCGCCTCCTCCCGGGCATACTCGACGGTCTTGCCCGCGCTTAAGGCCGCCTCGCCGAACCAGGGCGGGAGATAGGGCGCGGCGTTCCTCCAGACCTCGTCGATCCCTTTCTCCTCCCCGTCCCGGAGGTAGGGGCGGGCCACGGCGATGAGGCGCTTCTCGTCGCGCCGCTGGAGCCAGCCGGCGAGGAGGGCCTTGAGGTAGCCTCCCCACAGCCCCATCTCGGAACAGAAGAACCGCATCTCCCGGTTCAGATGCCAGACCCATTCCCGGACGGGGGGGAGCGCGGCCTCGCCGCCGAGTTCCTCGATCTGGCGGACGATCTCGTCGTTGCTGAAGGGGTGGTTGCGGACGAAGATCTCGCCCACGATGCCGATCAAGGGCTTCCGGCCGGCCCGTCCCGGCGCGCTTCCGTTGAACGAACGGAGCCCCTCCTTCAGGGCCCCGGCCACGTCTCCATCCCGCTCGATGGAACGGCAGAGGAGGTCGACCGCGCGGCGGTAGGCGCGGTCGGTCGCGCCCTTCTCCGCTTCGTAGGGGCGGTTCTCCCGACGGATGCGGTCGAGGAGATCGACCGCCACCAATCCCCGCCAGGCCCTCCGGAAGAACCCCGGGCCGAGACTGGCCATCTCCCCGTAGAAGCCGGAGTCCTGGATGGGGGCGAGGATGGGAACCTCGGTGTGACCGAGCGAGTCGAGGACCATTCTCTGGAGGCGGCAATACTGGCCGAAGCGGCAAGGGCCGGAAGTGGAGGGCATGAAGAAGGCGGAAGCCTCCGGGCGGAAGGAGGGATCGCGGGTGATCCGCACCATGTCGCCGGTGGTGACGACGCAGGGGAAGCACTCCTTGCCGGAGGTGAACTTTTTGCCGAGGGCGAGCGTCTCCTCGTTGGAGCGGGGGAAGACTCGGGCCGGAAAGCCGGCGGCGGCGAAGGCGGCGGCGACGACGTAGGAGGCGTCGCTCATGTAGGGGATGAAGACGGTTGTCTTCCCGCGGCGGGCGGCGCCCCGTTTCGGCGGCCTCGGCGCCGGCTGGGGAGGCAAGACGCGTGCATGGGCGACCGAGTCCCAGAAGGCCTCGCAGCGGGTGACCGCGCCCACGTCGGCGCTGTGCTCGTCCACCTCGATCTGGAGATAGGGCTTCCCCTCCATCTCCCGGGCGAAATAGTGCTGGATGAAGGAGTCGGGGCCGCAGCCGAAGTTGGAAAGCCAGACCGCGAAGAGGCGCTTGTCCCGCCGGATGAAGCGGGCGGCCTGCAGGAGCTTCTGGCCGGAGCGCCAGTACATGTTCGGCCAATCCGCGGAGAGGTCGGACCCCTGAAGGGGGAGAAAGTCGATCGGGATGGCCGGGATGCCGAGCTTGCGCAGGGTGCGGGGAAGCCCCACGTTGAGGGCCGGGTCGTAGCTGTTATAGGGGCGGGAGACGATCACCACCGCCTTCCCATCCGCCGGGAGGGAGGAGAGGACCTCGCGCCCGCGCGCGAGCTGACGGCGGCGGAAGTCCTCGCGCGCGCGGAGGGCGATCCGGGCGGCGCGCTTCGTCGCCGCGCGCCCCTTCCCCAAGACTTTGCCGACGCGGAGAAGGGATTTCTCAGGGAGATCCCCCCTCCAGCCGAAGGCGATCACCGGGGAGATGAGCTCCACGCCCTTGCCCTTGAGGTCGATAGCGGAGGCGATGATGGAGGAGAGGACCTGAACGTAGGGGCAGTTGAAGGACTCGGCCCAGCCGTCCGCCTCCCGCTCCAGGTTGATCAGGGTCGGGATGAAAAGGGCGTCGATCCCCTGGTCCAAAAGATTCTGGACGTGCCCGTGGGCGAGCTTCATCGGGTAGCAGGTCTCCGCGGTCACGCCGCTCAGGCCCGCGGCGATGATCGCGGGATCGGTCGGGTTGGAAACGACGACCCGCAATCCGAGCGCCCGGAAAAAGCTCTCCCAAAGGGGGAGGAGCTCGTGGTTGAGGAGGGCGCGGGGGAGGCCGATCCGGCGCCCCGACCCCTCGCCGGCGGGGCGGGCGACCGCCTCCGCGAGCATCCGTTCCCGCTCGGCGAAGAGGTCGGGGATGACCGCCCGCTCGCCGGGGCGGTCCGTTGCCTTGCCGTCGAACCTCTCGCAGCGCGACCCGTAGCAGAGCGGCTCGCTCCCCGGGATGACCACCTTGTTGATGGCGCAGCGGTTCGGGCAGGCGGCGCATTCGAAGGAGGACTGTTCCCAACGGCAGGCGGCGATCGCGGAGAAGCCCTTGAAACGGCTCGTCCGGAAGCCCTCCCGCTCGCGCTTCGCCTTGGCCCAGAGCGCCGCCCCGATCGCCCCGGTCAGGTGGGGGTGGGGCGGGACGGCGACGGGCTTCCCCAGAACCTTCTCGAAGGCGGCGGCCACGCCGGCGTTGAAGGCCACCGCCCCCTGGAAGAAGATCTTCTCCCCCACCTTCTTCCGCCCGACCACCCGGTTCAAGTAGTTGAGCGCGATCGAGTAGGCGAGCCCCGCGACCAGGTCCTCGCGCCGGGCGGCGTTCTGCTGGTGGTGGAGGAGGTCCGACTCCATGAAGACGGTGCAGCGCTCGCCCAGGGCGACCGGGGCGGGGGCGGATAGCGCCGTTTCGCCGAACTCCTCGATCCGGACGGCGAGCTTCTCCGCCTGCTCCTCCAGGAACGACCCGGTCCCGGCGGCGCAGACCTTGTTCATCTCGAAGTCCACCACCGCGCCACCCTCCAGGCGGATGTATTTCGAGTCCTGGCCGCCGATCTCGAAGATAGTATCCACCTCGGGGTCGATAAAGGCGGCGGCGCGGGCCTGGGCGGAGATCTCGTTTTTCACCTCGTCCGCCCCGATGAAGTCGCCGATCAGGTAGCGTCCGGACCCGGTGGAGGCGGTGCCCAGGACGCGGAAGGACTTGGGGAGCTCATGGCCGATCTCCGCGATCGCGCGCTGGGCGGCGATCAGGGGGCGGCCGGCGGTGCGGAGGTAGACGGAGGCGGCGAGCGAGCCGTCCGGGCCGATCACCGCCGCCTTAGTGCTGATCGAACCGATATCTATCCCGAGGTAGCCCTCCCCGGAGGCCGTCGAGCGGCCGCCGGGCTTAACCGCCGGGGCCCCTCTCTTCACCTCGCCGAGGGGGGCGAGCGCGGCCGCTCCCTTCGGCGGCGCGGCGAGATACTCGTCCAGGGGGGCGAGGTCGAGGCGGACGGCCCCGCCGTTTTCGTCGCGGGCGAGGAGGGCCGCCCCCGCCGCGCCGAAGAAGGCGAAGTGAGGGGGAACGGTCAGTTCCTCTTCCGTGAACTCCAGGATCTCCCGCAGGGCCCGCACCATCCCCTGGCTGGCGGCCACGCCGCCGGTGAAAAGGACCGGCGGGGAGAGAGTCTTTCCCCGGGCCACCGTGGACTTGAAGTTCCGGGCCATGGCGAAGAGGAGGCCGGCCACGATCTCGCAGTCCTTCGCCCCCTCCTGCTGGAGGTGGATCATGTCGGTCTTGGCGAAGACCGAGCAGCGCCCGGCGACGCGCGGGGGGTGGCGGGAATGGAGGCCGAGGCGGCCGAGCTCCTCCACCGAGAGGCCGAGCCGGGCGGCCTGCTGGTCGAGGAAAGAGCCGGTCCCCGCCGCGCAGATGCTGTTCATCGCGAAGTCGGCGAGGTCAGGGGCGCCCCCGGCCGAATCGCTTCGGAAGAGGAGAAGCTTGGAGTCCTCCCCCCCGATGTCGATCAGCGTCCGGACGGAGGGGCAGAGGAGGGCGCAGGCGCGGGAGAGGGCGACGATCTCGTTGACGGCGGAAAGGCCGAGCAAACGGGCGAGGAGCCCGCCGCCCGATCCGGTCACGCCGGCCCCGGCCAGGGCGAGGTGCGGCCGCCCGGCGATCAGCGTCTGGAGCTCCTCCCTCGCGACTGAAAGAGGCTGTCCCCGGAGGCGGACGTAGCGCTCGTGGACGACCGCCCCTTCTGGGGTCAGGAGGGCCAGCTTGAGGCTGACCGACCCGACGTCAATCCCCATCCAGAGGCGGCGGTCGGCGGTGTTGGCCGGGTCCCGAATCAATGTGAAAGGCCGCCCCAGGAATAGCCGAAGATGGCGCTGAGGAGGATGAAGACGCCGCCGAGGATCCCGAGGACGCAAATCGCGCGGACGAAGAAGGCGCCCCGTTTGATGAAGAGCTCCTCCAAGGTCTGCTTGAACCAGACGGGGTGGGCGGCAAAGACGCCCACGACCAGGAGGATCAGGCCGACGGTGAAGCAGACGATCATGAAGACGGGGAGGACCTTGAAGATCTCGACCAGAGTGGAGTAGAGGAGAAAGAGCCCGCCGAGGGCCAAGAGGGTGGCGATCAAGCGGACCCAGCCCGGGTTGAGCGCTGCCATCCGCCCGGCGCCGGCCTTGAGCCGGTCGGGATAGATGAAGCCGAAGACGCGGGTGACGATGATCAGCGCTCCGATGACTCCGATTACGATCCGCAGGGTATGTTCGGACATGGGGGGCCTCCAAATAGTGAATGGTTAGCTGGGGAGAAGAATACCGCCTAAAGAGGGCGGGCGCAAGAGATGTAAAGTCGGGCCTCCCGGCGCGGCGCTGATAAATAATCCGGCCATTAACCTTTGGCCGACCGGGCGCCATTTCGGGGGGGCATCACCATTCGATCTTCGTTTCGGCGCCTTTTGGAGTGCGGCGGCATGACGCCGCTCTTAATCTTTTGGAGTGCGGCGGCATGACGCCGCTCTTAATCTTTTGGAGTGCGGCGGCATGACGCCGCTCTTAATCGTTCCGACGGATCAAAGCGAGAATAAAGCGGCGCCGAGGCGCCGCACTCCAAAGCGGTGTCGCGACACCGCACTCCATGACGCTCGCGCGAGCAACCTTGAGAATCGGCCCTTTGGCTCGCCTGCGGCTCCGACACTTTCGGGCCAAAAGCCACTAATATATACGCCGCCGGCCGCCGGAGGGGCTCCGGCGGACCGGCGTCCGGGCGACCAGGTCGGTCGCCGACCAGGAGTCCAGGCAGTAGCGGCGCATATACTCGTAGGGGAGGTATCCGTAGCCGCGGTCCCCCCAATCCGTCCCCCACGAGTTCTTAAACTTGAAGAGCTGGCCGGAGCGGTCGTAGCCGGTCAGGCAGATCGCGTGCCCCCCGATCGGGACCGCCTGGTTGTCGGGGAGGGGGATTATGCCGCCCCGGGCCTCGAACCAGGAGGCGAAAACCTCGACCCCGGCGAGGAATGGCCCGTTCACGGAGAGGCTCCGCTCCATCTCCGGGATGCCGGAGAGGCGGGCATAGGTCCGGATGCGAAAGGACGCGGCCTGGCTCTCCGCCTCGGCGCAGGGCCGGTCCTTCTGGTAGGGCCGGTAGGGCCAGCACTCCTCCAGGCAAACGCCGGTCTGGGCGAGGACCTTCATCGCGGTGCGCGGGTAGGTTCCCTCCTCGCGGGGTATCCCGTCGATCTTCTTGCAGTGGGAGTAGAGGTGGCGCGGGGAGAGGGCGGTCAAGCCCCCCCGCTCCTTCTTCTCCTGGTACTCCTTCATTCCGACCGCCGCCGCGAAGGCGACGCAGGTCCCCTCGGAACCCTGGTCCCGCACCGGGCTCATCCGGTCGGTATAATCGACCTCGGGGGGGACGGAGATGCGGGGGAGGACGGCATTCATCGGGATGTCCCTCCGGTCAATGGGGTCCTTCAGGCATCCCAGGCCGAACCGGTGCTTCCCTTTCATGGCGATCCTCCTGGAGCAAGCTTCCGTTCGGGGTATGGCTCGCGCTATGCAAGATTAAATCAGAAAGTTACCGGGATAGCAACATATATATTACCTGGGCTGTAAGGCCCCGCGTATGCGGTGGTAGGCCAGCCGGCAATTCTGCCCGCCAGCGAGATGTGTAGGGGCGAACCTGGTGTTCGCCCGCCGACGGCTTGCCGGGCGAACACCAGGTTCGCCCCTACTGGCGGGCGCGCCGTCGGGAGCAGTCCACCGCCTAACTGAGGCCTTACCCCAGGATAGTCAGTCACGAATAAGTTGTCGCAGAGATGGAGATGCGGTAAAAAAGCGAGCCCCGATCGGGGGCTCGCGCATGCTGCAACCATCGGTCGGACGGCGACGGCCGCCACCGCCCGGCCGTGATCAGCGGTAGGTGTTGAAGATCTTGTAGTGCTCCATCTCGATGTCGGAGAGGGCCCGGAAGACCTCCTTCATCCTCCCCTCCGGGGCCTCCTTGGCGAAACCGGTATAGAGCTTGATCGCCCGGTCCTCGCGGGCGTGGCCGGCGGCCATGTTCTCGGCGTCACTCTCCAGCGCCTTCTCCTCGGGGAGAGCGGGCTTCTCCATCCCGCACATCTTGGAGATGAGCGAGAGGTGCTCGGACTCGTGCTTGGCGATCCGCTTGAAGATCGCTCCGACCACCTTGTTCGAAGCGGCGGCGGCGACGGCGAGGTAGTAGGCGACGTTGCTCACCTCGGTCTCCATCGCCTGGCGGCAGAAGTCCTTGGACTGGTCGGAGAGCTCCACGACTCCGTAGTCGATGTATTCGGGGGCGGAGAGGAGATAGTTGCCGGGGACCCCGCAGAAGGGGCAGCGGTCGGCGGGGAAAAACCCCAGGTAGGTCTCACCGCAGATCTGGCAGCGGAACGGTCTCATCGAAATCCTCCTTATGGATGGTTATGGTCGAGTGAGCACTATATCGGTTGAGGCGAAGAAAAGCAAGGCGAGACGCTCGCGGATTTCAAATGATGTGGGAGGGGCGTCTCGCCCCGATCCGGGCTGGTTCGGATCGCGTTCGCCGCTGTCGCCGCCCGGTCAAGGGGACGGACGGCTCGGCGGTCGAACACCCCGATAGATCGGGGCGGGAAGGTTCGCCCCTACGGCTCGGGAGAGGCGCCATCGGCGGTTGTAGGGGCGAACCTAGTGTTCGCCCGGTCAAGGGGACGGACGGCTCGGCGGTCGAACACCCCGATAGATCGGGGCGGGAAGGTTCGCCCCTACGGCTCGGGAGAGGCGCCATCGGCGGTTGTAGGGGCGAACCTAGTGTTCGCCCGGTCTGGGGAGACGCGGTAGAGGCGAACCGTGAAGTTGCCGTCCCGGGCGCCCGTGTCGATCGCCCGCGGCAAGCGGTCGATCCGCCGCTCCAGGAGGCCGCAGTGGTAGGGGTATATCCCCTCGAGCTTGAAGTAGATCCCCGGCGCTTCGGGCGGCTCGCGGTCGGTCAGGAGGAAATAATTCGACACCGTCGAACTGCTGAACATGCCTTCCGGCGTGAGCGGCCAGGGGGGAGAGTCCGGGTCGAAGCGGTAGAGGGGGTAGACCTGGCACTGATAGACGAGATCGAGAGTCGTGGGGAGCTTGTCCGTGAAGGAATCGCTCCAGACTGTGACCACCGAGTCCATATCCCTGCCCATGCGCTTGGAGATCCTGTCGTAGAAAGCCACCGCCCCTTTGTATTCGTCATGCCGCCAGATGACCTGGCTCGAACGGGCGGTAAAGAAAACGAGTAGCGCGACCGCCACCGGGAAGGCGAGACGCCAGATCCCGGACCGCCCGCGGGGAAAATCAGTGAGGAGACGGGAGGCGAGGAGAAGGGCGCCCGGAACCGCGACCACCGTAAACCGCCGCGCCGCCCACATGTAATACTGGTGGACGAGCTGCTGCCAGAGAAAGATCCCGGCGAAGGAGACGACGAGGAGGAGGAAGAAGCCCTCCGCCGCCTTCCGGGCCCGGAAGGTCTCGCGGAGGAGGCCGAGCGCGGCGAGCGCGAGGCCGAGCGGCGTGACAAGCCAGCCGAACTCGACGAGGTTGGCGGCGTCCTGGCTCGAGGGGTTGAGGTAGGGACGGACGAAGTAGGCGAACCAGAGGAGGGCGGCGAGGACGAGGACGGCCGCCCCGCGAGCCTTTCTTCCGCCGGCCGCGGATGCCAGGCGTTGGCGGATAGACCGGGGGAGAAGTCGAGCCGCGAGGAGGGCGACCAGGACCCCGGCCGGAGGGAGGAGGAGAAAGGGTTTTCCCCGGGCCCAGGACGGGAGAATGGAAGCCGCGTAGGTTTTTCCCAGGAGGAGATGATGGTCCAGGGAGAGGAGGAGAAGAAGAAGAAACGGCCCCCAGAAGGCGAGGTCGTTTTTCCGGAAGGAGAGAAACCACCGGGAGTAGAAGAAGACGGCGAGCGGGACGAGGATCAAGGCGGCGCTGATCTGGGAGAGGAGGAAGACGCCGAGGAGCGCGCCGGATGTCAGCGCCCAGAACCTCTCCTCCAGGCGCAGGTAGCGGGCGAAGGCGAAAGCGCCCGAGAAGATGAGAAACTGGGATAGCGTCTCAGAGGTGGGGAAACGCACCTGCCAGATCTCGGCGAGGTTGATCGAGAGGAGGAGAACGGCCAGGAGTCCGGCCGATTTGTCCCAGAGCTCGCGTCCGAGAAGGTAGATCGCGAGGAGGGAGAGGAGTCCGAGGAAGGGCGTGAGATAGAACATCCCGCGGAGGCCGAGGAGGCTGTGGGCGGCCGCCAGCCAGACGGTCCAGAGTTGGTAGAACTGGGGAATCAGGATGTGGCTGCGAAAAAGCCCGTAGCGGAAGCCGGGGTATCTCTCCTCGAAGCCGGATTTGTGACGGTGCGAGACGAGCGGAAAGCTTTCCGGCGTCAGGAGGGGGAAGAGGCGATCGGGAACGGTTAAAGATCCCCAGCGGTCGAGGTGGACCGCGGTGTTGACATAGACGCCGGGGTCCCAGCCCCCGAAGATGTATTCGACGGGGCGGAAGAAAAGTATCCCGGCCAGGGCAAGGATCAGGAAAAGGGGGAGCAAGGCGGAACGGCCCCGGCTGACGAGGATGAATTTTCCCCGGGGCGGCAAGGCGAGGATAAGGGGGAAGAGACTGATCGCGGCCACGATGGTGCAGAGGAAGCGGACGCTGAAGCATCCGGCGAAGGCGAGGATCAGGCCGAGGGCGGACGAGGCGGCGAAACTCAACGCGAGCGAGAGGAAGAGGAACTCCGATCGCCCTTCGAGGCAGGAGATCTTCTTGCGGGCGAGCGCGGCGGCGACGATGCAGGCGCCGGGGAGGAAGAGGAGGATGAGGATCTCGATCGCCTTGACCGCGGCGGAAGCCATGGGGGGAAAATAATCCATAGTCGCCGATCGGACAAGGTCAATGTAGGCAGGAGGTGGCCCGGCGCTGTAGGCCCGATCTCCGCCTCTGCGCTCCGCGCTCCGGCGGACAAGTGCGATCGGGCGCGCCGGCCTGGCCGGTTCTGTAGGCCCGGACTGTGTCCGGGCGTGCCTGGCCCGGCCGCCGGTTCACAGAACCGGCCTACAGGGCGCGCCGGCCCGGCCGCCGGTTCACAGAACCGGCCTACAGGGCGCGCCGGCCTGGCCGCCGGTTCACAGAACCGGCCTACAGGGCGCGCCGGCCCGGCCGCCGGTTCACAGAACCGGCCTACAGGGCGCACCGGGCCCGGCCGCCGGTTCACAGAACCGGCCTACAACCCATCCGCTGAACCGTTAACCCCGAACCCGGTTTTTCAGTAGTTGACCGCGCAGACGGCGTCGAGGTCGAAGCCGGACGAGCCGGAGCCGGAGAGGGAACCGAGCTCGGGCGTGTGCCGGACGGGGACGCCGTCGATGTCCTGGAGCCAGCCGTCGCCGGTCGCGGTGATCCGGATGAACTGGATCCAGGAGAGGCTCGCCCCGGAGAGGTCGGATAGGTCGAAGGAGTCGCCGCCGGAGACGGCGGGGTCGCGGGGGTCGGGAGCCCCGCCGTTGCTGAAGACAGGGCTGATCCCGGCGAAGCCCTTGGAATATGAGTAGGGGACGTAGTAGTTGATCGAACCGTCGCCGTTGAAATGGGGTCTGTATTGGTACGGGAAGGTGTAGAAGGTCGTCCCGTCCTGGCTGACCGAGACGACCGCCGGCTCCATCCAGCGCCGCTCCTGGCTCCCCCCGATGTAGAAGGCGTTCTCGAAGACGGTGAAGTCGTCCCCTTCGCCGTTGACCACGATGTTGTCTATGAAGCGGAGGACTATGGATCCGCCGCCCGGACCGGAGCCATCGTAAACCCGAGCGTGGAGAGAGACCACGTCCAGTCCGCCCTGGTAGGACCCCTCTCCCCGAGGCGCGCCGAGCACGATCCCGTCCATCTGGGAGGCTCCGTAGCCACCCGAGGCCAGGGGGGAGAAAGAGACGACTTTGTCGGCGAAGGGGTCGTTTCCCCCGGCGAGGCTCACGGCGGCGGGCGTGACCGAGATCACCGTCCATTCGTCGATCTTCCCGGGCCGGCCCTGATGGTCGTAGGCGATGACGGCGTAGGAATAGGCCGTCCCGTTGGCGAGGCCGGTGTCGAGGAGGTCGGTTTCACCGCCCTCGTAGACAAGCGTGCCGTCGGATGGATCCTCCGGGGGGAGGGAGCCGGTTTTGCGGACGACCCGGACTCTCAGGAAGTTGGAGCTGGCGGGGTTCTTCCAGGCGAGACCCGCCTTGCCGTCGCCGGCGCCGGCGATGAGGTCGCTCACCGCCTCGCTGTAGGCGTCTTGGACGGTGAGGGGGATCGTCGCCTCCGCGGTCGCTCCTTTGTAGTCGGTGACCGTGAAGCGGACGCTGTAAGTCCCGACGCTCGTCGGGATGCCGGCGAGGGCCCCGGAGGAGGAGAGGGTGAGTCCGGGGGGGAGGCCGGTCGCGGTCCAGTCGTAGGGCGCCGTCCCGCCCCGGGCGGAGAGGGTGGCGGAGTAGACATTCCCCACGGTCCCGTCGGGGAGGGAGGAGGTGAGGACGGAGAGGAGGTCTCCGGGGCTGAGGAGGGGGGAGGGGCTGGGCGCGACGGACGGCGAAGGCGACGGCGTGGGCTCCAGGGACTCGCGGACCTCCAGGCGGAGCTCGGCGATGTCGTCGTTCCCGTCCGGGTCGTTGGCCTTGACCCGGAAGACGAACTCCTGGGTCCCCTGCCCGGCGAAGGAGTCGGAGACCTTCCCGGAGATGACGCCGGAGGAGCCGTCGAGGACGAGGTCGGGGGGGAGCGATCCGGAGGTGAGCGTCCAGGCGTAGGGGGTCGCGCCCCCGGTCGCTTCGAGCTGAAAGCGATAGCTCTGGCCGGCGACCGCGGGGTCGAGCGCCCCGGTGGTGATGTAGACGAGCTGGAGGTTGACGACCAGGCTCAGGGCGGCCTGGGCGGTCGAGAAGTTCCGGTCGCTGACGAGGATCGTGAAGAAGGCGATGCCCTCCTTCTCGGGGATGCCGCTGATCGCGCCGGTTTCGCTGTCCAGGTAGAGCTGGGGAGGGAGGTTCCCCCCCGAAACGGTCCAGGCGTAGGGCGGTGCGCCGTCGGCCGCCTGGAGCTGGGCGGTGTAGGGGCGCCCCCGGACGGCGGGGTCGAGCGAGGCATTGAGGATGCGGAAGCGCCCGGCCGCTCTGTTGTCGAAGTAGCCGTCGGTTGGCTCCAGGACCTGCAGGGAGAACTCCCGCTCCGCCGTCCGCCCGCCGGAATCGCGGACGCGCACCAGGAAAAGGGCGGACTCGATCTTCCCGGCCGTCCCCGCGATCTCCCCCCGCTCGGGCAGGAAGGCGAGGCCTTCCGGGAGGACTCCCGATACGAATTCCCAGGAGTAGGGGAGGGCGCCGCCGTCGGCGGAGAGGCGGACCGAGTACCCCCGCCCCCGGGCGGCGGGGGGGATGGCCGCGGTCACGATCCGCAAGCCCTCCTCCCGGACCGCGAGGCTATAGCTCATCTCCACCCAGTCCCCGGCTTCGTCGGTGAGGCGGAGCGTGAAGCGGAAGGACCCGGTCTCGCGGGGGATGCCGTAGAGCGTGCCGTTTTCCTTGTTGAGGAGGAGAAGGGGGGGGAGAGAGCCGGCGACGATCTCCCAGGCGTAAGGGGGTTTCCCCCCCTCGGAAGCGATCGTCTGGAGGTAGTCCTTGCCCAGGACGGGCTCGGGCAGGTTCGCGGTCAGGATGGAAAGCGGCTTGTCCCCTTCCGCCCCCTCCGCCGCCCGGACCAGGAGGCGCAAGGCCCGCGCCGCCCTCCTCCCGCCCCCCGTCTCCGCCACCGCGACCGTGAAGCTATAATCTCCCTCCTGCTCCGGCACGCCCGCGATGATCCCGGCCGGCGTGAGTTCGAGGCCGGGTGGGAGGACGCCCTTCTCGATCCTCCAGGCGACCGGGCGGTCCGCGCCGCGGACCTTCAGCCCCTCCCGGTATTCCTCGCCGACCGCGGCCATGGGGAGGGAGTCGGTCAGGATGGCGAAGATGATCGGCGTCGGGCTCCGGGCGCCCGCGCCCTTGTCCGCATCGAGCGGGCGCCGGGCGCCCTTCCGCTCCTTCTTCTCTCGCCGGGCCTGCTTCGGTTCCCGCCCGCCGCCGGCGTAGTAGGCGGCGTCGCCCGCTCCGCGGGGCTCGGCGATCCGGAGATAGATCAGGCGGGCCCCCACACCGAGGAAGCAGGCCCCGGCGAGGAAGAGAAAGATCCTGGAGACCTTGTGGTTCACCGCGCCATCGGATAATCGTCGATCGCTCCGAGGTAGAAGCGGGTCGCTCCCCGGACCGCCCACCTCCCGTCCGCCGGCCGCCGGACGGAGGCTATCGTCGTTCCGTCCCCGTCGAAGTCGGCCGGGACGGGGAGATCGCCTTCCCGCCCCAGGTAGAAGACGGTCAGGTTTCTCACCGCCCAGCGCCCGTCGGCCGGACGGTAAACCGCCGCCTCCCAGGCCGCGCCGTTCCCGTAGTTCCCGGGGACGGGGAGGTCGCCCGCTCCCCCGAAGTAGAAGCGGCTGATCCCCCGCACCACCCAGAGACCGTCGGCCGGACGGAAGACGGCCGCCCCGGCCGTCCCGTCGCCGTCCCAGTCTCCGGGGAGGGGGAAGTCGCCCGCTTCGCCGAAGGTGAAGCGGGTGAGTTCCCGGATCGCCCAGAGGCCCGTGGCCGGCGTGAAGACCGCGGCAACGGCCTTCCCGCCTCCAGTATAGTCGCGGGGGAGGGGGATGTCACCGCTATTTCCGAAGCCGAAGCGGCTGGACTGACGAACCGCCCAGAGGCCGGAAGTCGGCCGGAAGATCGCGGCCTCGGCCGTTCCGTTCCCGGAGTAATCGCCGCCGACCGGGAGGTCACCCGCCGTCCCGAAGGAAAAGCGGGAGAGGCCGCGGACCGCCCAGAGGCCGGAGGCGGGGCGGAAGACGGCCGCCTCGCTTGCCCCGTCGCCCGAGAAGTCGGACGAGCCGAGTATGAAGTTCTGCGGACAGGGCTCGATGGCGAAGACGGCGCTCCCGTAGTCGACATCGGCCGTCTTCCCGGCTCGGACGAGGGCGAGGAGAAATTCCCGGCTCCGGGGGTTTCCTCCGGTGGGGAGGGGCGGATAATCGGTGCCGAGGATGGAGAGGCGCCCGCCCCCGGGGAGGAAGGGGGAGAAAGAGGCCGGGGCGGAGGAGAAGGCGGCGAAGGTCGGCCAGCTCATGCCGGCCACCCGCTCGGAGATATCGCCGGCCCGCAGCCGGCTCACCGTCTGCAGACCCGAGGTGGAGAAGAGGGACGGGTCGGCCTCGCCGTCAAAGGCGAACGCCGCCGGGGAGTCTATCCCGCCGGCGAAGACGTGCCAGTCGGCGGAGGTGAGCGGGATCCCGCTGGCGATCGCCCCGGCCAGCTGGGAGGCGGTGTAGTAGACCACGTCCTCCAGCACCGGCGGGTATTGCATGGAGCGCCCGTAGTAGAGGTTGTCGGAGCGGTCGAAGGCGATCGGACCGGAGTTCCCGCCCACCACGGCCACGATCGCGGGGAGGGTCTCTTCGTCCCAGTAGCAGATCTTGTTTCCGGAGAAGTCGGCGGTCCCGGTCGCCCAGGCGGCGGAGAGGAAGACCTGCGACTGGCTGTTGACGGCGCAGTCGTAGTTGCCGTTAAGCGGCGCGGAGGGGCCCTCCTCCCCGTCGGTGCTCACGGAGAAGATCCGCTGGAAATTGTAGCTTTCGCCGAAATAGACCCGCCCGCCCCAGACCCGGACGAAGCTGGGGAAGGTCCAGGGCGTCGCCCCCAGGTCGTAGAGCGTCTGGGCGGACCAGGCGGGGTTCTTGATCAGGTAGCGGTTTTCGACCATGACGTAGAGGGCCCCCTCATCGTCGTAATCGAAGGCCTGGATCCCCGACATGTAGGCCGCGGGGTTCCCGGCCCGGCTGTAGGCCGTGAATGAAGAGTAACCCGGTCCGGCGGCCAGGGACGGGCCGGCGTCTCCGCGCGCCGGCAGCAGCCCGCTGGCCGTGAGGAGGAACAAAACGCCGATCAACCTGCTCATGACTCTCCTCCCTTTTGGTGGGGGCTGTGGTTTTCGTCCGCCTTCCCCCGCCGGGCAAAAAAAGCCCGATCTCGCGAAAGAGATCGGGCCGAGAGAGTCGGTCCGCCCACCATTCTCTTCCGCGGAGAATGCGGCGAGCAGGTGGGATCAGGTCTTCTGGCTTTCCCCCCGGGCCGCCCTTCCCGCCCCGATTCTCATCGGGACAGTGGGTTCGACCGGTCCGGGTTGCGCCCCTCGACTCAAGGGCGCCGGGATTCACAGCGGCGGGACCGCTCCCGATTCGCACGGGATTCCCTGGCTTCCCAGCCTATGCCTTGCTAACGCGGGTATTTGTATAAAAAAGCGCTGGCCTTGTCAATATGGTATATCGGACTGGCGGGCGGCTGAACCCCCTGATCTCGCCCCTGGCCCCCGCGACTCCCGGAAGATCACAATTCGCAGAGCAGATTTTGCAAGAAAACTTCGGCGGAAACCATCCTTATAGTAGGGAGGAGAAACCATGAGCGAGGAAAACCTGGCCGTAGAGCTGGACCGGCTCGTCCAGGGGGCGGAGAAGATCGTCTTTCTCACCGGGGCGGGGATCTCGACCGAGTCGGGGATACCCGATTTCCGTTCGCCCGGCGGCCTCTATTCCGACCCCGGGAAGGCGAACGTCTTCGAGATCGGCTCCTTCCTGGCGGCCCCCGAGCGCTTCTACCTGTTCGCCCGGGACTTTCTCCTCCTCCTCGACCGGGCCCGTCCGAACCCGGCCCACCTCGCCCTCGCCCGCCTGGAGGCCGCGCGCCAGGTGACCGTAGTCACCCAGAACATCGACGGTCTGCACCGGAAGGCGGGCTCGACCCGCCTCTGGTGCGTCCACGGCGATTTCTGGAGAAGCGCCTGCGTCTCCTGCGGCCACTCCGTCCCCACCGAAGCCCTCCGCCCGGAGATCGAGCAGGGGCGGGTTCCCCGCCACGGCTGCGGCGGCTTCTACCGCCCCCTGGTGACCTTCTTCGGGGAACCCCTGCCCGCCCTCGACTGGGAGAGAGCGGCCGAGGCGGTGGCCGCGGCCGACCTCCTCTGCGTGGTCGGGTCCTCCCTCGTCGTCTACCCCGCGGCCGCCCTCCCCCGTTACCGAAGGGAGTGCGCGAAGCTCGCGATCGTGAACCGGGGACCCACGCCGCTCGACGGCGAGGCGGACCTCGTGATCAACGCCCCGGCGGGGAAGGTCTTCTCCTGGATCTCGGTGCCGCCCTCTCTCCGCCGTTAGGCCGTCGGCCGCGGCGCGGCCGGCGGCCAGCCCCGGGTTCCGCGGTCCGGGACGGGCGTCCCCGGTTAGGGGAGCCGCATCCGTGGACAAGCCGCTGGTCAAGGCCGTGGCCATCTTCGGCCTGGGGATCGTCGCCGGGCGAAGGTTTCCCCTGCCGGCTTCGGTTTCCGTCGCCGTCTTCCTCGCGGCCATCTTCCTGGCCGGACCCCTCCTCTTTCTGCTCCGGTCCCGCGCCGGGAGCTGGGCGCGGTTCGCCCGCGCCGGAGCGGCGGGGGCGGCCCTCCTCGCCGCGGGCCATCTCCGCTACGCTCTTTCCCAGCGCGTCCCTGGCGACGACGTCTCCCGCTTCATCGGCCCCTCTCCCGTCCGCCTGGTCGGCGTCGTCGCCGACTACCCGCGGCTCGAGCGCCACGGCGTCGCTTTCGTCCTCGAGTGCCGCTCGATCGTTCGCGCCGGGCTCTCCGAAGCCGCCTCCGGGCGAGCGGCGGTCGAGCTCCACTCCCCGGGCCGGGGGATCGAGGAGACCATCGCCCGGGGCAACCTTCTCGCCGTCACCGGGCGCCTCTCCCGCCCGGAGGAGAGGGGGAACCCGGGCGAGAGATCGGTGCGGGATCGCCTCGCCGCGGAGGGGGTCCGGGCCCGGGCGAGCCTCTACGATCAGTCGGGCGTTGTCCTCCTCCGCCCGGCGGGACCGCTCTCCCCGGCCGGTCTTCTCGGGAGGCTCCGCCGGAGGATGGAGGCGGCGGTCCGGGAGTCGCTCCCCTCCCCCGAAGGCGCTCCCCTCTCCCTCTCCTCGTCCCTCCTGGAGGGGCTGGTCCTGGGGGCCAAGGGATCCATCCCCTTCGCGATCCGGGAGAACTTCCGCGATCTCGGCGTCATCCACATCCTGGTGGTCTCCGGTCTCCACGTCGGATTCATCTTCTGCCTCTTCGGTCTCCTCTTCGGCTCCCTCCCTCTCCGCTGGCGGGCCGGCCTCGCCGTCCCCTGGGTCTGCCTCTACGTCCTGATCACCGGCGCGGGCAGCCCCGCCGCCCGAGCGGGGCTGATGGCGGTCGCCCTCTCCCTCGCCGACGTCCTGAACCGGCCGCGCAACCTCTGGACCGCGGTCGCCTTCTCGGCCCTCTGCCTTCTCCTCGCCAACCCGCTCTCCCTCTTCCAGGCCGGCTTCCAGCTCTCCTACCTCATCGTCCTCTCCATCGTCGCCCTCGCCCCCGTCTTCTCCTCGCTCCTCCTCTTCATCCCCGCTCGCTTCCGCCCCTGGCTGGCCGTCCCCCTCGCCGCCCAGGCGGGCTCGCTCCCGCTCACCGCCCATTACTTCCAGGCTTTCTCCCCGCTCGCGCTCGTCGCCAACCTTCTCGTCATCCCGCTCGCCGCCCTGATCGTGAACCTCGGCTTTCTCGCCCTCCTCGCCGGGCTTATCTCCGCTCCCCTCGCCCTCATCCTCAACTACCCCAACCGGGCCCTGATCGCGCTCGTCCTCGGGATCGTCTCCTTCCTCTCCCGTCTCCCCGGCTCCTCCCTGCGCGCCGCCTTCGCCTCTCCCCCGGTCGTCCTCGCCTGGTATCTCGCCCTGCTCGGCCTCTCCCGCCGGCGCTCTTTCTCCGGCCGCCGTCTGCGGGCGGCCGCTTTCGCGGCGGCGGTCCTCCTCGTCGCCCTCTCGGGGAGATGGCTCCGCCGGCCCGGCCCCGGCCTGGAAGCGGTCTTCTTCAACGGCGAGAGCGGGGACATCGCCTTCGTCTCCCTCCCCGGGGGAAGGGGGATCCTGATCGCCCCCGACGCCGACCCTTTCAACGAGGCCGAGGAGATCCTCCGCCCCTTCTTCGCCGAGCGGGGGATCCGCCGGATCGGTCTGCTCGTGCTTACACAGGCCAACCCCGGACGGCTGAGCCTCCTCAATGGTCTCCTTCGTTTCGCGGACGTGGACGAGATCTGGGACCATCCGCTCGCGCCCTCCGCTCTCTCCCAGGCCGCCTTCCTCCGCCGCGTCCGGGAGGAAGGGATCCGCTACCGGAGGCTCGAGGCGGGCGACCGCCTCGAGTTCGGCGGGGCGGAGTTCTCCATCCTCTGGCCTCCGCGCGCCCGTTCCGCGGCTTTCACCGCCGATCTCTCGCTCGTCTTTTCGCTCACGTTCCGCCGCTCTTCGTTCCTCTTCCCCGCGCAGGCCTCCTCGGCGGCGCAGAGGGAGATCCTCCGTCTCCATCCCCGTCTCGGGGCGGAGGTCCTCCTCGCCCCGGCCCGGGGGAGCCGGTCCCGGACTCACGAGCCTTTTCTCCGGGCGGTCTCCCCCCGCCTCGCCGTCCTCGCCCGGGGGAAGAAGTACTTCGGCCGCTACCCCGCGGACTGCTCGGACTGCCTCGCCGGGCTGGGGGCCGAGGTCCATCGGACCGGCGAGGAGGGCTGCGTCATCGTCCGCTCCGACGGCGAGAAGGTCTGGGCGGAACGCGGGATGATTCCGCCGTGAGTTTCAGCGGCGGCGGGTCCGTCCCGGCGTGGCGATTGGCGGGGCGAACACGAGGTTCGCCCCTACGAACCGGCGGATGGTCTCCGGCGGGGGATGTAGGGGCGAACACAAGGTTCGCCCCTACGAACCGGCGGATGGCCTCCGGCGGGGGGTGGCGGGGCGAACACGAGGTTCGCCCCTACGAACCGGCGGATGGTCTCCGGCGGGGGATGTAGGGGCGAACTTCATGTTCGCCCGCGCGTCCGGCCGGGAAAAATGACATGGAAAGGCCGAAAACATCCCGGACCCCGGCGGGAGCCCGTTCCCTCCTCGTCCCGGGGATCGCCCTGTTCGCCCTCCTCGCCTGCGGGGACGCTCACCCGCCGCCCGCTCCGCCCCTCCCGCCGTGGTGCCGGGTTTTCTTCACGCCCGCGGACCCGGCCGCCGACTACCTGACGGCCCTGATCGACTCGTCCCGGGAGAGGGTCTGCGCCGCCTTCTACAGCCTCACCCTGCCGGCGGTGGCCCGGTCGCTCGTCCGGGCCCGCGGGCGGGGGGTGGACGTGCGCGTGGTGATGGACGACCGCGAAGCCGCCGGTCCGGAGGCGGACCTCCTCCGGCGCGCCGGCCTCCTCGCCGTCGATCCCTCCCCGTCGGACTTCATGCACGACAAGTTCATGGTCGTCGACGGCTTCCTCACCTGGACCGGCTCCTACAACCCGACCGCGAGCGGCTCGCTCTTGGACGACAACAACGTGGTGGTCGTCGCCTCGCGCCAGGTCGCCCAGCTCTACGAGGAGGAGTTTCGGGAGATGTGGTCCGGGAAGTACGGGAAGTCCTCCCCGGGGCCGACCCGCTACCCCGCCCGGGAGGTGGGCGGCGCGGCCGTGGAGTGCCTCTTCGCCCCCGACGACGACTGCGCCGGCCGCCTGGCCGGCCTGGTCCGGGATGCGCGCCAGAGCGTCCGCTTCGCCGTCTTCGCCTTCACCTGGTCGCCGCTGGCCGAGGAGCTGGCCCGGAAGCACGCCGAGGGGGTGGACGTGAAGGGGGTTTTCGAGAAGGGGCAGGACAGCCCCTGGTGCTGCTTCCGCCTCCTCGAGGACTGCGGCGTCCCCGTCCGCTGGGACCAGAACCTCCGCTATCTCCACCACAAGTTTTTCGTGATCGACGGGACGGTCGTGGCCACCGGCTCCTTCAACCCGTCCCGCCACGCGCAGGAGGGGAACGATGAGAACCTCCTGATCATCCGCCATCCCGGCGTGGCCCAAAGATTCCTGGACGAATTCGAGCGCGTTTGGGAGAGAAAATGGGAGTAGACGGGGGGAGGGGCGATGAGGAGGATAGGGGCGGGGCGCCCGCGCCCGTCCGCCATGGAAAAATTCCTGATCCTTCCCTTCCCCCGCTCTCCGTCCGTCTCCGTCCTCGCCCTGGGGGGCGCGCGGGGACGCTTCTGCCTGGCCCGCCGGGGCGAGGCCTTCCTGGGGCCGGATTTCGGTAGCCTGGAGGAGACGAGGAGACTCGCCCGATATCGGGAGAGTCTCCTCGCCTCCCTCCGCGCCCTCTCCTTCCGCCCCGAGATCGTCGCCTTTGATCTCCACCCCGGCTACCCCAGCGCGCGCCTCGCGCCCCAGCTGGTCGCGGAGCGCTTCCCCTCCTCCGTGCTGCGCGCCGTCCAGCACCACCACGCCCACGTCGCCGCCGTCCTGGCCGAGCGCGGAGAGGAGGGTCCGGCCGTCGGGCTCGCCTGGGACGGGACGGGTTACGGAGGGGACGGGACGGTCTGGGGAGGGGAGACGCTGGTCGTCGGCCCAAACGGCTGGCGGCGGGCCGGACACCTCGATCCCGTGCCGCTGCCGGGGGGCGAGAAGGCCTCGACCGAGCCCTGGCGGATGGCGCTCGCCTACCTCCACCGCCTCCGGGGGCCGTCCCTCTTCCGCCTCGGCATCCCCTTCGTCCGCCGCCTCGACCGCCGGGCGGCCCGTCTCCTCGTCGCGGCCCTGGAGCGGGGGATCAACGCTCCCCTCTCCTCCAGCATCGGCCGCCTCTTCGACGCCGTCGCCGCGCTCCTCGGGCTCTCCGGCGACGGCGGCCCTGCTTCCGCCGCCCGGGCCCTGGAGAAGGCCTGCGCGCCCCTGGACCAACCGGCCTATCCCTTCGCGCTGCTGCGCTCCCGGGGCCCCTTCCGCGTCGATTGCCGGCCCCTCGTCGCGGCGCTCGTCGCCGATCTCCGCCGGGGCGCGCCCCGCTCCGTCGTCGCCGCCCGCTTCCACCGGACGGCGATCGCGATCGGCGCCGACTCGGCGGCGGCGGCCGGGAAGGGGAAGCTCCGGCGCGTCGTCCTCTCCGGCGGCGTCTTCGGGAACCGGATCCTCCGGGAGGGGTTGAGCGAGCGCTTGCAGAGCGAGGGATGGCGGGTTATCCTGCCCAACAAGATCCCCGTCCACGACGGGGGGCTCGCGCTGGGGCAAGCCTGGGTGGTCTCGCGGAGTTTGACCCATTCCGCGGGAAACCAAGAGGGGCCACCAGAGAGAACAAATCACAACCCCCCAATCCCGATCTCCAAACAAAATAGAAAAAGAGAAAAGCACAAAATCCTATAGCCCGGCGGGGAGCTCGCCGGCGACGGCCATTTGCATTTTGGGTTTTGGATTTTGTCTGGGATTTGGATATTGTGAGTTGGAATTTGCGCTCCGTCGGCGAGGGCGCTCTCTAACGAAGATCGGCTCTGCCCAGGAAAGTAGATACGGTTCTACGACTCCGATGTGTCTCGCCGTCCCCATGCGGATCGTCGCGGTCAAGGGAACCGCGGCCACCGTCGCGCTCTCCGGCTTGAAAAAGGAGATCGACGTCCGTTTCCTCGCCCGTCCCCGCCGGGGGGAGTACGTGCTTGTCCACGCCGGTTTCGCCATCGCCCGGGTCGGCCCGTCGGAGGCGAGGAAGACCCTCGCCCTGGCCCGCCGCGCCGCGGCCCTGGCGTCGACGGAGCGTTCCGTTTTTTATGGCGCCCGCCCCCGGTATCGGCTTCCCCGCATTATTCATGAAGATCGTTAGCCCGGTTTATTCATGAAAACTGTTGGTTTTCATGAATAAACCGGGCTAGAGTAGCGGGCGCGCAATCAGGCCATGGAAATCCGCGACGCCCAGAAGAAGATCGCCTCGCTCCTCGGGGAGATGGCCCATCCCCGGCTCGGCTCCTTCACCGCGCTGGTCGAGGAGGTCGGCGAGATCGCCGACCAGGTGATGAAGATCGAGATCTACGACGAGACCAAGGACACCTCCGATCTGGCCGGGGAGATGGCGGACGTTCTGGTGAGCCTCTGCGAGCTGGCCAACGTCTACGGGATCGACCTCTCGGGCGCCTTCGACGAGAAACTCGCCGCCCTGGGCCCGCGGGCGGAGGTTTGGAAGAAAAAGCTCGTCGGGATCCTCCAGGAGAAGCGCCGCCGGCTCGATTGATCCGAGGCCCGGGAAAAAGTTTTTTCCGACGGTGAACGCGGATTTATCTTGCCAGCGCTTTTGCGGGCGAATAAACTCGGCGCGCTTTCGCGGGGAGCAGCGGGAGGCTGTGGATAACTTGTTGATAATAATGAGCGTCCCCGCGCCCATCATCGTAAGTGACTAGAATCTAGAGGATAGGATGGGGCCGGAAGGTCAGTCGGCCCCGGTGTCAGAAGATCGAAAACTTTCCGTCGGGAGGGGGTCGCAATACCCTGCCCGCCAGGAAGATGTGACGACGCATCGACGGGGGGCGAGCATCTTCCCGTCGATGAAAAACGGCAGAAAATCGCGGCTGGCCGGCCGAAAAGATAGAGAGGGATGGGGCTTTTCCCTCGCCGCCGTCCGCGGCTGTGGATAAAATCGGCGGCTTGAGCCCCTCGTCCCGGGAGAAAATGATCGTGCAGACGCTGACCAAGGAGCTCCTGGGACAGCTGCGGGCGCGCCTGGGGGAGCAGAATTTCCAGACCTGGATCTCCCCCATTCGCCTGACCGACTGGAGGGACGGCGTTCTCACCATCGAGGTTCCGAGCAAGTTCTTCCGCGACTGGCTCGACGAGCACTACCGCGGCCTGATCGAGGAGACGGGCCGCGGCATCATGAACCGCCCGGTGGCGGTCAACTTCCAGATCGGCGCCCACCCCCCCGAGCTGATCGAAGAGCCTCCCCCGCGGATCGTCCCCGCCGCCCCCAGCCCGCTCAAGCTCTGCGAGCTCAACCCCAAGTATTCCTTCAACCGCTTCGTGGTCGGCCCCTGCAACTGCTTCGCCCACGCGGCGGCCCTGGCGGTGGCCCAGCGCCCGGGCAAGTCCTACAACCCGCTCTTCATCTACGGCGGGGTGGGGCTGGGGAAGACCCACCTGATGCAGGCGATCGCCCAGGAGGTGATCAAGGCCAACCCCGCCTCCACGGTCCTCTATCTCTCCAGCGAGTCCTTCACCAACGAGTTCATCAACGCCATCGCCCGGAACACCACCGACCGTTTCCGGAAAAAATACCGCTCGGTCGACCTCCTCCTGATCGACGACATCCATTTCATGTCCAACCAGCCCCGGACCCAGGAGCAGTTCTTCCACACCTTCAACGCCCTCTGGGACGCCCACAAGCAGATCGTCCTCTGCTCCGACCGCCCGCCCAAGGAGATCCCCGACGTCGAGGAACGGCTGATCTCCCGCTTCGAGTGGGGCTTGGTGGTGGACCTCCAGCCCCCGGAGCGGGAGACCCGGATCGCCATCCTGCGCAAGGAGGCCGAGTGGTCCGGGATCGCCATGCCCGACGAGATCATCGACTTCATCGCCGACCGGGTGAAGTCGAACATCCGCAAGCTGGAGGGGGCCTTCATCCAGGTCGCCTCCTACGCCTCGCTCACCAACGTCCCCCTCTCCCGGGAGGTGGCCGAGATGGTCCTGGGCGGGATCATGGAGGACGAGGTCGAGCGGGCGGTGACGATCGACGAGATCCAGCGGGCGGTGGCCGAGTTCTTCGACATCCGGGTGGCGGACATGAAGTCCTCGCGCCGCCCCAAGAACATCGCCTTCCCCCGCCAGGTGGCGATGGCCCTCTCCCGCTCCCTCACCCGTTCCTCGCTCAACGAGATCGGCGAATCCTTCGGGGGGCGGGACCATACCACGGTCCTCCACGCCTGCTCGCTGATCGAGAGCCGCAAGGCCCTCGATAACGACCTGGCCAAGACCCTCTCCTTCCTCGAGGGCAAGATCCGGAAAGCGTCCCGGTGAGCCGCTAGGACGAGGGAACAAAGCGATCGAAGCGACAAAAAACTTAAGCGACTAAAAGGACCAAAGGGACACAAGGGACATAAGGGACCAAAGGGACGCTACGAGAATTGAGAAAGCGAAAGCGGCCCTTTGATTTCCTTGATCTTTTCGGTCCCTTGAGTCGCTTTGGTCCCTTATGTCGCTTTGGTCCCTTAGGTCCTTTATGTCCCTTTGGTCCCTTAAGTTTTAGTCCCTGGTGGTTTTCGGGAGGCCGTAGGTCATGGCCGAGCGCTTCATTCCCGCCCACGGCGGCTACCGCCGCCTCCTCTCCTACCAGCGGGCCGAGATCGTCTACGACGCCACGGTCCGTTTCTGCGCGAGGTATTTCAACCGCCGCGACCGGACCGTGGACCAGATGGTCCAGGCCGCCCGCTCGGGCAAGCAGAACATAGCCGAGGGCAGCCTCGCCTCCGGAACCTCCAAGGCGACCGAGATCAAGCTGACCAACGTCGCCCGGGCCAGCCTGGAGGAACTCATAGTCGATTATCGCGATTTCTTGAGGCTCCGCGGCCTTGAGGAATGGCCCGTCGGCCACCCCTACGCCCGGCGTCTCGCCGCCCTCCTGCGCTCGCCCGGCGCCGCCTATGCGACCTTCCGGAAGGGGATCGAACACGCCGATCCGGCCATCGCCGCCAACGTCGCCATCGGCCTGATCAAGGTGACCTGCTACCTTCTGGACCGGCAGATCCGGCAGCTGGAAAAGGCTTTTGTCGAGGAAGGCGGGCTGCGGGAGCGGATGATAGGAGCGCGGCTCAAAGAGCGCGCGAGACAGAGGGCGGGAAAAGAACCAAGGGACTAAAAAGACCTAAGTGACCAAAGCGACCCAAGGGACCTTAGGGACCAAAGCGACCAAAGGGACTAAAGCGACCAAAGGGACTAAAGCGACTAAAAGGACCAAAGGGACCAAAGCGACTAAAAGGACCAAAGGGACCAAAGCGACATAAGGGACTCAAGCGACCAAAGGGACACAAAGGACCAAAGCGACTCAAGGGACCGAAAAGATCAAGGAAATCAAAGGGCCGCTTTCGCTTTCTCAATTTTCGTAGCGTCCCTTTTGGTCCCTTAAGTCCCTTATGTCCCTTGTGTCCCTTTGGTCCTTTTAGTCGCTTAAGTTCTTTTGTCGCTTCGATCGCTTTGTTCCCTCGTCCTAGCGGCTCACCGGGACGTCCCCCCAGGACCCGTAGTAGAAGAGGCTTCTCCCCCGGATCGACCAGAGGCCATCACCCGGCCGGAAGACCGCGGCCTCCTCCTCGGGGTCGCCGTCCGCCTGCATGACGACCGGGACGTCCCCCCGGCGCCCGAAGCAGAAGCGGGTAGCGCCCGCGAAAGCCCAGAGGCCCGACGACGGACGGAAAACTCCGCTGCGGGAGACCCCCTCGCCGAGGACGTCGGCCCGGAGGGGCGCGTCGCCCGATGCCCCGAAGTAGTTTCGCTCGCCTCCCCGGACCAGCCAGCCTCCGATCGCGGGGCGATAGACCGCGGCCTCGGCGGTGCCGTCCCCGTCGTAGTCGTCGGGGAGGGGGAAGTCGCCGGCGGCGCCGTAGACGAAGGACGTGATCCCCCGGGCCGACCAATACCACTGGGCCGAACGGCAGACGGCGGGATCGACCGTCCCGTCACCGTCGTAGTCGGCCGGGACGGGCTGGTCGCCGTTCGCCCCGAAATAGAAACGGGTGATCCCGCTGATCGCCCAGAGGCCGGCCTCTCCCCGGAAGACGGCTTCGTTAACGAGGGTGTCTCCGTCGTAGTCGGCGGGGGCGGGGAGATCGCCGTTCCGGCCGAAGGCGAAGGTCGTCAGCGCCCGGATCATCCAGAGTCCGGCGCCGGGGCGGTAGAGGGCGACATCCGAGCGCTCGTCGCCGTCGTAGTCTCCGGAGGAGAGGACGATCCGTCCCGGCGTGGGCGGGGGGGAGGGGGTCGGGCTCTCGGGGGCGGTCGGGCTGGGGCTCGCGGTCGGGGCGGGGCTCGCGGTGAGAGTGGGGGTGGGGGGAGGCGTGGGCGGCGGGGTTGGCGTCGGGCTCCGGGTGGCGCTCGGCGCCGGCGTGGGGCTCGCGGTGAGGGTCGCGCTGGGAGGCGGCGTGGGCGGCGTCGGATGGTAGACGAAGGGCTCGCCGTTGACCCGCGTCCCCGGTGAATAGGACCTCCCCTCCGCCTCAATGATCGAGGAATGCCCGAAAAACGGCCCGCGGATCTCCGGGGAGCGGTTCAGGGACTCGTCGTAGCCGCCCTCCTCCCCGTAGGTCACGGAATCGTAGACCTCTTCCCCCGCGCGCAGGGTGACCGTGTCGCCACCGTTGGTGAGCGAGAGGCCGTAGCCGATCCCCACCGTGGCGACGAGCGCGCCGCCGAACTCGCCGGTCGGCGTCCCTCCGCCGAAGACGACCACCGCCTGTCCGGGTGAGACGTAGAAGGGCTGGGGGAAGGTGAAGCGGTCGGCGTAGCTGTCGCTCAGGATGCAGCCACCGAGATTGACGGTGTGGCCCGTCCAGTTGACCATCTCCACGAACTCGTCCTCCCAGGTGCTGGCGATGCCGTCCCCGTTGACATCGGCGTACGGCGGGACGTCGGCCAGGATCTCGTTGATCATCACGTCCCCGATCACGGCGGTCGGGCTGGGAGAGGGGGAGGGGGTGGCCGAGGGGCGGGGCGAGGCGGTGGCGGTCGGGGAGGGAGAGGGGGTCGCCGTGGCCGTGGGCGAGGGCGTGGGGGAGCGGAAGCCCACCGGCGTGGGAGTGGGGGAGTGGGAGGAGAGCCGCACCGCTGCCTCCTCGGAGTAGCGCCGCTCGTAGCAGACCTGGTAGCCGGACTGGGTGCGGACCTGCTTCGAGGAGACGCGGTAGTAGTAGGCGGCGCCCGGCGCGAGGCCGGTGTCGGTATACTGGGAGAAGGAGACGTTGGCGGCGTTCACTCGCTGGTAGATCCCGGCGGCGGAGGCGCCGGGGTTGGCGTCCCGTCCCGCCCCGGGGTCGCCGCCGGCGGTCGGAGAGCGGAAGACGTCGTAGCCGTAGGCGTCGGCGACGTCGTCCCAGTCGAGCCTCACCCAGTCCGGGCCGGTCGCGGCGACGCGGAGGTTCGCGGGGAGGCCGGGAGGGGGATAGACCTGGTCGCAGGAGCCTCCCGGGGTCTCGTCCTCGTCGACGTAGGCGCGCTCCCGGACGATGTCGAAGTTCCCCAGGCTGTCGCACTTCACCAGGACCGTCCCGTCCAGGTCGTTCCGGTAGACGATCCCGTTCACGTTCCAGCCCCGGTCCATGGCCTCCTTGGTGGGGTGGCTGTGGGAGCCGGCGCCGTAGCCGTAGGCGACCGGCACGACGCCGTAGAGGGGGGTCATGTAGTCGAGGAAGTTCTGGTAGGACGAATACTTGGAGCCGTGGTGGTGGAACTTGTAGACGTCGGTCTCGGCGAGCTCGTCGCGCGCCCCGGAATAGCTGTGGGGGGTGGTCTCGTCCACGACCCAGCTCTCCTGGGAGCCGCCCAGGGCGTCGCCCCCGGTGAGAAAGACCGACTCCCCGCAGCGGATCTGGATCAGTCCGGCCCAGGCGTTATCGTCGGCCCCGGAATAGGGAGCGTCGGCGTTGGCGCAGAGGACCTTGGCCTGGACGTAGGGGTCCCATCCCGTCCCCACGTCGACCGCCGGGCCGCTCAGGCGGTCGCCGGCGTCGAAGGTGTAGAGGTTCGCCCCTTCATCCTCGAGGGCCGCGATCAGGTCGTCGTAGCCGCCCTTGTCTCCGGCCGGCCAGGGGACGTTCTCGTAGTAATTGCGGACGTCGAACTCGGCGACCACGGAGCTAAGCCCGCTGTAATGGTCATCCCCGGGCGAGGAGAGGAGCATGTTCCAGACCGTCCCGCCCGCCCCCACCCGGGACTCCAGGAAGGGGACGAGAACGTCGTAGGCATAGGAGCTCCGCCCCCCGTCCACGATCAGGTTGCGGTCGTCGGCCGTGTCCAGGACCCCGTCGGCCCCCGGGAACTCGAAATAGCCGCAGTCGCCATAGGTCGAGGAGTATCCCTCGGGGACGTACTGGATGAAGTAGGCCCGCATATAGCGGGTCTGGGCCAGGGCGTCTCCGGCGAAAAGGGCCAGCGCGGCCAGAAGGATGGCGCTTGTGGACAATCTTTTCATGTAAAGTAATAATTAGCACACTCCGCCCTCGACCGGCAAACGGTATATCGCCGTCCCGGAGGTTGACACGGGGCGCCGAGATCGGTAAAAATGAGATGGGGAACCGAGGGGAACGATGGACGGGAGCGGAGACAGGGCGCTTCTAGACCGCGGCGACGCGCTCTTCCAGATCAGCCTGGCGATCAACGCCCGACTGGAGCTTCGGGAGATCCTGGAGAAGGTCGTCATCCAGACCCGGTTCCTGTTGGGCTGCGAAGACGCATCGATCGTCCTCTGGGACGCCCGGCAGGGGGTCTTCAAGTCGGGGGCTTCGACCAACATCGGTCCCGATGTGCACCGTCGGGTCCGCCGGGAGCGGGGCGCCAGCCGCTGGGTGGTCGACCACGGCAAGCCGGTGATCGTTCCCGACGCCCGGCAGGACCCCTTCACGGCCAACCCGATGATCCCGGAGAAGGGGGTCCTCGCCTACGCCGGGATCCCGATCCGGCAGGGGGAGGAGACCCTGGGCGTCCTCTACGCCCTCTATCGCCGTCGGCACGAGCCCTCCGCCACGGAGATCTGGCTCCTGGAGCAGCTCGCCGCCCTGGCCGCGATCGCCGTCCAGAACGCCCGTCTCCTCGAGTCCCTGAGGGATTTGAGCGAGTTCAAGGGGGCGATGATCCGCCTCCTGGTCCACGACCTCAACAACCTGATCCAGGGCCTGCGGGGAGGGGTGGAGCTCCTGCGCCACGCCCGGGGGGACATCGGGGCGGAGGACGCCGGCCTGATCGACGCCTCGCTTTTGCGGATGGAGCAACTGGTCGAGGGCGTCGTCCGCTACGAAAAGATCTCCTCGGTGGAGACGGTCGAGCGCCGTCTCCAGGACGCGAACGCGATCGCCGCCGAAGCGGTATTCCAGCTCTCCCCCGCGGCGGCGGCGAAGTCCCAGCGCCTCCGGGCGGAGATCCCCGAGCGCTCCCTCCCCGTCCGGGGCGATCGGGTCATGCTCCGGGAAGCGGCGGTCAACCTGGTCGCCAACGCGGTCAAATACACGCCGGCCGGGGGATGGATCGCCGTGCGCAGCCGCCGGGAAGGCGACGAGGCGGTCCTGGAGGTCGAGGACAACGGCCCCGGCATCCCGCCCGCGTATCACCAGACGATCTTCCAGCCCTTTGTCCGCCTGGAAACGGACGGGGCCGAGCGGGGGAGCGGCCTCGGCCTCCACCTGGTCAAAACGATCGCGGAGCGCCATGGCGGGTCCGTCTCCCTCTCCAGCTGCCCGGGGAAAGGGTCCGTCTTCTCCCTGCGCCTCCCCGCGGTCTGACCGCCGGCGCCGAGATTGGGCAATAAATGCTTGACAGGCGCATTCGCAGTGAATAACTTCGCCCGGCATTTTCGCCCTTCCACCCCAACCAGGAGGAAACAATGAGAGGATTCGCAAGCCTTCTCGCCGTCTGCGCCCTGGCCGGCTTCTCCGCCGCCCGCTCGCCCGCCGACACCGTCGTTCTGAAGAACGGCGACCGGGTCTCGGGTACGGGCTGTTCGGTCTCCGGCGGAACGGTGACCGTGGTCACGGACTACGCCCGGGAGGTCAAGCTCGACCTGTCCGCGGTGGAGAAGCTGGCCTTCGACCGTCCGGTGAAGATGGTCCTGACCGACGGGAGGGAGAAGGAGATCTCCGAGCTCTCGTCCTCCGACGCCGACTTCGGCCTGATCGCCTCGGTCAACCCTCCCCCACCCAAGGTCTGGTCGGCCGACGCCGGAGCGGGCTTCAACTTGTCCCAAGGCAACGCGGACACGCGGGACGCCAACGTCCAGCTGACCGTCGTCCGCTTCATCGAGAAGTCCTACCGCCTCACCGGCCACGGCGAGTACTTCTGGGGCGAGGTGAAGAACCGGGACACCGAGGAGTATGACCGGACCGCCGACCGGGGGGCCATCTCCCTGCAGGGGGACCTCTTCCTGATCGAGCGGGGCTACCTCTACGGCCGCTCCGAGACCTCCTACGACAAGATCAAGGACATCGAGCGCCGTCTCGACAACGGCCTGGGCGTGGGCTACGAGATCTACCGCGCGGCGGCCGGTTTCCTGGACGTGGAGCTCGGCGCTTCCTACATGGATACCAAGTACGAGGACGAGACCAAGGACCACGGCATCTTCCTGCGCTTCGCCGAGAACGGGGAGTACGCCCTGACCGCTCTCCTCGCCCTGGTGGAGAGATTTTCCTACCAGCCCAAGGTCGACGATTTCGGCGACTATCTCCTCAACGCCGAGGCCGGCCTGAAGGTCAGCCTGACCGGGAGCCTTTACCTCAAGCTAAGCGTGGTCGACGCCTACGACAGCACCCCGGCCGTGGGGACGAAGCGGAACGACGTCTCATTGCGCTCCTTCCTGGGCGTGACGCTCTGAACGAAGGGCCGTCCGCGGACTTGAAAAGAAGCCGCGGATTACGCGGATTTCACGGATTGGGCCTGCCGGGAAGAAGCCGCGGTTTGCCCGGGTGATCGGCTAAAAATATCCCGCCCCGACCATGCCGGGAAGGCACGGCCGGAGCGGGATTTGTATTCGTCCGTCTCGTCCCTCATTTTCCCCCGATCACCCCGTACTCCCGCCCCTTCTCGAAACTCACCCGGTAGAAGAGGGAGTAGAGGACGGGGACGAGCCCCAGGGTGAGGAGGGTGGCGAAGAGGAGGCCCCCGATGATCGTCCAGGCCATCGACTCCCAGAGGGGCCCGCCGGTGATGGCGAGCGGGAGCATCCCGGCGAGGGTGGTGACGGTCGTGAGAAAGATCGGGCGGAGGCGCTTCTGGGCGGAGAGGACGACCGCCTCCGCCGGCGGCTTTCCCTCGGCGATCTCGACCTCGATCCGGTCGATCAGGACGATGGCGTTGTTGATCACGATCCCGGCCAGGCTGACCACGCCCAGGGTGGCCATGAAGCCGAAGGCGTTCCCGGTGAGGTAAAGGGCGAGGATCGCCCCGATCAGCCCCATCGGGATGGTCAGGACGATGATCGCCGTCTTCCGGAAGGAGTTGAACTGCCAGATCAGGAGGGCGGCGATGATGAAGGCGGAGATCGGGAGCTGCTCGGCGATCGAGCGATTGGCCTTCTCGGATTCCTCGAACTCGCCGCCGTACTCGACCGCGCAGCCCGCCGGCCAGGACCGGGAGAGTTTCTCGATCTCCGGGCGGACCTCCTCCAGGACCTCGGCGGCCGTTCTCCCCGCGACGTCGCATTTCACGGTCAGGACCCTTTTCCGGTTCCGCCGCTCGATTTTGGCCGCCTCGGAGGCGAACTCGGGGCGGGCGATCTGGCGGAGGGGGACGGACTGGCCTCCCTCCAGGGAGTAGACGTTCAGCCCCTCGATCTTCCCCAGGTCGTTCCGGTTGGCGGCGACGGAGCGGAACTCGACCGGGATGACCTCGTCCCGCTCCCGGTACTCCGTCGCCTGGTAGCCGGAGAGCTGGGTGAGGAGGGAGACCGCGATGTCCTGGCTGCTGATCCCCGCCCGCCGGGCCCGGGCCTGGTCGACCCGGACGTAAAGCTTCTTGATCGGCGTCCCCCAGGTGTCGCGCACGGAGAGCGTCCCCGGCGTCCGCTTCAAAACCTCCTTCACCCCGTCGGAGAGGCGGTAGAGGGTTTTGATCCCCTCGGCGCTGACGTCCCGGGAGGAGATCCGGACCTGGATGGGGGCCCCGACCGGCGCCCCGGTCTCCAGCTTCTTCACCGTCGCCTCGGCGTTGGGGAGGTTCTCCTCGACGAAGGCGTAGGCGTCGGCCATCAGGCGGTCCATCCCCGCGGTGTCGGCGCAGTTGACCAGGAAGAAGGCGTAGTTCTCGTTCGACTGCTCCTGGTTGAGGCCGAGGTAGAAGCGGGGCGCGGACTCCCCGACGTAGACCGAGAGGTTCTCCACCTCCTTCCGCCCGGCCAGGGCCGCCTCCAGCCGCTCCGCCGTCCGGTCGGTCTCCCGGAGGTCGGTCCCCTCCGGGAGCCAGAGGTCGATCGCGAACTGGGGGCGGTTGGCGGCGGGGAAGAAGATCTTGGGCACGAACCCGAAGAGGGCGAGGGAGCCCAGGAAGGCGAGGAGGAGGACGGCGAGGGCGAGCGCCCGGTGGGTGAGGAGCCAGGTCAGGAAGGCCCGGTAGCGCCGGTAGAAGCCGCTCCGGAACTCCTGGGGCCCGGTCCCCTCCTTGATCCGGATGAACCAGTAGCAGAAGAGGGGGATGACGGTGAGCGCCATCAGCCAGGAGGCCATCAGGGCGGTGGAGACGACGATGAAGAGGTCACGGCAGTACTCCCCCACCGTGGACTGGGCGAGGAAGATGGCGAGGAAGGCGGCGGCGGTGGTGAGGGTCGAGGTGAGGAGGGGGATGTTGAGCTCGCGTCCCGCCTGGACGCAGGCGGCAAAGCGCTCCTGGCCGTTCTGGATCCGGACCATGATGTCCTCGCTCATCACGATCCCGTTGTCCACCACCATCCCTAGGGCGATGATCAGGGAGGCGATCGAGACCTGCTGGAGGGTGACGGACATCGAGGGCATGAGCAGGATGGTCGCGAGCATCGTCAGGGGAACCATCGTTCCCACGATGAGCCCCGTCCGCATCCCCAGGAAGATGAGCATCACGCCGACCACCGCCACCACCCCCTCCAGGAGGTTGACCATGAAGTCGTCGATCGCCGCGGTGACGTAGCGGGGCTGGAAAGCGGCGTAGCGGAACTCGAGACCGACCGGGAGCTCCGCCTCCCGCTCCCGGAGGAAGGCGTCGACCCGCTCCCCCAGGCTGACGATGTTCCCCTCCGAAGCCATGTTGACCGCGAGGAGGACCGCCGGTTCCCGGTTGAAGCGGACGATGGTGGCGGGGGGGTCGATGTAGGAGCGGCTGACCGTGGCGATGTCCTCGAGGTAGATCAGCCGCTCGGAGGCGCCCTCGGCCCGGGGGAGGCGGATGACGGCCCGGCGGAGGTCCTCGATCGACTCGAAGTTACCGGTCGGCTCGACCACGATCTTCTCCGGCCCGACGACCACCGTCCCCCCGGGGAGGACGATGTTCTCGGCCTGGAGGACGCCCGCGAGCTGGCTGGGGCTCATCCCCAGCTCGGCCAGGCGGGCGTTGGAAAACTCAACGAAGATCCGCTCCTCCTGATCGCCCAGGATCTCGACCCGGGCCACGTCGGGGAGGAGGAGGAGGTCCTTGCGGGTTTCCTTGGCGTGCTCGTTCATCTCCGCCGGGGAGAAGCCGTCCCCGGTCAGGGCGACCATGATCCCGAAGACGTCGCCGAAGTCGTCCTGGACGTTGGGGCCCTCGATCCCCTCCGGGAGGGAGGGCCGGGCGTCGTCGACCTTGTCCCGGAGCTTGCGCCAGATCGGGCGCATGTCCGCGTACTGCTCCTTGATGTTGACGTAGATCAACGAGACCCCGGTCCGCGACTCGGAGGCGACGTAGTCGAGCTCCGGGATCTCCTGGATCTTCTGCTCGATCTTGTCGGTGACCAGCTGCTCGACCCGCTCGGGCGAGGCCCCGGGGAAGAAGGTGGAGACGAGCGCGGTCCGGATGGTGAACTCCGGGTCCTCGGAGCGGGGGAGCGAGCGGTAGGCGGCGCCCCCCCCCAGGACGATCACCGCCACCACGACCAGGGTCAGGCGGTTGCGCTTGAGGGCGAACTCGGTCAGGCTCATAAATCGCTGCTCAATGAATGCCACTAAGACACAAAGACTCTAAGTTTCACTAAGGATTTTCTTGGTGTTCCTTAGTGTTTTTGTGCCTTTGTGGCAAATCGGTTGGAGAGGAGAGGGGGCGAACCGGCTGTCCCTCCTCCAGCCGGTGGGCCCCGGCCACGACCACCGTCTCCCCCTCCCGGAGCCCCTCGACGATCTCCACCCCGTCGGCCACCAGTTCCCCGATGGTGACGGGCCGCTTGCGCGCGGCTCCCCCCTCCACCACCCAGACCGAGCGCTCCAGAGTCCGGATGTCCTCGACGAGGGCGGTGGTGGGGACGACGATCCCCCGTTTCCCCTGGAAACCGAAGCGGAGGGTGACCTCGGCCGCCATGCCCGGGCGGACCTCGGCCCCCGGCGCCTCGAGGGCCACGGTCAGGGGATAGGTGCCGGTCGTCGGGTCGAGGGCGACTCCGACCTCGCTCACCGTCCCGGCGAAGGCCCGGCCCGGGAAGGACTCCAGGGCGACGGAGACCTTCTCCCCCCGCCGGACGCGGGCGATCAGGTTTTCCGGCAGGCCCAGGCGCACCTCGAGCGCGCGCGGGTCGACCAGGGAGAGGATGGCCTGTCCGGCGGCGACGTTCTCGAAGGGCTCGATCTCCTTCTTCGAGACCGCCCCCGCGAAGGGGGCCTTGAGCTCGGTGTCGGAGAGCTGGGCTTTTGCCTGGTCGAGCTGCGACTGGAGCGCCTCGGCCTGGGCCCGGTCGGAGTTCCGCTGCGCCTCGGCCTGTTCGAGGTCGTCCTTGCTGATGTTGCTGTTCTCGTAGAGCGCCTTGGCCCGCTGGTAGCCGGACTCCGACTTGCGCGCGGCGGCCTGGGCGCTGGCGAGGTTCGACTCGGTGTTCCGGACCGCGATCTCGTAGTCGCGCCGGTCGAGCGCGGCCAAAAGCTCCTCCGCCCGCACCTCGTCCCCGACCTCGACCAGGATCCGTTCCACCTTCCCCCCCACCCGGAAGGCGAGCTGGGCCTCCTGCCCGGCGCGGACCGCTCCGCTGAAAGTCCTCTCCAGCCCCTCCCCGGAGGGAAGGATCGCGATCGTCTTGACCGGGCGGACGGCCCGTGCGGCCGGCGGTTCGGGCGCTTTCTGGCAGCCGGCGAGCAGGGCCGCCAGGCCGGCGGCGGCCAGGGCGCGGACGGCGGACGCAGGTCTCATTCGGTCACCTCCCCCCGCGGCCCGGCGGCGCCGGTTCGCGGTCCGTTCTTTTCGACGTAGGCTTGGGCCGCGCCGATGAAGGACTCCGTCTCGGCCGGCGTCTGCAGGAACTCGATGAAGCCGACCTGCCGCTCCAGGCGGACGAGGTCGGCGAAGGAGGCGTAGAAGGAGGAGACCGCGGCGGCCTGGGCGGAGACGGCGTTGGACTGGGCGTCGAGGAGGTCGAGGATGGGGAGGCTCCCCCCGCGGTACTTGTCCTCGACGATGGCGAGCCGCTCCCGGGTCAGCCGCTCCCGCTCCCGGTCCAGATCGAGCGTGGTGGTGGAGGCGGCGACGTCGAAGAAGGCCGTCCGGACGGCGAACCCGGTCGACTCCTCCTGGAGTTTGAGCGCCTGGCGGGCCCGGAGGAGGGCGGCGTTCTTCTGGCCGAGGTCGGCCCAGCGGGATCCCCCCGTCCAGAGGGGGAGGGAGGCGTAGGCGGAAAGCGTCCACTCGTTGTCGGAGGGGTCGCCGGAGAAGAGGGATTCCATTCCCGCGGGGACGTCGGGCTCGGCCGTCTCGTCGCCCAGCCGCCGGGTGTAGTCGAAGGAGGCCCCCACCGTAGGCGACCAGAGCCCGGCTTTCGCCCGCTCCCGGTCTTCCTCGGCGATCGCCGCCGTCACCCGCGCCGTGGCGACGTCGGGGGAGAGGTCCCGGGCGTTCTCGACCAGGAACTCCCGGAAGAGGTCGGTCTGGCGCCAGTTGCCGAGGAAGGCGTCGAGCTTTTCGTCGAAGAAGGCGGTCTCCGCTCCGCCCTCCGCGCCGGAGAGGGGGGCGAGGCGAAACTTCTCCTCCTGGGGCCGGTTCAGGACCTGGTTGAAGGCCAATCCGGCCTTGCGGAGGCTGATCTCGGCCGCGATCAGGTCGGAGAGGGCGCTCTTGTACTCCGATTCCCAGCGCAGGACGTCCTCGCGGGACCCCGCTTCCTGCGCGCGGCGGACCCGGGCGGTCCCCAGGTGGTTGAGCGTGGTCTGGAGGTTCTCCTTCTGGATCCGGAAAAGCTCGCGGGCGCGCAGGACGTCGAGGTAGGCGAGGAGGGCGGCCTCGGCGGTGTCGAGCTCCTGCCGGCGGAGCTCCGCCTCGGCCCGGACGACCGCCTGCCGGGCGATGGAGACCTCCTTCCAGGTGGCGAAGTCGAAGATCAGCTGCTCGACCTTGACCCCGGCCTGGGACTCCCAGCGGGGGAGCATCCCCATCGAGGACTCCGCCTGGTCGTCGTCGACCCGCTGGTAGGAGGCGGTGAGGGAGAGCTGGGGGAGGAGGGCGGCCCGGGACTTCTTGAAGTCGGCCTCGGCCTCCTCGGCCTGGCGCCGGGCGATCTGGTATTCCAGGTTGTTCTCGAGGGCGGTCCGGACCGCCTCCCGCGGATCGAAGAGGGCCCCCGACTCCTCCTCCCCCCCGATCTGCCGCGCCTCCAGGAGGAGGTCAAAGGAGGGGTCGTAGCCGATCCGCGCCGCGGTCGAGAGGTTGAGCGTGAAATCTTCGGCGTCCTCGAAAAAGACCGACTGCTCCTCCGGCTTTCCGCCCTCAAGGATCTCGTAGACCTTGAGGGCGTTGTTCTTGGCGATCTTCTCCGGCGAGTTGCGGTAGAGGCCGGAGAGAGCCCCGAGCTCGACCACCGGGACCCCTTCCATGGCGAAGGTGGGGATCTGGCGCTCGTTCAGCCTCTCGAGGAGCTCGCCGATCTTCTCCTTGGTGTTGAAGCGGTCGGAGGAGGCGAGATAGACGAAGGCGGTGTCGGGGGGCAGCGCGGCGGCCGTCTCCGCGGCCGTCTCGGCCGTCTCGGCGAAGCGGAAGGAGAGTCCGGCGGCCTCGGAGAATTTGCGGGCGTTGGCGTCCAGGTCCGGGATCGCCTCCCGGACGCCGGGGTCGAGGAGGACGGTGATCGGCGCGCCCCGGGCCAGCTGCTTCACCCGCGCGAGCTCCCGGAGGATCTTCCCCCGCTGGACCTGGAAGGTGAGGTTCGGGATCGGGGAACGCCCGTCGCGATTGGGCAGCCCCGCGAGCTCGATGTCCATGTCCCCGAAGAGGACGACCGGCTTGGCGAGGGCGGTCTCCCGCGCGAAGAAGGCGGAGGAGTCGAGGCCCATCCCGACGATCAGGTCGACGTCGTCCGCGGCCAGGAGTTCCCGTCCGGCGGCGGCGATCTCCGCCCGCTCATGGCGCCCGACGATCTGTCGCTTTTCCGGGTAGGAGATATCGAAGCGGTCGCCGGCGAGAAGGTCTAGTTCCCGGCGGAAGGAGTCCCAGGCCGCCTGGGCGAAGTAGTGGGGGCCGTCGGCGAGGTAGCCGATGCGGACGGCCGGCTTCTGGGCCGGGGCGAGGCGGGGGAAAATCGCCGCCGCCCACAAACCTGCCAGCATCGCCCAGCGGAATCTCATCGCGCCTCCCCGGAGTTGTAAGGGACTATTTGCCGGCGATTATAAAGGAGTCCGCCCGCTTCTGCCAACAGATAGCTCTGTCGTTTCAGTCCATATCGTCCATCCCGTCCATGCTTCTGCTATAATCCTCGCGGAGGTGTCCATGACCGACCAACCGTCCGAAGTCCGCGAGTGCGTCGCCGCCGCCCGTTCCTATCTCGAGTCCCTCTGCGCCCTCGCCCCCCACCGGCGCACGGGCTCGCCGGGAAACCGCGCCGCGACCGACTTCTTCGCCCGTTCCGCGCGGGATTGGGGCTACGAGATCGATGCCGCCCCCTTCCCCTGCCTCGACCATGAAACGGGGCGGGTCTCTCTCTCCTCCGGGGGCAAGGCCTTCCCCGTCGAGATCGGCCCCTACTCTCCGGCCGCCGAGGTCATATCCCCCCTCGTCGCGGTCTCGACCCTGGCCGAGCTGGAGAAGTCCTCCTGCCGCGGGAAGATACTCCTCCTCCGGGGGGAGATCTGCGCCGAGCCGCTGATGCCGAAGAACTTCCCCTTCTATAACCCGGACCATCACCGGAAGATATATTCCCTGATCGAGGAGAAAAATCCCGCCGCCGTCGTCACCGCCCCGCCCTGGAACCCGGAGATGATCGGCGCGGTCTACCCCTTCCCCCTGATCGAGGACGGCGACTTCGACATCCCCTCGGCCTTCTGCTCGGACGCCACGGGCGACGAGATCGCGTCCCGGGCGGGTCAATCGTTCTGCCTTTCCATCGAGGCCCGGCGGATCCCCGCCACCGCCTGCAACGTGATCCTGAGGAAGAACCCCACGGCCGCCCGGAAAATCGTCGTCTGCGCCCATATCGACACGCGGGAGGGTACGCCGGGCGCCTCCGACGACGGTTCGGGGACGGTCGTCCTTCTCCTCCTCGCCCGCCTACTTAGGGATTACCGGGGGAAGCTCGGGATCGAGATCGCCGCCCTGAACGGGGAGGACCACTACAGCGTGGCGGGCCAGAAGGACTACCTGTCCCGCTACGGTGACGGCCTCAAGGCCGCCGCGCTGGCCGTCAACATCGACGACGTCGGCTACCGGGAGGGGAAGACCGCCTACTCCTTCTACGAGTGCCCGGAAGCGCTAAAAAAGCAGGCGGCCCATGCCTTCGTCGCCTTCCCCGGTCTGATGGAGGGGCCGCCCTGGTTCCAGGGCGACCACATGATCTTCGTCCAGTCGGGGGTCCCCTCGGTCGCCTTCACCGCCGAGAGGATGGCGGTCCTGATGGCGACGGTGACCCACACGGCCCGGGACACGCCCGAGATCGTCGATCCGGCGAAGCTCGCCGAAACCGCCCTCGCCCTCCGCCGCCTGGTCGAGCTCCTCGGCGAATAGGTCCTATAGGCCTTATAGGTCATATAGGACCTATTCGCCCGCGATCTCGCGCAACTCCCGGAGGCGGTTGTCCTGCTTCTCCACCGCCTGGTCGGCCGCGTTCCGGGTTTTGGCCCCCGCCTCGAGCGCCCCGAGACCGGGTCGCGGCACGCCCGCCGGGGGCTCCGGCGCCTGCCGATCCTGGTCGCAGGAGGAGAGGAGAAGGGCCAAGGATCCGATGGCTATCAATGCCGCTCTGGTCATGGCCGCTCCTTTGTCCCTATAGGTCTTATAGGTCCTATAGGTCCTATAGGACCTATTTGCTTCCCCCCGGCCACTCGAAGAGCTTCTTCAGCCTTTCCCAGAAATCCCCGCCCAGAACGAATAGGCCGGCGACGAAAAGGAGGTCGCTCAGGAGGAGGAGGCAGACGATCCAGGCGGTGTGATGATCCCGGGGATAGCCGAGGAAGAGGCCGATCTCGGCCGCGAAGTAGGGGAGGATGCTCGAGAGAAGGACGATGACGCCGGCCCGGTGGCGTCCCCGGCTCACCGGCCGGGGCGGAACGGCCGGCCGGGCGAACCAGGACTTGACCCGGGCCTTGATCTTCTCGAAGAACTCCCTGCCCAGGAGGGCGACCGCGCCGAGGAAGGCTGATTCGGCGGCGATCACGAGCGCGCCGGAGACGGTGGCGAGCGTCCCGCCCGAGACTCCGAAGACCGGGAGGAGGGCGATGGCGAGGTAGGAGAGGGCGTTGAAGGCGACGAGCCCGATCCCGACCCGGTATTTCCACTTATTCATGTGACACTACACTAGGTGGCCACGCGCGGATAGAGGCGGGCGGCGACCAGGACGAGAACGGATAGCCCGCCGGCCATGACCAGCAGATCGGCGCCGATCCCATAGGCGCTCGCCCCGGCCTTGAGCATCAGGCAGCGCAGGGCGTCCACCTGGTAGGTCAGGGGGTTGAGGGAGGCGACCACCTTCAGGGGCGAGGGCATCACCGAGAGCGGGTAGATCGCGTTGCTGGCGAAAAAGAGCGGCATGGTCAGGAGCTGCCCGATCCCCATGAAACGCTCGCGGGTCTTGACCAGGCAGGCGATGATCAAGGAGAAGGTGGAGAAGAGGGCCGAGCCGAGGATCACCACCGCGGCCACTCCCAGCAGCGCCCCCGCCTCCCATCGCATCTCCACCCCCAGCAGGGCGGCCAGGACGTAGACGATCACCGCCTGGGAGAGCCCCCGGACCCCGGCCGAGAGGGCCTTGCCCAGGACCAGTGCCGCGCGGGGGGTGGGGCTGACCAGGAACTTGTGCACGATCCCCAGGTCGCGCTCCCAGATGATGGCGATCCCGTAAAAAATGGAGATGAACAGGACGCTCTGGGCCAGGATGCCGGGGGCCATGAAGTCGAGGTAGCGGATGCCGCCGGTGGGGATGGCGTGGACCCGGGTGAAGACCACCCCGAAGACCATCAGCCAGAGCATCGGCTGGGCCGCGCGGGCCAGGAGTTCGGTGGGGTCGTGGCGGAGCTTGCGGACCTCCAGCTCGGCGATGGTCAGGGTCTTGTCGACGAAGCCGGCGACCGCGGCCAGGGCGCCGCGCCGCGGCGGCGGCCCCGCGTCAGCCCAGCCTTCTGCTCGTGCGCCTCGTTCGCGAGGTCTCACGATAGCTCCCTCCCGATTCCCAGGTGCTGCCGGTGTAATGGGCGAAAACGTCGTCCAGCGACGCCTCCGGCGCGCCGATCGAAGACTTGAGCTCGTCCGGCGTCCCCAGGGCGACCACCTTCCCCAGGTTCATGATCGCCACCCGGTGGCAGAAATCCTCCGCCTCCTCCAGGTAATGCGTGGTCAGGACGATCGTCGTCCCGTAATCGTCCCGGAGCTGTTGGAGGTGCCTCCAGAGCGTCCTGCGCGCGACCGGGTCGAGCCCCACCGTCGGCTCGTCGAGGAAGAGGACCCGCGGCCGGTGCATCATGGACTGGGCGATCTCCAGCCGCCGGATCATCCCGCCGGAGTATTCCCGCACGAGCTTTGCGGCGGCCTCGGAGAGCCCCATGAAGTCCAGCGCTTCCCGGATCCGTGCCGCCCGCTCCCGCCGCGGGGTGTCGTAGAGCCGGGCGGAGACCAGGAGGTTCTCGTAGCCGGTGAGGGCGCCGTCGGCCGATATCAGCTGGGGCACGTAGCCGATGCTGCGCCGGACCGAGGCGGCGTGGGCGACGACGTCGAAGCCGGCCACCCTGGCCCGGCCCGAGGTGGGCGGCAGGAGCGTGACCAGCATCTTGACCGTGGTGGTCTTGCCGGCGCCGTTGGGCCCGACCATCCCGAACACCTCGCCGGCCTCGACCGCGATCGTCAGCCGGTCCACCGCGACCAGGGCGCCGAAACGGCGGGTGAGCGCCTCTGTCTCCAGAACTTTCAACCGTTGGCCTTACCTCGTCGCGGGGACGTCGTTGGTCGATCCGAAATAGGCCCGGGTGAGGGACCGGATCGACCAGATTCCGGTCTCCGGGCGGAAGACGCCGAAATCGTCGCTGCCGTCTCCGTCGTAATCCGCCGGGGCCGGGCGGTCGCTGCTCCCGCCGAAGTAAAACCTGGTCATGCCCCGGACCGCCCAGAGCCCGTCGGCCGGGCGGTAGATGGCGATCTCGGGCTCGGCGCTCCCGCCGTAGTGGCCCGCCACGTCGTATTCTTCGGAACCGCCGAAATAGCAGCGGGTCCACCCCCGCACCGCCCAGAAGCCGGTGGCCGGCCGGAAGGTGGCGATGGCCCTTTCGCCGTTGAGGTAGAGCCAAGCCGGCCGGTCGTCGGACCCCCCGAAATAGACGCGGGTGAGGTCCCGAACGCTCCACATCCCCGTGGACGGCCGGAAGATCGCGGCTCGGCAGGTCCCGTCGCCGGCGTAATCGCCCGGGACCGGGTAGTCGCCGCCGGTCCCGAAGTAAAACAAGGTGAGGTTCCGGACCGACCAGAAACTCTGGCCGAGGCGGAAGACGGCGATATCCGTCGTTCCGTCGGCGTCGTAATCGCCCGCAGCCGCGACTTCCTCCAGGGCGCCGAAGTAGGCGCGGGTCAGGTTCCGTATCCCCCAGAGGCCGTTGCTGAACCGGAAGATCGCCATTTCGTCGCTCCCGTCACCGTTGTAATCGCCGGAGTCGATGGTCTGGGGAGGGATATACGTCGTCCCGTTGGCCGCCGCTTCCGGATCGTCCCGGGGAGAGAGGCGTTGGGGGAAGCCGCCGGTCGCCACACAGAGGGAGAACAGTCCGACGGCTATCCCCGCCTTGATCCCGGTCGCCGTTCGCGATGCTATCATGCTGTCCTCCCGAGAGCTAATGTTCCTGGCCTACAGGGCGCGACGGTTTCGATTCTCGAAACAATCCCCAGAAATCCCGGTCCGGCTCGCCTCGCCCACGTTTCTGCACACGGCCCGGCTCATCCGGGCTTCTCGACTCCAGGCGGGCGTTCCCGCTCCGACAACTCGGCGTATACGGACTCGGGGAAGAGCTTCTCTTCCTGGAGCGCCGTTTCCAGGGCGTACACCTTTTCCATCTGGTAGAGATAATCCGCGAATTCGACCGGGGTGTAGTCGATATTTTTCGTCTCCGCCTCGGCCATCTTGGCGAGCGCCGTCCGCTCCTCTTCGGCTATCGCGTCCAATCGCTCCTCGATCTGCTCGGCGTTCTCCGGGACTCGGAGCAGCTTTTCCTTCACGATTTCGTGAATGTCGTTCCGGCCCTCGATCTCGCCCAGGGACAGGACTCCGCGCACCTGGTCGGTCACCTCGCCGAGCAAGCGGAGTATGCGCATCTTCGCCTCTTGCTGGCAGATCCTCATCCCCTGGAGCTTCCGCCTCTCTCTGAAGTAAAGCTCTTTGAGCATATCCGCGAACATAACGGCCTCCCGGTCGAAGTGGCTCGTTTTCCCCCGCGGTCCTTCGGCGACACCATGCTTATTTTATCCTCATCTCCCACGCCGGGACAGCGTCTTTCTTCCCGTGGGGGTGAGGAGGGACGGTGTCAACTTGTCAACTTTCAAGTTGACAAGTTGACACCGTCCCTCCTCGGGGCGCCGTGGTTGCTAACGGGAGAGGGGGAGGTCGCCGGCGGCGCCGAAGAGGAAGCGGGTCCGGGCGCGGACGGCCCAGAGGCCGGCGGAGGGGCGGAAGAGAGCGGGGTCGGCGGCGAGGTCGCCGTCGCGGTCGGACGGCACGGGCAGGTCGCCGGAAGAGCCGAAGTAGTAGCGGGTCAGTGACCGGATCGCCCAGAGGGAGGAAGCGGGACGGAAGAGTCCGGCGTCGGCGGAGCCGTCGCCGTCGGCGTCGCCCAGGACGAGCTCGTCCCCCGCTCCCCCCAGGACGAAGCGGGTGAGGGAGGGGATCGACCACAGCCCGTCCGAGGGGCGGAAGACGGCCGGGTCGCGGCGGCCGTCGCCGTCGAAGTCGTCCGGGGCGGGCGCCTCCCCGCTCCCGCCGATAAAGAGGCGCGTGATCCCCCGGACCGCCCAGAGGCCGCCGGCCGCGCGAAAGACCGCTCCCGTCGCGCGCCCCCTCCCCTCGTAATCACCGGGGACGGGGAGGTCGAGGAACCCCCCGTAGTAGAAGCGGGTGAGCGACCGGACCGCCCAGAGGCCGTCCGAGGGGCGGAAGACGCCGGGGTCGTCCGTCCCGTTGCCGTCGAAATCGCCCGTAACCGGCTCGTCGCCCGCCGTCCCGAACTGGAAGCGGCTCAGCCCGCGGACCGCCCAGAGGCCGGAGGCGGGGCGATAGACCGCTTCGTCCGGTTGGCCGTCGCCGTCGAAGTCGGTCCCCCCGGGGGCGGTCCGGGGGATCCCGGAGAGGGAGAGGAGAGGGAGGCAGACGTCCGTGCTTCCAAGGTACTCCGCGGCCGAGGCGGACGGCGCGTGCTCGTAACGGCGGGCCTCGAGGATGACGCGCCCCTCGGGTATGACTGTGCGCACCTCACCCGCGCAACCGCCCGCCTCATCCGTCCAGGCGATCACGGGCGGGCAATCCGGATGAGACTCGTTCTCCGCGTAGAACCGGACCATCGCCCCGGAGAGGGGGGCGAAGGTGGCGGCGTCCCTCACCGTCCCCGAAACCGCCACCAGGTAGAAGGGCGTGGGAGTCATCGATGGAGGGGGTGTGGGTGTTGGGGAAGGCGCGGGCGGTGAGGAGGGGGCGGGCGACGGAGAGGGGAGGGAGGGGGTGGCGACGGGGGTGGGCGTCGGGGTAAGTGTGGGCGCGCGGGTGGGGCTCCCGTGGACCTCCGGCGTCGGTGTGGGCGTGAGCCAGCCCGGGGGCGTGGGCGAAACCGGCACCTGGCAGACCGTGCGGAAACCGGCGAGAAAGGCGTCGTAGTTCGACGCCGTCGTCCCCGGGTTCCACTCCGCCTGGAGGGCGTTCCGCGTCGGGAAATCTTCAGACTTCGTGTAGCCGGCGAGGACGAGGCGGCCGTCCGCTCCGCGCGAGAGCCCCGCCGCCCGGTCTTCGCCGCTCCCGCCCAGGTAGGTCGAATACTCGAGGGCGGAACCGCTGGGGGAGAGGACCGCCAGAAAGGCATCGTAATTTCCGGCCCGGGAACACTGCCAGGGATCGCGGGTGGGGAAGGCGGTGGAGTAGGTGTAGCCGGCGAGATAGGCCCGCCCGAATTTGTCCAGGGCGAGCGCGCCGGCGCCGTCGGTCCGCTCCGCTCCCAGGTAGGTGGAGTAGATCAGGTCGCTCCCGCTCGGACCGAGCTTGAAGACGAAACCGTCGGGCAGGGGCACTCCTCCCGACAGGTCGGAGGCGTTGGAGGCCTGGTAGGGGTTCGCGATAGGGAGGTCGGGGGCGCGGGTAACCCCGGCGACGTAGAAGCAACCGCTGCCGTCGACCGCCGCCGCCACCCCTTCCTCGTCCGAATCCTCGCCCCCGAAGTAGGTGGCGAATATCAACGCGGAGCCGGAGGGGGAGAGGCGGGCCAGGTAGGCGCCGACCCCGTCGGTGTCGGCCTTGAACGCCTGGTAGGGGTTGACCGTCGGCATGTCGTTCGAGCTGGTCTCCCCGCACAGGTAGAGCGAGCCGTCGGGGCCGAGGGCCACGGCGTGGCACTGGTCGAGGCTCTCCCCTCCCAGGTAGGTGGAGTAGAGGAGCGCGGAGCCGGAAGAGGAGAGACGGGCCAGCACCATGTCGGAGTCGCCGTAGAGGCCGATGTCGCCGCCGTGGGAGGGCTGGTAGGCCTGGCGGGTGGGGAAGTCGATCGAGAAGGTGTAGCCGCCGAGGAAGGGGGCGCCGGAGCAATCCAGGACCAGACCCTCGCCGAACTCCCGCTCGCTCCCGCCGAGGTAGGTGCTGTAGAGGAGGGCGGATCCCCCGGGGGAGAGGGCGAAGAGGTAGAGGTCGGAGGAGCCCCCGCCGAAGGAGGGCTGGCAGGGGTTGAGTGTGGGGAAATCGGTCGAGGAGGTTTGCCCGAAAACGCAGGCCTCCCCGCCGGTCCCGAGGGCGAGCGTGCAGGTTGTCTCGTAGGAAGCTCCCCCGACCAGCGTCCCGGAGAGGAGCGCGGACCCGTCGGAGGAGAGGCGGGCGACGAAGACGTCCCGCGCCCCGGCGAAACCTCCTCCCCCGGCGGAGGGGAAATCGGCGGAGGCGGAGAGCCCCGCGAGCACGATCCCCCCCGCGGGATCGAAGGCGGCCTCGTAACCCCAGTCGCTTCCGGACCCGCCGAGGTAGGTCGAGAAGTCGAGGACGCGGGCGCAGACCATCCCTTCCGGCGTGGCCGTGGGGGAGGGGGAGGGCGAGGGCGAGGGGGAGGGCGAGGGGGTGCGAAACCCCTCCGGCGTGGGGCTGGGCGACGGTGTCCGGGTGGGCGAGGGCGGGGGCGAGGTGGGGGTGAGGTAGCCCTCCGGCGTGGGAGTGGGTGTGGGGGTGATCGGATCGCGCACCATAAGCTCCATCTCCGGGTCGCCAAGGAGGGAAAGGCTGAACTGGTAGTAGCGGGCCCCGCCGTGGTTGGCCGCCAGGCCGTTCCAGAACAGAAGGTGCTCGGCGAATACCGCCCCCAGCCGGCGGGGGGCGGAAACGGGATCGCCCGAGAACAGGATCCGCCAGAACTCGCGCGCGTACTCGAAGGAGACCCCGTGGCCGTCGTCCGCCTGGTCGTTGTCGATGGCGGAACGGGAGGGGCCGATGAAGGCGGCGGCGCCCCCGCCCGCGTTCCGGAGGAACTCCTCGCCCAGGCAGGGGTCGGACGGGAGGTCGAAGCCGGCCGCCTGCGGCGAGTCGGAGTAGATCAGCCCCTCCGCCCCGGCGTTCGAGCAGAGGGAGACGTTGCCGGTGGAGAAATAGGACTCGCCCTCGAGCATCCAGGCCAGGGCCGACCCGGACGAGATCTCGAAGATAAAGTTGTAGCCGCTGGATATTTGGAAGGCCAGGTTGGTGCGGGTCACGTCGTAGGCGGACCCGCCCGAGAAATCGGTATCGGTGTCGTAGAGGCGGTAGCGGGTCCCCGGCCAGTGGGGGGAGATGAAGTTCGCATACATCGTTTCCGACCGCCAGTCGGCATCGCTGTGGCCGTCCCAGGAGTTGAAGAGCTCGACCCCGACCAGGAGCATCTCCTCGGCGAAGCCGGAGAGGGGGGGATCGGCGGCGTAGGCTTGCGCCTTGGCGATGAAGGCCGCCGACTCGGAGACGGTGCGGACCGGGGCGCGGCCGACGAAGACGTCGGGGTCGAGGTCGACGGTGTCGCCGTAGGCGGCCGGCTCGCAGGGGTAGGCGTCGCCGTCGTCGTTCCAGTCGAGGTCGTCGAGGCCGGCGTAGTAGAGGTCGGTGGGGATGTCGGTGGAGCCGTTCCAGACGTCGTAGAGGCAGTAGCAGTCGCGGTCGGGGACGACGGCGTCGTCCCCGCCGAGCAAGACCCAGGCCGTCCCCCGGGTGGCGGCGTAGTCGGCGACGCAGGCCTTGATCTCTTCCTGGGCGTCGGACCCCGCGTAGGCCGCGGCGATCTCCTCCACCGTGACCACACCCGCCGGGACTCCCCGGGCGGTCTTCCAATCGGCGAATTCGGCAAAAGTCTCTCGGAGCGCCTCGGAGGTGACGATCAGGTACTCGGTCGTCTCCGCCGTCACCCGCCGCCCGGGGGCGGGATAAAATCGCGCGCGGTCCGCGGGGTTGACCACCGCCCGGTCGAGGAGCGAATCGAACGGTCCGGCGGGCGGAAAAGGTCGAGGCGTGGCGGATGGAGACAGGACCACGCGGAAGCTCGCCGCGGAAGGCTCCGCGGAGGCGGCCGCGCGGAAAACCAGGAAACGGCGGCCCCGGATGACGCCCTCGCGGACGAACTCCGCCGGTGAGGCGCCCCCTCCCCCGCTCCCGTCAACGCCCGAAACCTCCCGGAAGGAGCGGTCGGGAGGGATGAGCACGCGGAAACAGGACCCGGCGCCGCCGGCCCCGGGACGGCCGCGGGGCCGCGTTCCATCCCCGCCGAGGAGGGAGCCGGCGGGATCGGCCGGGACTGACGCGATGAAGGACTCGAAGCCCTTCCCCCAGGCGACGTCCGAAGAGGGCGCGGCCAGACCGGGGCGGCCGAAAACACCGGAGAAAATGATGGCGACGGCGCAGATTCCGGCGCCGAGAGCGATAAGGTGGATTCTGGCCGCAGGCATCGGGAGATCGTTTCGCCTGGTTTATTAGCATGCGGAGTGCCAAGCCGAAGAGAAATTCGCATATCGTCGGTATCGCCTTGGGGGAGAGCATGTTGAGCAAACACCCGGGCGGAGTCCGCCCGGGCAGTCAACCCCGTTCTGTCAGTTTTTGCAACAGGGGGTTGCCGCGGCGCAACGGGAGGGTGCTGCCGCCAGCCGGATCAAGTCGGCTGGTTCATTCGGGGTTTCAATGAATCGAAAGCAGCTTGAGCGTCTTCGGGGGGCCAGCGGGAGCGGTTCAGGTTTCTGGCGGCCGAGTCATCGCGAGGCCCCCGAGCCAGGCGAGGGGGGCGAAGCGATCTCCCCGCCGTCACTGCGAGGACCCCTAGCGAGCGAGATTGCTTCGCCCCGAAGGGATCTTCCCGATTCCTTCGGGTCTCTTTCACTCAGTGTGGGTGGAAAGGAGAGAGATCGCTCCGAGCCGGATACCCATAAATCCGAAATCCGAAGCACGAAATCCGAAACAATATCGAAATTCGAAATCTTAAAACCGCCGGCGCCGAGCCGATATCCGGCTTCAGTCGAGTCCTCCTCTTCTCGGCCGGGCGGGCCGAGGGAGGGGGAGGGAACGCCGCCTTCAGCCGGGCGATTTGGGTTTTTCGTATTTCGGATTTGTTTGGGATTTCGAGATTCGGATTTCGAATTTGGGCCGTCTCTGATCTCTCTCGTTGTCGATCCTGCCCACACGAAACGGAAGAGAACCCTTTATTCCTTTCCAGGTTTCCCCCAGGATCGACGATCCGGCTAACGTGCAACCGGGATATCTCCGGAGGTCCCGAAGTAAGCCCGGGTCACCCCGAAGGCGGACCAGAAACCTGTCGGCGGGCGGAAGATCCCCAGATCATCAATCCCGTCCCCGTTGTAGTCGGCGGGGCGGGGGAAGTCCTGGCAGTTCCCGAAGTAGTAACGGGTCAGGTTCCTGAGCCCCCACATCCCCGGGTAGGACCGGAAAACGGCGGGAACGGCGGTCCCGTTCCCCAGGTAATCGCCGGGCACCGGCCAGTCCCCGAGGGCTCCGAAGTAGAACCTCGTGATATCCCGAACGGCCCAAAGGCCTCCGGAGAGGGGCCGGAAGACACCGAAGTCGAGTGTTCCATCGCCGAGGTAATCCGCCGGGGCCGGCCAGTCGGCGGTCTGCCCGAAGTAGGCGCGGGTGAGGTCGCGGATTAGCCACTGCCCGCTAGCCTCACGGAAGATACCGATGTCGCAGGAGCCGTCGCCGTCGTAATCACCGGGCACGGGGATGTCGGAGAAGGCTCCGTAGTAGGCCCGGGTGATGTCTCGGAGGCTCCAGACCCCCCCCGAAGGCCGGAACACGGCGATCTCCGCGGTTCCGTCACCGTTGTAATCCCCCGGAGCGGGGTGATCGGCGGAGGCGCCGAAATAGACGCGGGAGAGGTTCTGGATCGACCAGGAGCCGGCCGAGGGCCGGAAGACGGCGATATCCGATCTCCCGTCTCCGTTGTAGTCTCCGGAGGCGATTGTGGAGCGGTCGATCTCGGCTTTCGGCCCGCACGACGGAGAGGGACTCGGCGCTGGCATTGGCGTGGCTGTCGGGGTCGGTTGAGCCGTCGGTGTAGCGGTGGGCTCGGGACTGGGCGTGGGGTTGATCGGCGTCGGTGTCGTGGAAGGAGTGGGCGTCCGGGGCGCCGGCGTCACGCTCGGGGAGGGGCTGGGGGTCGGGGGGACCGGCGAAGGGGTCAGGGAAGCGGAGGGCGAGGGGGACGGCGTCTTTCTGGGGGAAGGCGACGGGGCGGGGGTGACGGGCGACGCCGTCGGCACGGGGGAGGGGGTCGGGGTTTTGTATCCAAAGGGGGTCGGAGAGGGCGAGGGCGTGATGTAATAGCAGTGCCGGTATAGCGTGGCCAGAAAGCCGTCCGTGCTCCCCCCCCCGAAGGCCGCCTGGTAGGCGTTGGCCGTCGGGAAGTCGCCCGACTCGGTCGCGCCGGTGACGTAGGCTTTTCCACCGGCATCGATGGCGAGGCCGCGTCCCCAGTCGTAACCTCCGCCGCCGAGGTAGGTCGAGAAGAGAAGATCGGAGCCGGAGGAGGAGAAAAGGGCCACGGCGGCGTCGTAGTTTCCGGCTAGGCTTGTCTGGTAGGCATCCCGGAGCGGGAAGTTCGAGGATTCGGCGAAACCGGTTACCCAGGCCTCTCCGTCGTCGTTCACTTTCACCGCCCGGGCGTGATCGACCGCCTCTCCGCCGAGGTAGGTTGAATAGAGGAGGATGGAGCCCGTGGCGTCGAAGCGGGTGACGAACCAGTCGCCGGAAACGGAATGGACCGGCTGGTAGGGATTCACGGTCGGGAAATCGCCGGATTGGGTCACCCCCACGACATAGGCGGAGCCGGCGGAATCGACGAAGAGATCGAACCCCACGTCGATGTCTCCCCCGCCGAGGTAGGTGGAATAGACGAGGGCCGACCCCGTGGAGTCGAACTTGGTTAGGACGGCGTCCCTGAGCCCCCCGGGGCTGTTGATGCTCGACTGGTAGGGGTTCGCGGTGGGGTAATCCGAAGCGTCGGTTTCCCCGCAGAGGTAGGCTTGCCCTTCCGAATCCACTTCCACCCGGGGTTCACTATATATTTCCGAGGCGGAACCCCCGAGGTAAGTGGAATAGATCAGGCTGGAGCCGCTGGAAGAGAGCTTGCTCAGGATGCCGTTGTAACCGTCGGCGCATGAGTTGGTGGCCTGGTAGGCGTTCAGCGTCGGGAAGTCGGTCGACCAGGCTTTCCCGCTGATGTAAGCGCACCCGTCGGGCGCGGCGGCCACGTCGAAGGCGTAATCGTAACTCGACCCGCCGAGGCAGGTGGAATAGATCAGGTGGGAGCCGGTGGAGGAGAGCTTGGCGGCGAAGCCGTCGGTGTAGAAGCCGTGCCCGCTCGCCTGGTAGGCGTTGACCGCGGGGAAGCTGGTCGCGTCGGTCGGGCCGCAGATGAAGGCGTTGCCTTCCGAGTCGAGGTCGATGCCGACGCCATGGCTTTCGCCGGAGGAGTCGCCCAGGTAGGTGGAGTAAACGAGCGACGAGCCGTCGGAGGAGAACTTGGAAACGATGGCGTCGGAGCTCGCCGCCTGGGTCGATTGGTAGGGGTTGACGGTCGGGAAATTGAAGGAGCAGGTACCACCGACCACGTGGGCGCAGCCCGCCGTGTCGAGGGCGACGCCATCGCCGTTATCGTTGTTGGAACCACCCAGGAAGGTCGAGAAGTCGAGGGTCCAGGAACAGACGTAATTCTCGGGGGTGGGGGTGGGCGCTTGGGCGGGAAGGAGGGGGGGGAGACAGAGAAGGGCGGAAGCCGCCCCGACGACGAGCATTTTTATCATCGGTTGCTCCTTGGCGGAGGGTTGGGACTAGCGACTTAATCATTACGTCATTCGCGGTGAGGTATCAAGGATAAGAAATGGTCTTCCGGGCTTTCAACGTAGCGCGGGGATCGGATTCGCGTCCGCCCGAAAGGCCGTCTTGAGGCCAGGCGCGGCCTGTGCTAAGGTTTCCGGAGCGAAGCAGTTTAGTTGAAAGGTGCGGGGGATGACCGCCATCAAGCTGAACGCTGTGGTTCCGGCATGCATCGAAAGCAGCCTGAGCCTGGACCATCTGCAAGAAGATTGGCGATAGCGGGTGACCTTGCGGTATGATGTGTGGCAATCGCCCGCGGATCAAACCTTAAAATCGCGAAGCGATTTTAAGCCGGAGTAGCTCAGTGGTAGAGCAGCGGTTTCGCAAGACGAAAAGGCGTGTTTTTGTATCTTGTTGGCGGGTAGGGAATTATGTCGTATCTCATTGGCCGGTAAAAGGTTCTGGTCTCCCCAAGTCTCCCCTCGAAATTTTTAGAAACCCCAAGAAAACCGTTTCCATAGTAGCTGTTTGGTAGCTGTAAAAGGAAAGGGCGGCCCTCCAACCGAGAGCCGCCCTTTGCTTCCCCAGTCCGTCTGTTTTACGTTGGAGGACTGATCCACCTCCACCTCTCCCCGGATACCCTTTCTACCCTCCCAGAATCCCCCAGGTTCGACGAACTGGCGGGGGATTACCCTTTCTACTGCGTTACCGTGATGTCTTCCATCGATCAGAAGCCATACGACGCGAAAGCGTCGGCTCAACAACGTTCGCGCTGACCTGCGGGCCGGTCTGGCGCGGGTCGTGCGTTTTTTGCACGACCCGTGACAGGCCGGACCGGCAGGTCCAGCGCGTTGTTAGACGCGTAGCCTTGATGTTCGCGCTTGTCAGTGGCAGGTCTTACTGTGGGCATCGACATACTCACCAAGCTTCCCCGCCGACTGCAACGTCGACAGCTTGTCCAAGAAGGGATCCCGCCGTGTTTCGTCACGCGAGATGACGTTTCTATAGGCCCGCACTACCCCTTCTAGTCCAGCGACCCACGTTGCCTGGGCATCAGACGCACGCCCGGCATTCTCGATCACGAATACCCCAGCAGCAGCGATCGCTTGAACGGTTACGGCCCCGGCTAGATCCTTGTTCCCGACCCCTTCATCTGCAAGAAGATTCGCGCACCAGTTCACTCCCAGGTCCGGAACGTCGGTCCACCACTTCACGATCTCCGTTGCCAGTTTCTTTGCTCCCGGCGCGAGGATGTCATACTCGTACTTCTTGGAAAGGTCTACTATCCTGGCGCGCTCCTCAGGGGTTGACTCCTTTTCTGCAGCTCCTGCCGGACGGGACCCGACGACGGCAAGGATCCCCGCAACCAAGACGCACAACAACTGTCTCATCTTGCCTCCCGCTTTTGTACGCATCTAACGTAAAGATCACCTATTCCGACGGAGGCCGCACGGCCTCCGCGGAATTAGGTGGATCGTCTTGTTGTGCCTCCCATGCGCGATGCTCGATTTCTATATCCCAGATCTTGCTCACAAGATAACGAACCTCACAATCACTATAGATCACAAGGCGTGTGTCTGACTTCCACTCAACCCTAATGTTGGGAGACCTGTAGCCGACAAAAATCTTGCCCTCTTCTCTCGGTTCTCGCCACTCGTGCCACAGAAGATATACTTGAGGAGACCAAGACGTTGTAGCTCCTCCGTCAACAACCTGAGCCACTGCAATATACTTCCCGTCGGGTCTTGGTGCGCGCTGCTTCACCTGGACCGATACCATGCTTGGACAGCCACAGAGGAAGCAAACGCATATCAAAAACGTAAATCTCATGGGCACAACGTCAGCGCTGAGACTGAGGCGCGGCTTCCGCGCCGATAGTCTCGAGCGCTTTGTTGTGTGTTCCGTTCATCCACTGGTATTGGTCAATGGTGTAACCATTGTCGGTCTTAGTTGCCTCAACCACATACTGTTTTCCGATTTCCAGTCCAGACATGCTCGGACTGTGAATGCGGAAGGAGAAGGTCTTCCCACTGAACTCCCCTGTCTCGACCCGCTCAATCCGGAAGACGACAATCCAATTCGCCAGTGATTGCGGAAGTGGCGATGCCTGTAAGGATTGCACTATGCCAAGAAACACCAAGTCCGGCTTTGACTTTGGTGGCGCGTCCGGCGTTCCTGGCGTCGTACATCCTGCAACGATCATACAGACTAAGCTAGCGATCAGCATTCTGGTTATTTGCTTCATCTTTCACACAACTTGTTCTTCTACCCATTTCTCCGTTTTACCTTCACTCATCTCGCGAGTACTTTCTCCGATTCCAGCCTCTCGATGCCCAGCGATTCACTTGGGAGAGACGATCTACCAAGGGTTGATTTCTTCTTCTCCGGTTTAACGGGTGAGGGAGAGTATCGTGTCTCGCCTTATGTAATCGGGCTTGGAGACGGCTGCGGCTGGGGTGGCTGGATCAGGTTGCCGTTGGTGTCCCATTCGATTCGGCTGACTTCAGCATCATCGCGGTATTCGACTTCCGCAGCCTTCTGCCCATTCTCATGCCAGGCTTCCCATTTGCCTTCTTCCCTGCCCTTTCGGTACTCACCCTCGATTGTGATCCCTGGTTTGTACCATTCCGTCCATTTACCTTCTTTCTGATCGTTCCGATATTCTCCTTCTGTCTTCTTCTGACCATTGTTCCACTTTAGCATAAATCGGACTTTTCGGGCCTCTTAGATTTGTGTGGTT